>ERZ1674176.4-NODE-4-length-107748-cov-20.577428_pt1 | contig 107748 bp, 85 predicted proteins | sample MGYA00581288_ERZ1674176 | MGnify/ENA primary metagenome ERZ1674176 (study PRJEB41354, sample SAMEA4873327) | human saliva metagenome | biome: human-associated habitat [ENVO:00009003]; feature: mouth environment [ENVO:08000002]; material: saliva material...
AAGACTCGTGGAGTTGACTGGTACTAATAGGCCGAAGGCTTACTTTTCAAGAAGTTGTTTGTTGTTTGCGTTCACTGTATGGTTTTTGGATAATAACCCTGGGCTTCCTTCGGGAAGCTGAGGCTTTTTATTCGGAAATTTTGAATAACGAAGTTATTCGCTAGATTTTCCGTGGTTATAGCAAGAGGGAAACGCCTGGTTCCATTCCGAACCCAGAAGCTAAGACTCTTCGCGCCGATGGTACTGCACTTTTGTGGGTGTGGGAGAGTAGGTCGCCGCGGGTTTTTTATTCAAGAGGGGAAGACCTTATAGGTCTTCCCCTCTTTTTGTGTACCCAAAAACTCTTAGAATGAAAACTCCTGGACGAAAGAAACCTAACTCATCAGAGATGCAGAGGTTTAGAGACTCAGCTGAGAAGCAGAGGAACAGGGGACGCAACCTAGACAGCCTGCCAGCCTTGATGCAGGGGCGACGAGATGGGGAGTTCACAGATCCGCCTGAATGACGAAGCAGAGGGCACGGTGGAGAAACTCTTGGTACCTTAACAACAAGAGCAATCCACATCTCTACCCGAGCGAATAGAGAACACGCAAAGGAGCATCATCATGGCTGATGAGAAGAGCATCTACGAACGCTGGAGCGAAGAACGCCTCGACCCGCCCTTCCCCAAAGAATGGGGGCTGGATGAAGAAGACGAAGCCGAGTTGCTCTGGCCCATCTGGCCCCTGCTGTTCATGGGTGAATCTGATACTGAGCAGTACGTAGAAACCATTACCGATTATGTGATGGACGTACTCGGTCTGGAATACGATGGGGAGAACGAAGACAGCAAGCTCTGGGAGAAGCGCGTAGAGGACTACGTGGAAGAGCTCATCAAGCGTCGTCGTGCCTTTGCTGCTGAGCTGGGCATTACCCCCGAAATGCAGAAGAACTCCAACCTCAACCGTGCCTTCGCAGCGCTGGAAGAAGAAGGAGTCATTGCACGACAGAACTTCACCTGCTGCGGTACCTGCGCATCCGCAGAAATCTGGGACGAAATGGATGATAGCCGTGAATGGAAGGGATACATCTACTTCCATGAGCAGGACACTGAAAGCCTCGCTGAGAGCGGCGGAACCTACATCGGTTTCGGTTCCTTCCTCGCTTACCCCAGGGACGAAGAAAAATGGAATACCCTGAGCGATGCGCAGAAGGAAGAGATTAGGGCCCTTCACGAGAAGCTCTCCGCACAGTTGCTGCGAGAGACGGTTATTCCCGTACTGGAGAAGCACGGCCTGAGCGTGAAGTGGAATGGTAACTACAACACCCGCCCCTTCATTGGGGGAGCGGAAGTCTACAACATTCCCTAACGGCTGGTGAGCTGAACCGGGTGGGTGCCTCGGCGTAGCTTGTGGCAGGGGAGGAACCTCCCAGAGCTACGAAAGTTTACGAGGAAAATAAGCTGAGAGCGTGAGAATAGACATCACAGTATCTCAGTCAGAGTATTAACTAGCCGATAAGGCACCCATTCGGTAGGCTAGACGGGTAGCGCGGTACATCCACACTAGAGAAAAGACAGAACCTATCCACATGATAGGAACTGCTCGACATACCTTTCAGTTGCTATACGTAGCAGGAAGCTGAGCTTTAGAACGCCCGGCAGAGATCAGAAGGCGCCGAGCTCAGACGAGCACTGGCACTCTGAACCTCTGCCCTGATGGGTGCGTACTCCATAAGGAGTAGGCTAGAAGAAGTGGACGAACCGCCACCCATATTCCCAACCAAAGGAGCAGGCATGTCGACCGACGCCCGCGAAAAAGCCCGCCAGATTGCGGCCCAGCAGGCCAAGAAGAGCCCCAGCCAGGCAAGCCGCCGCTGGCTCCAGTTCGGCGTACTCGCCGTGGTCCTCATCATCGTAGGTATCATCGGCTTCGTCGTAGTCAACGGCAACAAGAACACCAAGGTAGCAGAAAGCGGCCCGGTGCCCTCCAGCGCCAACGAATACGGTGGCATTGTGCTGACCAAGGACGGCATCGTCCAGAACTCCTCCACCCAGGAGAACCGCGACTTCAAGCAGCTCGCAACCTCGACCTCCTCCGTGACCCCCATGGTCAACGGAACCGCAGCAGCAGTCAACACCATGCCCCCGGGCGTGCAGACCGCTGAAGAGGCATCCAAGAACGGCCAGCCCGTACGCGTGACCATCTTCCAGGACTACAACTGCGTGCACTGTGCAGAGTTTGAGAAGAAGTACGGTGAGGAAATCCAGAAGCTCGTCGAAGACGGCACCATCACCCTGGAAATCCGTAACCTGACCTTCCTGGACCGTTCCTCGCCCACCGCATACTCCGCGCGTAACGCGGCAGCAGCATACTCCGTGGCAAACCAGGTCAGCACCCACGACTTCCTGAACTACCAGCGTGAGATCTTCACCCACCAGGGCAGCGGCGACATGAACAACCAGCAGATCGCCGACATTGCTTCGAAGTACCACGCTTCCATCGGCTCCGATATGAACGATGGCAAGTGGCGCCCCTTCGTGGACGTGGTCAACGCTGAATCCGCAAAGAACGGTATTAAGGGTACCCCCACCGTCTTCGTTGATGGTGACCAGTACACCAGCAACGACTTCAGCACCTTCCTGAAGGAAAAGATCGAAGCTAAGAAGAAGTAACCGCTTCGATACGAAAACCCGGTAACCTCGGCGTGAGGCTACCGGGTTTTTCCATACACGGTGATAAGTACGAGGGATGGGTGAGCACCATACAGAGGTGGTGCTCATAAGGGGTAAAACGAAGGAAACGAACATACCATTACCCCATAATTTAGAAGTATTCTCAACCAAACCCTAAAAGAATAACTAAGCAGACTCAACCAAGAGAATAAGGTACACTGGACAGGTTGCCTCCTTAGCTCAGTTGGCCAGAGCATCTGTCTTGTAAACAGAGGGTCACCGGTTCGAATCCGGTAGGGGGCTCAGAAAAATCCTGGTTCGCACCAGCCTCATAGCAGAGGTGCGGGTCAGGATTTTATTGTACGAGTGTCCTGTAGTGTCTAAGGGACCCGCACTAGCATATCGACATCCATCCTGAGGAACCGAGAATGTCTGAAACCTCCGGAACCCCGCAGGCTCCCGCCTCGCAGGGAACCTACACCACCGCCCCGCGCAGCATCAAAGCACGCGAAGCCAGCGACTACCCCCTCGAAGAATTCATCGAATCGCGAGGATTCCGCCCTGAAATTCAGGGCCTGCGAGCCTTCGCCGTGCTCCTCGTGGTGCTCTACCACGTCTGGGTCGGCAAAGTCTCCGGCGGTGTGGATGTCTTCCTCTTCATCTCCGCCTTCCTGCTCTCGCTCTCCTTCATGCGCAAGATCAACGAAGGCAAACCCCTCAATCTCTTCAGCTACTGGATGCACGTCTTCCAGCGACTGCTACCCGTAGCCACCGTGGTTATCGCGTGTACCACCATTGCGTCCTTCTTCGTGCTCGCGCCCAGTCGCTGGTCGCAAACCGTAACCGACGCAAGGAGCTCCCTGTTCTACTTCCAGAACTGGAACCTCGCGTTCAGCTCCGTAGACTACTACGCCCAAAATGCCTCCGTGAAGTCACCCTTCCAGCACTTCTGGTCGCTCTCCATCCAGGGACAGATATTCATCATTTGGCCCCTACTCTTCGCCGCAGTAGCCTACGTCGTGCGCCGATTCCGCGGGAACCTCTTCACCACCGCGGTATTCATCTTCAACACGGTGTTTGTCGCATCCCTGACCTTCTCCATCGTCGAAACCGACACCAACCAGGGATTCGCCTACTTCGACACCCGCACCCGCCTGTGGGAATTTGCCATTGGCACCCTGCTGGCAATGCTCACCCTCAAGTGGAAGGCACCCGAGAAGGCTCGAGTAGTTATGGGCTGGGTCGGCATTATTGGTCTGGTCACCTGCGGCGCAATCCTGCCCGTTGAACGAGCGTTCCCCGGCTACCTAGCGCTTTGGCCCGTGATCTCCGGTGCGCTCGTCATCATGGCAGGCCGTACCAACAGCCGCTGGGGCATCGACCGACTGCTGGTCTCCGCACCCCTGCAGAACCTCGGCAACATCTCCTACGCCCTGTACCTGGTGCACTGGCCCATCCTCATTCTCTACAGCAGCGCCGTCGGTACCTCCCGCGTGAACTTCATCGAAGGCGCCGTCATCATCCTTGCCTCCATCGGCCTGGCATGGCTGCTCATCCGCTTCGTCGAGAAGCCGCTGCGCTACCGCAAGGACCCCTTCGTACCTTGGCTCATGATGAAGATGCGCTTCAAGACCATCTTCTCCGTCAAGACCTGGGCAGACCAGCTCGCCTTCATCCTCGCGATCTTCCTGGTCGCAGGCGTACCCCTGGTAGCCGCACAGGCATGGGTAGGCTACCGCAACACCCAGTCCGAGCAGAACGCCGAACTGCAGGTACAGACCGCCAGCGAAAACTACCCCGGCGCCCGCGCTATCGGCGGCGCCCAGCAGGGACTCATTGACAACCCCATCCCCTCCGGCGGTGACGTCAAAACCCAGTTCGACGGACTGAGCGACCCCTGCGTTGGCGGCTTCGCGCCCTCCGACCCGGCACTCGCCAAGTACTGCAACGTGCAGAAGTACGGACCCGAGGACGCACCGCTGACCATGGTCATCGGTAACTCCCACGCCGAACAGGCGCTGAGCATCTTCAAGCCCATCGCAGAACAGACCAAAACCAACCTGCAGACCTACCTGCTCGGTGGCTGCCAGTACCCGGTCCGCGCCGTCAACGCTAGTAACGAATGCTCGGAATTCAACACCAAGATGACCGAGGAAATTCTCAAGCGTAAGCCGCAGACCGTGGTGCTCATCGCCACCGTTGCCCAGGCACGCTCGAACGATGAACGAGTCGACCCGAGCCTCGACGAGACGGTCCGCCGCCTCACCGAGGCAGGAGTCCAGGTCATCGGCCTGCGCGATAACCCGCGCTTCGAGTACAACATCTACGAGTGCGCTCAGAAGGCCGGTGCCGACAAGAGCTCCTGCGCACGACCCGCAAGTGACAAGTATGCTGCCGAAAACCCTGCAAAGGAAATCTTCGACAAGTACCGCAACCAGGGTGCCGTCATGGTGGATCTGAAGGACGTGTACTGCCCGGACGGCATGTGCAGCCCCGTGGTTGGAAACATCTACGTCTACCTCGACGACAACCATGTCTCCAAGACCTACGGCCGCACCATGGCTCAGGAAGTCTTCCAGCGTGCAGCGGAAGGCGGCTGGCTCGTGAGCGGAAAAGTGAACCTCTAAAGTTCGCCGACATAGCGAATCCCCCGTGCTGTTCTACAGAAGTATGAACAGTGCGGGGGATCCGCTGTATTAGGAGGAACTGCAGTGGCAAATGGACTCTGCGGGTCTATATAGTGATGCATGGTTGAATACAAAATCAGGATAGGCTAACTTAAAATAACCTTAGGGTTACCCTAATAGCCCAGGGTTTATAGACAACACCACAGAGTCGAGCACGACAGTACACGATGATCCCTTCCGGACTGAAGCAAACCCCTCCGTGGAACAAAGCGACACCCGGCTCGTCCGACTGCATCCTGCTCCAACAAGGAGAACAATGACCATCTCACGTAGCACCTTCATTAAGGGTGCATCTTTCAGCGCACTCGCCGGCCTGCTCGCTGCCTGCTCCACCGGCACCGGTACCGGTACCACCTCCAGCACCACGAACTCGTCCGCTAGTGCCGAAGCAGGTGCCTTCCCCGTAACCATCACCAGCGATTACGGTGATACCGTCATCAAGCAGGCTCCTACCAAGATTGCAGTTGTCAATGCCTGGAAGAACGCAGACGTACTTCTCGCCCTCGGTGTAATCCCCGCCGGTATTCCTAAGGTCAGTTGGGGCCAGAACTCCAACGACTCCACCGACTGGTTCGACGCCAAACTCAAGGAAATGGGCAAGAGCCTGAATGACATCACCCGTTATGCCGAAGCTGACGGCCCCGCCTACCAGGAACTCGCCAAGCTCGCCCCGGACGTCATCTTCGCACCCTACGGCAACATGAGCGCTGAAATTTTTAAGAAGCTCTCCGAAATCGCCCCCGTCGTCACCGCGCCCAAGGGCGTTGGCATGTTCGAAGTCTCCTGGCAGCAGGTGGCAGAACAAGCCGGCAAAATGCTCGGCACCCCCACCGCTGCAACCAAGCTCGTTGAAGAAACTACCGCGCAGCTGAAAGAAGCCACCTCCAAGTACACCAACCTCGCGGGTGCAAGCTTCATCGCGGGCTACTTCGATGTTGAGAAGAAGACCCTCGGCGCATACACCGCCCAGGACTCTCGACCCCAGACCTTCACCGACTGGGGCATGGTCGAAGCCCCCTACATCACCAAACACTCCAAGGACGCGCAGAGCGTCTTCCTCTCCATCTCTTCCGAGGTGCTCGACCAGGTCGAATGCGACGTACTCTGGGCATGGGTTAACGACGAAGCAGACATCGAAAAGATTAAGTCTGATTCGCTCTTCGCCGCACTGCCGGCGCTCAAGCACAACGCCGCCGTTTTCGAATCTAACAAACACGTGGGTCTGGCGCTCTCCGCAGCATCCCCGCTCTCGCTGACCTGGGTCGTGAAGAACTCCTCTATCTTGGAGAACTTCTCCACCGCCATCAAGAACAGCAAGGAAGCTAAGTAGAGTGACTCGCCCCCGCCCGGGGCAGGATAGAGGGCAGGACCGTAGCCTACGGAAGGCACGGTACCTGCCCCGTCTGCTTGCCCTTATCATGCTCACCCTTGTTGCAGTTGCTCTCTCTATGCTGATCGGTACCCGATTTATCGCCCCTGACACAGTATGGGGAGTGCTCACCGGTAACCGTCCGGAGGGAATCGAGAGTAGCATCATCGACGCGCGCGGAACTCGAACCATCTGGGGACTCCTCATCGGCGCAACACTAGGACTTGCCGGTGCCGGTATGCAAGGTATCACCCGCAACCCATTGGGTGACCCCGGTATCCTCGGTGTTAATTCCGGCGCTGCCTTCGCTGTGGTAACCGGTATCACCTTCCTCGGAGTGAAAAGTACAACCGAGTACTCCGTGCTCGCATTCGTGGGTGCCGCTGCGGCCTCCGCCCTGGTATACGCCTTCGCCTCCATCGGCAAAGACGGCGCGACCCCCGTCAAACTGGCGCTCATGGGTGCGGCCCTCAGCGCCGGGCTCGGATCGCTCACCAGCGCTCTGATTCTGACGCGCCAGAACGCCCTGGACGATCTGCGCCGCTGGCAGGTGGGATCCATCGCGGGTAAAGATCTGGAGAACCTCTTCCCCTCGGGGATTTTGTTGCTTGTTGGTGCGCTCATCCTCTTTACGGGAAGCCGAACCATCAACAACCTCGCCCTTGGCGACGACATGGCTGCGTCCCTTGGTGAAAACGTCAATAGAAGAAGGTTCATTCTCTTTATCGGTATAACCCTACTTGTCGGCGCCGCCGTTGCGCTCGCGGGCCCCATCGCATTCCTTGGCCTCATGGCCCCGCACGCTATGCGCTCCTTCATCAGCGCGGACTACCGGATGCTCCTGCCCGCCTCTGCACTCTTCGGTGCTGTCATCCTGCTGCTCGCCGATACGCTCGGCCGCGTGCTCATGCCGCCCCAGGAAATTCAGGTAGGCGTGAGCACCATCGTGGTGGGCGTGCCTGTCTTCATCTATCTGATTCGACGGTCTAAGGGGGCGAGCCTCTCATGATGAGCCCGCATCGTAAAGCTACTGACAGAGTCGCTGAGTTGCGCGGTGTCCGTCGCCGTGAAATGCGCCGCCCCATTCTCGGACTATCAGGGTTGGCACTCGCGCTCCTGGCTGCCATGGCTGTACGCGTCCTGCTGGGTAGCTACACCGTCACCATTCCCGACTTCCTGACCTTGGTCACCGGCGGTGAGGTGCCCGTGCGTGGTGCTCGATTTATCGTCATGGAAGATAAACTTCCCCGTGCAGTCCTTGGTGCTCTCGCTGGTATCGCATTCGGATGTGCGGGTGCTATCTTCCAGCTGTTGCTGCGCAATCCGCTAGCTAGCCCAGATATTATCGGCATTAGCAATGGCGCTTCCCTTGGCGCGGTACTCTCCATGGTCTATTGGGGTGCTTCGGGATTCAGCGTCTCGCTCTTCGCAATCGTCTTTGCCCTTGCCGCTGCGGTCGTCACGATGCTTCTGGCCTCGGGACAAGGCAATGTGGGGAACCGCTTCATCCTGATGGGCATTGGCGTGGCTGCACTCTGCAACGCGGCCGTCACCTACCTGCTCGAACGCATGTCTATGGGCCAGGCTAGTAGCGCGACTGTCTGGATGGTCGGCTCACTTGGCATCGCCAACTGGGATCGTATTGGTATTCTGCTCATAGCTCTGCTGGTGCTTTTGCCTTTTGTCCTCTGGGGTATCAACCACCTGAAGACCTCAGCCGTGGGTGATGACCTGGCGCACGGTCTGGGCGTGCCGGTGGCTTTCATCCGCTGGTACTATATCGGCTTGGGGGTACTCTTGGCCGCTGTCGCCACTGCGGCTACTGGGCCCATTGCCTTCGTTGCGTTCGTCGCGGGACCTATCGCCCGTCGTATCATTGGCGGCCGCCACACGATTCTGGGAGCATCTCTTGTGGGCGCAACCATCGTGGTGCTGGCCGACTTCGTGGCGGCGAACCTTTTCCCGTCCATCTCATTCCCCGTAGGTATTCTGACCGGTGCTATGGGCGCGCCGTTGCTCATCTGGTTGCTCGTGCAGAATCAGAAGGAAGGAAAATAATGAAAGAAATCACCGAACGCACCCTTAAAGTAGAGAACGTCAGCCTCGGCTACGGCGAAACCACCATCGTCAAAGACCTCTCCCTCGAATTCCCCAAGGGCAAAATCACCGCTATCATCGGTCCCAACGGCTGCGGCAAATCCACCCTGCTACGTGGTGTCTCCCGACTGCTCAAGCCGCTTAACGGCGACTTCACCCTCGACGGCAAGTCAACCCACGAATACTCCATGAAGGGCTTCGCCCGCATGGTCGGGCTTATGCCCCAGCACCCCATCGCCCCCGAAGGAATTACCGTAGCCGACCTGGTCTCTCGAGGACGCTACCCCTACCAGGGCCTCTTCAAACGCAATAGCGCCGAAGACGATGAGGCGGTTGCTTGGGCTCTCGAAGCCACCGATACCATGTCCCTTGCAGAACGCCAGGTCACCGAACTCTCCGGCGGTCAACGTCAGCGTGTCTGGATTGCCATGGCGCTCGCCCAAGAAACTGACATTCTACTGCTGGATGAGCCGACCACCTACCTCGACCTGGCACATCAGGTGGAGCTACTCGACCTACTCTCGGACCTCAACGAACAACGCGGCACCACCATGATCATGGTGCTACACGAACTGAACCTCGCCGCCCGAGTCGCCGACTATCTCGTCGCGATGAAGGACGGCTCCATCGTTGCCCAAGGCGAAGCACACGACGTGCTCACCCGCGAGAACCTGCACACCATTTTCGGTCTGAAAGCAGAGGTCGCCGATCCGTTTAACGACGGTAGCGTGGTGGTTGTTCCGCATCCTCGCTCAGCTATCGGACAGAAAAACGCCTAACTATGGTTATGCAAAATAAACGACCTCGTGTGCGTACTCATGGCGAGAATGCCTACGGTCTTTTCACCCTAGTGGTGAGCCGAGTGGAGCAGCTGACCCCTTCCTACGTGCGGGTCAGCCTGACCGGTCCCTCCCTACGCTACGCCGTGAACCCGGTCGCGTTGGGTGGGCTAAATGCCGACGCACATGCGGTGGGGGAACAGGATACTACCAGGAGTGAGGGCGAACTCGGTTCCTACCGCGGCGTGTTGGACGGCTACGTTAAGTTGCTCGTGCCGCCCGCCGTCGAACACGACGAGTATGGGCGCATCACACGCCTAAACCCGGAGCCGGTGCACATCGACCTCACCGACACATGGCGGCAGGACTGGTTCGCCTTGCCCGACACCGAACGCGGCTGGATGCGTACCTACACTCTGCGCGCCTCCCGCCTGCACGAGCCTGATGCTGCTCTGCGCAAGGTTATCGAGGCCCTGCCTGCTACGCCCCTCATCCCTGCCGGGGTGAGCCTGCCTGCCGCGCCGGGTATCGACTCTGCTCTGCCCGAAATTGACCTCGACTTTGTGTGTCACACTGAGGTAAGTTCCGACGGGGTTGAATGTATGGGCCCCGGTGCTACCTGGGCCAGCCTTGCTGAGAAGGGAGATAGAGTCTCTATCCTCGCGCCTCTGGCCGGTCAACCCCTGTGGGCCTCCTGGTCGAGTGGTGGCGCCGGGCGCATCATCCTCGCGGTGGATGAAACCGCGGTACCCGCCGCGCTCTCTATCCTTGCGGACTATGCCGCCGGGGAACAGAAGCCAGCTGAAATCCAGCTCATCGCAGAGGTGCCTCACGTAACCGACAGTCTAACCACGCTCTGGGATGGTCCCTATCCGCACTTGCCTGCACTGAGTGAGTTACCGAACCTCACCGTTAACTGGTGTGCTCGCGAAGATGCGCCCCGGGGCGAAGCCCTGACTGCTGGTCTGCGTAAGGCTCTGGGTTTGGGCGCGTGGAATTCTAAAGGTGCCTCTATAACTGCTGAGCCTTCCCCAGATTGTGACGACGAAAGCGAGGTCGTCTGGACCTTGGCAGATGATGAGAACCCACAGATTTACATCTTCATTGCCGGTGAGGCGTCGGTCGTCAAGACCCTGCGCCGTATCTGCGTGCAGGAGGCGTCCATATCCAAAAATGATGTTTCATTCATGGGATACTGGAAAGCAGGACGCACCGAAAGCTAAGCGAAGAAGCCGGTACACCGCGCAGGTGTGCCGGCCTCTTCCACAGAAGGGTCATTCTCTATAGAGGCCCGGAAAGAAGAACACAATGACGACCCCGCTCCTAGACCCCAACGGCAAGCTCGACGGTGAATCAGTACGCTACGTGGCAATCGGCGACTCCTTCACCGAAGGCGTGGGCGACGTTGACCGCCGCCGCCCCAACAGCCTGCGCGGCTGGGCAGACCGCGTTGCCGAAGGCCTCGGTGCAGTAGACCCGCGGGCGCAGTATGCAAACCTCGCTATCCGCGGCCGCCTGCTCATTCCCATCCTCGAAGAGCAGCTGCCGGCAGCCCTGGATCTGAAGCCCAACCTCGTCACCTTCTACGGCGGCGGCAACGACATCATGCGACCCAACGTGGATATTGACCAGCTCATGACCCACGTAGACGAAGCCTTCGCCACCCTGCGCGGCGAAGGAATCGAAGTACTTACCGTAACCGGCCTGGATGTACAGGGCCAGGGCCCCTTCGCCCGTACCCGCGGCCGTACCGCCACCTACAACGAGCTACTGCGCGGTATCGCTGAGGACCACGGCGTGCACATTATCGACTACTGGCGCTGGAATGACTTCCTCGACTGGCGTCTGTGGGCTGACGATCGCCTGCACATGAACGACCTCGGCCACGAACGCTTCGCATCCCGCGTGCTGGCGCAGCTCGGTCTGCCCGGTGTGGTCACCGAATCGGTACTGCCCCCGGAGGTGCAGCTGACCGCTCGCGAGAAGATTGAGCAGGAGGCACGCTGGGTCCGCGAGTTTGCCCTGCCGTGGATTGGCCGCCGCCTGAAGGGTACGAGCTCCGGCGACGGCGTGACCCCCAAGTACCCGCAGTGGGTGCCCGCGGCAAGTCTTAAGAACTAACGCCCCTTAAGAACTAATGCTGAGGGGGGCGCGCGTTACGGCGTAAAACTGTATGCCGGGGGAGTGCTCTGCACTGTATCTGTACCGTATTTGTTCCCGCATTTACGCCGTAACGGGAACGGTAAATCCGCCGTTACCCGTACCGTTGCAAACCCTTAAACCGCCCTTTAAAACCTGGGCGGAAGCGTTAAAACGAGAGTTAAAAGCTCTTTAAACGCGTGTTTAAGCCTGTTTAACAGCCCTGCGCACACCGCAAGAATCGGTGGCGCGGGGCTGTTTAAGGCTTAAAATCCGGCTTAAGCTGTTAATCTCACAACATGAATTTCACCGGTGTAATTTATCCCCGGTCACATAAAGAACGCCCGTTCTTAAAAAGGCGTATTAATGCCTGACTAGGGGCGTTAAAGAATTCCTTAAAAACATCTGGACTTGCAAAAATACCCATTTTTGGTAGAATGGATAGGTATGTTTGCCGCTCGAAGGCAGGCGTGCATCCGCGAATCGAGCGCTTCGCTTAAACGAGGTGCAATCGGCTCAGAACACCGAGATTCCGCGGATTTTTAAGGCAAAATCCGGCGTGCAGGCTTGCACGAACCCCCGTATTTACCTAGAATTTAACGCTGTTCGTAGTGGTGGAAACGCCTCTCGACACTAATAAGCTTCACCGTTTTTCCCGCGGCGGGGATCGATGCGTGGCCTCTCACCCACGTGACGATCTCAAACACTCTAGCCCGGCGAATAACCCGGTGCTTCTACATTGGTGGCGGGACGCTCACGAGTAACATCGACTGCGTACCGTCATAAAAGTCAATCAATAAAGGAGTGAAACATGGCAGCAGTCTGCCAGGTGACCGGAGCTGTTCCCGGCTTTGGACACAGCATTTCGCACTCGCATCGCCGCAACAAGCGTCGATTCGACCCGAACGTTCAGAAGAAGACCTACTGGGTTCCTTCGCTGCGTCGTAAGGTAACCCTGAACGTGTCCGCTAAGGGCATCAAGGTTATCGATGCTCGTGGCATCGATGCCGTTGTTGCAGAAATCATCGCACGCGGGGAGAAGATCTAGTAAATGGCATCCAAGGCTAAGGACCTCCGTCCTATCATCAAGCTCAAGTCCACTGCTGGCACCGGTTACACCTACGTGACCCGTAAGAACCGCCGCAACAACCCCGACCGTATGGTGCTGAAGAAGTACGACCCCGTCGTTCGCAAGCACGTTGACTTCCGAGAGGAGCGCTAAGAATGGCTAAGAAGTCCAAGATCGCTCGCAACGAGCAGCGCAAGGTCATCGTCGCTCGCTACAACGAGAAGCGTATCGCGCTGAAGAAGACCCTAATCGACGAGAACGCTACCCCCGAGGAGCGCGAAGCAGCACGCGTGGCACTGCAGAAGCTGCCCCGCAACGCTTCCCCCGTTCGCGTGCGTAACCGCGACCAGATCGACGGCCGCCCCCGCGGTACCTTCCAGAAGTTCGGTATCTCCCGCGTGCGCTTCCGCGAGATGGCACACCGTGGCGAGCTGCCCGGTATCACCAAGTCCAGCTGGTAAATCTGGTATTTTAGTTCCTAAACGGTTTTCCGTCGTTACCGACGGTCACTCGCTTTAGACTCAAACCTTAAGTCTCTGGAAGGGGCACCCTAATGGCTAAGAACCGTACCGAACTCGTTGCAGAGGTTGCAGAGAAGTCTGGCAAGAGCCAGGCAACCGTAAATGCAGTCCTCGACGCAGTGTTCCAGGTTTTCGAGTCTTCCGTCTCCAAGGGCGAGAAGATCACCATCCCCGGTTGGATGGCAATCGAGCGCACCGACCGTGCAGCTCGTACCGGCCGTAACCCGCAGACCGGCGAAACTATCCAGATTCCCGCCGGTCACGGCGTGAAGCTGACCGCAGGCTCCAAGCTGAAGGCAGCAGTCGCTAAGAAGAAGTAATTCTTGAGACTTTGAATCTGATAAAAGACCCCCACCCTCACGGTGGGGGTCTTTTATTATGCCTGCCCAAGGGGAAACATCGGAGAAAACCCGGCTGAAGAAAGCCCAAGCAGTGGAAGCGCCCCTAGGCAGGTGAGGTGGAGCCCTAGAGTCGCTGAGTAGTTGTGTCTTTGCGACCTTAATGTTGTGGTTGAGCTAAAAACACAGAAACTATCCCTACTTCACGGAAGAAGCTAGGGCAGGCTACAGAAAAAATAAAGAAAATTTATACATATAAGCAGAAAGCTATACATAAGCTGAGCGAAAAACCGTGAGTATGAAACCCCGCTGGGAAAAATACTTATACATCGCCGTCCAGACATAGCTTAAACACAGCAAACTAAAGCTCAATCTTAGGCTCACACCCTATGCTGGAATCACCGGCGAAGGAAAAGCCACACACCATACAAACGGCCCCACCCCAGCCGGAAAATCAACCATACAAACCCCGGACGATTGACCCTCCGGGACGCACAAGGAGAACCACCTCATGGCACGCCACGCTCAGCGTACTTCCGCGCAGCCCACCAGCCACCGCCTCCGCACCGGCGCAGCCGCACTGTCCATCACAGCAATCGCAGCACTGGGCCTGAGCGCCTGCGGTGCACAGAACACCTCCAGCCCGGCACCCACCGCAACCGCAACCGCCAAGGCATCCTCCAGCGCTGACGCAGCAGTCAACGCAGGCAACGGCAAGGTCACCATCAAGGCAAGCGACGCAGCCTCCCCGAGCCCCACCGCAAGCAGCTCCCATGGCACCGGCACCGTCACCGAAAACGGCGTGACCGTCACCGGTGCAAACGGAACCGGCGTCACCGCAGACGCAAGCGGCAACGCAACCGTCAACGGCGCAAACGGTACCGGCGTAACCGCAGACGCAAGCGGCAACGCAACCGTCAACGGAGGCTCGGCTTCCAGCAACTCCGGTTCCTCTGCAAAGGTCGACGAGAAGGCAGGCGAGACCTCCGCCAAGAGCGGCTCGAATGGCTCCGTGACCGTCGATAGTGGAACCGTCAGCGCAGCCAACGGCTACACCCTCATCGAAATCAAGGCCGACGGCGGCTGGTCCTACCACGCACCCAACGGCGACATCATTGAGGTACGAGCTGACGGCTCCTGGGAACGCGTCGGCCCGAGCGGCAACGTAGAGGTGAAAGCAGACGGATCCTGGGAGCTCGTTGGAACCCCCGGTGTTGTCGAAGTGAAGGCTGACGGCTCCTGGGAACAGACCGGACAGGGAACCTTCCAGGTACCTGCCGCACCCGTCAAGCCTGCCGGTGCTGGTGCTGACCCCGTCAAGCCCGTCACCCCCCGCCGCTAAACAACAGGCTGATACTCCCGGCGAAAACATGGGCTATCCCACCCACTAGAACGCGGATAAACGCCCACGTGCCCGGATAATCACATCCAAACTCGATAGAATTAACGCGGTTGGTTAAACCGATAATCGTTATGCAATCCCACAAGGATCCTGCGCACGACGCGAATACGTCGCCAACTAGCCGCACCATACTAACAACCACAAGGAGAAACAATGGCTATCGCCCCCGCAATGAAGAAGACCACCGCGGTTCTGTCCATCGCTTTCGCAGGCGCACTGGGCCTGAGCGCATGCGGCTCCCAGTCCTCTTCCACCACCACCGCGACTGCATCCGCATCCGCTTCGGCAACTGCTTCCGCAAGCGCATCGGCTAAGGCATCCTCTGCAGCTGCAACCACCTCGGCAGCTTCTGCTTCCGCTACTGCAGACGTGAAGGTTGACAAGGACGGCAACGTCACCGTCAAGGCTAACGACGGCGAAGGCAACTCCGCAGACGTGAAGGTCGGCGCAGACGGCAAGGCATCCGTAGACGCTAAGGACTCCGAGGGCAACTCCTCCAAGGTAGAGTCCGACGAAAAGGGCAACACCAAGGTTGAGTCCAAGGACTCCGAGGGCAACACCACCTCCACCGTTGAGGGCGACGTTATCGTTTCCGAGGACGGCGGCTGGACCATTCAGGGTGACGAAGGTCAGGTAGCTGTACAGGCTGACGGCTCCTGGAGCCGCCAGGACGCAAACGGCCAGGTCGCAGTCAAGGCTGACGGCTCCTGGAGCATCCAGGCTAACAGCGGCCTGCAGGCAACCGTGGACGCATCCGGTGAAGTAACCTCCATCGTTGGCGGCGAGAAGGCAGACCTGAAGGCTCCGAAGGTTCCCGCAAAGCCCGCACAGGGTAAGGCTACCCCCGTCAAGCCCGCACAGCCCAAGTAAGCTGTAAAGAGCTGATAACGGCTAGTGACGCTCGTAGAGCGTGACAGTCCGTGACTTATGAAGACGCCCCGTGCGCATCCGACCGTGATGCGTGCGGGGTGTTTTGCGTCTTCAAGCTACGCTGAGAAGACCCATGAAAAGCGGGGGAAGGGAAGCACCGCAACATCTCAGGGAGCTTTCAGGTCACGGTGCTAGCATGAAAGCGTACTCCAGGCACACTGGAGTACAGGTCAACCACACCATGCACTGCGCCGTCGCAGAGCGGCGCATACAGAAAAGAGAAATTCAGTGAAGAAGTCAATTGCTGTACTGTCCCTGACCATTGCCGGTGCCCTCGGCCTCGCAGCCTGCGGCGGTAACTCCGGCACCAACTCCAACTCCTCCGCATCGGCAAGCGCGTCCGCTTCTGCAACCGCTTCCGCAACTGCCTCGGCACCCGCAAGCACCTCCGCCGCGGCAACCAGCGCAAGCACCACCTCCGCAGCAGCTGAAACCACCAAGGCAGAAACCAAGACCACCCAGGGCACCATCAGCGCCCCCAGCGGTCTGCCCAGCGAAGCAACCGAAGCACTCAAGAAGGGCCAGGAATCCGCCAATCAGGCAGCCTCCGCAGGCTACACCGCCAGCAAGAAAGGCCTGGACCAGCTCAAGAACGAGGCCGGCGTGAAGAAGGTGCAGACCAGCGACGGCACCGTCTACTACACCGATAAATTCGCTGCCTTCGAATCCAAGGACGGCGCTATCATCAGCATCCAGAATAACGGTGTGTGGACCAGCATGGACTCCAACGGCACAACCATCGTCGTGAAAGAGGACGGCTCCTGGATCAAGACCAACCCCAAGGAGAACCTCTACACCGTCGTCAAGGCAGACGGTACCGCCTCCGTACTGAACACCAAGACCTTCGAACAGGCAACCGATGTCTCCACCATCGAGGTCCCGAAGGCCCCGGCCCGCATCGACGGCTTCAACGGCACCGCTAAGACCCCGGTCAAGCCCACCAAGATTGCTGACCTCTCCGAGGTCGCAGGCGCCAAGTAATGCAGACGCCAAATAAAAACTAGCCCCTGCCCTCTGCCCCCGGGCCGAACAGCCCGACAGAACAGGGGCACCAGCGCCCCGCACGTATCCGACCGTGATGCGTGCGGGGCGCTTTGCGTCTTCAAGCTGAGCTGGGAAGACCCGTAGAGCTGAGAAGACCAGCGAAAGTAGCGGGGGAGGGGGGGAGCACCGCACCATCTCAGGGAGCTTCCAGGCCGCGGTGCTAGCATGAGGGCATACACCGGGGAGGTACCCGAGCACAGGTCAACCACATTACGCACTGCGCCGTTGCAGAGCGGCGCATGCAGAAAGAGAAAATACAGTGAAGAAGTCTATTGCTGTTCTGTCCCTGACCATTGCCGGTGCCCTCGGCCTTGCAGCTTGCAGCGGTAATTCCGGCACCAACTCCGGCACCAACTCCTCTGCATCGGCTAGCGCGTCCGCTTCTGCAACCGCTTCCGCAACTGCCTCGGCCCCTGCAAGCACCTCCGCAGCCGCTGAAACCACCAAGGCAGAAACCAAGACCACCCAGGGGACCATCAGCACCCCCAGCGGTCTGCCCAGCGAAGCAACCGAAGCACTTAAGAAGAGCGAGGACTCCAACCAGCAGGAAACCTCCGCATTCTACAGCGCCGTCAAGGAATCCCTGAACGAGTTCAAGAACGAGTCCGATGTAAAGAAGGTACAGACCAGCGACGGCACCGTCTACTACAACTATGAAGTCGCTGTCTTCGAAACAAAGGACGGCGCTATTGTCATCATCAAGAATACCGGTGCGTGGAGTAGATTTGACTCCAACGGCGGAACCATCGTCGTGGAAGAGGACGGCTCCTGGATTAAGACCAACCCCGAGGACAACCTCTACACCGCCGTCAAAGCAGACGGCGCCGCTGCCGTGCTGAACACTAAGACCTTAGAGCAGACAACCGACCTCTCCACCATCGAGATCCCGAAGGCACCTGCCCGTATCGACGGCTTCCGCGGCACCGCTAAGACCCCGGCCAAGCCCACCAAGGTTGGTAACTTCTCTGAGATTACAGGCCTCTAGTAAAAAATAGCTCCTGCCCCGGGCCGAACAGCCTGACAGAACAGGGCCACCAGCGCCCCGTGCGAATCCGACCGTGGTGATGCGTGCGGGGTGCTTTCGCGTTCAGAAGGAGGGGGCTCAGGCTCTTCCCAGACAGCGGTGCTAGGATGTGGGCATGCCCGAAGCTGGGCATTACCAACCACATCCATACACAGCGTTGTGATGATGTCGCGACGCATGACGGAAAGAGAAATCCGCCGTGAAGAAGTCTATTGCTGTACTGTCTCTCAGCGTGGCAAGCCTGCTCGGTCTAGCCGCCTGCGCCCCCTCCATAAAAGCGCCCGTAGCCTCCGGAAGGTCCGCATCGGCAAGCGCCTCCGCTTCACCCTCTGCCTCGCCCTCTGCACGTAGCGAGAGCTCATCTAGCCCCTCATCTAAACCTACTTCGAGCGCTTCTGGCAGGGCAACCGCTAGCAGCGACGCAACGCAGGGAGCATCCTCAGCGGTAGGGGCTGACGAGATGCAGTACAAGGCCAGGAAACACTACGAAACGTACTACCAAAAAATTGCCGAGGCTGAGAAGGACCCCGCCGTTGTGAAGGGCGAAAACGCCGATGGTAAGACCTACATCTTAGAAAAAGACAAGCTTGCTATGGTCGTGGGGAAGAACAATGAATACATCATCTTCCACCAGCATGACGGGAACTGGAGCCGTCTGAGGCCTAACGGTGAGCTAGAACTAACGTACTCCGATGGGGCCTGGGTCAGGGTAATGCCGGACGGTGAACGTATCGCAGTCAAGGCGAGCGGTAACACCAACATTGCCTACCATCAGGGCGATGTATCCGAGGACATCATTACCTCGCTGAAAACCCCCGAAGTCCCCGCCCAAGTGGAAGGTTTCGCGAGCGTCCCCCAAAAACCTGTAAAGCCGAAGAAGCTTGGCACGGTTGTGGGCACGAAGTAAAAAGCCTCGAGCGTCTCGGTCCGTGCGCATCCGTTTTGGATGTGCACGGACCGATTTTTAATATCTGCCTGCGCGTCTCTACCTGAGACGGGGTTACTCCTTTGGGACAAGCTGCACGCGGTCGCTTGCAAACTCGAGACCGAGTCTCTGAAGAGCCGCACAACTCTCAACAACAGGGAATATGACTTAATATGACGGGTCGTTAAGCCCTCAAGTCACAAAGCTCAACTCCCAGCGAACCACCCCCACCACGCTGGCATAATGGGGATAGCAAACCAACGCGCCCACACACGGCGCACCCCAACAGGAGAGAAACCATGAGCGAGAACACCACCCGCAACGTACGCGTGCGCGCCAGCGAACTCGAAGGCCGAGCCTGGCTCAACACCGGCGACAAAAACCTCACCCTGGCCGACCTTCGCGGCAAAATCGTTATTCTCGACTTCTGGACCCTCTGCTGCATCAACTGCCTGCACGTCCTCGACGAACTACGCCCCCTCGAAGAAGAATTCTCCGACGTACTCGTCACCGTCGGCGTACACAGCCCCAAATTCGAACACGAAGCAGACCCCGTAGCGCTCGCCGCAGCCGTCGACCGCTACCACATCACCCACCCCGTACTCGACGACCCCGAACTGACCACCTGGCAGGCATACACCGCCCGCGCATGGCCCACCCTCGTCGTCGTCGACCCCGAAGGCTACATCGTCGCCCACCTCTCCGGCGAAGGCCACGTACAGGGCCTCACCTCCCTCGTACGCGAACTCGTCGCCGAACACGAAGCGAAGGGTACCCTACACCGCGGCGACGGCCCCTACGTACCCCGCCCCAAGGCAGCCGGCACCTACGCCTTCCCCGGCAAAGCCATCGAACTGCCCGCCGAATTCGGCCCCGCAAACCTCTTCGGCAACCGCGAACGCACCTACCTCGTCGCAGACAGCGCACGCCACCGCATCCTGCAGGTAGCAGCCGACCTCAACACCGTCATCAACACCTACGGCGGCGGCGACGACCCCATCAACCACCCCGTCAAGGGCCACGTCGACGGCACCGGCACCGAAGCACGCTTCAACGAACCCGCCGGCCTCGCCCTCGTACCCGAAAACCTGCGCGAACAGCTCGGCTACGACGTGCTCGTCGCCGACACCGTCAACCACCGCCTGCGCTCCCTCAACCTGCGCACCGGCGAAGTACGCACCCTCGCAGGCAACGGCGTGCAGCGCGTCATCGACGGCGATAACGCCATCACCGGCGACCCCAACCACATCCCCGCCGGCGTACCCGCCACCGAGATTGCGCTCTCCTCGCCCTGGGACGCCGTCTACTCCCGCGAAGCCGGCCAGTTCATCATCGCCATGGCAGGCACCCACCAGCTCTTCGGCTACGAACCCGTCAACGGCGCCGTCAGCATCTTCGCAGGCTCCGGCGTCGAAGGCCTCGCCGACGGCCCCGCCGCCGACGCATGGTTCGCCCAGCCCTCCGGCATCATCGAAGCACGCGACGGCAGCCTCTGGGTCGCATGCTCCGAAACCAGCGGCCTGCGCCACATCACCTTCACCGAAGACGGCGTACAGGTCACCTCCGCAGTCGGCAAGGGCCTGTTCGACTTCGGCTTCGTCGACGGCGACTCCGACACCGCCCGCATGCAGCACCCCCTCGGCCTGACCGAACTGCCCGACGGATCCATCGCAGTCGCCGACACCTACAACGGCGCCATCCGCCGCTGGGACCCGGTGACCGGCACCCTCGGTACCCTCGAACGCGGCCTCGACGAGCCCTCCGACCTGCTCGTCGAAGAAGCACCCGGCGAAGAACCGCGCCTCATCATCGTCGAAACCAACGCCCACCAGCTAGTACGCGCCTCCATCCCCGCCAAGGCACAGCACGTCGACGAAGGCGCCATCACCACCGCACGCCCCTCTACCAAGCTCACCGGCGGCACCCTCGAATTCACCTCACGATTCACCGTGCCCACCGGCCAGAAGCTCGACACCCGCTGGGGCGACCCCACCCAGCTGAAGATCTCATCCACCCCCGAGAACTTCATCCTGGAAGGCGCCGGTACCTCTACCGGGCTGACCCGCACTCTCGTGCTCAACCCCGAGATCACCGAGGCTGTCCTGCACATCACCGCTCGCGCCGCCGCCTGCGACGGCACCCCCGACGGTGACATCCCCGAGCACGCAGCATGCCACCTCTACCAGCAGGACTGGGGTATTCCCGTCGTCGTGACCGGTGACGAGGCAGACGAAAGCGAACTCGTCCTGGACCTGCGCGGTATCAACTAGGGATCTATAAAAGAAAAGAATTAAGGGTCAGTATTATCCTCGCTCCTACAGGGGCACCCGTCCTCGCTTCGCTCGGACACCCTGATGTCGCTACGGATAATACTGACCCTATTTCTGTTGTGCCGCTCTGATACCGCTGCGGATAGTGCCGGTTCCCTTTGTACTTTAGGATTGTGGGACGCGAAAGGGCCGGGTCATCCTCGCTCCTACAGGGGCACCCGTCCTCGTTTTGCTCGGGCACCCTGATGTCGCTACGGATAACACCGGCCCTTTCTCAGCCCATATAAGCCACGAGCCAGTATGCTCTTCCGCTCCTACAGGGAACCCGCCCTCGCTTCGCTCAGGCACCCTGATGTCGCGTTCAGAGCATACTGGCTCTCGCACAGCTCAGCGGCTTTAGAAGGAGACTCGGACCGCCTTCGCATCCGCCTCCACCGACGCCTTCAACGTAAACGGAATCTCCTTCTGCACCTGCGAACGCGCACCCGTAAACAAATCCAACTGAGTAAACGACACCTTCGCCGTACCCGACATCGGCTTCAACGACCACACACCCGCCGAACTCACACTCACCTGCGGATCCGCAACCTTCACCACAGACCACTTCACCTCAGAATCCACACGACCCGTAAACGCATACTCAAAAGGGCACCCACCAGGATAAAGAGTGCTCTGCTGCGTACACTTCTTCAAATGGTCCTGCACCTGCTCCTTCACCGACGACAACGCATTATCACTCGGCTTCAACTCCATACGCACCGAATGATTCGCATCCTGCGCAGTCACCACCTCATTCACCTTCTGCGCCGTATACACCGTCGAATCATACGACACCGCATACACACCCGGATAAAACACAGGGAACGACGCCGCGCCCTTATCCACCGCAACCTTACGGTTATTAATCGTCGCAGCCTCCACACCCTGAATATTCACCTTCACCGACGGCAAAGACGCCTCATCAATAGCCCACTTATCAAAAAAGCCCCAATGAGTACCCGCACGATGCAACCGAAAATCCGTATGCTGCTGCGAACCCCCCAAAGAATACGAAGCACGCACCGTCGCATGCTCACCATCGGCGCTAGTCTCCACCACCTCATACGACACCTCACCCAACGAAGACACCGAACGCCTCAAAGCATCCCCATCCAATAAAGAGGCGTCACCCTCAGGAATCTGCGCACCCAACAGGCCACGCGCATACGAACCATTACCCGTACGCAACGCATGAAAATACTCCCGCACCTGACCCGTCGGACCATACACCAGCTTATTCGTCATAACCAGCGCCGCAGCAGCCACAGAAACCGCCACCACAACACCGACCATCCACATTGCCAGAACCCGCTCCACGGGAGAAAAATTACGCATAGAACCAGAGTAACGCAGGTAGTCCGCTAGGTTTCACGCACCGCACACACTAAAGTTGTGTATATGGCAGAACGCGCTCACGAAGTCCCCGCCAAATACGGCGAAGTCAACGAACTATTCCACCCCCGCATGCGCTCCTACGGCAGGCGCATCGAAGCGGCACTCCCCGGCACCATCGTGCTCCTCGCCGCGCTCGCCTTCATCCTCTACAAGCGACCCGCCCTGCCGTACACCATCCTCGTACTGCTCATCGGCACCATCGCAGGCGTAAACCTCTACTCAGTCCTCAAACCCACCATCATCGTCATCACCAAAACCCACGTGCTCCGCGCACGCACCTTCGGCTGGTTCGCCGTACCCCTCGAAAATATCGACCACACTATCTACGCCGAAAAGCTCTACCCCAAAAAAGCCTACGGCCAGAAACTCAAAACCGTCGCCGGCCGCCTACGCTACCGCAGCTTCCCCGCCATGTGGGCCGTCGACAAAGACGGCAAACAGCTCATGCGCATCGACGGCCGCGTCTGGGACGGCAAAACCATGCGAGAAGTCTCCTCCAAACTCTCCGCCCAAACCACCATCTACAAACAGATCAACGTGGTCAACATGGACAAAGAACACAAGGGACTCATCACCTTCAACGAACTGCACCCCGGCTGGCGTTCCAGCCTCATGACCGCACTCGCCGTCATTATCGTGGCAATCCTCTTCGCCGCATCCTTCATGCCCGAAGAACTCGCCCGCACCATCTACCTCATCCACTAGAACACCCATTCTTCAACGGTGCTTCTTTTCGGATGCGCATCTTCAGGACGCGCAAAGGCCCGGCACCCACCCCACACGGGGTAGGCGCCGGGCCATTTGTATGCCTAGCTCAAGACACACTGCACCCCAGCTTTCGATGCGAGCCTAGCTCGCCGGGCGCGACAGTACCGCCACCAAAAACTCCGAAGAACCCTCCACAAACGGGTGCAACTGCCATGACGAGTAGGTGTTATCCACGTTCAGACCAACCTCGCGGGCATCAGCGAGGAACTGCTCAAACGCATAATCACGGCCCGGACCCGAACCGTAACCCACGACAGCGCGGCCACCCGGCGCCAACACGCGACGGAAATTCTCAACCACCGGCTTACGAGTCGAACGAGCCAAGAAACCCATCACATTACCCGCACACACCAGCAGCTCAAAACCATTCTCCGCCGTAGCCTCACCCTCAATACCCAGTACCTCCGGCAAATCCACCAAATCGGCAGTAATCCACGTAGCATCCGGACAGACGCGGCGCGCCTCCTCAATCAGCTCAGGATCAATATCCACACCCGTCACACGGTGACCCAACGCGTGCAGCTGCTTACCCACACGACCGGGACCCGAACCCGCATCAAGAATCTTCGCGCCACGAGAAGCCATAGCGTTCAACAGACGAGACTCACCCGCCATATCATTACCCTCAGCCTCCATCGCCTTAAAACGGTCAATGTACCACTGAGAATGATTCGGGTTGCTCTCCTTGCGGACCAGCCACAAGGACTTCTCACGCTCGCCCGGAGCGTTGAAACTCATCATTGCCATAAAAACTCCTTAGACAGGGTTGAGGATGCGCCAACCGCCACCAGGCAAGGTGACCGCGGCATATAAGCGGTGTGTGCGCTACGTTCTAGCATAGCCCCACCCGGCACCTGCGGGTAAGGGCAGTAAGAGCCGGATGGGGCTATCGGGACAGTACGAAAAGCAGAGAAGCTACAGGGGACGGTTAGAGGTGGTCGCCGCCAGTATTCGACGTATCCTCAGCAAGCGCCTTACGCATCTGCTCTTCACGCTCCTCCTCAGCCAAACGAGCAGCCTCAGCGAACTGCTCCTCAATATCAGTCAGCAGCGCCTCAACCTGCTCATTACCAGCCACCGGGCCGCCAGCAATCAGACCATCAGCACCCAAAACCACAGCCAATGGCACACCATTACCAAAATTCGCGCGCGAACCCGCCTCACGGTCAATCAACGGAGTCAAACCCTCCGGCAACGTACCCGCATTACGCGAGGTCTGCAACGACTCCAGGCTCGAATACACCGGATGCAACGCCACCTGCGGCAGACGCTCCTGCCACGAAGCCATCGTCTTCAAAAACTTCACACAACCAGCGCAGGTCGCCGACACAAACACCAGCACACGCGCCTGATTCTTAGCCAACGCACGCATATTCGTGTGACGGCCATTCTCCAGGTACAGCGCCGCATGCGGAATCGGCATGCGAACATACTGCTCCTCACCGTTCTCGTCATACACCGGCTCCGGCAAAATCACCTCAGCCTGCGGCTCCGGCTGCGCAAGAGCATCACCGCGGCGAACAGCCTCCAACGTCACAGCAATCAGCGCCGCACCAAAAACCCAAGTCCAGCCGCTATTACCCAGACCCAGCAGAGTCGACACAACGCCCGTGCCGCCCCTCAACGCGCTCGCATGCGCACCAGCCGCCGCCAACAGCAGCGCAATATTACGGACCAGCGTGTAACGGCTCACCGGCGCATTCGACTCAGAACCGAAACAATTACAACCCGCAGTACGACCCGTCGCCAGCGCGCGCGCAATCACCACCGTATAGAACAGCATCAGAATCAGCGCCAAACCTGAAGCAATCACCGCAGGCAAACGCACCGGCGACAGCAGCAGAACGGCGGCTAGGGCGATCTCGAACCACGGCAAAATCAGCGACACCGCACGGGTCGGCGCGATCTTCTCCAAACCAAGATTCTGAATACCGGTCACGGTACTCTGCGGGTCCTTCGCCTTAGCAATACCGCTAATCAACAAAGTCAACGCAACAAGTGCCGTACACAAAACAAGCGGCACAGTAGAGACGGTGAGCATAAAACTCCTAGAGTGAGTGTGCGAAAACAGGAGGCGGCAGCGGCAGTTTTTAGGCAGAGCTCTTTAGGCAGGACAAACCGCGCGACGTGCCGCCGTGTTATACACGATTTTACGCCCTGCACATGGGGAATTGTCCCTACGAGTTAAGCGGAAAGCGGTATACGCCCTCGTTCCTACAGGGGACCCGCCCTCGCTTCGCTTCGGGCACCCTGATGTCACTACGGGCGATACCGCTTTCCTCATATCGAGGCTCTTGGCGCCTGGGCGCGCTATGCCCTTCCTCTGCTCCTGCAGGGCACCCTGATGTCGCTTCCGGAGGGGATAGCTACGCATGGGTAGCTATGCCTCGTACACGCTTAGATAGCCGTGAGGCGCACCCCGTACTCGCCCGCCAGCTCCGCGTACGCCTGCACAAAGCGCTGCGCTCGCGCACCCGAGGCACAGAAAACGCCCACACGCTGATCACGCACCGACTCAAACAGGCTCAACAACTCCGCGGGCACGTCGGTTGCCGGCAACAGCGACCCCTCAGCGTCGCTCAGATGCGACAACGGCACATGCAACGAGCCCTCATGCTTCATCGACTCCTCACGCTCGGACACCTCACGCACATCCAGCAGAACCTGCGGAACCTCATGTGCCGACAAATCCACCGGCACCACACGCGCCGGATCCGGCACCGCCCCAAACGACGTACACGTACCCGACAAGGCATCATACGTCAGCAGAGTACCCGCCGCCGTCGGCAGACCACTCACAAACTTGAGCACCTCCGTCGCCATCAGCGAACCAACCACCGCCGTCGTCGCACCCAACACCCCGGCAAGCGCGCACGACTCCACCGTCTGCGGAATCGTCGGAAAAATATCACGCAAATGCGCGCCATCCGGCTCAAAAAGACTCACCGACCCGCCAAAACGCAAAACCGTGCCCCACACCAGCGGCAAACCCGCAACCTGCGCAGCATCCGCAATCAGATACTTCGACGCAAACGTATCTGTACAATCCACCACACAATCCGGTGCCGACGCGGCGAAAAGATCCAAAATCCAGGACGCATCCACATGCCGGATTGTCGTCTCAACCGTCAACGACGGGCACAACTCCAGAGCACGGCGCGCCGCTACCTCCGCCTTCGGCTCACCCACATCAGACACCCCAAAAAGCGGCTGACGCTGAATATTCGACAGCTCCACCGAATCAGAATCCACAATATGCAGATACCCCACGCCAGCCGCCGCCAACGCCTGCACCACCGGACAACCCAAACCACCAGCACCAATTACCAACACGCGGGCAGCCGCCACCGCATCCTGGTCAAAGCCCGGCAGGCGACGCTGACGGTCCGTGCGCTCGCGATCCAGACGTGCATGCTCCGGATTCACCGGGGTAGGGGTGAGGTTTACATCCACGAGACAAAACCCTCCGACGGCGACGACGCCTTCGCGTGCTCACGCACCGGAATACGGCCAGCCTCACGCGCCAACGCGCCCGCCTGCACCGCAAACTTCATCGCCTGAGCCATCGCCACCGGATCCTCAGCACGATTCACCGCCGACGCCAACAACACCGCGTCGCAACCCAGCTCCATCGCCAGCGCCGCGTCGGAGGCGGTACCCACGCCGGCATCCAGAACCACCGGAACCTGCGCGCGAGAAGTAATCAGCTCAATATTGTGCGGGTTCAAAATGCCCAGACCGGTACCAATCGGCGCGCCCAACGGCATAACCGCCGCAACGCCCGCATCCTCCAGGCGAGCTGCAGCCACCGGATCGTCAGAGGTGTACGCGAGCACCGTGAAATCCTCAGCGACCAGCTGCTCGCAAGCGTTCAACAGCTCCACGGTGTCCGGCAGCAGGGTGTCTTCGTCATGGATGATCTCGACCTTCACCCAGGAAGTGCCCAGCGCCTCGCGGGCGAGCATCGCGGTCATCACCGCATCAGCTGCGGTGCGGCACCCTGCGGTATTGGGCAGCGGCGCAATATTGAGCTTCTGCAGAAGCGGAAAAATGGGGGTGCCTGCGGCGTGACGGCGCATGGCAACCGTCGTCATTTCGGTACCGGATGCGATGAGCGCCTGCTCGAGCAGGTCCATGCTGGTTGCGCCTCCGGAGCCCATGATGAGGCGGGATGTGAAGGCGCGGTCGCCGATGGTGAGCGGTGTGAGGCTCATGGTGTTCTCCTCTGTGGGAACGTCTAAATAACGGGGTCTGCTGGTTGGTGCGGGGCGCTACGGCGCGCCCGGTTTAGGGAACAAAAACCGAGAATATCTGTTCTTTTTGCCGGTGGGTATTCTCCGGTTCAGGCTGGAAGATTAGCCGCCCTGAACAGCGGTGAGGGCATCCACCCTATCGCCCTCGTTCAGCGGCACATCCAGCCACGTGGAACGTGGCACGATACTGCGGTTGAGCGCCACGGCCACGCCATTTTCGGTACCAAACTGGTCCATGACAAGGTCAAATACGGTGGGGGCGTTGGTGGTTAGCGGCTCGCCGTTGTAGGTGATGATCATGCGAAATCCTTTCGTGAGGGTGCCGGGTGCATCCGGCGGGGACTGTGTTTAGTGGGTGAATCGTGCCGGGTCGCACGCCTGCATGATGGGTGGAATCTCAGCCCCGCAGGCGACCTCCGCGCCGACCTTACCGGCGAGCGCGGCAAGCAGAATGCCGTGGCGGAAATAGCCCGTGGACACGAGCTGGCGGGTGCCGTCAGCGCGAGTGCGGTACCCGAAGATGGGCAGGTCGTCCGGGGTGCCGGGGCGGGCGCCGACGTTCGCCTCCAGAAGCTCGCACTCTTCAACGGCGGGCACGAGCCGAATCGCGTCACGTAGCAGCTGGTGTACGCCGTCAATGGCGGGCAGTGTGCGGTGGTCTTCGCGGCTGGTCGCACCGATGCACAGCTCCCCGTCCGGGCGGGGGATGAGGTAGACGGGGCGGGAGTTCACGTAGCCGCGCACCACATGCTTGAGGATGGGCCGCGGGGCTCGCAGGCGCAGAATGTCCCCGTAGACGGGGCGTAGCGGGTAGTCCCCGTGCAGTGTTGCCCCTAGTCCAGTGCAGATAATGTCGCCAGCGTCCGGGTCGGTGACCCGTTCGGTGCTGAAGGTGACGCCGCGGCGGGTGAGGGCGTCTTTGAGGGCGCGCCTCATGAGCCGCGGGTGCAGCTGATGGTCACTGGGGATGCTCACGGCGCCAGCGATACGCGGTGCCAGGAGCGGTTCGAGGGTACGTGCCTGCGTGGGGGTGACGGGGTCTGCGGGGCGGTTCATGTCCCGGTAGTAGGCGCGGGTGCGTTGCAGGTGCTCGGCGTCGGCACGGTCGGCTGCGACAATGAGCGTGCCGGTGGTGTCGTAGCCGGTGGGCAGGTCGGTGGCGCGGCTGAGCCTCTCCATAAGGGAGGGGTAGGCGTCGGCGCTGGCGGTCATGAGTGGGAAGAGCGCGTCCTGCTGGAATTGCACTTCTGCGATGGGCGCGAGCATACCGCCGGCGTAGTGGCTGGCGGCGGGGTAGAGCGCCGTGCCGTCGTCGGCGGTGCCGTAGCCGTTGGTTTCGGCGTCGATGAGGTGCACGTTCTCGCCGCGTTCGGTGAGCTCAAACGCGGTGGTAAGCCCGATGATTCCGCCGCCAATGATGGTGATGGTCATGGCTATGCCTGCAGTGCGGGGTTGTCGACGAAGGCGCGGACCATGGCGATTCCGGCAACTCCGGTGGTGCGGATGGCGGGGCAGTCTTCGGGGGTGATGTCGCCGATAGCTACGGTGGGTACGGCGGACAGCTCGGCAAGTTCGCGGAGCCCATCAATGCCGAGGGGCGGGCGGTTGGACTGCTTGGTGGGGCTGGGGCGGAACGGCCCGGTGCCAATGTAGTCGATCAGGTGCGCGATTTTGTTGGATTCTTCGACGAGCTGCCGGGTGCCGGTGGTCAGGCCGATGATCGCGTCGGCGCCGAGGAGGGCGCGGGCGTCGGCTACGGGCAGGTCGTCTTGACCGATGTGCACGCCATCAACGCGCACGCCGCGGGCACGCAACGCGAGGGCGACGTCTACACGGTCGTCGACGAGGAGGGTCTGGTGCGGCTGGATGATGCCGGCGATAGCTTCGGTGAGCTGGTAGAGCTCGCGCGCGCTGATGGGTTTGGACCTGACTTGGATGCAGGTGGCGTGTTTGGCTGCCCGGACGGTTTCGAGGGGGTTGTCGCCTGTGACGAGGTAGAGGTTCAGGTCGAGGGGGCGTGCGGGGGTGGTGTAGGGGTGCGTTTCGCGGGTCATGCGGGTCTACGATTCGTCGTCGAGTAGATGTTTTTGAGCAATTCTCTCATTGAATTTCTGTGGTTAGGTTAGCACAACTGTGTGGTGAGTTGAACATCCTTCAAGCGTTTTGAGGTGTGTGCGCTTGGCACGCTATACACTTCCTTCGCTCCTACAGGGGCACCCGCCCTCGCAGGGCTCGGGCACCCTGATGTTGCTTCAGGAAGGTATAGCAGTACCGCGCTCGCACAGTTGCGGTAAGCCCTTTCGTACCGAACCTGCTGGTAGGCGCCTTAACCTCCCATACAGAACCACCACCGCACCCGGCTACCAATCTTCGTCTCCCGGCAAGCTGTCTGCGGTACCTAACCCCAGTATTCCCCTCCCCGCCTCCGCGCACACTCTTCCCAAACCGAGCGCCCGTGGGTCGTTCCACACCGTGCATCCGCACCCACTACTCCACCTTCCCGGAGAGGGGGATGGAATTAGTAGGGGAGAGGCCGGTATGTTCCGTCGCGACATCAGGGTGTCCGACGCGAAGCGAGGACGGGTTCCCTGCAGGAGCAAGGAACATACCGCCTCGACCCGCTCAACCTAACTCAAAATAAAAAGCCTCCTACCGCGAAGTAGGAGGCGTGAGAAGAGCGGCTGACGGGAATCGAACCCGCGTATCAGGCTTGGGAAGCGTGCGCTCTACCATTGAGCTACAGCCGCATCTTTTTCAGTGTATCGCGCTTGCTTGTCGAGCGTGAAATATGTTGCGGCTGTTTGTGCGCCGGGCGGCGGGGTTGAAATGTGATGTAGGCCTGTGTGCTGGGGCTGGTGGATGCCTGCACGTGGGTGGTGTTTGCCAGGTATCCTTTAAGCGTGCTTATTTCAGATCGCGATATTCGTCAAGAGATTGCTGATGGGCGCATCGTTCTTGATCCGTTCGATGAGTCGATGATTCAGCCTGCAAGTGTGGACGTGAGGATTGATCGTTTCTTCCGTCTGTTCGATAACCATAAGTACCCGCATATTGATCCTGCTCAGCCGCAGGAGGATTTGACGCGCCTGGTTGAGGTGGCTCCTGATGAGCCGTTTATTCTGCATCCGGGTGAGTTTGTGTTGGGTTCTACGTATGAGAAGGTGACCCTGCCTGATGATGTGGCTGCCCGTTTGGAGGGTAAGTCGTCGTTGGGTCGTTTGGGTCTTCTGACTCACTCTACGGCTGGTTTTATTGATCCTGGTTTTTCGGGGCATGTGACGCTTGAGTTGTCGAATATGGCGACTTTGCCGATTATGTTGTGGCCGGGTTCGAAGGTTGGTCAGTTGTGTTTCTTCCGTTTGAGTAGCCCGACTGAGCATCCGTATGGTTCTGGCGCGTATGGTAACCGTTACCAGGGTCAGCGTGGCCCGACTGCTTCGCGTAGTTATTTGAATTTTCATCAGACGATGATTCCTGCGGATGGTTCTGTGGAGTCTTAGTCTTTCCCGCTTTGGGGTGCGGGCGTGCAGGCTGTGTGTTTGTGCGCCCGCGTTGGGCGGTTTTTTCGCCTGTTGTGCTCGTGCGTTCACTCGCGTGCGGGTTTTTATCTCTCACTCTCTAAGGATTTTTTGATGAATCTGAAGCCTGTTGTTCTGCGTGTTGCTGGCGCGGAAGTTTCTTTGTATCTGATTGATATGTCGGACTCTTTTGTGGAGCGTTTTAAGAAGGCGTGGGAGCCTCTTGCTCCGGAGTTTTTTGATACTCCTGATGAGGCGTATGCTTCGTTGTCTCGTTTTGATCAGGTGATGTTGGTTCATGCGCCGACTGATGAGTCGGTGATGGATTTGGCGAATCCGTTGATGGGTTCGTTTGATAAGGTTTCGACGCTGCGTGTGGCTGATGATGATTCGGGTATGCAGGATCTGACGAGCCGTATTACGTTGGCGATGATTGAGCAGCTGGTTGGTCGCGGTGTGATGCTGCATGCGGCTGTTATTGGTGACCCTGAGTCGAAGCGCGCTGTGGCGCTGGTGGGTGTTTCTGGTAGCGGTAAGACGACTGCGTCGCGTTTCTTGGGTTCGAAGTTTGCGTACCTGACTGATGAGACTGCGATTATTTCGGATGAGGGTGTTGTGTCGCCGTATCCGAAGCCGCTGTCTGTGATTGTTGACCCGAATGCGCCGAAGGATCAGCAGAACCCGGTGGATCTGGGTTTGAACGTGGTTGATCGTGATGACCTCAGCTATGAGCTGTCGCGTATTGTGTTCATTTCTCGTGATGAGTCGGCTTCTGAGCCGTATTTTGAGCGTGTTCCACTGCATGAGGCTCTGGTGTTCTTGAGTGAGCAGAGCTCGGGTCTGGCGCGTCACCCTGAGGGTGTTGTGTCGCTGGCTAAGCTGGTGGAGCGTTGCGGCGGCGTGTGGCGCCTGGTGTACTCGGAGGTTGAGGATACTTTGCCGCTGGTTCAGGATCTGCTGAATGGCGGTGAGCTGCCGAACGCTGATGAGGTTGAGACCCTGGAGAAGTACACGGTTAAGGATCACCTGCCGGGTGTGTTCTTGAACGGTACGATTGCGGTGTCTCGTATGCCGGGTACTTCGGGTGTGCGTGTGGGTGAGGACGGCCCGTTCTTGCTGCTGTGTGACACTGAGCTGAATGAGCTGTCTGATTTTGCGGCTGAGTGCTGGCTGCAGGCTGAGGGCGACATTTCGTACGATGACCTGTATGCGCGTTTGGCTGAGATCTTTGAGGGTCTGCCTGCGGAGGCGTATGACGAGAATCTGAGCGCTATGGCGGCTGGTTCGATGCTGTGGGTCCGTGTGATTGATGATCCGCTGATTGATGACGCGACTTGGGCGCAGATGACCAGCGATGAGGTTCTGGATGAGGAGGAGCAGCAGATTGCGCTGGATTCCTCTGAGGACGCTGTCTCTGACGATGAGGATGACGTGGTGGAGGACTAGCCGGCGCAGCTCTCTGAGCTCCGCTTGATAGGCACTGCTTAAGCACAAAGGAGGGGCGGGTAGAAGATGATCTTCTACCCGCCCCTCCCTTTGCGTTTACGGGTTTGCGCGGGGGTTCGCAAGGGCGGTTTGCAGGACGCTTAGCCCCGCATGCTTTACTGGGTTGCCTTACTGGGCGGCCTTGTCGCGGCGCTTCTGCTCGCGGCGAGCCGCACGCACACGCAGCGGACCGGGCGCCTTCACCGGCAGCAGCAGGAGCAGACCCGCCACCACAACGATCAGAATACCGAGCACACCCCAAATCTGCGCGCCCATGATGCTCACGCACAGACCGAACAGCATCGGCGCCAGGAAGCTGGTGGCACGACCGGTGGTCGAGTACAGGCCGAACAGCTCACCCTCAGTGCCGGGGTCCGCCAGACGCGCCAGGAAGGTGCGGGACGCCGACTGTGCCGGGCCCACGAACAGGCACAACAGCAGGGCGCATACCCAGAACACGCCCGGTTCGGGGAAGAACATCAGCGGGGTAGCCGCCAAGATAATGCCGACCAGCGAGATAACAATAATCGCCTTCGGTCCCAGGTAGTCATCCAGGTAGCCGCCCAGGATCGCGCCAGCCGCCGCGACAGCGCTACCGGCAATACCGAACAGGATTACCTCGGAAGTGCTGAAACCGAACGTGCCCGCCGCAAGAATACCGCCGAACGTAAAAATACCGGACAGACCATCACGGAACACCGCCGAAGCAATCAGGAACCACAGGGTCTGCGGGGACGTCATCTTCAGCCGCTTAATGGTGCGCCACAGCGCCTTGTAGGAGGCGAGCAGACCGCCCTGACGAGCCGGGGAGAGACGCTCCATACCGAGCTCCAGGAAACGCAGCTCGCGGGTGGGCAGCACCTCCGGTAGGAAGCGCTCGCGGGTGCGCATACGCACCAGCAGCGGCACGCAGAAGATGAGGCACCATGCGGCGGCGAACAGCGCGACCGCACGGATATTCAGGGCGTTATCGGTGGTCAGGCCGAGCACCTCGGGGGTAAGCACAAAACCCCACAGCACCACAGCCAGCGCCAGGATGCCGCCAATGTAGCCGGCAGCCCATCCAGCGCCCGAAATCTTACCGATATTGTCCGGGTTAGAGATGCGCGGCAGCACGGCGTTATAGTTCACGTACGCGAACTCGCTGAACACGCTCGCTGCAGAAATCAGGGCGACACCCAGCCACAGGTACTGCGGGGTGGGAGCCACGAAGAAGCACGCCGCCATCGAAGCGACCAGCAGTAGCGTGTTCACGCCGAGCCAGAAGATGCCGCGGCCAGACTTGTCGTTACGCTGACCGGTCACCGGCGCCAGAATCGCAATGAGGAACCCTGCAATGGTCAGACCCAGAGACAGCGCCGAGGAGGTCTCTTCGGGAGTGCCGAAATAGCTACTGGTCAGGTACACGGTGAAGATGAAGGTCATCATAATCGAGTCGAAGCTCGACGAACCAACATCCCACATGACCCAGGACGCGACCGAACGGCGGCTGTTCGCGTGGTCAACGACCCTACGCGGAGCCTTCGTCTTAGGGCGAGGAGAAGAAATAGTCATAGTTGTGTTTTCGGATGCCGAGGTGGCGCTTCAGCGTAGCGGCGGCGTGAAACCTGCTGAAGTAGAGCGGGCGTGCTGAAGAGGGAACACCAGGCGGTACGTACCGAGTGGAGATACGTACCGCCTAGTTCATGAACTTTCGCGCGGAAGGCGCAAAGCCTTAGTTGAAGAAACGACGCTGCAGGCGAGCAATACCGAAGCTCACCACAGCACCGGCGACGGAGGTCAGAACGGTCCAGAGGATGACCTGACGCAGGGTGTCTTCAGACTCGTGGGAAATGGCGGGAGGCTGGTTACCGGTAGCCTTGGTCCAGGCTGCGCCCAGGCCCTTACCAACCAGGGCAGCTGCGCCCATGTTGATACCCGCAATAGCAAGCTTAGCGACGGGGTTCATGTGTATCTCCTTAGCTGTATACGATGCGGCGTCCTGCCCGTGAACCCCTTCGGGGTTGGGTGAGAAAAGAGCGCCACTCCCTAGCGTATAGGGTTTAAGGCGTTCGTGCCGCCTTGGAACCTCTCCGTCCCAAAATTGTACACCGTGCAATTCTGTAATGTGGGCAGAAGAACGAAACAAAAAGCGGCAAATTGGCACGAACAGCCAGACACGCCTACAATCGAACCTGGGTTCCCACCCGCACCACAACGGTACGGACAAGGAACCCCAAACGACAGGGGAGCGCCACCGAGGCGCTGAGAGTGCTAAGCAGACCCTCGAACCTGATCCGGTTAGTACCGGCGTAGGGAGTCGAATTTCTTCTCAATGCCCTCGTCCGTTAAGAGGGCGAGGACATTCCCCTTCCAACGACGGAAGGACCACCAATGTCACAGAACGTAACCCCCGCCTCCCAGGCATCTAGCCAGGCAGAATCGAAGAAGCCGAACCTGCGCTGGCGAGTCAACGAAATCGTTATCGCCGCAGTTATCGCAGTAGCCTGCGCCGTCATCTTCTGGATCTGGGACATCGCAGTCGGCCCCGCCGCCAAAACTGCACTCGTAGCAGCACCCGAATTCCGCCCCATCGTCGCCGGCGCATGGCTGCTTGGCGGCACCCTCAGCGGCCTGCTCATCCGCAAGCCCGGTGCGGCACTCTTCGGTGAAATCGTCGCAGCATTCATCTCCGTGCTCTTCACCGGCGGCGCGTGGAGTGGTGAAATCCTGATTGCCGGCTTCTTCCAGGGCGTTGGCGCTGAAATCGCCTTCGCAATCTTTCGCTACCGTCGCTGGGACGCATTCGTAGCAGTCTTCGCCGGTGCGCTCAGCGGCCTGTTCATGGGTGTTAACGAAATCTTCATCTACTACCCCGACATGGAACCGGTCAAGGCAATCATCTACGTAGCGTGCGCCGTCATCTCCGGCGCAGTGATCGCAGGCTTCCTCGCATGGATTCTCGTGCAGAACCTCGCCAAGACCGGTGTGCTCTCCTCGCTGGCATCCGGCAAGACCCGCCGCTAACCACCAGCAACTATCCACCGGCTAGTCACTCACCACGAGTCACCACTCGGCACACTACAGCAGCCACACAAAGGCTAAGGAACCATCATGGAAGCAACACCGCGCGGGGCGCGCATCGAGCTCAACAACTTCAGCTGGCACCACCCCGGACGCCCAGAACCCGTCATCAGCGGACTCAACCTCACCATCAACCCCGGTGAAAAAGTCCTGCTACTGGGCACCTCCGGCGCAGGCAAATCGACGCTCCTGCACGCCATCGCCGGTGTGCTCCATGATGACGACGGCGAATCCGCCGGCGGCACCATCACCATCAACGGGCAAGCACCCGCCGAAGCACGCGGCACCGCAGGCATGATGCAGCAGGACCCCGAATCCTCCATCGTCATGGCAACCGTCGGCAACGACGTAGCGTTCGGCCCCGAAAACCTGCGCGTACCCCGCGAAGAAATCTGGGACCGCGTCGCCGAAGCCCTCACCGCAGTAGGGCTCAACCACCTGCCCCTCGACCACCCCAGCAGCGCACTGTCCGGCGGACAGAAACAGCGCCTCGGCCTGGCGGGCATCCTCTCGATGCACCCCGGCGCCATGATCCTCGACGAACCCACCGCCAACCTCGACCCCTCCGGCGTGCAGGAAGTACGCGACAGCATCCTCACCGCTGCCGAGGCGACCGGCGCGACCCTGCTCGTCGTGGAGCACCGCGTGAGCATCTGGGCGCCGCACATGGACCGCATTATCGTGCTCGGCGAAGGCGGCACCATCACCCACGACGGCGCACCCGACACCGTACTCACCGAAGCCCGCCGAGAACTCATCGACGCGGGCGTATGGGTACCCAACTACGTGCCGCGTGCGCCGCAGAGCGACAGCGATAGCGAGCACGGCGAGGCGCTACTGCGCGCCGAAAACCTCAGCATCACCCGCGCACAACCCACCCCCAAACAACGACGTGCACGCCGACGCACCATCAAACGCTTCGGCGACACCCCCGCACCCGTACCCACCGACCTGCCTGTCCTGCGCAGCGGCATCAACCTCACCCTGCACGCCGGCGAACACCTCAGTGTGCTCGGCCCCAACGGCGCCGGCAAATCAACCCTAGCCCTCACCCTCGCAGGGCTCCTCACCGCACCCAACGGCACCCTCACCGCCACCGACGCGCTACGCAACTACGACGGCGGCAACCACGGTGGCGACCAGAACAGCAACACCGAGCGCGAAAACCGCGCCCACTGGGACGTGCCCACCTGGACCCCCGCCCAAATGCTCAGCCGCATCGGCTACGTCTTCCAAGAACCCGAATACCAATTCATCCGCGGCACCGTACGCGAAGAACTCGAACTCGGCCCCCGCCGACTCGCCGCACTCAACCGCGTTCCCCTCGACGAAGACAAGCTCGCCGCCCGCACCGATGACCTAGCTGCCCACCTGCGACTCAACCACCTACTCGACGCCAACCCCTTCACCCTCTCCGGCGGCGAAAAACGACGACTCTCCGTAGCCTCCGCGCTCGCCACCGCACCCAAAATCCTCATCCTCGACGAACCCACCTTCGGCCAAGACGCACGAACCTGGGCAGAACTCGTCGACCTCATCCGCGAACTCCTCGCAGGCGGCACCGCCGTCATCTCCATCACCCACGACGAAGACTACACCGCCGCACTCGGCGGCAACCACATCACCCTACCCGCCCTCACCACCCCCGGAAAGGAGAACGCATGAACACCGACTTCTTCGGCACCATCGACCGAACCAGCTACTTCAGCAACCTCAACGCCGGCGTAAAACTCATCGTCTCCTTCACCCTCATCATCGCCGCACTCATCGTGCGCGACCCCCTCACCTCCGGAATCCTCTTCGCCCTCGAACTGCTCGGATTCATCCTCGTCGGATTCCGACCCGTCAACGTCCTCGCCCGCTTCTGGCCCATCCTCATCGCTGTCATCACCACCGGCTGGTCCGTCGCCATGCTCAGCGCCAAAAGCGGCACCACCATCCTCGACCTCGGCTTCAACAGCATCACCACCGACTCCGCCGCCGTCGGCGCAGCCATGATGATCCGCTCCCTCGCCATGGTCCTACCCACCCTCGCGTTCGTGCTCACCACCGACCCGACCGACCTGGGCGACTCCCTCGCACAAACCTTCAAGCTGCCCTCCCGGTTCGTGCTCGCAACCGTCGCCGCGCTACGCCTGGTCGGCATTCTCTTCGCTGAATGGAACGCTCTCGGCCAGGCACGACGCGCCCGCGGACTCGGCGCGGGCCAATCCCTCATTGGGCGTGCACAAACTTTTGGCGGTCAGAGCTTCGCCCTGCTCGTGCAGGCTATCCGCCGCGGCTCCCGCCTCGCCATCACCATGGAGGCGCGCGGCTTCGGCGCGGGCGAACGCACCTGGGCACGTGTACCCTCCTATTCGCCGCGTGACGTGCACGTGTGCATTGCTGCCGCCGTCATTATCGCTGTTGCGTACGGTGCATCTATTGCGGCGGGTACGATCCAGTTCCTCTGGAGCTAGTTCGTTCCCTTTGTGGTTCCGTGTGGGAGGCGGTATTCGTCCTCGTTCCTACAGGGAGGCGGGGTGCCGCATATTTCCTCCGCGCCTAGCTCTACTTGGGGCATGAGTAGGGAGGTGCCCGCACTCTTCCTTCGCTCCTACAGGGGCACCCGCCCTCGCTTCGCTTCGGGCACCCTGATGTCGCTTCAGGAAGGTACAGGCACCTCCTGCCTACGGTTCGGCAGCGAACGTACAATAAAACTATGTCTAGTACCGTAATTCTTCTGAACGAGCAGAACCCGCAGGGCATCTTCGTTGACCCGTCCGTGCCCCTCATCAGCGTTGATGACCAGGGCTTCACCCGCGGCGACGGCGTCTTCGAGACCATGCTGTCCGTCAACCGCCGTGTGCGTAAGCTCGGCATGCACCTGTCCCGCCTCGAATCGTCGGCGCGCATGCTGGATTTGCCCGACCCGGAACCCGAGATTCTGCGTTCGGCGGTGGAGCGCCTCATGCGTGAGGCGACCGCCGGTGCCGAGACTGCGCTGGGTGAAGAGCACATCGTGAAGATCATTATTTCGCGCGGCCCCACCCAGACGGTGACTTCCATGCAGCCGGGCCCGTACACGCTGATTATGGCGTCGCCGGTGCCCGCCTCCATCGTGAAGCGCCGCACCGAGGGCGTGAAGGCGATGCTGCTGCCGCGCGGCCACGAGCCGATGGACAACAGCGCCTACCCGTGGCTGCTGGCGGGTGCGAAGACCCTCTCCTACGCGGTGAACATGGCGGTCCTGCGGTACGTGCAGGAGCGCGGCGCGGATGACGCTATCTTCATCACCGACGAGCGTCGTGTGCTGGAGGGTGCCACCTCCTCGGTGCTGGTTGCCAAGATTGAGGACGGCAAGAAGGTGCTGTACACGCCTGAGCCGAGCCACGGCATCCTGCCCGGCACCACGCAGGGCGCGGTGTTCGAGGCGGCACGCCAGGCCGGTTGGGAGCTGGGCTTCGGGCCGCTCTACCCGCAGGATTTGTTTGAGTCGGACGGCGTGTGGCTGGCCTCGTCGGTGCGTCTGATTGCGCCGGTGACCCACCTGAACGGCACGGCACTGGCGCATGACCCGGAGCTAACCGCGACCCTGTTGAACTACCTGGCGCAGCAGAGCTAAGCGCATACACAAAGGGACGGTATTATCCGTAGCGACATCAGGGTGTCCGAAGCGAAGCGAGGACGGGTGCCCCTGTAGGAGCGAGGATAATGCCGTCCCTTGCGTATATCTAAGGGGCGGCTCCGGAGCGCCGCATATTTCCTCCGCGCCTCCCCTGTAGGAGCGAAGGAAGAGTACGGGCGCCTCCCTAACTACTACAGCAAACACAGCAAAGCCCCGGACGCGCAACCCTCAGCAGGTTGCCCATCCGGGGCTTTAGCTACACAAAAAACAACAGGCTAGTGGCCCGCCGCCGGGGCACCCTGACCTTCACCAGCGCCGTGGCTCTCGCCGTCAGCCGAGTAGTCCGAATCCTTACGCGGCGTAGTCCACAGCACCAGCGCCGTCAGGATTGCGAAACCCAGAATGGAGAAGCCCATCGGCAGGTACTCGTGCTCACCGGCAAACGACACCAGCGGCGCCGCCAACGCACCCAGCAGAGCCTGAATCGTGCCCATCACCGCCGATGCACTACCCGCCATGTGGCGTGCCTCGTTCAACGCCAACGCCGAAGCGTTACCAAAAATCAGGCCGCACGAGCTGGTCAGCAAGAACAGCAGAATCAGCGTCGGCACCAGCGAAATACCAACAAGGAAGCTAACCACCAGCAGCGAAGACACCACCAACAGGCTAACCACGCCGACATTCACGATGCGGCGCTGCGCCACACGACCAACCAGCTTCGTCGCAATCGCGCTGAACAGCACAATACCAATCGAGTTCACACCGAACACGATCGTGAACTCAGTCTCGGACAAGCCCAGAATCTTCTGCAACACAAACGTCGAACCGGAAATATACGAGAACAGCGCACCAAACGCGAAGCACATCGTCAGCATGAAACCCAGATAGCGGCGAATCTTGAAGACCTTCGGTAGCTCCGAGTACACGCTCAGGGCGGTACCCTGGTAGCGTTCCTCCACCGGCAGGGTCTCCTTAATCACGAAGATCACGCCGAGCATCATAATCGCGGTCACCACACCGAGCACATGGAAAATATCGCGCCAGCTACCCCACGACAGCACCCAGCCACCAAACAGCGGCGCAAGCACCGGCGCGAAGCCGTTAATCATCATCATGACGCCCATGAGCTTAGCGGTCGCCAGGCCCTCAGTCGTATCAGCCACGATAGAACGCGCCAACACCGCACCAATCGAACCGGTGAAGCCCATCATGAAACGCGCAAAAATCAGCAGCTCAATATTCGGCGCGAAACCACACGCCACCGTCGCAATAAAGCAGATGACCGCACCAATCAGCAGCGGCTTGCGGCGGCCCGTCTTATCCGACAGCGGACCCACGACCAGCTGGCCGAGCGCCATACCCACCATGAACGCGCTCAAAGTCAGGGAGGCGTTCGTGCTGGTGGTGTTCAGGTTCTCAGCGACTGCAGGTAGCGCCGCCAGGTACATATCCGTGGCGAGCGGTGCGATAGCGGTCAGCAGCGCCAGAACTACGATAAAAATGGGCGATAGCCCGAAGGAGGTCTTAGTCGACTTCGAAGACATTAGTCTTAGTTTTTCTTTCTGCGTGATGCGCGTGCAACGGCGCCTGCGGCTCTACAAAACATGGATGCGGCGGTACCGCCCCTGGGGATGAGCTTGCGTAGGCTGGAAGCACAACTTGTTCACCCTAGCAGAATCGGGCGCGGCTTCGTAAGTTAAATGTTCGATATTTTTTTTGAGCTGGGTTGGGAGGGCTTGGGGAAGGTGCGTAGAAGGAGGCGGTGTTATCCACGCTCCTACAGGGGCACCCGTCCTCGCTTCGCTTCGGACACCCTGATGTCGCTTACGGATAACACCGCCCCTTTCGCGGTTTGTTTTAGCCTGCCGCTCAGTCCCCCAGCGCTGAAGAAATATTTGAGAAATATTCTTGAGAAGCATTGCTCGGGGCGACCGCATAACTTACGTTGGTCATACCACGCGATACGACCGGAGGGGCAACCTCAGATGCGCAACCACTATTACAAATATTTGCTATGCATCCTGCTGCTCATAGCTTGCGTCTTGCTCGTAGTCCTTGCTGTGCTTTCTAACAACAACCGGGGTAACGAAAAAGACGGCACAGCCTCCACGCACGCGCCGAGCAATACCTCAACCTACTGGGATAAAGACCGCATGGAATCCGCTAGCCCGGCTCCCATGCCCGAATAAAACAGCGCCTGAGTAAAACTGCCTCTAAATAGCGTAGGGCCCAATGCTTCGAGACCACAAAGCATTGGGCCCTACTGTCTTGTAGGCAGCTGTTACTGCGCCGCGCTGTCGTAGATGAAGTCCACGGTCGCGTAGTCCTCCGGGATTTCGGCGAGCAGTGCCTCCTCCTGCTCCGCCCAGCGTTCCCAGTGCGGGCGGAACGTGTCACCGTCACGAGCCATGGCGCGTTCGTAACGCACCTCGTCCGGGGCGGTGGCGAGAATACGCACCTCGCAAGCGCCAGCAATCGCGCCGACACCCTCACAAATAATGACCTGCGTAGCCGCCGGGTCGACGGTGCGCACCTCACCGGGGGCGCCCGCCTCCCAATCCCAAGGGGTGTAGGTCCCGGCAATACCCTCGGTCAGCTGCACGGAGAGTGCGTCCCACGCCTCCACGCCATCGAAGAGGCCGTCCCAGCCGGGGTAGAAGTCGTCCAGGTGCAGCACGTGCACGCTGTGCCCGGCGGCGGTGAGCTCCTGCTCAAGCTGCGCGGCGAGGCTGGTTTTGCCGGTGCCGCTGCGGCCGTCAATGCCGATGATTAGCGGGATCTGCGCGAAGTCGGCGAGGAACTGGGCACGGAATTCGGTGAATTCGGCGGTGTCCATGTCAAAGTCGTTGCCGATGCCGTGCTCCAGGCGCAGCATGTCTTTGCAGAGCTCCAGGATTTCGGTGGTGCCGGTGACGCGGCGGTTCTGGTTCAGGGGAATACGCTGACTCACTGCGCGTCGCCTTCCTGCTTGAGGTGGTTGATGAGGCCGCGTGCGGCGGCGTCAATGAGGCCGGTGGTGTACACGAAGTCGCGTTCGCTACCGTACCAGGGGTCGTAGATGCCGAGCTGGTCCAGGTGGGTGGTGGTGACCTTCGGGTCGAAGCTGCGCATCATGCGGATCTTGGCTTTGTCCTCGTCGTTGCGGGCGAGGGCTTTGAGGCGCAGGTAGTGGGGTGCGTCCATGGCGAGGATGAGGTCGTTGCGGTCGAAGTCCTCGACGGTGAAGACGCTGGCGCGGTGCGCGGACGGGTCGATACCGCGGGTGGTGAGCTGCGCGGCGGCGCGCGGGTCGATGCGGTTGCCTTCTTCTTCGTTGCTGATGCCGCTGGAGGTGACGGTGACGGGCACGCCGGCTTCTTGGGCGTGCTGGCGGATGAGGTATTCGCCGACGGGGGAGCGGCAGATGTTGCCGGTGCAGACAGTCATGATTCGGTACATGGTTCTAGTGTATCGGTGGGGTAGCGGGTGGTTGGGCGCGGCGGGTGATTGCGGCGGTTCTTTGGGCGGCACGGTGATGGGCGGAGGCGCTCGCTGAGGCGTACTTGCTGCGGGCGCGGGGGCTGTCGCTACCAGAACCGGGCGCGAAAAGGCCCCGCCGACGGTGGGGCCGGCGGGGCCTTTGAGTATTTATCTATTGTGCGGGGGAGCTAATCTGATCGTACTTATTGGTAGCCAAATTCCAAGAACGCGGATCAAATAGCCGAGTTCCTGCTGGAACTGTTTTCTGCGACAGAATTTCATTATTATCATTTAATAAAGTAGCTGTCCCAATATTTATCTTTTTTGAAATAGGGGAACCTGGGTCGATGTATTTTGCATATTTATTGATTGAGAATAGTGTATGTTTAAAAATTGGGCTCTGTGAGAAATTTGCGTTGCATATATCTGTGGAACCATGGAAACTTAGGTTCTTAAAGATGGAATGTTCTAAAAAGCGTGCTTTATTAAATATTGCTGGACCTCTAAAAGATATGAAGTTATAAGTGCACAAGGATTCAAATCTCGTCTTGGAAAACCATGCCTTACCCATGAATGATATTTCACGGAAAAGTACTTCGGATCGCAGTGAGGTCTTATTGAAAGACGTTGATCCGTAAAAGATTGAATTTTTGAATGTTGCAGGCTTTTCAAAAACTGTATCAAAAAACGATGCCTTTGATAAAAAGAGGGAGCCTTCGAATAGTGTAGGGACTTTAAAATGGGCTTCTGAAAAGTATGCTCTTCCCTTGAAAACCGCATTTTTAAATGAGGCTTCCCAAGACTCATCCGAATCTCCGAATATAGAGTGAGAGAAGAATGTATCCCCGTTAAATTGGGTATTTCCCAACCTTAAAGGGGCATGGAATTTTGAGCCAACAAAAAATAGGTCATCTGTGAACAATGTATCTTGCAGAATTATTAGATTGAAAAATTCTGCTTCCTTAAAGTATGCTTTATGGTAGAACTTCGCTGCTGTTAGATTTAATTCCATTTCAAAATGGGAACCGTTGAATTTTGGGGATCCGTAGAATATTGATTTTGAAATATCCGAGCCTTCTTGGAAAGTTGACCCAGAAAAATCTGGACTTGTGAAAATATGTCCACTGAGGGGGTAGAAGAATTTAGAGTTGGAAAAATCGTATTCGAAATATGCCCAGTAGTTATACAAATTCTCGCTCTCTTCAAAGGCGATTTTTATTCTGTTGCTCATTTCTTTAAATATTGCTTGACGGACCCCTTGTTCTTCAGCCATTTCATGAGTGGTATTCTTGGATTTCTTGGGGATTTGAATAGGCGATCTAATATATGCACAGAGACTATTGACAATAATTTGCCCTTCTTCCTTGCGTTTATTAGAGTCCTCAGCGCTGTCTGAGAGAGTTTTATCATCATTTAGCCATTCATCAACGAGACCCACAAGAGTGTAGATGCCACCCAAGCGAATTGACGCCTTACTGTCAGCAAGTTGTTCAATAGCTTTTGTATAGCGGGCCCGACGCTCTGCGTGTACCTGTCGTGTATGGTCGTTGCTGTTCTTCTGAATATCATCCTCGACCTTGCGCTGGTCGACCTGGTTCTTCCAGTTAGTCTGCAGAAGAGTCAGAATCGCAATAATTCCACCCGTTATATAGAGGAAATGCAAGCGCAAATCAGAGATAGACTTCTGCTCCGCTTCGTCAGATAGCCCACTCTGACGTAGCCAACCGGTATAGGACGGAATCCAAAGAGCAGCCATACCGCCAACAATCCCGAGTAAGACGAGTATCGGGAAGAACCAACGGATATAAAATGGCGGTTCAGAGGAGAAAAATCCGTGCACTTTTGAATATTTCTCTCGGAGCCATTTTTTGAAACGAGATGAGGTTTTGCCCCGTTGTCCTGATGAAGGTCCGTTGCTAGGCAATGTTTTCTCCTGTCTTCGTTGAGAGGAACGGTCACCTTTCAGCATACCGGAAATCCATCTGACAAAGGCTGTCGTTGGTCATAGATGAAAGCCCTGCCAGCACGGGGTATTACTGCGCAGGCTCACTCATGCGCGTGTATTCCTTCTGTCGTTCATCCCAGGAATCCGGGTCGTACAGCACAGTACCGATAGGGAGAATGAACGTTCTGTTAAGGAGCTCAGCCTCGCCGCAGCTGAAGCTGTGCGGGCTCTTCGGGTGCTCCTCGAACAGGTAATCCTGCGGATCCACCTGTGCAGAGAACCTGGCAGAGTTGGAGGCATCAGCAAATATGGGTGCACACTTTTCGAAATATGCCTCCTCGAAGCTTGTTTTGCCGCTGAACTTCGCGCCCCGGAAGTATGCGTCTTCGGTGAACTCCGCGCTGCTGAAGTATGCGTTTTCGGTGAACGTTGCGTTTCCGAAGCCTGCGGCTCTGGCGAATTCTGCGCCATCGAAGTCTGCGGCCCCGGCGAACTCTGCATCACCAAAGTACGCGGCTCCGGCGAATTTTGCGCCACCGAAGTCTGCGACCCCAGCGAACATCGCATCCTCGAAGTTTGCATTTCCGGTGAACTTTGCGTTGTTGAAGTCTGCGGCTCCGGCGAATTCCGCGTAGTCAAAGTACGCGAGTCCAGTGAACTCCGCACCACTGAAGTCTGCGGCTTCGGCGAACTTCGCATTCTCGAAGTTTGCGTTTCCTACGAACTTCGCATCCCGGAAGTTGGCGGTTCCGGAGAACTTCGCACCACCGAAGTCTGCTTCACCGTAGAATCGGGCGGATACAAAATTGCCTTGTTCAATGGTGAGGTTGTTCAAGGGGTAGAAAATTGGTGCCCGGCTAAAGTCGAACCCAAAGGTGCTCCATGTGCCGGGGGTAACGGTTACCTTCTTGTTCTTAGCCATGCTGACTTTACTGCTACGTTTGCTCATTTCCTCGAAAATGGCGCGGCGTACGTCCTGTTCTTCATGAAATGCTGCTTGAAGTGCCGCGATGTTATCGGGTTCCTGATATTCCGCAGAGTCCTCAAAACGCTTGCCTAGAGTATCGAGCTTTGGGGATTCATCTGGAAGAAGAGTGTCAGGCTTTTTGGATTCGAGCTCTTTTAATTCCTGGCGGGCTTCGTATTCGTCAATTTTCTCCGCAAGAGGGAAGGGAGAACGGATATAGGAGCACAGGTTATTAATAATGACCTGCCCCTCTTTCTGCTGCTCCTCTTCGCTGAGGGTACTATCGGCGAGCCACTCATCGACGAGGCCGACCAGTGTATAGATGCCACCCAGACGAATAGTTGCTTTCTCGTTGCTCAGCTGTTCTACAGCCTTGGTGTAGCGGCTACGACGCTCTGCATAAACCTGGCGGATATGGTCGCGCTCGTTCTTCTCCGCGTCTTGCTCATTCTTCTTGATATCTGCGTCAATTTTGAGACGGTCACCCTGGTTCTTCCAATTAGTCTGCAGAAGAGTCAGAACCGCAATAATGCCGCCAGTGACGTACAGAAGATGCAAACGCAGCTGATCTGAACTACCCGAGCTCATGCCGCAGAGCAACCACAGCATCCAAGGCAACAGAATTGCAACTGCACCGCCGCCCAGACCAAAGCCAATGAGGAGCTTAATAAAGTGCTGGATATACCAAGGATTCTCCTGAGCTTTCGCGATTGCCGGGTTCTCTGGAGCGGATGGTGCGTTATTGCTGGGCACTAGGTTCTCCTGTCCTCTCTGATAGGAACGTTTACCTTCCAGCATAGGGTAAAGCTACTCGCCGTGAGTCGCGCTCAGTCAATAATGAGGGGTCAGCCTGCTTGAGAGACGCAGGTGGGGTTTCTCCGCGGATGTAGCAAACACTGAAGATTGGAAGTTCTCAAAATGACCGATATTGTTTCTCGCGATGGGTGCAATGGCTACGTAATTAATATTGTCGTGTTGTTATGTCTTAAGAAATGCGCTACATTATTAGGTATACGGTCATGTGTGTAGGGCTTGTCCTTATATACAATGACAGTAAAATGAAAGTGGGACCGCCAGCCACATGCCAATATTGCCAGCGATCCCACTAAATATTGCTCTAGAAGAGATGCTAAGTAAAGAATTCACACATCTCTACGAGACCGATGAACAGGGTAGCCAGATAGCTGCCCCGTTCGATAACCATCCAAAAATGCTTGGACATATAATTCACCTCCTCTCTGATTGATTAGAGGGTTATAGGCAACGCGGAATTGCGTTGTCACTGCTGATTTTAGCAGATGACAACTATTCCGCGAATTTTTGCTACCCAATTTAAGTTTTATTTATCTCCGACATGGCGTAATACCACTGGAAAGCAATAAACAAAATCCGAGTAGCTAAGAATCGAAAAAACCCCGCTAGAGCATACTCGCTCAAGCGGGGTTTTTCGCGCCGTTTTTATTTTCGACGTTGCTGCTCGGTGGTGTCCACTACGTGCACGAAGGACCCCACCACACGTTCAACGTGGCGGGGCCTTCACATAGTTACTGCGCGGGCTCACTCAGGCGCGTGTACTCCTTCTGCCGTGCATCCCAGGAATCCGGGTCGAATAGCACCGCCCCGACCGGGATACGGTACCCTACACCGTTCAGCCCGGCGGTACCCAGCGGAATAGGCTGGCTGCCCTCGTACACCGCGAAATTATGCGCCTCCTGACCAGCAGGCAGCATAGCGCATCTCGCCCGGCGCATCTCGCCCGAGTCAGCATCCTCAACAGCGAAGGCTGGCGGGCTCTTCACGAAAGACACCTCGCAGAAATCTGCAACGCCCATAAAGGACGCGCCATAGAACTCCGCGCCTGCCTCAAATGCCGCATCACGGAACCCAGCGAGCCCCTCAAACGTAGCCCGGCTAAAGTGCGTATCCCCGCAGAAGGTTGCCGCGTTAAACCCGGCATGCCCCTCAAAGACCGCCTCACGGAACTCCGCAACTCCCGTAAAATCGGTCCTGAAGAAGCTTGCATTACCGCCAAAAGACGACCTAAAGAACCCAGCGTTCCCCTCGAAGGAAGCACCGCTAAAGCCCGCATCCGCCGTAAATGCAGTATCGCGGAAGTCAGCGTGCCCTCCAAAAGAAGCCTCGCGGAAGTCAGCATTAGCATTGAATGTCACCCAGCGGAAGAATGCATCACCAGCAAAGCGCGCGTTACTAAAGTCCGCCGTTCCCAGGAAAGTTACGTCGCTAAAACGCGCATCCTGGTCAAAGACCGCCCGGGTAAAGTTCGCATCGCCCACAAAAGCTACCCCGCTGAAATCTGAACCGTTGCAGAACCTCGCCGCAGAGAAATTGGCGTTCTCAATCGTCAGACCGTCCAGAGGGTAGAAGACGACCGCCCGGCTGAAATCGAACTCAAAGCCGCTCCACGCGCCGGGGACAACAACCACCTCACCCTTCTCATTTTCGGTCAGGGTGCTGCTGCGCTTGCTCATCTCAACGAAGACGCTGCGGCGAACATCCTGCTCACCACGAAAAGCCGCCAGATCCGTAGCGAAATCACCCGCATAGTTAGCGGGCGGCGTATCGGATTCAAAAGCTTCTGCCTTGAACGCCCGCGCGAACGGCGAACGCACATACGCGCAGAGGGTATTGACGATGACCTGCCCTTCCTTCTGCCCCTCCTCAACGCTGAGCTGCTCGTCAGCGAGCCACTCATCCACCAGACCCGCAAGCGTGCTGATGGCACTCGCACGAACTGCCGGATTCGGATACGCCAGATGCTCAACTGCCTTGCTGTAACGGGTACGGCGCTCTGCGTGCACCCGCTGGGGGTGTTTCAGCTTTTTCTGGGTGTTCATGCGGTGGAACTCCCCAAGAAAGAGAACACCCAGCAGGGTGCCGGTGATGAAGAAAATGAACGGCTGAACCTCAAAATTGGCGATGTCAGTATCAAAGGTGAAAGGCATAAAACCCGCCGCGACAATGCCCAAGAGCGCGATAGCCCAAACCCAGGTGCGGAAGCTAGACAGCTTCCCTTTGAGGTTGCCGAACTGCGCGGCGAGCGGGAAAAGCAGAATGACGACTGCGCAAGCTATCAGCCAAGCCCACGCGGTGCTGGGGGCCAGATGCATGTGGTTCTCCTGTCATCGTTGAAAGGGGCGGGTCATACTCAGCATAAGGTAAAGCTGCTGGGCTTGGGCGGTTGCTGGTCAAAAGCAAGAACCCCGCCAGCGCTGGATGCACGGGCGGGGTCTGTGCGTGTGTGGGGGGAGCTTCCCCGACTGCAGGGGAGAGCTAGGTTTTACTGCGCGGGCTCACTCAGGCGCGTGTGCTCCTTCTACCGTTCATCCCAGGACGCCGGATCAAAGAGCACCGTACCAACCGGGATACGGTACCCTACACCGTTCAGAATAGCCGTACCGAGCGGAATAGGCTGGCTGACCTCATACACCGCGAAGCTATGTGCCTCCTGATTGGCAGGCTCTGAACTGGTAGGCAGCGCAACGAACCGAGCCCGATACACCTCACCCGACTCAACATTCTTCGCCACGAAGAGCGGTGGGCTCTTCACGAAAGACACATCGCAGAAATCTGCAACACCCATAAAAGACGTTCCGCAGAACTCTGTACTTATCTCAAAAACCGCAGGGTTCATTATCTTCGAATGTGGAGATAATGAACCCTGTTGGAATTAGACTGCATTTTAGTTCATAAATGTATCATTTCTGTGTTTCTGGTTGAAATAAACGAGATCCAATGGGTACATATTCCCAGCGATTTTCATCTGCCCATTCAGGATGCAATGGATGGACATAATCTTCTTCTAGTTCAAACTCAAATGCGTGTTCATGCTGTTTATTAAATTTTGCGGCAAAGAAAGGAACATGATTAAAGTCTGAATCGGTTGCTGTGTCTTCGTCTAGGTTATTTTCCCATAAATCGTTGTGTGTAGTTAATGTGGTTACGTTTGTTTCAACAAAGTAGGCGGGGCCATAAAATTGTGCATGTGAGAAATGTAGTAGTCCCGTGGTTTTCACATAGTCAAAATTTGCTTCGCCCTTAAATATTGAATTACTGAAATCAATATGTTCGAATGAATCTGAAGAGAATTTTGAATATTCAAATGTTAAATCTCCATGGAATGCAGAGTTGGAGAAGTCTGCTGCATCAATAAAGTGTGTTCTGGTAAAGTCTGAATTTCCGTAGAAAATAGATTTGGAAAAATCTGTATATGTGTAAAAATGGCTATTTGAAAAGTTTGTATCGCCATAGCAAGTAATATTTTTGAAGTCGGCATTTTCAAAACTCATTGAGGCCAGTGAGTAGAATAATTGTGATCCGGAGAATGAAAAACTAAAGTTGCTCCACGGCCCCTTTGTTATTTCTATATCGTGTGTGTCGATGGAGCAGTCGTACTTACCTGCCTCCTCCGCGGTGCTTAGCCGTTTGCTCATCTCTGAAAAAATACTTTGACGGATCTCTTGTTCTTCGCGGAGCCTTACCTTGTCTGAGCTTAAGTCTCCTTCATATATATCCGGATTAACGGATGCCTCGATATTTTCTCTTTTCTCTGCAAGTGGGAAAGGGGAACGGATATAAGCGCAGAGATTGTTGATGATGATTTGTCCCTCTTTTTCTCCATTGTTAGAGTCAACAAGGCTTGTATCATCGAGTAGCCATTCATCAACGAGGCCTACGAGGGTGTATACACCACCTAAGCGAATTACAGATTTATCGTGTGCAAGCTGCTCAATAGCTTTTGCGTAACGGGCCCGGCGCTCCGCATGCACCTGACGAATATGGTCACGCTCATCCTTTTCATTCTGGGCAGCAAGTTGCTCTCTTTGAGATTTTAGCTGAGAACTGAGTTGTTTCTTAAGGTTATTTTCCTGGGAATTTAATTGATCTACAAGATTCTTTCTTTGTGCTTCTAGCTGTTTTATAAACTGATTATTTTGTTCATCAAATTTAGATTTCTCTATATCATTTTTGCGGCGAGTTTCACCGAGAGTTATAACACCGAGAAAACCGCCTGTAGCATAAATAATTATCTGGCGTAGTGTGGTGCCTTCACCATCCTTAGCGAAATCATTTGTTATCGCTAGAGGTAATAGAAAAGCGATACTTCCTCCAATGATGGCGATACCAAAAATCCATGAGGTAAAAGTAGAAATTTTTACGTGGAAAGGTTCCTTCATCCATAGAATAGATATAGTTGCGGATATTATAGTTAGTAAGATGGAGAGAGGGAACCAGTGAAACGATTGGTTTGAATTCCATTCGCGGAAAAATACTAAATAAATAATCCAAGAAGTGGCGGGAATTGCAATAAGCAACGTAAGAATCAACGCTCGGTGAGTGTCTGGTTTACCCGTTACTTGCGAGCTGATTGGAATCTCGGAAGGTGTAGGCTCGGAATTATCGGTTGATTTCAGTGAAGTGTCTTGCTCAGACATAAAGTATCTCCTGCTTTGCTTTGAACAGATGGTCCTTTCCAGCATAATGGAGAGAAGCACGTCCATGCATAAGGCACAGGATGTTGGATTAGTGTGTAGACATATATCTGTTGTAATCGTGCCCGATAGCCAGCAGAAGTGAGTCTAGCCTCTTTCCCCTGGCCCCAAGTTCCACTCCTTGTCCTAGCCCTCTTTGAAGTAAAGGACGTCGTATCGTCTCTTTGGCGTCTTCAATCTTGAATGTGATAGCTTTGTCAAACCTAACTCAGTCTTTACTCTGAGGGCCGCATATTGAGTGGTTGGTTCTCAGCGCAAGCGGGGTCTTCGGGGGCTTCCCCGACGGTGAGAGGGCTAGATTTTACTGTGCGGGCTCACTAACGCGGGTGTACCCCTGCTTCTCTTCGTCCCAGGAGCCCGGGTCGTAAAGCACCGCACCGAGAGGAAGAATGAACGTTCTATTAAGAAGCTCCGCCTCGCCGCAGCTGAAACCGTGCGGGCTCTCCGGGCGCGCCTCGAACAGGTAATCCTGCGGATCCGCCTGCGCCGAGAACCGCGCCCTCTGCAGCCGCCTCTCCAAAGCCTCAAAGGACGGCTTAACATACGCGAAGCTAGTCTGCCTGAAATCCGCCTTCTGACCGAACGTCGCATCCGCGAAGTAGGCGCCCTCAAAGCTCGCCCCGTTGAAGCTCACCTCCCGCGCGAACGTCGCCTTATAGAAGCCGACATGCGCCGTGAACGTCACCTTACTAAAGTCGGCATCCTGCGCGAAGGTCGCGTTACTGAAGTTCGCTCCCTGCGGGAAGTCCATCTCATAGCGCGTCCTCGGAAGCGCAATAAAAGACGCCCGGCTGAACGTGGCGTCGCCGTCGAACCGCGCCCCACCAAAATCCTCGTACTGCGTGAAGGACGCCCCGCTAAAGTCCGCCGCGCTCGCAAAGCGTACGTTGCTGAACATTGCGGACTGCTTGGTGACTACACCGGCAAAGCGCGCGACCCTGCCGAACAGCGACTTGGAGAACACCGCCGGACGGTTGAAGACCGACGCGGCGAAGTGTGCTTCATCGTGGAACGTGGAGGCGGTGAATACTGCCTTTCCGTCGAAGGTGACCGCCGCGAAGCTGGCTATGCCCGCGGTGTTCAAGCGTGAAAAGTCGGCATCGGATCTGAAAGCGGATACCGCGAAGTCAGCCGCAGCTGAAAAGACGGCGTCTGAGAAGTCGGCCTCGCCGGTGAAGGTTACGGTTGCGAAGCTTGCCGCGCCCGCGAAATGTGCCCGGCTGAACTCTGCCGCGCCTGCGAAATGTGCGGCGCTGAACCCCACCCAGTCGGTGAAGTTCGCGCCCTGGAAGGACGCGTCAGCCGTGAACTGCGCTGCGGAAAAGCTGGTGTCACCGTGGAAGGTTGCGCCGAAGAAATCCGCCGGACCGTAGAAGGTCGCGGAGGCGAAATCGGCGTTCTGAAAGTGTAGCTGCCGCAACGGGTAGAAGATGGGCGCACCGCTAAAGTCGAAGCGCAGGTCAGCCCACGTCGGCGAGATTGACAGCACCGTGTGCTTGCCTGCCTTGTTACCCTTCTCGTTGTTCTCGGTGACCGCGGCGAAGCGGCGGCTGAACTCCATGAAGACGGTGCGGCGCACCAGCTGCTCCTCGCGTAGCGCCACCTGATCGCGCGCGAAGTTGCCTTCGTACCCTTCGGGGGCCTCGTCTGATTCTAGGGCTTGCCGCTTTTGTGCGAGGGGGTAGGGCGTGCGGATGCACCCGGTCAGCGCGTCGATAATGGTCTGGGCTTCTTCGCGGCGTACCTGTTCGGGGAGGGAAGTGTCGGTGAGCCATTCGTCCGCGAGGTTCGCGAGCGTGTACACTCCGCCGAGGCGTACGGCGGGTTGCCCGTCGAGGAATTGTTCGAGGGCGTGCGTGTAGCGTTCGTGCCGCCCTGCCTGCTGGTTGTGTGCCGGGGCGTTTTGGCGGTGCCGCAGCGCTGTGAGGAGTTTGTTGAGGTTCATGGTGGTGTGCCCTTCCTGCTCCGGTGCTGGCTTATATCCAGCATAGGGGAGCGCACCGCCCTTGCGCGCTAGTGCTGGGCAAAGAGAAGCCCCGCCTGCGTGAGATACGCAGACGGGACTTCTCTATGAATGAGCTTTATTTAAAGGAGGATTTTCCTTCTTTCCCAGATTCTTCTATTCACTTTGCAGGATCACTTATATCGTTTGAATCAGGATTGAAAAGTATCGTTCCAAGGGGAATTTTGAACGTCTTACCGAGGAGTGTAGCTGTTCCAAGGTTGATAGGTTTACTCCTTGTGGTGACTGAGAAATTGTAATCATGCGGATTCATCGCTGCGGAGAATCGAGCGTACCAACACATGGCAGTGAAAATCGGCTCACAGTCTGTGAAGGTTGCTTTGTGGAATCCAACACCACCTTTGAAAGTAGCCTCGACAAAATCTGCGTTGTTTGTGAAGGTTGCCCCTCCAAATTTGGCCTCACCGGTGAAGATTACGTTGTGGAAGCTAACACCACCTGTGAATGTCGTCTCGTTGAAGTTAGCCTCATGAGCAAAATCTGCGCCCATAAAGTTTGCTTTACAAAGGAATTCTGCATTATTGAAATCTGCATCACCGGTGAAGATTACGCGGCTGAAATCCTTGACATTGATGAAAGGCGTAGCTCCGATAAATTTTGCCTCCCCAGTGAAAACCGCCCCGCTGAAGTCCGCATTATCAATGAATGTCGCATCGATGAAGTTAGCGTCATGGGTGAAATTCGTCCCGCTAAAATCTGCATTGCAGGTGAAAGTTACACGGGAGAATTCAGCCTTAGCATGGAACTTTGCGGAAGAGAAATTACCTTTCTCAATTGTAAGGTCATTGAGGGGATAGAAAATTGGTGCTCGACTGAAATCGAAATCAAAGTCACTCCACGTTCCTGAAATAACCTTGAGTATTTTTCCCAAGTCATATATATAGCCCGACTCTTTCTTGATGAAGGTGCTACTGCGCTTGCTCATCTCAACGAAGATAGCGCGGCGTACGTCCTGTTCTTCGTGGAATTTTGCATAGCCTGTGGTGGTATTTTTAGGCTTTTCGTATTCTTCAGAATCTTTGAAGCGATTAAGTAGGGCCCGGAGCCTTGAAGACTCTTCTGCACTGAGTTTCTCGGATTCTGTTTTCTGGAGGTCCTCTAGCTCCTTGCGAGCTTCGTATTCTTCAATTTTCTCTGCCAAAGGGAAGGGTGAACGAATGTAAGAGCAGAGGTTGTTAATAATAATCTGCCCTTCTTTGATCCTGGTTTCTCTGTCCATATTATCGTCGTCTAGCCACTCATCTACAAGGCCTACAAGGGCATACACCCCACCAAGGCGAACAGATGCATTCGAGTTTGACAGCTTATCAACCGCTACAATATAACGGTCGCGGCGAGCTGCATGCACCTGACGAATATGGTCCTGACTATTTTTTCGATTTGTTTCAATTAGGCCAAGGGTTGCAATAACTCCACCTGTGATATACAGAAGGTGAAGTCTCAAGTCGGAAGTTGATTTTTGTTCTACCTCCCGGGCTTTATCACCAGCGGGAGAAGGGATGGAAGTAGGATTCTCCTGTGCCTTTTCTGTGTTCTCTTTAGTGGTATCTTGTTGTGTACTAATAGGGGCTGAGCTTCTAAACCAACTTGTATAGCTTGGTATTAATAAAGCTGATGATGCACCAATGATTGCAAGGCTGGCCAATGTGAATATGAAATATTTACTTGTTAAACCGGAAATAAATTTCTGGAAAATTGTAATAATCTTTTTGTGAAATATTATTAGAGCAACTATGAATGTTATCAATATTGAAATTCCGAGTGACTTGTTCTCAATTATAAAAAATTCAAGTACTGCGGTTATTTTGCCTGCTATCTCTTTCCAATATTCTGTAATTGTTAAAGAGGCAGGGAGGGATAGGGCTATTGCAAATATCCTTATGAGCCATTTATTTCGAAATATTGAGCGCATAACTAGCGAGACTGCAACTCTGCACTGCTGTATATGGTGAACCGCTTTTTTTGCTGTGATGGACAGGAAGTTCTTGGTAGTTTTTTTATTTCCCTTTTCTGCGGAGTTTATGTGGAGGGTGGTAGGATAGGGAGGCTCTTTTGATAAGTAGATAATTAAATCAGTTAGTGCAAATATGAGGGTTGTGAATGTCGCAAAGAAAACGCATATATTAAAAATGTTATCCGTACGGAAAGATGGGGCGACCAGAAGGCTAATAATTATTAAAATAAAAAGTAGGCTGAATCTTGGGAAATTCGGTGATTTGGGTGTTTCTTGGCGATTGCTACCGTTGGTGGGTGGCACGAAAGTCTCCTGTCTACTTTGAGAGGATATGGTCGTAACCAGGATACGGCAGGCGGGTAACCTCAAGCCACAGGTGAAGCTTGAAGAATTGCGGGTTGGACAAGCGGAGATGCCCCTATAGAGTGAGCGATGGCGCTTACAGCAGATCCTCTATATATAAGAGAGGTGAACCTCTGGTGTCTCACTGCACCTCTAGCGGCACTGCTGAGACCTCATTTCTAGACCCAAAAATTGCCCCACACGCCCTATCAAGGGTGCCCCCCAATCCACCTTCCGGCACCTCTCGCACCCCAATTTTCCGGGTTTTCACCCCTTTTTTAAAAATTTTTAAAATTTTTTTCGCCCCAACCAGCCCGCCCATGTCCGCCGTGCGCTGAATCGTTGCGCCGCGCCCTCGCGCCACCCGAAAACCCCGGAATTATGCGGCAAAACCGCCCATCCGTGCCTCGCTGCCGTCCCAAAATCGCCCGCAAAACACCCCGGCAGAACCCCCAAAAAACCGCCCCTCACACACCTCCACACAAAAAAGTTGAGTAAAGTTCGCTCAACCATATTGACACACCCTCTGAGGGGGTGCATACTTGAGTACATGAGGCTCAAGGAGCCGCGCAGACCACCCCGCACGGGGCGGCACGCGCAGCACCGACGGCCTCCAAAACTTTCAAACTATCCCGCCTCGCATTAGAAGAAGCGGGGCACTAACACCTAAGGAGTGAATAAACATATGGCACGTGCAGTAGGTATTGACCTCGGTACCACCAACTCGGTCGTAGCAGCACTGGAAGGTGGCGACCCGGTCGTCATCGCTAACGCAGAGGGCACCCGCACCACCCCCTCCGTCGTCGCATTCTCCAAGGACGGCGAGGTTCTGGTCGGTAGCGTCGCAAAGCGTCAGGCAGTGACCAACGTCGACCGCACCATCTCCTCCGTCAAGCGCCACATGGGCACCGACTGGACCACCGAGATCGACGGCAAGAAGTACACCCCGCAGGAGATCTCCGCTCGTATCCTCATGAAGCTGAAGGGTGACGCAGAGGCATTCCTGAACGACAAGGTCACCGACGCCGTCATTACCGTTCCCGCATACTTCAACGACGCTGAGCGTCAGGCAACCAAGGAAGCCGGCGAGATTGCAGGCCTGAACGTCCTGCGTATCGTCAACGAGCCCACCGCTGCAGCACTGGCATACGGCCTGGACAAGGGTAAGGAAGACGAGCTCATCCTGGTCTTCGACCTCGGTGGCGGTACCTTCGACGTCTCCCTGCTGGAAGTTGGCAAGGACGACGACGGCTTCTCCACCATTCAGGTTCGCGCAACCAGTGGTGACAACCGCCTCGGTGGTGACGACTGGGACCACCGCGTCGTCGAGTGGCTGCTCGCACAGGTGAAGGCAAACACCGGCGCTGACCTGTCCAAGGACAAGATTGCTCTGCAGCGTCTGCAGGAGGCAGCTGAGCAGGCTAAGAAGGAGCTGTCCAGCGCTTCTAGCACCAACATCTCCCTGCAGTACCTGTCCGTGACCCCCGAGGGCCCCATCCACCTGGATGAGAAGCTGACCCGCGCAAAGTTCGAGGAACTGACCCGCGACCTGCTCGAGCGCACCAAGAAGCCCGTGCTCGACGTAATCAAGGAAGCTGGCGTGTCTATCTCCGAGATTTCTGAGGTCATCCTGGTTGGTGGCTCCACCCGTATGCCCGCTGTTGCTGAGCTCGTCAAGGAGCTCACCGGCCGCGAGCCCAACAAGGGCGTGAACCCCGACGAGGTCGTGGCAATGGGTGCAGCACTGCAGGCAGGCGTTCTGAAGGGCGACCGTAAGGACGTTCTGCTGATCGACGTCACCCCCCTCTCCCTCGGTATCGAGACCAAGGGTGGCGTGATGACCAAGCTGATTGAGCGCAACACCGCAATCCCGACCAAGCGTTCTGAGACCTTCACCACCGCAGAGGACAACCAGCCCTCCGTGACCATTCAGGTCTTCCAGGGTGAGCGTGAGTTCACTCGCGACAACAAGAACCTGGGTACCTTCGAGCTGACCGGCATCGCCCCCGCACCCCGTGGCGTGCCCCAGATTGAGGTCACCTTCGACATCGACGCAAACGGCATCGTCCACGTCTCCGCAAAGGACAAGGGCACCGGCGTTGAGCAGTCCATGACCATCACCGGCGGTACCTCCCTCTCCAAGGATGACATCGACCGCATGGTCAAGGACGCAGAGGTACACGCTGAGCAGGACAAGGCACGCCGCGAGGCTGCTGACACCCGCAACGAAGCCGAGTCCGTCGCATACACCACTGAGAAGCTCCTGAAGGAGAACGGCGACAAGCTGCCCGAGAACGTCAAGACCGAGGTCCAGGGCGATGTCGACGAGCTGAAGAAGGCACTCGAGGGCGACGACGACGCAGCAGTGAAGTCCGCATTCGAGAAGCTGCAGGCATCCCGATCCAAGCTGGGCGAGGCACTCTACGCAGCAGCTCAGGCTGAGGCATCCGAGTCCAAGCCCGCCGCTGATGAGGACGTTGTCGACGCCGAGGTTATCGACGAAGACGAGAAGAAGTAATCATGGCTGAGCAGGAAAACACCACCCCCGACCCGCTGGAGGAGGCATTCAACGCCCCCGCAGCGGAAGGCCACCCCGAAGCTGAATCGGTCGAAACTGCCGAAGACGCTGCGGAAGCCGTCGAGGCTGAGCTCCAGGACGCCGTAGAAGCAGAATCTGCGGATGCGGCACTCGCCGCAGAGCGCCTGGACTCCCTGCTTCGCCTGCAGGCCGAATTCACTAACTTCAAGAACCGCACCGCTCGCGAAAAGGAGCAGCTGCGAGGCTTCGTAACCAGTGAACTGGTGACCGCACTGCTGCCGGTGCTCGACGATATCGACGCCGCACGCAAGCACGGCGACCTGCAGGAAGGCCCCTTCGCCTCCATCGCTACCAAGCTCGAAGAGCTGCTCGGCAAGCAGGGCGTAGAGCGTTTCGGTGAAGTAGGCGACGCCTTCGACCCGAACATCCACGAGGCTGTTCTGCAGCAGCCCACCGACGAGGTGGCTGAGGATCATGTCTCCATGGTTCTGCGTTACGGCTACCGCGTGAACGACCGTGTGGTTCGTACCGCTCAGGTGGCTGTGGCTGTCGCACCGTAAGGTGGTCGGCTAAGCATTGGCTGAATAACTAACGACGGGCGGGTGCTCTCCCTGGTGGGGGAGTGCCCGCCCTGTTGTTTGCCTGAGCTATTTGCCCGGGCTGTTCTGCCTGGGCTGCTATACCCAGCGTCGGCGCGGGTTTCGGTGAGCTGTGCGGCGGTTAAGAGGCTTGTAGGGGTGCTATTTTTTTGGGCTCAGCCCTTTCAAAATTGAGTCAAGTAGACTAAACTTTTATATAGAGCATTAAGACAAGCACGCGGTGCCCCTGCAAGCCGTCCCGTAACCGAGGAGGGCGGCGCATCACCGCAGAAGGAGAAACACAACATGGCAAGTGAAAACTGGCTAACCGACGACTTTTATAAGGCACTGGGTGTCAGCGAAGACGCAAGCGAAAGCGACATCAAGAAGGCGTACCGCAAGCTCTCCCGCAAGTACCACCCGGACCTGAACCCCGGCGACGCCGCAGCAGAGAAGAAATTCAAGGAAATCTCGGAAGCATACGACGTGCTCTCCGACAAGAAGCAGCGCGAAGAGTACGACCAGATCCGCCGCTACGGCGCATCTGGCATGGGTGGATTCGGCGGTGGTAGCTACACCGGCTACCCCGGCGCGGATGCATTCGGCGGCTTCAGCAACGGCGGCGCAGGCATCAACATTGACGACCTGCTCGGTGGCCTCTTCGGCGGTAGCGCCGGCGGTTCCCGACGCTCCGCAGGCTTCACCAGCGCCGACTTCGGCGGCATGGGTGGCGGCGGTTTCGGCGGCGCACAGCACGCAGCCCCCGAAGAAAGCACCACCAGCACCCGCATCAGCCTCGCTCAGGCATACACCGGCGCAACCGTGACTGTGTTCCTGCCGGATGGCTCCCACACCGAGGCACGCATCCCCGCAGGCATTAAGGACGGTCAGAAGGTCCGCCTGCGCGGCAAGGGTCTGCGCGGCGGCGATCTGAAGGTCACCGTGCGCGTCTCCGATGACTCCGTGTATTCGCGCGAGGGAAACAACCTGATTATGCGCGCACCCGTCACCCTCGCCGAGGCTGTTGACGGCGCAGTGATCGAGGTGCCCCTGCCCGATGCGTCTACCGTGAAGCTGCGCCTGGCACCCGGTCAGGTCGGCCGCCGACTGCGTGCTAAGGGCCGCGGCTTCAAGGCTAAGGGCGGCGACGGCGACCTGCTGGTCATCCCGGAGATTGTTCTGCCCACCGAGCTGAGCGCAGAGGCGCAGGAAGCATTTGATAAGTTCGTAAAACTGGCACCGCAGGAGAACCCGCGTAAGGATCTGTTGAAGAAGGCGAAGTAAACCATGGCATCTCGAGAATCATCATCTAAGTCCCGTAGCGGCAAGCCGTTGCACAGCGTGGACCTGCCGGTTTTCGTGATTTCTGTGGCGGCTGAGCTGGCGGGCATGCACCCGCAGACCCTGCGCCAGTACGACCGCATCGGCCTGGTCCAGCCTTCGCGTGCGCCCGGTAAGGCGCGCCGCTATTCGCAGCGTGACGTGAACCGTCTGCAGCAGATTCAGCAGCTCTCTCAGGAGGGCGTCTCCCTGGAGGGTATTCGCCGCATTATTGAGCTGGAGTCCCTCGTGGAAGAGCAGCAGGAGCAGATTGCGGCGCTGCAGCGTCAGGTTCAGGATGCGAAGGTGAAGCTGGGCTTGGCGGAGCGCGTGTTCGCTGCCGGTACCAGTGGCGACGTGGTGCATATTGCCCGCGGTACCCGCCCGGCGCCTCGTCAGCGTTCTTCGGCTGTGGTGCTGTACCGTCAGCGTCACCAGCCGGCTACGGCGGATGATACGAAACCGCAGCGCTAAACCGGTTAAACCCGCTACACTGGGATAAACGGTTCGGCTGTTCTAGCTCATTTGCGCTAGTCAGCCACCCATATGGGCTTGTGCGTCTTTGTGTCATACGCCGCGAGGGAGGGTAGACCCCCGCCCCGCATGCACTCAGACCCACACACAAGGAGGTGAGGCTCCCCGAACGACCGGGGAGCCTCACCTGCTTTAACGTATGCACTTTGCGCGGTGGCGGGAAATCACCTGGCGGTAACTGGCGCTACTCCGCTTACTTGCGGCGGTAGGTCAGGTCGTGCGCGCGGCGGCCCGCCTCCTGAGCCTTACGCTCAAAGCTGGTGAGGGTACGACCCTCCCAACGCGGAGCCCAACCACCCAGCGGATCCTCCTCGGTCGCACCGGCGCCCGGGTTCACGTTCTCAAAGTCGGGGTGCGCCTCCAGAACCTCACGCATGACCAGGGCGTACTCCTCCCAGTCAGTCGCCAGACGCCAAGTGCCGCCGGGCTTGAGCACGCGCGCAACCTTATCGGCAAACGCCGGGGACACCAGGCGGCGCTTGTGGTGGCGGGACTTATGCCAGGGGTCCGGGAAGAACACCCACAGCTCGTCCACGGAGTTCTCCTCAAGCATGTTGTCAAGCAGTTCGGGCGCGTTCGCCTGAGCCACACGCACGTTCTCCACGCCGGCGTTGCCCATCTTCAGCAGCAGGTCCGCGATGCCGGGGGTGTACACCTCAACGGCGAGGAAGTTCGCCTCGGGCACCTCAGCTGCGCGGTGCACAATCGCCTCGCCCAGACCGGAACCGATCTCAACGACCTGGTACGCCTCACGGCCGTAAATCTTAACCGGGTCGAAGGTCGCCTCGGGTGCGACGGAAGTGTCGGTGCGCAGGCGCGGGATGTCCAGCACGTGGGTGGGGGAGTAGGTGTCCCACGCTTTCTGGCGGCGCGCGGTGAGGCGGTCGCCGCGGCGGACGAAGGAGTAGGGCTGGCGGAAGAATTCCTCGGGAACCGGCTTCTTGGCCTTTTCTTCGGTGGATTCGGGTGCCTGGCTAGGCTGCGTGTTCTCAGTAGACATACCTAAAAGAATAGCGTAGCGCCGCTATACCGTGCGGTTTCGCGGCGTGCGGGGCTGGCGTGACGCTGAACTAGCCGGGCGTGAGACTGAACTAGCTGGGCGTATGCCGGTCTGAGAAACACAGAAATTCAGCGCGCAGACAAAAGTGCGGCGGGAGCGAATACTGTTCCCGCCGCACTTTCGTGAGGTTGTTGAGTGAGTTTAGTTTGTGGGGCTTACTTCTTGGAGCCCAGCAGTGCCAGGCCCGCACCGAGCAGCACGATGTTGTTTGCGAGCTGCTGGCCGTCCTGGGTGGGGCGGAAGAACTTGTCGTGCATGTCCGGGTTGCGGAAGTACATGGTCATCAGGTTTGCCGCGAATGCGGTCAGGCCTGCGCCCGCCAGGCGTGCGGGGATGAAGGGGGTCAGCAGGGTTGCGCCGAGTGCGGTCTCTGCGCCGGCGATGAGCTTACCGAAGGTTGCTGCGTCCAGCTTGGAGACTGCGGGAACACCGGTTGCCGCCATCTGCTGCAGGAAGGCGTAGGTGCCTTCGTCTGCCTTGAGCTTCTTGACGCCTGCGTCGAGGATGAGTGCGCCGGCGGTGAGTCGCAGTGCTGCGTTGGAGAACTTGCCCATGATGTTGTCCTTCTGTTCTGTAGTTGGTTGGTTAGGTTTTTGTTGAACGGTTTCTACTCTAGACCCGGTTTCTCGCCTTGTAAAGTTTTACACGTAAAGTTTCTAAATATTTTTGAAAACCCGGCAGAAGCGTGCAGAGAAGGGGTGCAATCTAAGGGCGATGCGGGGCGTGTTTCGGGTGGAGGTTGAGAGAAGCCGCAGGCTCGCCCCGTCTCAATTGCCCCGTCTCAAAAATCTGGTGATGTTGTATTCCTTGTACTTGTGTGGGTATGAGGGGGTAAAATTTGAAATTATGCATTCTCTGCATAACCCTTTATCGGCGATGCAAGAAATCGGAAGCCCCGCGAAATCGGAGCCCACAAGCCCAAGCGCACCGCGCCGGCTCGGGAAGCGCGGGAACCGCCTCCTGGCGCACCGTTCAGGATTATGCACGAATACCAACCACCCGGACTCGCCCCCGAGTGAAATTTAGGGCGAATCGACGCAGGAAAGAGAAATACGTGACACAGCAGCCAATGCAGCACAACTCCGTCACCGGCCTAGACTCCGAAGCTGAGCACTCTAAGCTTCAGCGCGGACTAAGCTACCGACACATCCAGCTGATCGCTATTGGCGGCGCCATCGGCACCGGCCTTTTCCTCGGCTCGGCAAAGACCATCGCTCTGACCGGCCCCTCCATCGTCTTTGTTTACGCCATTATCGGTAGCGTCATCTACTTTGTTCTGCGCGCCATGGGCGAGATTCTGCTCTCCAACCCCAAGTACAAGTCCTTCACCGACTTCATTACTGACATCCTCGGCCTGCGCGCCGGCTTCTTCGTCGGCTGGTCGTACTGGTTCTTCTGGGTCGTCACAGGTATCGCGGACGTCATTGCTATTACCGGCTACATCAAATACTGGTGGCCGGAAATCCCAGCCTTCATCCCGGCGCTGACCGTTATCGTGGCTCTGCTGCTGCTGAACCTGCCCTCGGTGAAGAACTTCGGTGAAATCGAATTCTGGTTCGCAGTCATTAAAATCGTCGCCATTGTCGCCCTCATTATTGTTGGTGCGCTCATGGTTGCCTTCAGCTTCACCGCGCCCGACGGTACTGTCGCCTCCGTAACGAACCTCTGGGATCACCCCGGCCCCTCCGGTAGCGGCATCTTCACTCAGGGTCTGACCGGCTTCCTGGGCGCCTTCCAGATTGCGCTTTTCGCTTTCGTGGGCGCTGAGCTGGTCGGTGCCGCCGTTGCGGAAACCGAGCACCCCGAACGCACCCTGCCCAAGGCAATTAACGCGGTGCCCTTCCGCATTGGCCTCTTCTACGCTATGCCGCTGCTGACCATCCTCGCCGTCACCCCCTGGGACAAGCTGGATAAGTCCATGAGCCCCTTCGTGGGCATGTTCTCCCTGGCTGGCATTGGTATTGCCGCCTCCCTGGTGAACTTTGTGGTGCTGACCTCCGCGGCGTCCTCGGCGAACTCCGGTATTTTCTCGACCTCCCGCATGGTGTACGGCCTGGCGCACGACGGTGCCGCACCCTCCGCACTGGGCAAGCTCACCAAGAACGGTGTGCCCGCTAACGCCCTGTACCTGACCACCGTGATGCTGCTGTTTAGCCTGGTCATGCTGTATGCCGGTAGCGGCATCATGGAGGCGTTCACCGTGGTGACCTCCGTGGCGTCGATGATGGGTATCTTCACCTGGAGCATGATCCTGATTGCGTACCTGGTCTACCGTAAGAAGTTCCCCGAACGCCACGAGGCATCCGCATACAAGATGCCCTGGGGTATTGGCATGAGCTGGTTTGGTCTGGTCTTCTTCGCCATCATGGTCTACGCCCTGAGCCTGTACCCGGACACCGCAATCGGTCTGGCACTGACCCCCATCTGGTTCATCGCTCTGGCTATTGGCTATGAGATTCTGACCCGCCGCCACGCGGCGAAGCGTGCTCGTGCGCTGGCTGCTGGCAATGTTGTTGACAAGGCTGGTCAGAAGTAGTTTCTGTTCTTTCTGTGGCGTTTATGTAGTGTTTCTGTGGCGCTGTTGGTAAGCCCCGTTTCTGCATTCTTTTAGGATGTGGAGGCGGGGCTTTCGCGTGCCCTCGTGCCTGCCTGTTTACGTTCGGGGCGGCATTTTTTACGTCGCTTGATATGATGTAAATAATAGAAACAGGTCACATTTTTGCTGTAAATCCTGTTTTCTTGCACTTAACACCTGTAGAATAACTATCCAAGTAGCTGTGAGAGCTCTCAGAAAAACTCCGCGTCAATCGATAGCGTGACACTTCCGAATGCCGCGCGGTATTTGATAGAGACCCAGCCTCGCCCCGAAATCCGGGGACGCCCCGCAAGCTAATGGCCGCATATTCATACAGTGACCGTGCCTGCTGCGATCTAGCGATTCTTATTCCAGTAACGGCACATGCGGTACGGGGTACAACCGCTGAAAAGAGGACGTCGTGACTGAACAGAACAACGTCAGCCTGAATCCTAAAGCTCCCGAACAGGGAGAGCGACTGCACCGCGGTCTAAGCAACCGCCACATCCAGCTCATCGCAATCGGCGGTGCCATCGGTACCGGCCTGTTCATGGGCTCCGGTCGCGCCATCTCCATGGCGGGTCCCTCAGTTATTTTCGTGTACATGCTCATCGGCGCCGTCATCTTCCTGGTGCTGCGAGCTATGGGCGAGATTCTGCTCTCCAACCTGAGGTACAAGTCCTTCTCTGACTTCACCACCGACCTCGTCGGCCCCATGGCGGGCTTCTTCCTCGGCTGGTCCTACTGGTTCATGTGGGTGGTCACCGCCGTCGCGGATATCATCGCAATCGTCGGCTACCTGCACATGTGGTGGCCCGATCTGCAGGCATGGATCCCGGCACTCGCCGTCATCGGCGTGCTGCTGACCCTGAACCTGGTCTCCGTGAAGAACTTCGGCGAAATCGAATTCTGGTTCTCCATGATTAAGATCGTCGCCATCGTCGCCCTGATTATCGTTGGCGGCGGCATGATCGCCGTCGGCTTCACCTCGCCCAGTGGCGCGCAGGCATCCGTTGCAAACCTCTGGAACGACGGCGGAATGTTCCCCAACCACCTGATTGGCTTCCTCGGTGCATTCCAGATTGCCGTCTTCGCGTTCATGGGCTCCGAGCTCGTTGGTACCACCGCCGCAGAAACCCAGGACCCCGAAAAGACCCTGCCCAAGGCAATTAACGCCGTGCCGGTACGTATTATGGTCTTCTACGTGGGTGCGCTCGCCGTGATTCTGATGGTCACCCCCTGGCGCCTGGTCAGCCCCGATAAGAGCCCCTTCGTCGCCATGTTCACTCTGGCGGGCCTGGGTATCGCCGCGCACATCATTAACTTTGTGGTGATTACCAGCGCAACCTCCTCGGCGAACTCCGGTATTTTCTCCACCTCGCGTATGGCATTCGGTCTGGCACGCGAGCGCAGTGCACCGCAGTTCCTGGGCAAGATTTCCAAGAATGGCGTGCCGCGTAACGCACTGTTCCTCTCCGCCGTGATGCTGCTGTCCTCGATTGTGCTGCTCTACGCGGGCGACTCGATCTCTCGTGCGTTCAACCTGGTCACCACCGTGGCTGCGGTGCTCGTGATTTTTGCGTGGGCCATGATTATGGTCAGCTACCTGATGTACCGCAAGAAGTTCCCCTCGCGCCACAAGAAGTCGAAGTTCCGTCTGCCCGGTGGTCGTTTCTCCGCGTGGCTGTCGCTGGCGTTCTTCGCTTTCACCATTGGTGTGCTGACCATGAACGAGGAAACCCTCATGGGTCTGCTCGCGATGCCCGTCTGGTTCGTGATTCTGGGTATCGGCTGGGTCTTCAAGCGCCGCGCTGATGCCCGCCGCCACGAAGCGATCTCGACCCGCACCGCGCAGATTGCGATTGTGGAGGCGTCCGAGATTTTCTCGGCACGCTAAGCACCCACGCTAAGCCATGCCGGGTATCGGTGCCGGCTATCTCGGTACCGGCTATCAGCGCATGCGTAAAGCCCGCGTCACCTGCTCCTCTCCGGGAGCGGGGACGCGGGCTTTCGTTATCTCTACAGATGAACCTGAGAGGCGCGCGGAGTGCGCGCTTAGACGGACGCCGTCTCTGCCTCTTCGGCCAGCGGGTCGTCGTCATCATCGGTGCGGTAGAAATCCCAGCGTTCACAACCGCAACCGGAACGTATCGCCTCGATGACGGCGGCAGCAGCCTCCAGCGGGTCGAGCGCGTGCAGGTTCCACAGTGCATGCACCGGTACCGGGTGCCTCCAGCCGTGCTCCTGCAGGAACTCCGGGTCGAAGGCGGGCAGCGCCTCGACGGTGGGTTCAAGCTCGCAGAGGAAACCGGTGGGGGAGCGGAAAACCGTCACCACGGGGGTCGGGTCGGCATCTTCCAGGCAGGCTCCGTCGAAGAAGTAGTAGGTGCTCAGACGGCGGTTCCAGGCAAGCTGCGCGAGGCGTTCGCCGAAGACTTCCACCGTCTGCTCCCACTGGGTGCGGTGGTACGCCGCCAGGTTGGTGTGGGCGGTCTGCACCACGCCGATGCCCTGCTCGGTGAGTTCGCGGGCGCTCAGACGCGCGGGCTCTGCCGGTTCCGCCGGTTCTGCGGGAGCGCCCGCAGGGGATGCGTCCGGGGTATCCAGCTCTGCTAGTTCTGCTTCGGGGAGCTCAGCGTTAGTCAGCTCAGCGTCGAGGAGCTCAAGCTCCTCAGCCGCGCTCGCCTCGGTCTCGTTCGACTCAGCGGCAGCTGCGTTTGCTTCGTTCTTCGTCCACAGGCGCAACTCGCGGGCAATCTGCGTGCGTCCGCGATGCAGGGTCGTCTGCCAGGAGCCGAACTTGGCGCGTACCGCACCCAGCGGCGGCACCTGCTCAATCAGCGTGGGAATGGTAGACCAGTAGCCGTAGTTCAGCGCTGTCGGCTCGCGGTCGTAGCGGGCACAATAGCTCAAAAACAGGCTCAGAGTCTTCGGCGCAAAATCCTCAGGTACCGCTGCGGCGTCGATATACCACTCGTTCTCGAGCGCCTCCGCCGGGTAGATGCCGGTGCGGAGCATGCCCAGGGACCAGTTGCCGTCGCCGAGGTAGTCGTTGACCGTCTGTGCGGGGGCAGGCCACGCCGATTCGCCCTCCATACTGGCGGCAAGCAGGGTGTACAGGCTACCGCCCTCGGTGCCGATTTCTTTCACGCCGCGCAGTCGGATGTCCTCGAGGGTCTGCGCGTAGGCTTCTTCCTCCAGCTGGGAGTAGGGGTGTGCGGCAAGGTACTTGAGCGTAGCGCCGATCTTCGCCAGAACGTGCGCAATGTCTTCATTGCTGAAGTGGCGTGCCTCCAGCGCGGGCGGCAGGTCGTGAATAATATCGCAATCAAGAATCAGCGCCGCGTACTCGGGCTCCGGAGGCAAATCGTAGGCTTCCGCGAAAACGTACCAGAGGCCGCAGGCGAGTACCGTGTAGCTCGGGGCGTCTGCCGTGACCGGGCCAAACTGCCAGATGCCGGAGTCCAGCGCATAGTTCAGGTACTTCTTGTTGATGTGCGGGTACAGAAAGTTGAGGCGGCGGAGAACCTGGGTAGGGGTGAACCCCAGCGCGGCGAGTTCGGCGATGAGTTCCGCGTACTCGTCGTGAAAATCTAAGTAGCCCTCCGGCGCGTTTGATAGCGCGGCTTGTTCGCGCATGGGTCCCTCTTTCATCTGCGGGATGTGGCGGCACCATGTCGTACCGTGCCGCCGAAACCCTGAACGTGTGCACGCAGATAAGGGTGTTTGCGTGGTGTGAGTCCAGCTCTTATCTGCACGAATAAGAGATATTTTTTCAAAAAAATATGCTCTTTTATCTAAATTTATCGCTGAAACTAAGCACTATTCAAATACGTGAACCCCTAACACGGTTTCTTACGAAAAGATGACAACGTTTAGCGCACCCACAGGGTAAAACGTGCACAAAGGGGCGTATTCTGCACCAGAAGATACGGTGGAAAAATACGCTTACCCGCACCCGCACAGGCGAGCAAAATACGCCCCGCGCTGACTCTTATCCCAGCATTACCGGCCAACCCATGAGCCGCGGCGAAATATGCGAAACTGGAAAGATGAGCGAACACCCCCTCCCGAGCAGCATCCGCCCGCGCGCGGATCGAGCTACAGACCCCGCGCCCAGCAGTGCCGCCGGCAACGAACCCAGCAGCGCCGCACACCGCGAAAAACACGAAACAGGCGGCAAGACTGAGCAGCCCGCCGAGCACCTCATCAACGTGCTCGCCGTAGAAACCGGTATCGCGCCGCACCGCATCCGCGCAGCCGTGGCGTTACTCGACGCCGACAACTCCGTACCCTTCATCGCCCGCTACCGCAAAGAAGCAACGGGCGCACTCACCGACACCCAGCTGCGCACCATCCAGTCGCGCCTGGGCCAGCTCCGCGCCCTCGAAGAGCGCCGCAACCGCGTGCTCGAAGCGCTCACCGAACGCGCCGACGAAGGCCTCATCGACCCGCTCACCCTGCTACAGCTGCGTTCCTCGCTCATGAACGCCGCCACTATCGCAGACGTGAACGCCATCTACGCCCCGTACCGCAGCGAGCGCGTGACCCGCGCCCAGATGGCGCGTGCCGCCGGACTTGATTCCCTCGTCGAAGACCTGCTGGAGGTGCCCCTCGCCGAGGCGCACGCCATCGCCGCCGCGTACATTACCGATGGCACCGAAGACGACGAGGATGAGGGTATTGAGGCTGCGGAGGCAGACGAAGCCCTGCAGATTCACAGTGCAGAAGAGGCTCTCGACGGTGCCCGCGCGATCCTGATTGACCGCGCCCTCACCGACCCGGTGCTGAGCGAAAAGCTCCTCAAGCGCCTGCGTGAAGGCGGCGTGATTGAATCCCGCGTAATTGCCGGTCAGGAAAGCATTGGTGCGAAGTTCTCCGACTATTTCGCCTTCTCGGACCGTATTCGTTCCATTCCGCCGCACCGCGTGCTGGCGCTGCACCGCGCCAAGGATGCCGGCGTGGTGCGCCTCAAGGTGGATGTGGCACCCGCCCCCGTGGCGCTCAGCCGCTTGCGCGGTGCCGCCCGCGCCGAAGCCGAGGCCGCCGCCGAAAATTACGAGAACGTCCGTTCTGCATACGAGCGTGAAGTCGCCGCCGCGCTACGCATCCCCGTGCAGGTGCTCAACACCGTCGACGACGAAGACCGCGTACTCGGCTGGCTCGCCGCCACCGTGCGCACCGCATGGCGCAGCCACCTGCGCCCGCGCCTTGCCGAACGCATCCGCCACCAGCTACTCGACGCCGCCGCACAGCACGCGACCGAGGTGTTCGCCTCCAACCTGCGCGATATTCTGCTCGCCGCACCCGCCGGACACAAGACCACCCTCGGCCTGGACCCGGGCCTGCGCCACGGCGTGAAATACGCCGTAGTCGACGGCACCGGTGAGCCGCTGCGCGTGGGCACCGTCTACCCGCACGCCCCGCGCAACCAATGGGCAGAAGCACTGCGCGAGCTCGCCGCCGCCTGCCGCGAGCACGGCGTGGAACTCATCGCCATTGGCAACGGCACAGCAAGCCGCGAAACCGACAAGCTCGCCAGCGAACTGATCCGCACCCTGCGCGAGGAAGGCGCAGAAGCACCCCAGAAGGTGACGGTCTCCGAGGCGGGCGCCTCCGTCTACTCCGCCTCCGCCCTCGCCGCCGCCGAACTGCCCGACTACGACGTGACCGTACGCGGCGCCGTCTCCATTGCACGCCGCCTGCAGGACCCGCTCGCCGAGCTCGTCAAAATCGACCCGCAGTCCATCGGTGTGGGCCAGTACCAGCACGACGTGCCGCCCGCCGCCCTGCGTCGCGCCCTCAACGACACCGTCGAAGACTGCGTGAACGCCGTGGGCGTGAACCTCAACAGCGCCTCCGTGCAGCTACTCGCGCATGTGGCGGGCGTGGGTACCGCAACCGCCGAACGCATCGTCGCCTACCGCACCGAACACGGCGCCTTCGCGAACCGCCAGCAGCTGCTGAACGTGCCGCGACTGGGCGCGAAAACCTTCCGCCAGGCGGCAGGATTCATCCGCATCCGCGGCGGTGAGGAGCCGCTGGACGCCTCCGCCGTGCACCCGGAAGCCTACCCGCTCGCGCGCCGCATTATTGCCGACGCGCAGGCACGCAACGGCGCCCACTGGGTTGCCGGCGCCCTGGGTACCTCAGACGGAACCGACCCGCTCGCCGGGCTGAACCCCGCCGACTACGTGCAGGACAGCGATACTCAGGCGAGCGCGGACGAAGGTACCGCCGGCGTGTACACGGTCGAGGACATCTTCACCGAGCTGCGCCGCCCCGGCCTGGACCCGCGCGGTAGCTTCCGCACCGCCCGCTTCTCCGAGTCCGTCTCGCACTTCGAGGACGTGCGCCCCGGCATGGTGCTCGAGGGCACCGTCTCGAACGTGGCGGCATTCGGTGCGTTCGTGGATATTGGCGTGCACCAGGACGGCCTCGTGCACATCTCGCAGATGAGCCGCGGCTACGTGGCGAACCCGCACGATATTGTGCGTAGCGGCGACATCGTGCAGGTGCGCGTGGTGGAGGTTGACCCGGCGCGCCGCCGCATCTCCCTCTCCCTGCTGGTAGAGGACGAGAACTAGTGGGGGAGAGCGCGAGCGTTCGCTGACCTGTTGAGCAATCCAAGAATGAGCGTTCGCTAAAACCTTAGTTCCCGCAAGAGCACGCAAAAGCCCCGACAAGCACTATCCGTGCCTGTCGGGGCTTTATGTAGGTGTGTATCGAGCTATACGCCCGAGCTACACCTTAGAAGTCGATGTTCGCCGGGTCAGCGCCAATACGACCCTCGGGGCTGGACAGCGCATCCACAGCCGCGATGTCCTCGGCGGTCAGCTTCACGTTCACCGACGCCAGGTTCTCCTCAATGCGGGAGGGGGTCACGGACTTCGGGATAGCCACGGTGCCCTTAGCCAGGTGCCACGCCAGCACGACCTGCGCGGGGGTCGCGCCGTGGCGCTCCGCGATCTCAGCCAGTACGGGGTTCTGCAGCAGATCGCTACCATTGCCCAGCGGGCTCCACGCCTGAGTCGCGATGCCGTACCCGGCGTGAACGGCGCGCAGCGCCTCCTGCGAGAAGTAGGGGTGCAGCTCAATCTGGTGGATGACCGGAACCACGCCGGTCTCCTCGATAATCTCGCGCAGCTGCTCCTCGGGGAAGTTCGAAACACCAATGGAACGGACCTTACCCTGCTTCTGCAGCTCAATCAGCGCACGCCAGGAATCCAGGTACAGGCCCTGCTGCGGCTTAGCCCAGTGAATCAGGTACAGGTCAACGTAGTCGGTGCCCAGCTTCTCCAGGGACGCCTCAAACGCCTCAAAAGCGCTCTCGTAGCCCTGATCGGAGTTCCACAGCTTAGTGGTGAGGAAGATATCCTCACGAGCCACGTTGGAGTTAGCGATAGCGCGGCCTACGCCTGCCTCATTTCCGTAGACAGCGGCGGTGTCGATGTGGCGGTAGCCGGTCTCCAGGGCGGTGCCCACAACCTTCTCAGCGACCTCGTCCTCAACCTGCCATACGCCGTAGCCCAGCTGCGGAATGGATCGGCCGTCGTTGAACTTTACATTGGGTACGTTGTAGCTCATGATGCTCCTTTGAAATCTATGGGGAGGCGGCGCCTCCGTAAGTAGTCCTACAAGGCTACGCCTCAGAGCCCCCGTTGAGAAGAGCCGGGCCAGAATTGGGCGTGAATCTAGCCTGAGGCGTAACCAAATGACAAAAAATGACGGGTGCCAGACACCTCCTCAGGCTGGAGCTACCGCTCGGGCTCGAGGGCGGCTACCGCTCGGGCTGGAGGGCGGCTATCGCTCGACAGCCGGCGCGAAGAGCTCACGCACATCCTCAGCCGTCACCGCCGCGGAGGCGAACTCACCCTCACCGACCACCGCATCGAAGAGCGCGGCCTTCGACTCCTTGAGTTGCATGACCTTCTCCTCAATCGTGCCCTCGGCGACCAGGCGGTAGACGTGCACCTCCTTGTCCTGGCCGATGCGGTGAATACGGTCCACTGCCTGCTGCTCAGCGGCGGGGTTCCACCACGGATCCATGATGAACACGTGATCCGCCTCGGTCAGGTTCAGACCGAAACCGCCAGCCTTGAGCGAAATGAGGAACACCGGCTCCTGACCGCTCGTGAACGCCTCGATGACCTCGGCGCGGTTGCGGGTCGAACCGTCCAGGTACAGGTGGCCGATGCCCTCCTCCGCCAGGCGTGCCGAAATGCTCTTGAGGTAGCCGGTGAACTGGCTGAACACCAGCACGCGGTGGCCCTTCTCGAGCAGGTCGGGTAGCTGCTGAACCAGGTAGTCGCGCTTGACCGACGACACCCCGGCGTAGGCTTCCGGATCAATCAGCGCGGCATCAAGCGCCAGACGGCGCAGCAGGGTCAGCGACTGGAAGATCGTGAACCGGTTCTTATCCATATCCTCCAGTAGACCCAGCACCTTCTGGCGTTCACGCTGCAGATGCGTGTCATAGATGCGGCGGTGACCGGGAGCCAGCGGCAGGTTCACGCGCGTATCGTTCTTCGCCGGAAGCTCCGCCGCCACCAGCTCCTTGGTGCGGCGCAGCATGAGCGGGCGGATGCGCCGGCGCAGACGAGCAGCCGTCGCCGCGGCGTGAGCAGGGTCCTCACCGGACTCCGCCGGGCGGGCGTACAGGTCACGGAACGCACGGGCGGAGGGGAACAGACCGTCCGCCACAATCGCCAGCAGCGCCCACAGCTCCATGAGATTGTTCTCAATGGGCGTGCCAGTCATCGCAATCTTGGTGTGGGCGGGCATCGCGCGGGCGATGGACCAGGCGCGGGTGCCGGTGTTTTTGACGAATTGCGCTTCGTCCAGCAGGAGCGCACCCCAGCCTTCGGGGGCGGAGAGCTCGCCCGTGAATTCATCAACGGCGCGGCCCAGCGTGCGGGCGTAGCCGGTGTATGCGTCCTCGTCCATGCGCAGCAGCGTGTAGCTGGTCAGCACCAGGTGCGCCCCGGCGATACGCTCAGCCAGCGGGGTCTTACCTGCGGTGGTTTCGGTGATGGTCACGACCTTCGCTTCGGGCAGGAAGCGTGTCGCCTCCGCCGCCCAGTTGGTAATCACGGAGGTCGGCGCAACCACGAGGAAGGGCGCGAACGGCTCGACGCTCTCACCGCGCTCGGCAGCACGTTCGGAGGCAGCACGATGCTCCTCGATCGCGTGGGCGAGCAGGGCGAGAGCCTGCACGGTCTTACCCAGACCCATATCGTCGGCGAGAATACCGCCCAGACGCTGCTCGTACAGGAACGACAGCCACTGGAAACCTTCCACCTGGTAGGGGCGTAGGGTCGCCTGCAGGCCGGTGGGTACCGGGCAGCTCGGAATAATCTGGCGGGAAGTCTTCTTGCGAGAGGTCTTCTGGAGCGCGGGGGAATCCTGCGTGCCCTTGTCAAGGGTCTGTTCAGTGCCCTTTTCAGCGCTCTCTTCGGCATCTTCCAGGCCCTCAACCAGCTCCAGTAGCGAACGCACCTGAGCGTCCCACCGCGCGGTCGTATGCACGCTCGCCGCCAGCGACTCCAGCTCAGAGAATAGTCCCGCCTGGTGGCGGTTAATGCGCAACTCACCGCCCGCATCGTCGAGTTCGCGAGCCTCCGCGATGAGGGTGCGCAGGGTCTTAAACTCGGGTCGACGCAGCGAAAAATAGGTACCGTTACCGAGCAGAATACGGTCTGCCCCGCGATCGAGTGCCTCAAAAATCTGCGCAAACGGCACGGTCCAGTTATTGACCTTTACCGCAATGCCCAGGCCGAACCAGTCGCGAGAATTGCCCTCGCTCACGGTGATTTCAATGAGCGCGTCAGTTGCCTCCACGAACTGTGGCGGGGTGCCATTAAAACGCACCTGAACAGCGGAAACACGGCGAAGCTTCGGCAGAATCGCGCTGAGCAGCTCGCGGGTTTCCCAGCCTTCGATGCGGCGCTCCTCCAGCCCGGAAAGCGCCGGGTGGGCGGCAAGAATGGCGCGTACCGAACGCAGCACGCGCGCCTCAAAACGCTCGTCGCGAATCTCGCCGCCCTCTTCACCGGGGTAACCGAAAACGGGCAGGGAGTACACATCGGAGCCGGCCGCAGGATTCTGTGTGCTCGCCTCTTGCGCGCTCGCCTCCTCTGCACTGTCCTCCGCGAAGGGGTTCAGTGGGTACTCCCAGTGCCAGCTCAGCTGCGCGTCGTGGCGTACCTGCTCGTCAAAGCTGATTTCAAGCACCAGATGCGGCGGCTTCACGCGCGGCAGCGCCAGCGCAGGATCGGGGGTCAGCGAGGGAATGGAACGGCTGAGCGCGGGCAGATACTCCTTCTGGAACGTGGCGCGTTCCGCGGCGGGAATGTGCACGGTTCCGGCGCTAATGAGCGATTCGGAGGCGGCATCGAGCGGCTCGACCAGGGGGATGAGCGCCAGCTCCACGCCCTCGGGCAGTTCGGGCACGGCGGGGGAGTAGCGCACCCGCTCACCCTGTACTGGGGCAATCGTCGGTGCGCTATTCTCGGCTTCCTCAGTCGGCGCCTTCAGCGCGTCCTTTTGCACGAAAGATTCGCGGCCCACTTCATCCAGTGCGCCGGGGCGCGCGGTCTTCCAGTGCACCGCCTTTGCCGCCTGCTCGTACTCCTGCTGTGCGAGCCCGCCCAGGGCAAAGAAACCGGTGCGCGGGGTGCCGATGGGGTGGCAGTGCGCGGCGGGCAGCCAGAGCTGGCGCAGCAGTTCGCCTTCGCGTCCTTCCCAGCTGAGCGCGGCTTGAAGTTGCAGGCCGGCGCCTTCTGCGTGCTTCTCAGCGCTGGCGTGCAGGCGCACCTGTGCCGGGCTCAGCACGGCGTAGTTCACCTCGCGACCGTTGATCAGCAGGGGCAGGCCAATATCCTCCGCGCGGGCGAGTACATCCCAGAGCAGAGTGGAGGCAGATGCGCTAATCGAAATCCAGTCGCGGTGCGAGGAATACATGTTCTGCCAGGGGCGGGCAATCGAGTAGAGCTCGGCGAAGAATCGTTCGTGTTCGGGGTAGATTTCGTGCCGTCCGACGGGTCCGCCCACGCTGGAGGCGAAGGTTTCCCAGCTGAGTCCGCCCTTGATCCAGCGCCCGGTTTTGGACGCCATGAGCGGGCGGGCGAGCAGGTTAATGCTGGGGGTTGCCCCGGGCATATTGCGGCCGCGCGCGTAGGAACCGGAGACGCTCAGCGAGAAATCTAGGGCACCGCTCACGCGCATCGAATCAATGCCCGCAAGGTCCTGACGTGCGGAAAGAACGGAGGAGAGATCGCGTCGCCATGCCGAGATTTTGGTGGCGGACGCCTCTGCCTGCAGGCTCGGGGAGGCGCCTAGCTCGTTGAGCGCAAAGCTTCCCTGGGGGTTTTCGGGCTCGACAGCCGCTGCATCGGGTGCGGGTAGTTTTGCCGCGGTGGTGAGCGCACCGGAGGCACGTAGCGCCGCAAGCGGGTCGGCGGACTTCTTCGCCTCCGCAACGTCCGCGCTCTTTGAATCTGCTGATCCCTTTGCCTCTGCCGCGTCCTTTGCCGCGGCACCGGGTACGCCGACCGGTCCGGGGTGTTCGTTGAGTGCCTTTTTCGCTACGGAGGCGCGGTCGAGCGCAGTGAGCATGAGCGCTACGGCGTGCTTGCAATCGGTGAGCACGGGGCAGGTGCAGCGGGCGGTGAATGTTGCGGAGCCACTGACGGCGGGGAAGAAGCGAACGGTCACTTCGTAGGGGATGATGGTGCTTCCGTTGACGAGCCCGGTGAGGGTGCGCTCGTCTTCGTCGTAGCTGTAGCGGATGACTTCGCGGTTGCGCTGGTAGGCGAGGCCGCGCTGGTAGGTGCGGTGCCCGGCCTGGCGAATGATCTGCGGTACGGTGACGGGAATTTCGGGGAAGGGGTTGTTGGCGCTCACCAGCTCATTATCGCGTATTGTGCGGGCTTGCGCCTTGTCGCCGGTCATTTGCTGGCGGCTGCCGGGCTGGCTGTCAGACTGGCTGCTGGAGCGACTATTGAGCGGTGGTTTGGGGTGTATTCCGTATTTGTGGTGGGGGAGTTTTTAACGCATAAAAACACCGGTATTCACATAAGATATTCCGCGCAGTATCAAAAATTCACCCCATTTAAAACTTTCCCACAAGCCAAAATGCTAATAATCTAAATCTCTTTCAAAAAACGCTTTACTTAACTTGAGAAAATGCTGTAAGCTAAACCCAGCTTCAAGAGTTTCGACTGATAAGCTCCGACTATGGTCGAACGCCAACCCCATGTTCACGGGTGGCTCGGATGACGAAGCGGTTTGTATTCACCACCGGAATAACCGGTGGTAATTGGTACAGACAAGAGCAACGCGAAAGGATCGCGCCACTCACGGCGCAGGTTGTCACATGTACAACGGCTCTGCAACCGAAGCAGCAATCTCTCTGAACCCCTCCCGCTCCTACCAGGAAAGCCTGCGTGCCGCAGCTGTCCCCGCGCGAGGCGGATACACCGCAGTCAGCATTGACGATTACTCCCGCATTTCTTCTAAGCGCGACGAGTTCCTGAACTTCCTTCTTCTGCCGAACCCCGAGGGCATCCCCGCTATTGAGTACGCCGGTCTGCGCGTAGCGTAGCATTAGGGGTATGAATTTCTCCGGTATGCTCCTGGACTCCGACGTTCTTGCGGAGATCCGTAAGGCGGATCCTGACCCCGCCGTGGTCGCTTTTCTGCGCCGCCGCTCGTTCCGACACATGTACATTTCTGTGCTGAGCATTGGCGAGCTGAAGGGCCTGTACCCCTACCCGGAAACTGATCGCTGGATTACCGAACTTCTTGAGCGCTTTGGAGACCACGTTATTAATGTGGATGCGCGTGTGAGCCTCGAGTGGGCGGGTCGTCAGGCGCCGCTCGGCGTGCATGCCGTGGGCCGTGATGATGCCGGTCCGTTGCCTACCGCCGCCCTGGAGGGTCTGATGGCGGCGAGCGCGAGCGCCTATGATTTGGAGCTGATTTCTTCTAAGGCGCAGGTGTACCGGGCGTGGGGTGTTGAGGCTTCCAACCCGTGGACTGAGCAGTAAAACTTCGCCTGATACGCGCCCTCGCGTGCGCGTCTGGATGAATACCTGTGTGAATAGTTGTGAGAACCCGCTTTCGAGTGTTAATCGGAGGCGGGTTTCGTCGTTAATTCGTGGCATGATTGAAGGACGATGAAAAGCACCTCACCTATCTCTCGTTATTCCATGCCCATGCCTCTGTGGCTTCAGGGTGTTGTTGAGCTAATTGTTACTGCCCTGTTCTCTGCGCTTGCTGTGTTTGCGGCGATGTCTGCCGTGTGGGCGACCAAGGGTTTTGGCGACATGGAGTTCTCCTCCGTGGCCGCCATGTCGGCGCACCTGTGGCTTCTGATTCACGGTGTTCCCCTGGATCTTGCGGCTGCTTTTGGTGCTTCTGCCGGCACGATGACGCTGGTGCCGCTGGGTTTGAGTATTCTGCCTCTGCTGCTCTGTTACCGTTCGGGTCGTCGCTTGGCGCGCGCCTCGTATGAGGGTGAGTTTTTGATTCCGGTGCTGTCCGGTTCGGTGACCTATGCGCTGATTAGTTCGGCGATGTACGGTTGGGCGAGCCCGCATCCGCAGCCTCTTCAGGCGTTGAATGCTGCCCTGGTGCCTTTGGGTATTGTGGTGGCTGGTCTGATGTGGGGTGGCTACCGTGAGGCGCGTTCGCTCTCTCGCATGGTGGGTGTTGATACTGCGGAGCAGATTTCGCAGATGAGTCAGTATTCGCGTTGGGCGGGTTCGTACGCCTGGGCTGTGGTACGTGCTGCGGTGGTTGCTTTTGTGGCGCTGGTTGGTCTGGGTGCGGTGCTTTTGGGCATCGGTATTTTGGCTGGCTGGTCGCAGATTGTTGCCACCTACCAGGAGCTGCATGCGGGCGCTGTGGGTGATACTGCGGTGACTCTGTTGCAGCTGGGTTTCTTGCCGAACCTGGTGATTTATGCGATTGCGTGGTCGACCGGTGCCGGTTTCTCCTTTGGTGCGGGTACCTCGGTTGGTTTGACCAGTAGTGATGTTGGTACTTTGCCGATGCTTCCGATTCTGGGTGCTGTGCCCGAGTCAATGGGCACGTTCGGTCTGGTGGGTCTGCTGGTGCCGCTGGGTGCCGGTGCGATTGCTGGCTGGTGGTTCTTGCGTGAGGGTGAGGATCACCTGGATGAGTGGGTTGCCCTGAAGGTTCCGTTCCGCCCGCTGTCTGCGCTGATTTCTGCGGTGGTGCTGGGCGTGATGACCGGTATTATGACGTCGTTTGGTGCCCTGTGGCTGGGCTGGATTTCGTACGGCTCTCTGGGTATTGGTCGTTTTACGGAGGTTGGTGCTGAGCCGCTGACTTTTGCGGCGCATACCGCGTTGACGGTGGGTGCCGGCGTGACTTTCGGTATGTTGCTGAGCCGCGCCCTGGTGCCGGATAGTAGCCGTGAGCTGCCTCGTTTTGCGGATGAGCGCCCGAACCTGGGTGAGCGTCTGATGAGTTTTACTGCTTCGACTCGTGAGCGTTTTGCACAGGGCCGTGAGCGTTTTGCGGAGCGTCGTGAACAGCGTGCGCAGGAGCGTGCAGAGCGTATGGAGCGTGAGGCGGAGGAAGCTGCGGCACGTGAGGCGGCTGAGCGTGAAGCCGCTGAGCGTGAGGCCGCTGAGCGTGAAGCTGAGGAAACAGCACGCGCGGAGGCTTCCGAGAACGTTGCTGAGGCCGAGCTGTCTGTAGCATCTGGGCAGTCTGTTGTGTCTGAGGTGGCGACCGGTCATGTTCCGGTGCATCCGCAGGAGCCGGTGGTTGCCGTCCCCGTGGAGGCGACCGAACAGCTGGCGCAGCGTGCGGCGGCGGACGCTTTCGCAGACATCGTTGAAGAGCGTGAAGAGGCGGCTAAAGAGCCCGCCTCCGAAGAGGCTAGTGCTGAAGAGAACCCCGCTGAGCAGTACGAGCCGATTGAGGCCGTTCAGCAGGTCGATTACCTGCACTCTGCCCACGCTGACTCTGCACAGGCTGAGGATTACGAGAGTATTGAAGCATCTGTTGAGCCTGCCTCCAACGAGTACAGTGCTGACGAACACGGCACCTATGACCCCGCCGTGTACGCTCATGACCCCTCCGAGGAGGAGACTCGCGAGCTGATTCAGGAGCCCGTCTACGAGGCTGCCGAACCTGTAACCGCTGAGCATGAGAGCACTGTTGAAGAGCCCGCGGAGCAGACGCCGCGTTTGAAGGGCCGCGCGAGCCGCATTATGGCGTACTTCGGTTTTGGTCTTGAGCAGCCCGCCGCAGCGCAAGGTGCCGAGCCGACTGAGGGTTCCCACGCTGAATCTGCCGCGCAGGACCGCGCCAACGACCGCGCGCTTGAGCGTGCGCAGAAGCGTGAGGCGAAGAAGGCGGCCAAGGCGGCACGCAAGAAGCAGAAGAACGACCTAGAGCGTGATTTTGTGGATCGTGAGCTGGATGTCCTCTCCGCTGATCAGGCGATGAGCCGCATCTTTGAGGTTCGTAGCCAGACCGGCATCCTTCCGCTGGTGACCGATGAGGCGTCTACCGTGGAGCTGCCCCCGCTGGATGTCAGCTCCTCGAAGTCTCATGGTTCTAGTACCCAGGGCTCTAATGCGCAGGGTTCTAACGCCCGCAAGAAGAACTAGCGCGCAGAACCCCTAACGAGCTGCAGAAGAGCTAGAGCTGGACGTGCCGGTGAGCTTGTCCATCGTGCCCTGGAACTTCTGGTCGCAGGTGTACATATCGGTCTGGGTCAGCGCGGCGGCGCGGCACTCGCGGTACTCCTGCGCGCCGGGCATGAGTGCAAGACCGATGCCGCCGAGCAGGGTCATCGCGCCGTAGATGATGCTGACGCCCGCGGCAATGTAGAAGAACCAGGGGCCGCGGTAGACCGCGGTGCGCACGATCGCAATAATGCTCAGGGTAATGCCGGCGAGCGCGAAGATGAAGAGCGCCAAGAAAAGCGGCATCGTGGAGAGCACGAAGGAAGACGCCGCAAAAATCACCAGCGCGGCAGCAATCAGCATGAGCGAGGTGCGAATATTCGCCTTCTGCTGCTCGATGGGGTCGATGGGCTTGCGCGGCTTCTTACCCTGAGGTCCTCGAGGCTGCGGCATCATGTTCTGCGGTGCCTGCTGCGGTGCGTTGTTCGGTGCGTTGTTTGGAGTGTTCTGCGGGGGAGTAGACATACCTATAAGGGTACCGTCCCGTGCGCCCGCGACCTATTGAGTATGCGGCCTATTGAGGTCGCGACCTGTTGAGTTTGCGCCCAGTAAACCCCGGTGCCCCCCCCATAAACCCCCATGAACTCCAGTGAACCCCGGTGAGGATTCATCCCGCCGGGGTTTCTTTGTGCTCACCTTTGGGTTTTGGGTGTTTTGTGAACCTCTTACCCCCTTTGGATAAGGGTGTGAGACGGGTTATACTAGTCGGGTGCGAATTGTGGTTATGGTATCCGGCTCCGGAACGAATCTTCAGTCCATCCTCGACGCTGTAGCAGCGGGCGAGCTTCCCCTCGACATTGCGGCAGTGGGCGCCGACAAGCCCTGTCTGGGTATTGAACGTGCCCAGGCGGCGGGTGTACCCACCTTCCTGGTGCAGCCCGGCGACTACGCCGACCGCCCCTCCTGGAACCGCGCGCTGGAAGAAAAGATCGCTTCCTACAACCCCGATTACATTGTGTTCGCCGGCTTCATGCGCATTGTTGACGCGCAGCTGGTCGAGCGTTTCAGCAACCGCATTATTAACACCCACCCCGCCCTGCTGCCCTCCTTCCCGGGCGCGCACGGCGTGCGTGACGCCCTGGCGCACGGTGTGAAGATTACCGGCCTGACCGTCCACTTTGTGGATGCGGGCGTTGACACCGGCCCCATCCTCGCCCAGGCGGCAGTGCCCGTTCTGGACGACGATACCGAAGAGACCCTGCACGAACGCATTAAGGTGCAGGAGCGCCGCCTGCTTGTGCAGACCATCGCATCTCTCGCTGAATCCCGCGGCACTGCATCTGACAGCTAATTCCGCCCACTAAATTTTTCGCGGCGGAATGAGCCGAGCTCAAACCCCGCCGCCCACACACGTTCCGTTGTGCCCATTCGACGCGCTCACCTTAGCGTCACGCACAGCGGCGGGGAATACCCCCACACATGCCCTGCCTATCCTGGCAGGCTACGTCCATCCACCAGCTGTGCCGCCGAGAACCGGCGTGCACGTCTAAAGCATCGGAGTATTTGTGTCTCTCATTGAGCTCGATCGCGTGCCCCTGCGCCGCGCCCTCATTTCCGTCTACGACAAGACCGGTCTGGAGGAGTTCGCCCGCGGCCTGCACGAGGCTGGCGTCGCGCTGGTCTCCACCGGTTCGACCGCAGCAACCATCGCGGCAGCAGGCGTACCCGTCACCGAGGTCACCGAAGTGACCGGCTTCCCCGAATGCCTCGAAGGCCGCGTGAAGACCCTGCACCCGCGCATCCACGCAGGTATTCTGGCTGACCGCCGCAAGCAGGAGCACATCGACACCCTCGGCGAGCTGGATGTCGAGCCTTTCGACCTGGTCGTCGTGAACCTGTACCCCTTCGTTGAGACCGTCGCATCCGGTGCCGGTCAGGACGCCATCATCGAGAAGATTGACATTGGCGGCCCCTCCATGGTTCGTGCAGCTGCGAAGAACCACGACGCTGTCGCTATTGTTGTGGATCCCGCCGATTACGCACGCACCGTTGAGGCCGCTAAGAACGGTGGTTTCTCCCTGGATGAGCGCCGCCGCCTGGCCGCCGGCGCTTTCGCCCACACCGCCGCATACGATACCGCCGTGGCTACCTGGACCGCATCCCAGTTCCTGCAGGATGAGGACGCTAACTTCTGGCCCCCGTATGCCGGCCTGGGCTTCGAGCGCAGCGAGACCCTGCGTTACGGCGAGAATCCGCACCAGCGTGCCGCCCTGTACGTTGACCCGGCTGCAGCCCCCGGCATTGCTCAGGCGGAGCAGCTGCACGGTAAGGCGATGAGCTACAACAACTATGTTGACGCTGACGCCGCTCTGCGTGCCGCATACGACTTCGACGAGCCCGCTGTTGCCGTTATCAAGCACAACAACCCCTGCGGTATTGCTGTGGCAACCCCCGGCGCGGCTGACCCCATTGCGGACGCTCACGCGAAGGCGCACGCTTGCGACCCGCTGTCCGCATACGGTGGTGTGATTGCCGCTAACCGCCCGGTGACCGCCGCTATGGCTCAGACCGTCAAGGGCATCTTCACCGAGGTGATTGTGGCTCCCGGCTTCGAGCCCGAGGCGCTGGAGATCCTGCGTGAGAAGAAGAACCTGCGCCTGCTGGTTCTGCCCGAGAACTTTGCCCGCGAGGCTATCGAGTACCGCCCCATTTCCGGTGGCGCACTCTTCCAGGAGGCTGACCGCCTGCAGGCTGAGGGTGACGACCCGAAGAACTGGACCCTGGTCGCCGGTGAGGCAGCTGACGAGGCAACCCTGCGCGACCTCGAGTTCGCGTGGCGTGCACTGCGTTCGCCCAAGTCCAACGCTATTCTGCTTGCCGATAACGGTGCCGCCGTGGGTATCGGCATGGGCCAGGTGAACCGCGTGGATTCCTGCAAGCTCTCGGTGGAGCGCGCGAACACTCTCGGCGGTGAAGGTAACGAGCGTGCCCGCGGTGCGGTTGCTGCATCCGACGCGTTCTTCCCCTTCGCTGACGGCCTGCAGGTGCTGCTGGACGCCGGTGTGCGTGCCGTCGTGCACCCGGGCGGTTCGATCCGCGACGAGGAAGTTATCGAGGCGGCTAAGGCTGCTGGCGTGACCATGTACCTGACCGGTACCCGCCACTTCTTCCACTAAGAATATGTAGCGGGCTCAGTACGCGCTGAGCTACCTGCTGTGAGCGGGGCATCCTGGGGTAAACCCGGGGTGCCCTGCTTTTATACCGGGTGCCCGTGCATCCGTATTGTGGGCACTCATATTTATAGAATTTTTGCTCTATTTTGCGCCGGATTTGCGCATGAGGGCGCGTCAACGGCGACCAGGATGCGCACGGATTGGCTAAAAGTTCGCTAGGATTAGGTTGTGCCTAAAGTCAGCGAAGAATACAAAAAGAACAGGCGTTCTCAGATTGTAGAGACCGCCCGCGAATGCTTCATCAAGCACGGTTATCAGAAGGCTTCGATGAGCGACATTATTGCGGCCACCGGCCTGTCTGCTGGAGCGATCTATAACCACTTCTCTTCCAAGGATGAGATTATCCTGGCGGCAGCCCGCATGGACATGGCGCCCTTCGACCGCATCCGCGCCGAACAGCCCTGGGACTACGTGTTCGGGTGCCTGAAGGTGCTGGACACCCCCAAGATTCGCCGTCACCTGCTCGTCACCTGGGGCGAGGCTGTGGCAATGCCGCAGCTGGCGACCGTGGTGTCTGAACAGCTGAGCTACCTGCGCGATCAGTCCCTGGAACGCTACCGCGCCTGGGGTGCCGCTGAGCTGGACTTCACCGAAGAAGAGCTTGAAGAGTGGCTGACCGTTATCGGTGCCGCGGTGCTGTCGGTGCTGACCGGTTACGTGGTGCAGACCCAGCTGGTGGCTGGCGGTAAGAAGGAGAGCGCTCGCGAGGCGTACCTGGAGTACGCTTCCGCTATCCTGCGTCAGGCGTAGGGCGCACAGACCTGCGTAAACTGCCGCCAATAAGCCCGCCGGGGTGTGTTGTGCGCCCCGCGCCGGACTCGCGCAGACACCGTGAAAACTTCATCGTGATGCTTGGTAAAGCCCGTTTTCCTTCTCGAAGGAAAGCGGGCTTTACGGTATTATGAGGTGTAGCTCATATTTTTTTCATTCGGGGTTTTCAGTTGGAGGCGCCCGCCGCCTCCTGAAGAACGCCCGGCATACGCCGCGGAAACCCCGATGATGAGCGACCGAAGATAACGCAAAAACACTCCCAGGAGCGTAATGTCCGAGCAGAAGATCCTCGAGATGCCCCTCGCCGACCTTGACCCCGAAGTTGCAGAAGCCATTGAGCTGGAGCGCAAGCGCCAGCAGAACACCCTCGAGATGATTGCATCCGAGAACTTCGTCCCCCGTGCCGTCCTCGAAAGCCAGGGCTCGGTACTGACCAACAAGTACGCTGAGGGTTACCCCGGCCGCCGCTACTACGGCGGCTGCGAATTTGTCGACATCGTTGAGTCCCTCGCTATTTCCCGTGTGAAGGAACTCTTCGGCGCTGAGCACGCCAACGTTCAGCCGCACTCCGGTGCGCAGGCGAACAACGCCGTCATGCATGCACTGCTGAACCCCGGTGACACCATCATGGGTCTGTCCCTGGCACACGGTGGCCACCTGACCCACGGCATGAAGCTGAACGTCTCCGGCAAGCTGTACAACGTTGTCGCCTACAGCGTGGACGAGAACGGCCGCGTTGACATGGAGCAGGTGCGTGAACTGGCTCTTGCCGAGCGCCCCAAGCTGATTATTGCCGGCTGGTCCGCGTACCCCCGTCAGTTGGACTTCGCTGCGTTCCGCGCGATTGCTGACGAAATCGGCGCGTACCTGTGGGTGGACATGGCCCACTTCGCGGGCCTGGTGGCTGCAGGTCTGCACCCGAACCCCGTCCCGCACGCACACGTGGTTTCCTCCACCGTGCACAAGACTCTGGGCGGTCCCCGCTCCGGCTTCATCCTCTGCACCGAGGAGCTGAAGAAGAAGATTGACTCCGCTGTGTTCCCCGGTCAGCAGGGCGGTCCGCTCATGCACGTGATCGCTGCGAAGGCTACCGCGTTCAAGGTCGCCGCATCTGACGCGTTCAAGGACCGCCAGAAGCGCACCGTTGAGGGCGCACAGATCCTGGCGAACCGCCTGCTGCAGCAGGATGTGAAGGACGCCGGCGTTTCCATCGCATCCGGCGGTACTGACGTTCACCTGGTGCTTGTTGACCTGCGCAACCACGCCCTCAACGGCAAGGAAGCAGAAGACCTGCTGCACGATGCCGGTATTACTGTCAACCGTAACGCTGTGCCGAACGACCCCCGCCCGCCGATGGTGACCTCCGGTCTGCGTATCGGTACCCCTGCTCTGGCGACCCGCGGCTTCGACGCCGAGGGCTTCACCGAGGTTGCCGACATTATCGCTTCCGTACTGCTGCCGAACCCGGACATCGCTGCGCTGCGTGCCCGCGTTGAGGCACTGTGCGCCAAGTACCCCCTCTACCAGGGCAGCGAGAACTGGTAGACCCATGAATGACCCCGTTCGCTCAACATCCCTTCGTGGGTGCTGAGCGGGCGGGGTTATTTCGCCCTCTTACTTTTTGCTGCTCTACCCGCCACATTCGTTGAGGGACGTAGCGGGGGAGTGGTACCTCTAGGGGCACACCCTAGAACCCAACACACAGACCGTCCGTTTCGGCGAACCCGCCGCAATCTATGGAAGGAAAAACAATGCCCCAGATTCTAGACGGTAACGCAACCGCCGCAGCCATCAAGGAAGAGCTGAAGGAGCGCGTCGAGGCGCTCAAGGCTAAGGGTATTACCCCCGGCCTGGGTACCGTGCTGGTCGGTGACGACCCCGCATCCCGCTCGTACGTGGGCGCTAAGCACCGCGACTGCGCAGAGATCGGTATTAACTCCATCCGTGTGGACCTGCCCGGTGACATCACTCAGGAAGAGCTCGACGCAGAGATCGACAAGCTGAACAACGACCCGGCGTGCACCAGCTACATTGTGCAGTTGCCCCTGCCCAAGCACCTGGACACCAACCGCGTGCTGGAGCGCATCGCCCCCGAGAAGGACGCTGACGGCCTGCACCCGACCAACCTCGGCAAGCTCGTGCTGAACGTTTCTGAGCCGCTGGATTCCCCGCTGCCCTGCACCCCCAACGGTGTCATTGAGCTGGTGAAGCGCCACGGCATCGACTGGAACGGCAAGAACGTTGTGGTGCTCGGCCGCGGCATTACCGTGGGCCGCCCGCTGGGTCTGCTGCTGACCCGCCGCGAGGTGAACGCGACCGCAACCCTGGCGCACACCGGTACCGAGAACCTGGACGAGGTACTGCGCGAGGCTGACGTCATTGTTGCCGCTGTGGGTGTTCCGCACGTGCTGAAGGCTCACCAGGTCAAGGACGGCGCAATCCTGCTGGACGTTGGTGTTTCCCGCGCTGAGGACCCGGAGACCGGCAAGAAGAAGCTATTCGGCGACGTCTCCCCGGAGGCTGCGCAGAAGGCGTCCTGGGTTTCCCCGAACCCCGGCGGTGTGGGCCCGATGACCCGCGCGGAGCTGCTGGTGAACGTGGTTGAGACTGCGGAGCGTCAGGCGGCGTAAGGCTCGCAACATTTCAGGGCTGATAACTCAAAAGGGCGGTGCCCCGGTAGAACAATCTACCGGGGCACCGCCCTTCACACTGTCATCACAAGAGAAAAGGCAGGTGCTAGAGAATCATCTCGTAGAAGTAGGCATCGGCAAGGTACAGGGTCTCTGCGTACTCTACGGGGCTACCTTCTTCGGTGTAGCCGGTCGCGCAGACCTTGAACGCCGCCTCGCCCACGGGAACCTGCTGGTTGAACGCCTCGGCGTCGGCGTCGGTGAAGAGCGCCGCACTGGTGCGTACGCGGGCGTGCTTAATGGCGTTGGGGGTGTCGGCAAGCTGGTCTAGCGAGCTCATCGCACCGGACATCTCCGCCATCATGGCGTCCAGGATGCTACTTGCGGCGGCTTTCACAAAGTAGGAACGCTCAAAGCCAATGACTTCGTGGTCGGCAAGGCGCAGGCGGCGCACGAACAGCACCTGCTCGCCCACCGGCACGGATAGGTGGGTGGAAATCTCTTCGGTGGCGTCCACCCAGCGGGTCGCAATCATGCGGGTGGAGCCCTCAAAACCGCGGCGGCACATATCGTCAACGAAGGTGTCCACGCGCGGAATGTAGGTGGCGTCGGTGCGCTCGGCAACGTAGGTGCCGGAGCCCTGCACGTTGTAGAGCAGGCCGCGTTCAATCAGGACCTTCAGGGCGCTACGAACCGTCTGGCGGCTCACCCCAAAGTTCTGCTGAATCATACGTTCGGTGGGCAGCTTATCGCCGGGCTTGCCGGGAATAATGTAGCGCTGCTCAATGTAGTGGATGACCTGCTCGTACTTCGGGCCGGGAATCGGGGGTAGCTCGTAGCGGCTCTCAGTGTTGTGAGCGGTACTTTCGGAGGCGGAGGTGCCCGCAGAATGTGAGGGGGTACCGTGGTCGGTGGTCTGTGAGGAGTGTGAATTCATCACCCAATAGTTTACCGTTCAGCCAGAGAAAAAACGCGCACGAGTGAAAATTTCTCTTCCCTCAAACTGGCATAATTAAGACTATGCATTTTTCTAACACCCCTGCACCGCGCCCGAGCGGTCTGCTTCGCGTGGCGAGCGTGAATGTGAACGGTATCCGCGCCGCCTATAAGAAGGATATGGCGGCGTGGTTGGCGAGCCGTGACATCGACATTCTCTGCCTGCAGGAGGTGCGCGCCCCCGACGCTATCGTGCGTGAGCTGCTGGACGAATCCCAGTGGCATATTCTGCACGCGGAGGCGGCAGCGAAGGGCCGCGCCGGTGTGCTGGTGGCGACCCGACGCACCCCGAACTCAGCCGGTGAAGTCCTGGAGAACCAGCCGGTAGCGACCCGCTCGAATATTGGCGAAGAGTACTTTGACGATTCGGGCCGCTGGGTTGAGGCGGACTACGTTCTGCCCAACGGTAAGACCCTGACCGTGGTCAGCGCCTACGTTCACTCCGGCGAGGTCGGCACCCAGAAGCAGGACGATAAGTACCGCTTCCTGGAGCGCATGCTGGTGCGCATGCCTGAACTGGCAAAGCACTCGGACCACGTGCTCATCGTGGGCGATTTGAATGTGGGCCACACCGAGCTGGACATTAAGAACTGGAAGGCTAACCAGAAGCGTGCCGGCTTCCTGCCGGAGGAACGAGCTTACTTTGACCGCTTCTTCGGCGATATCGGCTACCGCGATGTGGCTCGTGAGCTGGCGGGTCAGGTGCCCGGCCCCTACACCTGGTGGTCTTACCGCGGCAAGGCGTTCGATAATGACGCAGGCTGGCGTATCGACTACCACATGGCGACCCCGGCGCTCGCCGAAAGCGCCGTGGAAGCGGTCGTGGACCGCGCGGCAAGCTACGACGAGCGTTTCAGCGATCACGCGCCGCTCGTGGTTGACTACCGCATCGGTGAGTAAGACGCGGACCCACCTACAGATAAGTTTTTGAAGATGTGCTGCACCGTCCGCAGCACCGCACAGGAAGAACTGCACAGGAAATAACTATGGCAGACGAAAAGAAGCAGGATAAGTCCCTCATCCCTAACGCCTCTCAGCAGAAGGCACGTATCTACTCGGGTGCGCAGCCGTCGGCTGATTCGATGCACCTGGGTAACTACATTGGTGCTGTGAACAACTGGGTGGCGTTGCAGGACGACCCGAATAACGAATGTCTGTTCTTTATCCCGGATATGCACGCCATCACCGTTCCTCAGAACCCCGAGGAGCTGCGTGAGCGTACCCGCCTGACCGCGGCGCAGTATATCGCCTCCGGCATTGACCCGACCCGCACCCCGCTGTTCGTGCAGTCGCACGTGCCCGAGCACGCCCAGCTGGCGTGGGTTCTGAACTGCTTCACCGGCTTCGGCGAGGCCTCCCGTATGACCCAGTTCAAGGACAAGTCCCAGAAGCAGGGCGCCGAGAACGCCTCCGTGGGCCTGTTCACCTACCCGATTCTGATGGCTGCCGACATCCTGCTCTACCAGGTGGACGGCGTGCCCGTGGGCGAGGATCAGCGTCAGCACCTGGAGCTGACCCGTAACCTGGCTCAGCGCTTCAACTCCCGTTTCGGTGAGACCTTTGTGGTGCCCGATCCGGTGATTCTGAAGGAAACCGCTAAGATTTACGACCTGCAGGACCCGACCTCGAAGATGTCCAAGTCCGCGGCATCCGATAAGGGCCTGATTAAGCTTCTGGACACCCCCAAGACAACCCAGAAGAAGATTAAGTCCGCCGTGACCGATGACGGCTCCCTCATCGCCTACGACCGCGAGGCTAAGCCCGGCGTCTCCAACCTGCTCTCCATCTACTCGGCAATGACCGGCGAGAGCATCGACGAGATCGTGGCACGCTACGAGGGCAAGATGTACGGCCACCTGAAGGTCGACCTTGCCGATATTGTGGTGGAGCGCCTCACCCCGGTGCGTGAGCGTACCCTCGAGCTGATGGACGACCCCGCCGAGCTGGACCGCCTGCTGGCTGTGGGCGCATCCGCTGCCCGCGAGATCGCTACCGTCACCATTGAGAACGTGTACAAGAAGGTTGGCTTCCTGCCTGCCGCCGCAATCTAGCGCGCTGTTCAGCCTGCCCGGCTGAGACGCCGCATTACCTGCACGATTGAGATGACAGCACAAGAGAACTCTTCGAGCCCCACGACGGCTCCTGTATCCCCGACCCTGAAACCCGGTCGCCGCTACCTGAGCGTTATTGCGCACGTGAGCGGTGAGAATGTTCAGCGCCTGGAAGAGTGGAAGCGCGCGGTAGCCGGTGGTGCGGTGGCGCCTATCAGCACCCACGTGACCGTGTACCTGACGGAGCTGAACGAGTCTCTAATGGCTGAGGTGCACTCCCCGCAGTTCCGCGAGGCGCTGGACATGCCGCGTTTTGAGGCGCGCTGGGGTTCGGTACACTCCTTCCGCCCGGTCACCGAGGTGGAGTACCTGAACCTGGAGGCGGGTAGGGCCGAGTTCGAGCAGATTCACCAGAAGCTGGTTGAGCTATTCGGTGCCGGCGCGGCGTCCTTCCCCTACGTGCCGCACGTGACCCTGGGTCACGGGCTCACGGAAGAGCAGGTGGCGAACGCCCGTGAGGTGTTTGATGCTCTGCCCGCCGAGCAGCGCACCTTCACCGTGGATCACCTACACTGCTACTCCTATGACGGGCAGGACTGGGAAGAGATGACGGTTCTGCCGTTGCGCTAGTAGCTGGCGTATAAACGTAAAGAGAGATGCGACCGATAAGTTATCGGTCGCATCTCTCTTTATGTTTTCGCTAGGTTTATCTCAGCGTGAGAGCCCTAGTGGGAGTGGCCCTCATGAGCCTCGCCGGACTCGTGCGCGTCAGCCGAAGCCGAGGATGAAGCAGTGCCGTGTGCCTCAGAACCGTGAGCCTCAGCCTCAACCGGTGCAGCGTTCGAGGAGGAGACACCCAGAATCTCGTTCGGGGTCTTCGGAAGCTCCACGCTCATCAGCTCCTTGGGTGCTGCCGGGTTCGACAGGGACACCGCAATGAGCTTCTTGGTCGCCGGGTCGGTCACGTAGGCGGTCTTACCGTCCACCCACAGTGCCGGACGCTCATCCTGCCACGTCTCAGACTCGGTCCACGCCTCCATTAGCTGTACGGATCCCAGCTCGGCACCGGTCGCCGGATCGAAGACGCGCAGCTTACCGTCGGTGGTCAGTAGCAGCGCCTCACCCTGGGGACCGCGAGCCAGCGAACGGAAGGTGTAGCTCACGCCAGAAGGCAGGGAGTAGACGGTGCGGGTTGCCGCAACGGTGTCGATAATGGAGAACTTCTCGGGGCGCTCCAGCTTAGCGTCCTTGTCGGTCTTGTAGTCCGCCAGAACGTACTGGGAGTCAGCCTTACCGGCCTGGTTGCCGGAACGCGAGTACGGGTCCTCGGGGTTGGTGATCTTGGTGAACTTGCCGTCCTTGTAGACTAGCGCGCCGTCGGTGCAGCCGATGGAGAACGCGCCGTCCTTGGCGATGGCTTCACCGTGAACGCCGGGGCAGGCGGGGCTCTCGGTGACGGTCTTGCCCTGAGCATCCACAACAGCGGCACCGGTGCGGGTCTTCGAGTCGCCGACCGCTACCAGGTACTGGTCGTTGGGCAGCGGGATTGCGAAGCCGTGGTGCGGCTTCGGCAGGGTGACGGTGGTAGTCTCCAGAGAGGAGGCGGTGCGCTTGTCATGGGTCAGCTTCGCCGGGTTGTACACAGCGAAGGAGCCGGTGCCGTCAGCGAATGCCGCGACCTTGCCGTTGTCCTTGATGACGTGACCGGTGTGGTCAGCCGCCAGAGACAGCGAGGACAGCGACGGGGAAGTGGTGTAGTAGTGCGAGTGGTCGCCGTGCGCTACGGACCATACGCCGGTGTCCAGGAAGGTGTAGCTGTTACCGTCTGCAACGACGAGGTGGCGGTTATCGCCAGCGTCGGAGAGGCGCAGGAAGCCTTCCTTGGGGATGTCTGCGAGCAGCTTCATGTCCTTGGCGTCGTAAACGAGCACGCCACCGTCGTAGGTGATGGCCACGCGGCTGGCAGCGCCCTTGCCTTCGGTGATGGGGGCGGGGGTTGCGCTCGCGGAAGTGGAAGCGCTGGGGTTGGTCTGTGCGTTCTGGGTGGCCTGGGAGCCGCATGCGGTCAGGGTGAGGGCAGCCACGGCGCCGAGTGCGCCGACGCGGGTGAGGAAAAACTTACGGGTCATGTGCATGCACCAAGACTAACATGAGAATGATTCTCTATAGTGGTTGATCCTTGGCTCGTATCAGACTCTGGAAGTGCAACCTGCACGGGGTGCATAAGACATTCAGACCCCTGCCCAGCCGCAGGGAGCATCCTTCCATGCTCCACTAGGCAAAAGCCTTGAATCCACCCGCAAAATGACCCATTAGGGTAAAAGAAAACCGGTTCCCTTCCGAAAAGAAGAGAGCCGGTCTCTAGAGGTATCTTTTGCTCGAGTAAGGCTCATGTACCTACTCAGAGCCAAAAATTTAGAGGAGGTTGTTCAAGCCTCGCGCCTTGACCTCACCCACTGCATCCTTGACAGCCTGTGCCTTGGAGCGCGGAGCGACCAACAGGGCGTCGGGGGTGTCCACCACAACGATATCGTCGAGGCCAAGGATAGAGATCTTGCGGTCGGTATTCGCGACAATAATGCCGGAACAACCGTGGTTGATAACGTTATCCTTCTCGCCGAGAATGGTCAGCTCTTCGCCGCTCTTCTCGGTGTTCAGGCGTGCCACAGCGTCGAAGTCTCCCACATCGTCCCAGCTGAAGGAACCGGGAACCATTGCAACGTCGCCCGCTGCCGCAGCGGGCTCAGCCACAGCGTAGTCGATAGCGGTCTTGGGCAGGGTCTCCCACACGCGCTCCATGACGGCCTCGCGCTCGGGGGTGTCCCATGCGTTAGCAATCTCCATGATGCCCGCGTACAGCTCGGGCTCGTTCGCCTCGAGGTGCTTGAGCATCAGGGCTGCCGGTGCCACGAACATGCCTGCGTTCCAGGTGTACTCGCCGGAATCCAGGTACTTCTGTGCGGTAGTGGTGTCCGGCTTCTCCACGAAGGTGTCCACCGCGTGCGCGTTGGGTGCACCCTCGATGCCCAGGGACTCGCTGGCGTGGATGTAGCCAAACGCGCTGGAGGGCTCGGTGGGGGTAATACCGATGGTGACAATCTTGCTGGTTGCCGCGGTGATGACAGCTTCGGTCACCACACGGTGGAATTCATCCACGGGGCTGATCACGTGGTCAGCTGCGAAGGAGCCAATGATGGCGTCCGGTTCGCGGCGGTGGATGATAGCGCAAGCCAGGCCGATAGCTGCAGCCGAATCCTTGGGGGAGGGCTCCAGTACCAGGTCAGCGGCACGCAGTTCAGGAATCTGCTGGGTGACCGCATTGGCGTGCGAAGTACCGGTAACCACCATGACGGAACCATTGCTGAGATCGATGAGACGGTCGTAGGTGTCACGCAACAAGGAATTGCCCGACGAGGTGAGGTCGAGCAGGAACTTCGGGGCGTGCGCGCGGGATAGAGGCCACAAACGCGAGCCAACACCGCCGGCGGGAATAAGCGGGCGGAATCGAGTGAGTGCAGTATTCATCGCTTCAAGAATAGCGGGTCAATTTGTCATATATCGAATTCTTTTAGGGTTTAAACAAAAAGTGTCAGATGGCTCTCATTTAGGCGATGTTTGAGGTTAGGTTAAGGTAAGTCCCGCACAAACACAGGGAAGTAGGCGATATCGCAATAAAAACATGCTCTAATTCCCTTTTAGAACCTGTAAAAAAACCCTAAACAGGGTGTCAGTAAGCTGTGAATTTACCTGATATCTTGGAAGTAACAGACGAACAAAAAGCAGTCGGTGAGCACACAGCTGTGCCTGGAAGCTGGAGCCTAAAAATGCGGTACCAGAACCCAGACGCTCGCCGTCGCAGCAGGAGGTTATTCAGTGTTGAATGGTTCTAAAGGAACCCTCTACCGCGGCCGCTGGGGCATGTGGTCCTGGGTTGCTCATCGCATTACCGGTATCGCGATTTTCTTCTTCCTTCTTGTACACATCCTGGATACTGCCGTCGTGCGTATCTCCCCGGAGGCCTACAATGGCGTACTGAGCCTGTACAAGAACCCCATCATGGGTCTGGGTGAGACCGCGCTTGTCGCCGCCATCGTCTACCATGCGTTCAACGGTATCCGCATTATCCTCATTGACTTCTGGGGTAAGGCAACCAACTCACACGTGGAGCACATCCAGGCGAAGAACAAGGACGGCAACGTCGAAATCAGCCAGAAGGCAACTTACACGCACATCAAGATTCTCTGGGTTGTGCTTTTCCTCTGGGCAATCACCGTTGCTGGCTTCGCAGCACGTCACCTGCCGATCGTTTTCTCGCACATGGGAGGTCACTAAACTATGGCTACTCCGCTTAAGCCCCGCACCTATGTACCCCGTCTGCGTGACAACCGCATCGACGGTGTGAAGTACAACCGCTCCTCCTCCAAGCGCAACAACTTTGAGATGTTCGCTTGGCTCGGTATGCGCCTGTCCGGCGTCGTACTCGTCGTGCTGATTTTCGGCCACCTGTTCTCCAACCTCATGGTCGGCGACGGCATCCACGCCATCGACTTCGGCTTCGTGGGCGGCAAGTGGGCGAACCCCTTCTGGCAGGTCTGGGATCTGCTGCTGCTCTGGCTGGCTATGCTGCACGGTGCTAACGGCATCCGCGTCATCATCGATGACTACGCAGAGAAGGACCGCCTGCGCGTTTGGCTGAAGGTGATCCTCTTCGCAGCATGCGCATTCGTCCTGCTGGTTGGTACCCTCACCATCTTCGCGTTCGACCCCTGCCCCTCCGGCGCAGCGGCTGAACTGCTCCCCAGCTTCTGCTCGGCACGCTAACGGCGACGTATCCGAGACAAACGAAAACATCTAAAACACAGAAAGAACATCATGCAGGTACATAAGTACGATGTAGTGATCGTCGGTGCCGGTGGCGCAGGTATGCGTGCCGCCATTGAGGCCGGCCAGCGAGTTCGCACCGCGGTACTGACCAAGCTATACCCCACCCGCTCCCATACCGGTGCGGCACAGGGTGGCATGTGCGCCGCTCTCGCTAACGTTGAAGAGGACAACTGGGAGTGGCACACCTTTGACACCGTCAAGGGTGGCGACTACCTGGTCGACCAGGACGCAGCAGAAATCATGGCTAAGGAAGCTATTGACGCTGTGCTCGACCTGGAAAAGATGGGTCTTCCCTTCAACCGAACCCCCGAAGGCCGCATTGACCAGCGCCGCTTCGGCGGTCACACCCGTGACCACGGTAAGGCTGCTGTGCGCCGCGCATGCTACGCAGCTGACCGTACCGGCCACATGATTCTGCAGACCCTCTACCAGAACTGCGTTCGTCACAATGTGGAGTTCTACAACGAGTTCTACGTTCTCGACCTGATTCTGGTCAAGGACGAAGAGGGTAAGCCCCGCCCCGCCGGCGTCGTCTCCTACGACCTGGCAACCGGCGAGGTCCACGTCTTCCAGGCTAAGTCCGTGATCTTCGCATCCGGCGGCTGTGGCAAGATTTTCAAGACCACCTCCAACGCACACACCCTCACCGGTGACGGCATGGCTATCGCACTGCGTGCAGGCCTGCCCCTGGAGGACATGGAATTCGTTCAGTTCCACCCGACCGGCCTGGCTGGCCTGGGCATTCTCGTCACCGAGGGTGCTCGTGGTGAAGGCGGTATTCTCCGTAATGCTGACGGTGAGCGCTTCATGGAGCGCTACGCACCCACCATTAAGGACCTCGCACCCCGCGATATCGTGGCACGTGCAATGGCAAACGAGGTGCGCGAAGGCCGCGGTTGCGGTCCCCACAAGGACTACGTGCTGCTGGACCTGACCCACCTGGAGCCCTCCCACATCGACGAGAAGCTGCCCGATATTACCGAGTTCGCTCGTACCTACCTGGCAGTGGAACCGCACCACCAGCCCATCCCGGTGTTCCCCACCGCGCACTACGCAATGGGCGGTATCCCCACCAACAACGAGACCGAGGTCTACCGCAACAGCGAAGAGACCATCCCCGGTCTCTACGCAGCGGGCGAGGTTGCTTGCGTGTCCGTCCACGGTGCAAACCGTCTGGGCACCAACTCCCTGCTGGACATCAACGTGTTCGGTAAGCGTGCAGGCCGCAAGGCTGCAGAGTACGCAGCATCCGCTGAGTTCGTGCCGGTTCCGGACGATGCAGCAGATCGCGTTCTGAACATGCTCAACGGCATCCTCGAAGGCAAGGGCACCGAGAAGGTCGGCGCTATCCGCGCAGACCTGCAGAAGGCTATGGAAGCTGACATGCAGGTGTTCCGTACCGACGAGACCATCCGCGCAGCACTGGCAACCATTGCCGAGCTGGAAGAGCGCTACAAGAACATTGCCATCCAGGACAAGGGCAAGCGCTTCAACCTCGACCTGCTCGAGGCTGTTGAGCTCGGCTTCCTGATTGAGCTGGCAAAGGTCATGTCCGTTGGCGCGCTGCACCGTAAGGAATCCCGCGGCGGTCACTACCGCGAGGACTTCCCCAAGCGTGACGACGTTAACTTCATGAAGCACTCGATGGTCTACCTCGACCCCGAATCCGAGTTTGAGGGTGTTAAGGGCCTGCGATTCGACACCAAGCCCGTTGTCTACACCCGTTACGAGCCGAAGGAGCGTAAGTACTAAAATGGCTGAAAACGAACTCCCCGAACCGGAATCCGTCAAGCTGTTTGAGGGTATGACCGGCGGCGACTCCGACTCCATCCCCACCTACGATGTGGTCATCAAGATTCGTCGCTACAACCCGGAAGTTTCCTCCGAGGCATACTGGGATGAATTCCCGCTGACCATGTACCGCACCGACCGCGTGCTGGATGCTCTGCACAAGATTAAGTGGGAAGTAGACGGCTCCGTCTCCTTCCGCCGCTCCTGTGCACACGGCATCTGCGGTTCGGACGCGATGCGCATCAACGGCCGTAACCGCCTGGCTTGCAAGACCCTGCTGAAGGACCTTGACCTGTCCAAGCCGATTACCGTTGAGCCCATCAAGGGTCTGCCCTGCGAGAAGGACCTCATCGTTGACATGGAGCCCTTCTTCCAGGCATACCGCGAAATCATGCCGTTCTTCATCAACGACTCGAACGAGCCTGAGCGTGAGCGCCTGCAGACCATTGAGGACCGTGCACGTTTCGATGACACCACCAAGTGCATCCTCTGTGCAGCATGTACCTCGTCCTGCCCGGTCTTCTGGACCGACGGTCAGTACTTCGGCCCCTCCGCTATCGTGAACGCACACCGCTTCATCTTCGACTCGCGCGATGATGCAGGCGACCTGCGTCTGGAGATCCTCAACGACAAGGAAGGCGTATGGCGTTGCCGTACCACCTTCAACTGCACCGAGGCTTGCCCCCGTGGCATCCAGATCACCAAGGCTATTGCCGAGGTGAAGCAGGCAATCCTGAGCCGCTCGCTCTAATCTGAGTACGCGGTATCAGCTGATACAGCATTGACGATTCAAGCCGTCACCCACACCGGGTGGCGGCTTGAATTGTTTGACAGAAAAAGTCTGATGGAAATGATGGCACAGAGCATTTTCAGGGGCTTCGGCGTGCACAAAAACTCTTCACAATCTGTCATAAAGTCATAGATATTCTCGAGGGCTGTCAGAAAGGGGGAGCGGGTAGGTAAACCCCGGCGGGCGGCGTTATTCTACTGTGTATGGTTTTCGCTAATTCTCGCTACGATTTGTCCACCCCTGTCTTCGACGACTGGGTGGAGCGCATGATGGGTACCCTCGTGCAGTTCCGCCGCGAAGTGCACGCCAACCCGGAGCTTTCCTTCCGTGAAGTGGCGACCACTGAGCGCCTCATGAATCGACTGCGAGAAGCCGGCATGAATCCTGTTGCTTGCGAAGGCACCGGCTGCTACGTCGATATCGGAAGCGGTCCCTTCGCCGTGGCTCTGCGTGCCGATATTGATGCTCTGCCCATTGTTGAGCAGACCGACCTGCCCTATGCCTCCACCGTGCCCGGCGTGATGCACGCCTGCGGCCACGATATTCACCAGACCGTCATGCTCGGTGTGGCGCTGGCACTGCACGAGCTGAACGAGAAGACCCCGCTGGGCCGTAGCGTCCGCATTCTTTTCCAGCCCGCTGAGGAGCAGCTGCCCGGCGGTGCGGTGCAGATGATTTCGCAGGGTCTACTCAAGGATATTCCGCGTGCTTTCGCTCTGCACTGTGACCCGAAGGTGGACTTGGGCCAGATCGGTACCCGCATCGGTGCGATTACCAGCGCCTCGGATACCGTGAAAATTCATCTGAGCGGTCACGGCGGCCACACTTCTCGCCCGCACCTGACCGAAGACCTCATCTACGCCATGAGCCAGATTGCTGTGCAGGTTCCCGCCGTGCTGACCCGCCGCACCGACGTGCGTTCGGGCGTGCTGGTCGCCTGGGGCCAGGTCAGTGCTGGTGTTGCTCCCAACGCTATTCCCGCCGAGGGCTACCTGGCGGGTACCATGCGTTGCCTGGATGTTGAGGTTTGGCGTCAGGCAGGCAACATGCTGGATGAAGTCATCGAGCAGGTTGCCGTACCCTTCGGCGTGACCGCGCGTGTGGAGCACATCCGCGGAGTGCCCCCGGTCGTGAACACCGACCTGGAAACCACCATGCTGGAGAACGCGGCTCGCGCCGAACTGGGCGAAGACTCCATTGTGCTGGTTGAGCAGTCCATGGGCGGCGAAGACTTCGCGTGGATGCTGCAGGAAGTTCCCGGCTCCATGTTCCGCCTGGGCACCCGTGCCCCCGGCGACCCCACCTACGATCTGCACCAGGGCGATTACGCCCCGAGCGAGCAGGCAATCGGCATTGGTGTGCGCGTCATGGCGGCAACTGCCCTGCGCGCCGTCCGTTTTGAGCTGGCGAAGGCTGCGAAGGCAGCGAACCCCATCCGCGATGAGGCACGCTAAAGAGCTTCTCGAAAGCTTATAAGTCAGGCTTGAAAGTACGACTATATAGCCGCATCAAGCCTTGAAAAGTGTAGAAGTTTCACCCCGTTACCTCTCACCGAGTAGCGGGGTGAAACTCTATGCACGCGATAGAATTAAAAGGATTATGAGGACATTTGCGTCATGTTTCCGACCCCGTGCCCACACACCTGCGGGGGATGAAGGAGGTGGCGCATCATCACACGGCGCACGCCGGAGGAGGACACCCAATGAGCTTCTTTGGAATCGGCAAGAAGAAGTTGGATGAACAGTCGCGCGAAGAACAGAGCGCCGAAACTGCTAAGGTCCAGAAGGAACAGGTAAGCGAAGACGCTCCCAAGAACGCGCGACTGAGCCAGAAGATTATGGAACAGCAGCAGTGGGAGGACTCCCTGCGCCGCTTCGTGAAGTCTGAAAGCGCACGCCAGCAGAACCACGATGAAGAGCAGAATGAAGAGCACCGCGCTGTTGAGGATCTCAAGCGTGCCCTTCTGCACGGCGATGAGAAGGTTGAAGAATCTTCCGCTACTGATGAGCTGACTGAGGATCAGGCGGAGGAGCAGGAGCGTCGTAGCCTGCTGGCTGCGCTTGGTGCTTTCCCCCAGGAATCTGAGGAGCCTGTTGAGGCCGAGCAGGTAGCTCAGGCCCAGGACGTTGAAGAAGATGACGCCCCGGTTGCTGAGGCTGCTCAGCCCGCTACCCCCGCGTTCCTGCGCGATGACGAAGAGTCTGCAGATGAGGATGCATCTGTCGAGGTGCAGGAGCCTAAGGACGCTGCAGAGGATGCACGTTCCCAGTTTGAGGAGCACCTGCGTGCTCTGCGTGCCCAGAACACCGAAGATACTGCCGCTGAGGATGCTGAGGCCGATGCAGATACTGCAGACGAGGCAGAGGGCCGCGAAGAGCTTGAGGTTGCCGAGGCTGTTGTAGAAGCTTCCGAGAACAAGTCTGAGAACGCTCATTCTGCATCTGAAGCTGAGGAAATTCATACCGTTGAAGATATGAAGGCAGCCCGCACCCATGCCGCCGTGACCGAGGCGCAGAACGCCGGTCTGGACGATCTGGCGGCAGCCTACGCGGCACGCCTGGGCATCACCTTGGACAGCGAAGAGGAGACTTTCGGCGAGGTCGCCTCCGATGAGGTAATCGCTGAAGAAGCTCCCGCTGATGAGGTAGTTGCTGAGGAAGCAGAGTCCGCTGAGGCACCCGAGTCCACTGAAGCTGCTGAATCTGTCGAAGACGCTGAGGCCTCTGAGGCACCCGCACCTGTTGCTGATGCTACTGAAGACTTCGAATCCGAGGAGACCATTGACCTTACCGCAGGCGTAGAAGAGGCTGCAGAGCCTGTTGCCGCTGGTGAGGAAGAGCCGATTGAGGCTGTCGTTGAGGCACCTGAACTGCTGGCATCTGAACTTACTGAGGAAGAAGACGCGGTCTCTGATGAGACCGAGTTGCTCTCCGCTGTATCCGTTGAGGAGAAGCACGAAGCGTCCGTCTCTGAATCGCTCGAGGCTGAGGACTTCGACGCTGAAGAAGAGAACACCGCAGAGCTGATCTTTGACACTTCCGCTGTTGAAGAAAGCGCTGTTGAGGACAGCACCGCGGAAGAAACCGCTACGGAAGAGCCTGCTACCAAGATTGAGGACTCCGCGGCTGAAGGCTCCGGTTCTGAGGACGACGAGCCCGTCGAGAGCTCCTCTGTAGCTCCTGCTCTTGCCGCTGTTGCTGCACCCGTGGCTGCTGCCGCTGCTGTTGCCTCCGCCGCAAAGGCTGATAAGGCTGAGGAGAAGACCGAAAAGGGTACCTCTCAGAGCGTCGCGCTGACCGCAGAGGGCATCGATAAGAAGGAAGCAGAGAAGCGCAAGTCTGCTGCTCGTGAAGAGTCCGCTGATGAGCCCGTTGATGAGCCCGTTGCTGAGCTGAAGGACACTGCGCAGAAGCTCAGCGAAGACGAAGCTGAACTGGTTGCCGAATCCATCATCCTGAGCGAGCCCGTTGAGGGTGCGGCAACCCTGCCCGCTCTCCCCGAGCAGCGCGCTCTCCACGGCCTCACGGAGCTCATGCGAACCCGCGGTTCGGGCACCATGAGCCTGGAACTGCGCCAGGTTGATGAGGATATGCACTACCGTCTGCTGCACCGCGGCCGTGAGGTTGAAACCGGCATTGTCGTGCCCGGCGTTGACTGGTTCGCACCCGTTGCGGCACTGTACACCGAGGCTCAGCAGGCCGGCGCAACCTGGAACCGTGCGGCGGTCTCTCTGAACCCGCGTCTAGGTGACGGCCTGGAGGTTCACGCATCCTACCTGGGTATGGCGGACGGCCAGACCACCCGTGAGAGCTTCCTGCTGGAGGGCACCGCTGTCGAGGCTAAGCCCGTTGCAACCGCTGAGGCTGCTGAGGCTACTTCGCAGGAGGAGACTCAGGAAGCTGCTGTTCAGCGTGCTGACTCGGTTGAGGCTGAGCGTGAGGCTATCGAGCGTGAGCTGGAGGCTGAGCTTGCTCAGAAGCAGGCGGCTAACGAGGCTGAGGCCGCTGTTGAATCCACTGAAGAGCCTGTCGTTGAGGCTGCTGAAGAGGGTACCTCTTCGGGTCTGCTGCCTGCCGCCGGTCTTGCTGCGGCCGGTACCGTAGCGGCTGGTGCCGCTGTCGCCTCCGCACAGGAGAAGGAAGACGTAGAGGAATCTGTCGAAGCTTCTGACGAACCTGCTCAGACTGAGTTTGCGCCGGTTGAAGCTGAATTCGAGCACGATTACGAGAACGACCCGGTCTTCGGTGCGGCTACCGTAGAGCCCGAGACTGAGCAGGCTGAAGAGTCTGCCGCTGAGGCATCTGAGGCTTCTGAGACCTCCGCTGAGGAGCTTGATGAGTCTGGCGAAGACATGGAAGCCGCCCTGGCTGCCATCGTTGCCAACGCTCAGAAGAAGCTGGATGCAGAGGAAGAAGCTCCTGCCGCTGAGGAAACTGCCGCAGTTGCTGAGGAAGCACCCGCTGAGGAAGCTTCGGCTGTCGAGGAACAGAAGGCTGCCGCTCCCGTGGTTGCTGAGTCCTTCACTCTGGATCGTACCCAGCCCGTTGAGGAATCTGCTGATGAGCCGGTCGCAGAGAAGGCTGAAGAGCCCGCCTTGCCCGCGTTCCTGGACGACTCTGAACTGCTGGCTGAGCAGGAGACCTCCGCTGCTTCCGCTGAAGCGCACGCTGAGGCACCTGCCCTGGAAGACGCTGAGCCCGTCGCTGAGAGCGCATCTGTGGCACCCGGCCTGGCTGGTGCTCTTGCCGCAGCTGCCGCAGTGGGCACCGCCGGTGCCGCTGCGAAGGCTACCGGCGTTCAGGAAGAGCCCGCTGAGAAGGTCGCTGAGCTCAAGATCGTTGAGGTGACCCCCGCAGCTAAGATTGCTGAGGCTCCCGTAGCGCTTGCGCCCGCCTCCGAGGCTACCGCTCAGACTGCACCGGCAGCACCTGTAGCAGAGGCGGCACCCGCTGCGGCGACCACCCCGGTTGCCCTGCCGGAGAGCACCCCGGCAGGTATCTCCTCCAGCATCTCGGCATCCGCGCTGAGCGAGCTCAACCAGCTGCCCACCATCGTGGCTGAGCCGGACACCCCCTCCGCCGCGGTGCAGAGCCCGCTGGTTCCCTCGGAGACTCAGCTGGCAGCCGGTAACCTGGTTCTGACCGAGGCTCAGGTCGCTCAGCGTCTGGCGCCGGTCGTCGAGCACCTCTTCGGCGAGAACGGCACCGCAAAGGACGCCACTACCGTGCTGATTCGTGTACGCGCCCTCGGTTCCTACTACGACGCCCTGACCCACGTGCGCCGCAACGGCTTCTGGGAGCAGGTCCGTACCTTCGAGCTGATTCCCGAAACCCTGCTGGACATTCCGGCGCTGAAGACCGACTCGTACAGCGAGGGCGAGGGCTCGCCGCTGGCTATGAGCCTGACCTTCACCCCGGGCGTGCCGGTTCAGGCGGCATTCGATTATGCGAATGAGCAGGCGTTTGTCACCTACCCGCGTCCGTTGGATGCTGAGCGTTACGTTGAGGAGCTGCGTATGTTCCCGCGTTTGGGTTCGAAGATCCCGGCTCATATGACGAGCGCGCTTTCGCACTGGAACCTCTAAAACCTTGTAAGGTGTGCCGCGCCGGCTCCCCGTGTGGGGGTCGGCGCGGCGCGCTATGTTTGTCATTTTTTCGATGAGGAAGATTGTTATGACTGATACCTCTAATACTCCTGAGGCTTCTGCGGCGCAGAACGTTCAGGACACTGCCGCCCGCGCGGCTGAAGCCTTCGGCACCCTGGTGGAAACCATGGCGCTGCTGCGCGCACCGGGCGGTTGCCCGTGGGATGCTGAGCAGACTCACGCCTCCCTAATCCGCTACCTGGTGGAGGAAGCCTACGAGGTTGTCGAGGCGGTAGAAACCGGCGGCGAGCCGAATATGCCGCTGCTGCGTGAGGAGCTGGGCGACGTGCTGCTACAGGTGGTGTTCCACTCTGATATTGCTGCGGCAAACCCGCAGGGCTTCGACATCGTGCAGGTGGTTGAGGGCCTTGTGCAGAAGCTTCGTTCGCGCCACCCCGATGTGTTTGCGGCTGAGTCTGAGGGCTCTTCGGAGGCGCCTCGCACCGCGGCTGAGCAGCAGGCGGCGTGGGATGCGTTGAAGAAGAAGGAGAAGAGCGACCGTGGCGCGCTGGATGGTATTCCACCGCATCTGCCGGCGCTCGCTATGGCTGAGAAGACTGCTGTGAAGGCACGTAAGGCGGGTATTATTCTGCCGCCGGAGCCCACGAGCATGGAGGACGACCTGCGCTATATGCACACTGAAGAGGAATTCGGCGAGCTGCTCTTTGCGTTGGTGAGCCGCGCACAGCGTAATGGTTTGGATCCGGAGCGTGCCCTGCGTTCGTACACTCGTCGCTATATTGCTCAGCATACGCATGATGAGCCGAGCTATTAGAAACGCTGGTTGAGTTCTTCTGTGAGACGCTTTGAAATCTGTTCTCTGAGGGAATGAAAGGTTTCAAAGCGCCTTCTGTTTGTTTGGGGTTGTGTTGGGCAACCGTGAGGATGCTCGTGGCACATACCCCGGCATTTGGGCTCATGTTGTGCTTTGGGGGAGTACCCACACCCTCACAATGTGGGGGAGTGTGGGTCTTGTTCCGCTTTGTAGCGCCTGACTAAGGGTTATTGAGACCTTCATTAAGGCAATAAAAAAGCGGTGGCAACTAGTGTGTTTGTGTGGGAGTTTTGCTAGAATTTAGGGGACGCGACTTGTCCACTACCGGGTGAGCCGTTCACATCCTTGACATCTCATAAGGAGAACAATTCATGGCTGTTATTACCGCAGTTCACGCACGCCAGATCCTGGATTCCCGTGGCAACCCGACCGTTGAGGTTGAGGTTCTGCTCGAAGACGGTGCTTTCGCACGCGCAGCTGTGCCCTCGGGCGCATCCACCGGTGAGTGGGAAGCTGTTGAGCGCCGCGACGGCGACAAGTCCGTATACCTGGGCAAGGGTGTTCTGGGCGCAGTGAAGTCTGTTATCGAAGAAATCGCTGAAGAGGTCATCGGCATTGAGGCTTCCGACCAGCGCGCTGTTGACGCAGCCATGATTGCTCTGGATGCAACTAACAACAAGGGCAAGCTGGGCGCAAACGCAATCCTGGGTGTCTCCCTGGCTGTTGCTAAGGCAGCTGCTGAGTCCGCTGACCTGCCCCTGTACAAGTACCTCGGCGGCCCGAACGCTCACGTTCTGCCCGTCCCCATGATGAACATCCTCAACGGTGGTTCTCACGCAGACTCCAACGTTGACATCCAGGAGTTCATGATTGCTCCCATCGGCTTCGACAACTACTCTGACGCTCTGCGCGCAGGTGTTGAGGTTTACCACTCCCTGAAGTCCGTGCTGCACGACCGCGGCCTGGCAACCGGCCTGGGCGACGAGGGTGGCTTCGCACCCAACCTGGAGTCCAACGCAGCTGCACTGGACCTGATCGTTGAGGCAATCGAGAAGGCTGGCTACAAGCCGGGCGAGCAGGTTGCACTGGCACTGGACGTTGCATCCTCCGAGTTCTACAACGACGGTGCATACGAGTTCGAGGGCCAGAAGAAGTCCGCAGCTGAGATGAGCGCATACTACGCTGACCTCGTTGCAAAGTACCCCCTGGTTTCCATCGAGGATCCCCTGGATGAGAACGACTGGGAGGGCTACAAGACCCTGACCGAGCAGATCGGCGACAAGGTCCAGATTGTCGGTGACGACCTGTTCGTGACCAACCCCGAGCGTCTGGCTCGCGGTATCGAAGAGCGCGCAGCTAACGCTCTGCTCGTGAAGGTGAACCAGATCGGTTCGCTGACCGAGACCCTGGATGCAATGGAGCTGGCACAGCGCCACGAGTACCGTTGCATGGTTTCTCACCGTTCCGGTGAGACCGAGGACGTCACCATCGCTGACCTGGCTGTTGCAACCAACGCTGGCCAGATCAAGACCGGTGCTCCCGCACGTTCCGAGCGCGTTGCTAAGTACAACCAGCTGCTGCGCATTGAGGAGGAGCTGGGCGACGCAGCTGTTTACGCTGGCAAGTCCGCATTCCCCCGCTTCAAGGCATAATGACGCTTGAAAGCTTATAAGGGATGTTCTGTTGGACTTCCCTGAACAGGCCGGGTCGATCCGGATACATCGTGAGGTAATTCATCACGTCATGTATTGTGGGTCGACCCGGTTTTTCCTTGTTAGAGGCATATAATCTTGGGTATATACTCACTCACGCTTCATACTTTCAAATGGTTTAAGACGTCAATTGACGACTTAAACCTATGAGCTAACTGGTGCTCTCTGTTCGGCTACTCGGGTCGTACCTGACTATATCGTGATGTGATTCATGACAGATAGTTACGGTGCGACCTTATTTTTATGCCTTGATAGGACACCCAGATCTTTCCACTCAATTTCTTAAAGGACTGTCATGACTGTATGTTTTATGATCCTCGCCCATTCGCGACCTCAGCAATTTCTTGAACTCACCCGAATCATTAAAAACTCGGGTGGAGAAACAGTCGCTTTTATTGATAAAAAAGCTAATTTGCAGGAATTTGAAACTGCTGATGCTCATTTTGTAAGCCGCCGGTTTAACGTTAACTGGGGAGGTTATTCCCTGACACGTGCTATGCAGGTTCTGCTGCGTGAGGCTCTGCAAACCTACCCCGACGCTCATCACTATATTTTCTTGTCTGGCCAAGATTATCCGGCTCGTCCGCTCACTGAATACATTGAGTACCTAGGCCGAGAAGAGAACCGTGACCGATGCTGGATGAACTTCTACGCAATGGCACCTGGTACGCAGTTCTATACTGTTTTGAAGTACCCGCGTTCCTATGACTTGAAGGCGCGTTTGGGCAATAAGGTGTACGCCCTGGTTCAGAAACTTTGGGACGTATACTACTCTCGTCGGCCTCGCATGAAGTATCCGGTGCAGTTTTACCGTGGCTCTTCTTCTTGGGTTGTTTCTCGTGAAGGAGCGCTGGCAATGGTGAAATTCCTTGATTCCAATCAGGGCAAGGCTATGCAGAAGTTCTTGCGGAAAACCCACGTTTCTGATGAGATTTGGGGTGCCACTGCTCTCCTGAATTCTTCTGCGAAGGAACATGCTACCAACTGGGATACCGATGGTCAGCTTGTTCCTGGAACTATGAAGGAAGAGAACAAAGTTTATCACCATTACATTGATTGGGATCCTGAACGCGAGAACCCCGCTCTTCTAAATAGTGGTGATCTTGAGAAGATTGATGCGTCAGGTAAGTGGTTCATCCGAAAAGTTGATGCTGAAAAATCGCAGGATTTGCTCGATATTCTGCGTCAACGACAGATTTTATAATCCTCAGCTCCTGCCCCATCCGTGAAGAAAAGTGGTGCTACGAACCCGGTAGAATATGAAGGAAGCGCTTAGCGGTACAGAATGGAACGAGGGATTGAGTAATGAGCCAGCGAGCAAACCAGCAGACCCGGTCGCACTCTCAGAGTTCCACCGAACCCGCTCAGGGCGCTGCCTCCTCCAACGCGCCGCGTGGCGCCGCTAAGGAAGCCCGCACCTCCCTGTTGAAAAAGGCTAGCGCCCTTTTCTTCGGCGTGGGCTTGAACCAGCGCCATCCCGAGCGTGAACGTCAGGCGCAGGCTCGCCGTGAGGAACGTGCCCGCCGCCGTGCCGCTGCCCAGCAGGGCCGTGAAGAGGGCGGATACGACGCCCCCGTGGCGGCTCATATGTTCTCCGGCCGTAGCTTCCTGACCGCTGTTGTGGTGGGCGTGATTGCGCTCGGTACCGCATACCCGGTGGTCACCTACTTTGACCAGGACCGGGAAATCAAGCAGATTAACGCGCACATTTCTCAGCTGCAGCAGGAGAACGCCCAGCTGAAGGCGGAGCAGACCTGGTGGAACGACGACAACTACGTTCGTCAGCAGGCACGTAGCCGCCTCTACTATGTGAACCCCGGCGATACCCCCTACGTGGTCACCGGCATTACCGAGGACTCCACGAAGGCTGACGGTACTTCTGCGAATGCGAAGAACGCCCCCGAGGAAGCCTGGACCACGAAGGTTTGGAATTCTCTCGAGAAGAACTAGCCCCAGCCACCGGCAGGAACCCCCGCCCTGGCAAGCACCCGGCATAAGCGGACGAGGTGACCCCTCGTACCAGAAACTTAGGATTATGAGCACCGAAAACACCATTGAAGAGCTGAAGGCACGCACCCCCGGCGGCTTCGGCGTAACTATTGAAACCCTGACCCCCACCGAGCAGGACATCCGCGTCCTTTCCGCGCAGCTGGGCCGTAAGGTCCGCGACGTGATTGAGATTCCGGCGCGCTGCGTGTGCGGCAACCCGCTCGTGGCTGCTACCGCGCCGCGCCTGAGCAACGGCACCCCCTTCCCGACCGTTTTCTACCTGGCGCATCCGGTGATTACTGCTGCGGCTTCCCGCCTGGAGGCGGGTGGTCTGATGTACGAGATGACCGACTCTCTGGCTGAGGATGCAGACCTTGCGGCACAGTACGCTGCCGCGCACGAGAACTACCTGGCTGAGCGTGAGCGCATCCGCCTGATTAGCGGCACTGAAGAGGTCCCGGAGATTGACGGCATCTCTGCCGGCGGTATGCCGACCCGCGTGAAGTGCCTGCACGCCGTTATCGGCCACACCCTGTCTGTGGGTCGCGGCGTGAACCCGATGGGTGACCGCGGCCTGAACGCTATCGCCGAGTGGTGGACCCCCGAGGTCTGCTCTTGCGACCCCGCGTGGCG
>ERZ1674176.5-NODE-5-length-104821-cov-18.051878_pt1 | contig 104821 bp, 75 predicted proteins | sample MGYA00581288_ERZ1674176 | MGnify/ENA primary metagenome ERZ1674176 (study PRJEB41354, sample SAMEA4873327) | human saliva metagenome | biome: human-associated habitat [ENVO:00009003]; feature: mouth environment [ENVO:08000002]; material: saliva material...
GCAACAACCTTGCGGCGAGAAATGTTAGTAGACATGTATGTCCTTCGAGAGTGATATCTTGGGCATTCACTCCCACCAAGAACGCGGCCGATAAATCCACGCAGGGCAGAACGCACACACAAAAAGTGAACATAGCGTGCAGAAGAGAGTGAATGCATGATGTTTCTATACAAGCGTCAGCCCCTGCACAGCCAGAAGATCAAAAACACAAAGGTCAGCTTCAAAAGCACAGGGAAACCCAACACTTGGAGAAAGCATACCCCCCCCCCGTATTAAAATTTCAAGCGAAAAACGCACACAATCTTCCATAAACCCACTTTGACATGCAGTATTCAACCAGTACTTGAACTTTTATTCACACACATTTCTCCCCTAAATCCCTCTGACGCTCCTCCCATAAACAACCTTCAGGCGATGTTTTTCTCGAAATAAAGATTCAAAAGCCACATCTAGAATTTAAGAACCACACATTCCCACCATTCACCCGGCAGATTTTTCCTCTTTTGTGCTTTTAAGCACCTGAAAAAACCTTCAGGTAAAAATCACTAAAAGAACTACAGGTACCCACATACACAGGAAGCCCCGCGAGCGCATACACACTCGCGGGGCTTTTCCCTACGTTCTATTCACGTTCTAGCGTCGGCCCACGAACCAGTCCGACAGCTTATCGATACGCGCCTGAATCTGCTCCGCAGAAGCCTGCGCGACCGCCGGGCCGCCACAAATCTTACGCAGCTCATTATGAATCACGCCGTGCGGCTGACCCGAACGAATCGACCACGCCGCCACATTCTTCGCCAGCTTATTGCGCAAATCCTTCAACTGGCGGTGATCCACCATCGAAGGCGCCGCAGTCGCCGGGCGGCGTGCCGCATGCTCACGCTGATGCGCTCGCAACAGCGTACCGACCTGTTCGGCATCCAGCAGGCCTGGAATACCCAGGAAGTCCTGCTCCTCCTCACTGCCCACGGCAAGGTTGCCGGAGGAGAACTCGGCGCCGTCGAACAGCACACCGTGGAAGGACGCCTCGGAGCCGAGCGCCTCGAACTTGCCGCGTGCCAGTTGCTCGGAGGCGCGTTCCTCGCGGTTTGCTTCTTCGAGCAGGTGGTCGTCCAGGCCCTCAACCATGGGGTCGATTTCCTGGGGTGCGCCGCGGTCGAGGGCGTGGTCGCGTTCTACTTCCATGTCGTTGGCGAGCATCATCAGCTGCGGCACCGACGGCAGGAACACGGAGGCGGTTTCGCCGCGCTTGCGGGCACGCACGAAACGGCCAATCGCCTGGGCGAAGAATAGCGGGGTGCTGGTGCTGGTGGCGTACACGCCCACGGCGAGGCGGGGCACGTCCACGCCTTCGGACACCATGCGCACGGCGACCATCCAGCGCTGCATGCCTTCACGGAATTCGTCGATTTTCGCGGAGGCTTCACGGTCGTCAGAGAGGATCACGACGGGGTATTCGCCGGTGATTTTCTGAAGCTGCTCTGCGTAGGCTTTGGCGTCCGCATGGTCGGTAGCGATGACGAGCGCACCGGCGTCGGGCACGGTGCGGCGCACCTCGGTCAGGCGCTTATCGGCTGCCGCGAGCACGGTCGGGATCCATTCGCCGTTGGGGTCGAGGGCGGTTCGCCACGCCTGGGAGGTGATGTCCTTGGTGAAGCCTTCGCCGAGGTTTGCCGCCATTTCCTCACCTGCGGAAGTGCGCCAACGCATCTGGCCCGAGTACGCCATGAAGATGACCGGGCGCACCACGTGGTCCTTCAGCGCGGGGCCGTAACCGTAGGAGTAGTCTGCCTTGGAGCGGCGGATACCGTCATTGTCGACCTCGTAGGTGACGAATGGAATCGGGGAGGTGTCCGAACGGAACGGGGTACCGGTCAGCGCCACGCGGCGAGTCGCGTCGTCGAACGCTTCACGCAGGCCGTCACCCCAGGAAAGGGAATCACCGGCGTGGTGAATCTCGTCAAAAATCACGAGGGTTTTCGTTTCCTCGGTGTTGCGGGCGTGCAGCTGCGGCTTATTCGCCACCTGCGCGTAGGTCAGCGCCACGCCCTTGTAGTGGCGGCTGATGGTCACATCCGCGTTCTTGAAGTTCGGGTCAATGGGAATACCGACCTTCGCGGCGGCGTCTGCCCACTGCTTTTTCAGGTGGTCAGTCGGCGCCACAACGATGAGCTGGCGGACCGTGCCGCGGTTGAACAGTTCCTTGGCGAGGGTGAGCGCGAAGGTAGTTTTACCCGCGCCGGGGGTTGCCACAGCCATGAAGTCGCGGGGGTTGGTTTCGAAGTACTTCTGCATGGCTTCTGCCTGCCAGGCGCGCAGGTGCACCGAGGTGCCCCAGGGGGCGCGGTCGGGGTATGCCGGGGAGAGCTTCGGCTTCACCATACTGTCGAATAGGGTGGGTTCCTCTGCGGGTGCGCTCATTCTCTCCTTCTTCCTCGTCTACCTCTGCTGATTCCTCCCGCCAACTCAGCGCAGGGTGTTCCTCCCCCGTGTGGAGGTGGTGGGCACTCTGGCGTTCCCATTGCTCTGGTGTTCTTAGCGCTCTGGCGGTCCGGGCACAGCGAGGTTAAATTCTAGCACCACATCCGCGGGTTGGGCCGGGCTGTGGTGCAAGAATTTGGTGCTCGTCAGCTAAGTCTCATGAGCGGTGTTGGGCCGTTGAGTCTTGTTGCTGCGGCGTGTTATTTATTCGTATTTATTCAGGCGTATCGCCCAGGTTGTGTTGTCTGAGGCGTGTCGCCTGGCGCGTATTATTCGCCGGAGCCGTTGTCGCCGTCGTTGCCGGGTGCGAGGCCTTCGTAGATTTCCTTGCACTGGGGGCAGACGGGGAACTTCTGCGGGTCGCGGCCGGGTACCCACATTTTGCCGCAGAGGGCGCGCACGGGTTCACCGGTCAGCGCCGATTCGAGGATCTTTTCCTTGCGTACGTAGTGGGAGAAGCGCTCGTGGTCGCCGGGCTCAGAAAGCTGGGTTTCTTCGCGTTCGAGCAGGGCGGTGCCGCCTGCGGTTCCGGGGCCAAAGGGGTCTTCGATGCCTTCGATCGAGCTCATGTTTCTCCTTGATGATGAGGTGGGATACATAGGGTGAGGGGCGCCGCTGCACGGTTGGGTGATCGGCGCCTTCTCTATTTTAGTAGCAGTTGGGAGGTACTGAGCCCACGGGCGGTCAACATGGAGGCAGACCACAGCTTGGCCATAGGCTCTTAGGTATTGCGGTGAGCTTCTTTCCGTCAGAAGTTCGGGGCTAGAATTTCGGGCGGCATAGAAGCATAGAAAAGGGGTTCCGCGCCAGGCTTAGTACCTAACACGGAACCCATCTCTTTTATTCCTGATGTGCTGGAGCTTCGACTCTTGTTAGTTCGCCTGGAAGCGTGCCACACGCTCCAGCATCTTGGAGCTGACCTTATCGTAGCGGTGGCCGCCCCACGCCACGCCACCCACGAGCAGTGCAGCACCAATCAGCAGCTGAATCAAGCCGCCGTAGACGAGGGTCAGCACATCCTGCGTGCGGAAAATGTACACAACAACAGAGATACCGCCGGGTAGCGCGCTGAGCATCACCAAAACTATAGAGAGCATCAGCAGTAGCTGCTTAGCGAAGCCGTCAGTGTTCTTCGGGTTCTTGAACGGGTTAGCCCCGGGAGGCGCCACGGGCGGGCTAATGAAGGTGTCCATCACGCTGCCCATACCAGCCGCTGCGGCGAGCACGCCCAGCTGGTGCATCAGCACGATGGGGAAAAGCTCCAGGTGTCCATTTGCCGCTGAGGCGACGAACACCATCACCACCACGATCGGAACCATCAGGATGCTGTAACCCCAAAGACGGCCGAGACGATCGTCAATACCGCGTAGCGGGGAGAGCACGTGCAGGCTGAATGCGGTGTTGTCGTAGGAGACGAGGTAGCACATGTAGTAGCCGGTGAAGACAGTGCAGAAGTACATCCAGAATCCGAAGAGCTGCATCACGCCGCTATTGATGATCTGGTTAGCTTCAGCCGCGTTGACGCCGTTAAAACTGGCCCGACTTTCGAAGGAGCCTACAGAGCTCAGGAACAGGGGCATAGCCACCGTCAGTATCAGATAAAGCATGGCGGTGCTTGCGGTCAGCAGCTGCAGACGGTTGTCTTTCAGAAATGAGTGCAGGGTTCGTGCCGCCACGGCGCCACGCGGGGTTGCGGGGAACCGTGCCAACAGACCCAAATCACCTGCGGCGACTTCGGCAGCGCTGGCGTGGTGCGCGCTACTGCCCACATTCGCCATGGAGCGTGCCAGGTTCTTACCCCACAGCCACCATCCGCCAGCCAGGTAGACGAGGGTCAGAGCCAGGCAACCAAGGGCGGTACCCATATTGCCGGTCGCCATAAAGTAGGGCACCGCAAATGCCGACCCGAAGGGGGTCACGCCCAGCCACGGCAGGTAGGGCAGCACCTCTTCCCAGTGCTTGGTCAGGTAGGTTATCGTTCCACCGAAGATAAAGCCGGCGCTCATCATCAGTAGCATGGCAACGATCATCAGGGTGTTGGCGATGCGCGGGTTATCATTCAGCGCCATGCCCAGGCGGTTGGCGAGACGAGCCCACACCATGAGGTTCGCAAGGCCGAGCACGCAGCAGATGAGGTACACGACCAGCGCGAGCGGTTGCGATATAAACGCGATCGCACCCAGCAGCACGGCAATGATGCTGGCAATGCCGGGGATACCCACGAACCCGCCGAGGAACTGGCCCTTCTGCAGGGTGGAGGGCTTGATGGGGAAGAGCACGAATCGGCTCTCGTCCAGGGTGCCGTCCAGTCCGCTAAAGAAAATGGGGACAATAGCCCAGGCGAGCGCAATAACCGCGCCTACCAGGAGGGTTCCGAGCTGACCGTATTCGGGTACCTCCGAGTTAGCGATAAAGTATGCGGAGCCGAGGCCGAAGAGCATACCGCCCGCGTAGAGCGCCGCAAAAATCAGGCCGATCAGTGCCCAGATGCTGCGGCGGAAGGAAGCGAGCACATACTGCCACTTTAGTGAGACGAGGTGCCCAACCATGACAATCCTTCCGAGGAGGTGCGGCCGCCGACCAGCTGCACGAATCGTTCTTCAAGGCTCATGCCGGCGCGTACTTCATCGACCGTTCCGGCGGCGAGAATACGGCCGGAGTCCATGACGGCTACGTGGTCGCACAGGCGCTGGACAAGGTCCATCACGTGCGAGGAGATAATGACAGTTCCGCCGGAGGCAACGAAGCCTCGCAGAATGTCCTGAATATTAGCGGCAGAAACCGGGTCGACCGCTTCAAAGGGCTCATCAAGAATCAGCACGGAGGGTGCGTGGACGAGCGCGGCGGCGAGCGCAATCTTCTTGGTCATACCGGCGGAGTAGTCAGCAACGGCACGACCCGCAGCATCGGTCAGGTCCATGGCCGCGAGCAGATCCTTAACGCGGGAGGCGACGGTTTCCTTATCGATTCCGTGCAGGTAGCCGGAGTAGGTGATGAGCTGCTCACCGGTGAGCTTGTCGAAGAGGTGCACGCCGTCGGGCAGCACACCCAGGTGTGCTTTCGCCTTGAGCGGGTCGGTCCACATGTCGATGCCGCGCACGTATGCGGTGCCTTCGCTGGGCATGAGCATGCCGGTGACCATGGAGATGGTGGTGGTTTTACCGGCGCCGTTGCGGCCCACCAGTCCGTAGAAGGATCCGGAGGGGATGTCGAGGTTGATGCGGTCGACGGCGACCTTCTGACCGAATGCCTTGGTGAGGCCGCGGATTTCGATGGCGGGGCGAGCGCCAGCTGCAGGTATAGTCTGCGGGGTGACGGGTAGCTGCGGTGCTACCGATGCGGGAACTACAGCTTCAAGAGCTTCTGGGGCTACAGATTCGGAGGCTACAGCCTGGGGTACCGCTGCGGCGGGTGCTGTCTCTACTGCGGTCTCGTGTACCGGGTTCTGCGGTGAACCTGGTTCTTGCAGGTTCGGGTCCTGGGGAAAGTGACTAGTGTTCATATTTTCACCCTACCACCCCCCCCATGAGGTCTAGCAGGTTTGGTGATGAAACCTGCATTATTAAGTACTCACAATGCATAATATGGACATTTCGGGGTGCTATAGATGCCATCCAACCGCGCTATCAGACAGGTTGAGTCGCCTGCTCTCCCCACCCTTAAAACCGCTCAAACCCGCGAACGCAGAACGGGCTACAGCCTCCCCCGCAGCCCGAGTGCAGGGGTAGACGATAGCCCGTCCGTATTCAAAGTTTCAGCCGCCTAGATTAGCCAGAGCTAGCTAGACCGGCTCAAGAGGTTTCCCGGATGACAGCTATTTTTAGAACAGCGCCATGGTCAGTGCCGCACGCGCCTTCACAGTGCGCGGGTCAGATGCACCCACCACATCGAAGAGCTGCACGAGGCGCTCGCGCACACGCGCCTTATCATCGGGGCCTACCGCACTGAACAGGCGCAGCAGACGGTTGTAGGAGTCCTCCACGTGACCACCGACCAGGTCCAGGTCGGCTACGTTGAACGCGGCGTCAATGTTCATGGGATCTGCCGCGGCGGCCGCACGTTCGGTTGCCATGTCCAGGTCCTTCACGCGCGAGAGCAGTTCAACCTGTTCCAGGCCGAGCTTCGCTTCCTTATCGCCGGGGTTCTCGGCGATTGCCTTGCGGTATGCGGCGCGGGCACCCTCCAGGTCGCCGCGGTCGAGGGCGGCGACGGCTTCTGCGTGCAGGGGCGGCAGGGGCTTTTCGTCTTCGGGAACGACCGGGTCGAAGCCACCGGGCAGCTGGTACTGTGCCGCGAGCTGCAGAACCTGAGAGAGCACATCGCCGAGGTCTTCTGCGCTGACCGGTCCGGTGTAAATCGGTGCCGGGCGGCCCGCCAGAACAGCAACACCCGCGGGCACGCCGCTCACGCCGAATGCCTGGGCAGCTTCGGGGAGCTTGGTGACGTCCACGGCGGCGCAAATCATGGTGCCTGCGGCGGAATCAACAAGCTTCTGCACGCCTTCGAGCATCTGCAGGGAGGAGGGCGAGTGCGGCGCGTAGAGCGCAAAAATCACGGCACCCTGGCTGGAGAGCTGCACGAACTTCTGGAACTCTTCGGGGGTGTTGACCTCGTAACGCCAGGTGGGGGCGGAGGGGGTCTGCTCGCCGCCCTGTTCGCCAGCAGACTGTGCCGCGTTGGGGTTCAGTTCCATGGCGTTGCGTACGGAGGCGGGAATCTCCGGCGCTACCCCGTTCTGCGCTGCACCACCCTGCGCGACGTTACCCTGTGCCGCGTTCTGGGATGCGCCGCGGTCTGCCGGATCAAAAATAATGCTCATCCTGGGCTCCTTTACGTTCTGTACCTATTGTTGCGTGCGGGCTAAATCCTTCACGCGTTCCTTCCTCTATTATCCCCACAACGCACCGTTACGAGCGCCCGTTCTCTGTCGCCTACGCTCTGAGCTCATGCCGGGGATAGCGTTTGGGCTATTGCCCGATCCGTCCCGCAAATATCTCTCCCACATGCACTCCCCTGTCCTTGGGATTCACCGTGGACGCCGTAACAAAGTAAACCAGCCGGTAGAATGGCACAGTAGAGAAAAAATACCCGGAATGATTCGGAAAGGAAGAGCATGAGCGAGAAGAAAGCCTCAGAAGCTCCCGCAGAGACGACATCGTCCCCCGAGACGCGCAAGAAGGAATCCCTCACCGATCAGCTAACGGAGACCTTCAGCGAGCTGACCGAAAGCATTAGCCAGGTGCGTTCCAACCGCCGCCGCGCTTCTATGCCTCCTACGGATACCATTCCGGTGGTTCCCGCCGCTTCTGAGGATGCGCCTCCCGCACCGAAGGTGGTCGGCAACGGCAAGGCATCCATGATGCACAACCCGGTCGCTTTTGGTTTCCTCATGACCGTGGGCGTGGGTCTGGCGCTCTTCGCCTACTACATTTTCAACAATGTGGGTGCCCTGGTGGGTTGGGTGACCGGTGCTATTTTCATTGCTCTGGGTCTAGACCCGATTGTGCGCCGCCTGGAGTCTTGGGGCATTAAGCGCGGTATCGGCGTGATTGCTGTGCTTGCTGGTTTTGCTGGCGCCGTGACCGGTTTGGTCATGACCATTGGCCCGATTATTAGCGAGCAGGCTTCTAAGTTTGTTCAGTATGCGCCGGGTATTTATCAGAACACGATTGATTCTGATTGGTACCACGAGCTTGATCAGCGCTTTAATATCAGCACCTGGGTGAATGAGAACATCCCGAAGTTCTTGGAGTCGACTTTCTCCTCTTCGCAGGTCAATGGCTTCATGTCGAGCCTGGTTTCTGCGGGTTCTACCCTGGCGCAGAGCGTGACCGGCGTGATTATTGTGCTGTTCCTGTCCCTGTACTTCCTCACTTCGATGGACACTATCAAGGCGTGGGGTGTGCGCCTGGCGCCGGCGTCTAAGCGTGTGCGCGTCAAGTACATTACCGACAAGATTACCGAGTCGGTGGGTAACTACGTGATGGGTCAGGCTCTGGTTGCTGTTCTGAATGCTTTTGTGGCGTTCTTTATTATGCTGTTTGTGGGCTTCAGCTTCCCGCAGTTGATGGCTTTGGTCGTCATGATTCTGGCGTTCATTCCGCTGGTTGGTGGCGTGATTGCGCTGATTTTGACCTCGCTGATTCTGCTGACCCAGGGCTGGAGCCTGGCATTGTGGTTTGCGGTGGCGTACTTCCTGTACTTGCAGGTGGAGGCATACCTGATCTCTCCGCGTATTATGGCTCGCGCTGTGTCGGTCCCTGCCGGTGTTGCGATTATTTCGGTGGCTGCCGGTGGCGCGCTCTGGGGCGTGCTGGGCGCACTGATTGCTATTCCGGCGGCGGCTTCCATGCTGATTCTGGTGCGTGAGGTGTTCATTCCTCGCCAGGACCAACTGTAGTCATCTCCAGCTGTAGTCACCGCCCAACTGTAGTCACCTCCAGCTGTAAACAGTTGTAGGTTCTCTACGCGCTCGCTCTTCTTCCTGCGGGCAATCATCTCGTATAGATACGAAGGCGGCGGCTTTGGATGTTCTATCCAAAGCCGCCGCCTCAATATTTTTACGCAGCGTTTTTATGTCGTGTTTTTATGCCGAACCTTTAGAGCTCAGTAATTTCTTCTGCCACCGGGCCGCTGTATTCGGTGGGCAGTTCGGTGGGTACACCAGTCACGATGCTGACCACGGTGTTGAGGACCTGCTGCACGGACTTCTCGCCCACCCACAGGTGCTTGCAACCCTCAAAGGGAATCACCCGAGTGCGCGGTACAGCCGCGAAACGCTCACGCGCTGCCGGAGGCTGCAGGTAGTCGTCATGCTCGGGCACCAGCGCGTACAGCGGGTTCGAGATCTTGTTCCACTCGTCCAGCTCAGCCGGGTGCACGCGGTGCAGCGGCGGGGAGAGCAGAATAGCGCCGGTGAACTCGCTCGCGTATTCGGGCGCGTACTTGAGCACCAGCTCGGTGCCGAAGGACCAGCCGACCAGCCAGGGGTTCGGCAGGGCGCGCTCGCGTACGAACTTCAGGATTGCGTCGAAGTCCTTCTTCTCGGCAAAGCCGCCGTCAAAGACGCCTTCGCTGGTGCCGCGAATCGAGGAGGTGCCGCGAGTGTTGAAACGCAGCACCGCAATGTTCGACAGCGCCGGCAGGCGGAAGGACGCCTTCTTGTACACGTGCGAGTCCATGTAGCCGCCGTGGGTGGGTAGCGGGTGGAAGGTCACCAGGGTTGCCTTGACTTCGCCTTCGGGCAGGGCGAGTTCACCGACGAGGCGCTTGCCGTCCGCAGTGGTGACGGTAAAGTTCTCACGGCGTGCCGGAAGCACAGTACGTGCCTTAATGGGGGTGGGCTCAGCGGCGGTGCTGAAGACGTAGCGGGCGGGATCAAATTCCTGCGCGCGGGTGATATCGGCGGTGTTGCTCATTGCGTTCCTTCAAGAAATGGATTCGAGAATGTGGTTTTGGTCAAGAATGTAGTCTTAGGCTGCACCTTAAGTGCAGTGTTCAGCCTATTTGCGGCGGGTGCGCCAGCAATGCTGATGCCAGTGCCTGCGCTCATCAATGGCGCGGCTACGGCCCATCGTGTGGCTTTCCTGCCACACCACCAGGTGCGCTGTTCTGGGCGGAATCGAGCGGTAGCATTCGGGGCAGGTGTAGGTTTTTTGGGCGTTGACGGCGGGAATGTATTGCACCAGCCAGTCACCGTATCGGTCACGTTCCAGTCGAGGTGCAGGGTCGAGGATCCTGCTGATATCACGCCCTGCGGGTGCTTGACGGTGCCACTTATCGCTGGTGGTGCCGGATACTCGCCTGCCGGGATGATTCTTACGTGCCATGAGCCCTATTCTACCGCGCTGCTCAGCTATCTCTATCTACCTACCCTGCCGCTGTTCGCTCTGCGCTCTTCCTCATACTGGCGTGGTACTCATGCTGAGGCGGTACTCCCCCGCTCTGTGCCGCACCTCCCTACTGTGCCGTACTTCCCTACTGTGCCCCCGTACCGCGACCTGTACCAAGCTCAGGTTCCCTAGCTCATACCCTCACCTGCTAGAGCCAAACACTCGTACCTGCTAGAGTGGACGGATGCGTATTGTCATTGCTGAATGCTCCGTAGATTATGAGGGCCGCCTCCGCGCCCACCTGCCCCGCGCTACCCGCCTGCTGATGGTCAAGAATGACGGCTCCGTCCTCATTCACTCCGACGGCGGTTCCTACAAGCCTCTGAACTGGATGAGCCCTCCCTGCTCCCTGCTGGTGGCTGAGCGTGAGGACGTTCCGCAGAGCATCCGTGAGGACCTGGAGTCCGATGTTCAGCAGCTGTGGACCGTTCAGGCAGCTAAGAGCGATGACCGCCTCATGATTCGCATCTACAAGATTGAGCACGAGCACGCCACCGACCTGGGTGTTGATCCCGGCCTCATCAAGGACGGTGTGGAGGCTGATCTGCAGCGTCTGCTCGCAGAGCAGATCCACACTCTCGGTGAGGGCTATTCGCTGGTGCGCCGCGAGTACCCGACCGCTATCGGTCCGGTAGACATCATGGCGAAGGATGCGCACGGCGTCTCCGTGGCGGTTGAGCTCAAGCGTGTGGGCGATATTGACGGTGTGGAGCAGCTGACCCGTTACCTGGAGCTACTCAACCGTGACCCCCTGCTGGCACCGGTGCGCGGCGTGTTTGCGGCGCAGACGATTAAGCCGCAGGCTCGTACCCTAGCTGAGGACCGCGGTATCCGCTGCGTGAGCCTGGACTACGACGCGATGCGCGGCGTGGACGATTCGGCTGACCGCCTGTTCTAGCTGACCGGCCTGTTCTAAGCTGCTCTAGCTAGGCGGCTACACATAGCTTGAGGGGCGCCTCCCAACCATGGGAGGCGCCCCTTTTCTGTGCCCATCATCTTTCTATGCACACTATCGTTCTGTACGCGCTCTTTCTGCGCGCTCTCTTTTTGCGCACATAACCTGCCCCGGATACACCAATCGCCGGTGCCCGTCCCTTTCGGGGAGGAGCACCGGCGAGGTGTACACAGTGGTCAATTCCCCTTACGGGGAACTGGCTTTAGATCTCTGCGTGCTTTGCAGCGATGGTCACGTGATCGTTCGAGACGGTCAAGAAACCTGCGTTGAGGATGGTCTTAATGGGCTCACCATCAACGGGTTCAATGAGCAGCTCGCCGTCCTGTGCCAGCAGCGTGCAGGTGGGAATCATACCCGGCAGGATACCGAGGTCACCGCTGACGGAGCGTGCACGAACGTACTTCGCTTCGCCAGTCCACACGACGCGTTCGCGGGAAACAACTTCAACTTTCAGAGCCATGATTACTTAGCTCCAGTCTGTGCCTTGATTTCCTCGTAGCGGCGCATAACGTCGTCCATACCACCAATGTTGTAGAACGCCTGCTCGGGGATGTGGTCGACATCGCCGTTGCAGATCATCTGGAAGGACTCGATGGTATCCTTCAGCGGAACGGTCGAACCCTCGACACCGGTGAACTGCTTTGCAGTGTAGGTGTTCTGGGAGAGGAACTGCTCGATACGACGTGCACGTGCCACGACGATCTTCTGCTCCTCGGAGAGCTCGTCCACACCCAGAATCGCGATGATGTCCTGCAGTTCCTTGTTTTCCTGCAGAATAGCCTTCACGCGAATTGCGGTGTCGTAGTGCTCCTGACCGATGTACTGTGCGTCCAGAATTCGGGAGGTGGAGGACAGCGGGTCAATTGCCGGGTACAGACCGCGCGATGCGATTTCACGAGAGAGCTCGGTGGTCGCATCCAGGTGCGCGAAGGTGGTTGCCGGCGCCGGGTCGGTGTAGTCATCCGCAGGCACGTAAATTGCCTGCATGGAGGTGATGGAGTGACCGCGGGTGGAGGTAATACGCTCCTGCAGCAGACCCATTTCGTCCGCCAGGTTCGGCTGGTAACCCACTGCGGAGGGCATGCGGCCCAGCAGGGTGGAAACCTCAGAACCTGCCTGAGTGAAACGGAAGATGTTGTCGATGAACAGCAGCACGTCCTGGTTCTGAACATCGCGGAAGTACTCCGCCATGGTCAGACCGGTCAGTGCCACGCGCAGACGAGTTCCCGGGGGCTCATCCATCTGGCCGAATACAAGAGCGGTGTCCTTCAGAACGCCTGCTTCTTCCATTTCGACCCACAGGTCGTTACCCTCACGGGTACGCTCGCCAACACCGGTGAACACGGAGGTACCACCGAAGTTACGAGCCACACGGGTAATCATTTCCTGGATCAGCACGGTCTTACCCACGCCTGCACCACCGAACAGACCGATCTTACCGCCCTTGATGTAGGGGGTCAGAAGGTCGATGGACTTAATACCGGTCTCCAGCATTTCGGTGGAGCCTTCCAGCTCTGCGAAGCCGGGAGCGGCACGGTGGATCGGCCAGTAGGTGTCAGCCTTGATCTCGGAGTTCGGCACGTCGAGTGCGTCACCGAGAACGTTGAAAATGTGGCCCTTCACGCCGTCACCAACGGGGACGGAGATCGGTGCGCCGGTGTCGACTACAGCCTGACCGCGGACCAGGCCGTCAGTCTGCTGCAGGGAGATAGCGCGAACGATCGAGTCGCCCAGGTGCTGTGCGGTCTCGAAGGTGATAGTGCGGGTACGGCCGTCGAGGGTCAGCTCGGTGGTCAGAGCGTTGTAAATCTCGGGGACCTGACCGGCGGGGAACTCGACGTCGACCACGGGGCCGATGACGCGGGCAATACGACCCGTTGCGCCCTGAGTCGGTGCGGAGACCGATTCGTTGTAGGTGGCAGTCATATTTCTCACTTACTTAGAAAGTTTGGACAGTTGATGGCTTCGTTGGCGTACAAGTACTAGGAGCCGAGGGCGTCTGCGCCGCCCACGATTTCGGAGAGCTCCTGAGTAATTTCCGCCTGACGTGCGTTGTTCATCAAACGGGTGTACTTGGTAATCAGCGTCTCAGCGTTGTCACCTGCGGTCTTCATTGCGCGCTGGCGGGATGCCAGCTCACTTGCTGCTGCCTGCAGGAGGCAGGAGAAGATACGCGATGCAATGTAGCGCGGCAACAGCGCGTTGAGCACTTCCTCAGCGGAGGGCTCGAACTCGAAGGATGCCGCCTGCTCGTACTCAGCCTTGGTCAGTTCCTGGTCGGGAACGATTTCCTCGCCCATAGCCTTTGCATCACCCACGTGGATGGGCAGCAGGCGCAGAATCTTGGGTTCCTGAACAACCATCGACTTGAACTCGGTGTATACGATGTGCAGTTCGTCCACGCCGCCCTCTTCGAAGGGCAGGTCGTAGGCTTCGAGCAGCGCGTCACGAATCTCGACGGCGGTTTCGACGCGAGGTGCATCGGTGTGGCCCTCCCACGCACGGGCGTAGGGGCGCTCACGGAACTCGAAGTAAGCCTTTGCCTTACGACCAACCAGGTACAGCTGTACCTCCTGGCCGTTAGAGCGCAGCCTCTCAATCAGAGATTCGGTACGACGCAGGATAGCGGAGGAGTACGAACCTGCCAGACCGCGGTCACTGGTAACAACCAGGATTGCGGAGCGGCGGTGTTCGTAGGCTTCGGACTCGTTCGGCTTGTGAATCAGCGGGTGCTTAATACCGTGCTGAGTCGCAACCGCAGTCACCACGCGGGTCAGAGCGTTCGCGTAAGGTCCGGCTGCCTGAGCAGCGTTACGAGCCTTGTTAATGCGGGAGGTCGCGATCATCTCCATCGCCTTGAAGATCTTCTTCATAGACGACGTCGAAGCAATCTTCTGTCGGTAAACCCTAATCTGGGCTCCCATAGAGCTTCCTTTCTCCTTGCTTTCTGCCCCGCCCCAGCCTCATAGCTGAGGCGGGGAGAAGGCGAGGACTAATCGCTAACCGATGGTTTCCTGAGTGATGTCGCTATCGCGAGCTGCCTTGTGCTCCTCGTGACCTGCGTCGACGAGGTGGCTGCTGCCCTCAGACTTGAAACCCTGCTTGAAGTCAGCAACTGCGGACTTCAGAGCTGCAACGGTGTCATCCTCAAGCTTGCCGGAGGAAGCGATATCGGTCAGTACCGAGGTCTTGTGACGCAGGTACTCGATGAAGCCTTCCTCGAAGCGCAGCACGTCGGAAACCTCAATGTCGTCGAGGTGACCGGAGGTACCAGCCCAAATGGAGACAACCTGCTCTTCAACTGCGTACGGGGTGTACTGCGGCTGACGCAGCAGCTCGGTCAGGCGAGAACCGCGGGTCAGCTGTGCCTTGGTAGCGTCGTCCAGGTCGGATGCGAACATTGCGAACGCTTCCATTGCACGGTACTGTGCCAGCTCCAGCTTCAGGGTACCGGAGACCTTCTTCATAGCCTTGGTCTGTGCGGCACCACCAACACGGGAGACGGAGATACCGACGTCGACTGCCGGACGCTGGTTAGCGTTGAACAGGTCGGACTGCAGGAAGATCTGGCCGTCAGTAATGGAGATGACGTTGGTCGGAATGAAGGCGGAAACGTCGTTTGCCTTGGTCTCAATGATCGGGAAGCCGGTCATCGAGCCTGCGCCCAGGTCGTCAGAGAGCTTAGCGCAACGCTCCAGCAGGCGGGAGTGCAGGTAGAAGACGTCACCGGGGTATGCTTCACGTCCCGGCGGGCGGCGCAGCAGCAGGGACACAGCGCGGTATGCTTCTGCCTGCTTCGACAGGTCGTCGAAGATGATGAGGACGTGCTTGCCACCGTACATCCAGTGCTGGCCGATAGCCGAACCGGTGTAGGGTGCCAGGTACTTGAAGCCTGCTGCGTCGGATGCGGGAGATGCCACGATGGTGGTGTACTCCAGCGCGCCGCGAGTCTCAAGGGTGTGGCGGACAGCTGCAATGGTGGATGCCTTCTGGCCAACAGCCACGTAGATGCATCGAACCTGCTTGTTGGGGTCACCCGAAGCCCAGTTGTCCTTCTGGTTCAGAATGGTGTCGATCGCAATAGCGGTCTTACCGGTCTGGCGGTCACCAATGATCAGCTGACGCTGACCGCGACCAATCGGAATCATCGAGTCGATTGCCTTCAGACCGGTCTGCAGCGGCTCGTGAACCGACTTACGCTGGGTCACGCCGGGAGCCTGCAGCTCCAGTGCGCGGCGACCTTCAGCCTCAATGGGGCCCAGGTCATCGATCGGGTTACCCAGGGGGTCAACAACGCGACCGAGGTACGCGTCGCCAACGGGCACCGAGAGGACCTCACCGGTGCGGTGTACGACCTGGCCCTCTTCAATACCGGTGAAGTCACCCAGGACGATCACACCAATATTGCGGGTATCCAGGTTCTGTGCGAGGCCGAGGGTGCCGTCTTCGAAACGAAGCAGCTCATTCGCCATAACCGAGGGAAGGCCCTCGACACGAGCGATACCGTCGGAGGCCGATACAACTCGACCCACCTCAACACGTTCTGCATTGCCGGGTTCGTAAGACGCTGCAAACTCGTTCAGCGCATTACGGACATCTTCGGCATTGATGGTCAGTTCGGCCATCTTGTGTCCCTGCTCTCTCATTGTGGTTGCGTTCCGTCAACGGAACCAACCGAAACTTGCAATTCGGGTTGAACGGGCGGGCAATGCCGCCGCTTCTGCGAAGGAGGCATCTGCCACGCACCCGCTACCCGAGGTATCTTCTAAATCACCGTTGCGACGAACGGTTCAGCGTCGCTAGCTTGAGCCGCTAGCCGATGGAACGAGCCAGGTCGGACATGCGGGTCTCGACGGTACCGTCGATCACCTCGTCGCCCACCTGAACACGCAGACCGCCCAGAACGGCGGGGTCCACCGAAACGTCGAGCTTCAGCTCACGGCCGTACACGGCGTTGAGCGTGCGACCGAGACGTTCAAGCTGTGCCTGCGACAGCGCAATCGCGCTAGTTACTCGCGCAATGTAACGGTTCTGTCGCGTGACGATGATTTCTGCGAACTCATCGGCTACCCGTGCAGCGTGACGGCCGCGGGGGTTGGAGCCAACTCGTTCGAGCAGAAGCACACCTTCGGCGGTGGTGGCGGGGCCACCGAGCGCCACGGCGAGCTTCTTCTTTGCTTCTTTGCTTGCCTGATGGTCGGACAGCGCTTCCTGCGCCTGAGCGTTGGAATCAACGGTACGCACAAAGGTGAGTAGTTCGTTGAGTACCTCGTCCAGGGCGTCCACGCCACCGCGAGACTGAGCCGATGCGGTCACGGCGAGCACTGCTGCACGCTCCAGGGCATTCGCCAGATCAGCATCATCGGACCAGCGCTGAGCCACCGCACTGGTGAGCACAGCCATAGCCTGAGAAGAGATCTTGCCGCCGAAGACGGTGTTAGCGATACCCTGACGTGCTGCTGCATCACGCGAAGAATCGGTGACAGCACGGCGCAGGGTGCCGTTGTGGTCGAGAACATCAACCACAGCGAAAAGCTCGCTCGCCAGGTTCAGGGGCTGCAGGGAAGCGTGAGCTTCCAGCACCTCTTCCACCTTGCTCAGTGATTCAGTAGATACTCCTGCCATTACCGAGCCGCACCTGCGTTCTGCTTCTCGGTTTCAAGGTCAGCAAGAAAACGATCTACCACACGGGCCGATCGCTCATCATCGTTGAGGGCTTCGCCCACAATCTTGCCGGCAAGGGTCGTAGCAAGAGTGCCAACCTCGGAACGGAGGGACACTGCTGCTGCCGCACGCTCTGCCTCGATAGCCTTTGCTGCATTATCGCTAATGCGCTGAGCCTCAGCGGTTGCACGCTCGCGAGCATCGGCAATGATTGCCTCGCCCTCTGCGCGTGCCTCTTCACGAATCTTCTGAGCCTCCAGTCGAGCGCTTTCGAGCTGCTGGGTGTACTCATCGCGAGCCGCTGCAGCCTCTGCCTGTGCCTTCTCGGCCTTGGCAAGGCCACCTTCGATTGCTTCCTTACGGTCCTGGTAGATCTTCTCGAACGCCGGGACAACGTACTTAGCAACGATGTAGTAGAGGATCAGGAATCCGATGAGGGTAATGACAATTTCCCCGACGTCGGGAATCAGGGGGTTCGAAGTTGCCTCCGCTCCCCCTTCGCTTGCCAGATAAATCATGGAGGGAATCCTGTTCTATGGGATGGGTCGTTTAGGATGTGGCAGAGCCGGTTACTTGATGAAGACGAGAACCAGGCCCAGAATTGCCAGCGCCTCGACCAGTGCGAAGCCCAGGAACAGCATGGGCTGCAGGGTCTTCTGGGACTCGGGCTGACGAGCAACGCTGGTCATGTATGCCGCGAAGATCAGACCCACGCCGATGCCGCCGCCAATAGCTGCCAGACCGTAGCCAACCGCAGTGATGGAACCAACCATTATTTTTCCTTTCAACAGTGTTCGACCGGGAACATACCCGGACCGAACAGAGTTTGATTTGAGTTAATAGCCCGCACAGTGAACGTGTGGGTTGCTTTATTCACGCCCAATGACGAACGCGAAAACCTAAAAAACTAGAGAGTTTAGTGTCCCTCGGAAACCGAGCCCTGCAGGTACACAGCCAGCAGCAGAGCGAACACATAAGCCTGGATGCACTGAATCATGAATTCCAGGAAGTACAGGAACAGGCCCAGAGCACCGGGAGCAATAGCAGCCAGGTAGCCGATACCACCCAGGGTCTCAACCATGTAGGTCACCATGCTGGATGCAACCATCAGCGCCAGGTGACCACCGAACATGGTCGCGAAGAGACGTAGCGCGTGAGTTGCCGGACGAATCAGCAGGTTCGAGAAGAACTCGATCGGGATCAGGATGGGGTAGATCCACACCGGCAGACCCGAAGGCATGGTGATGTCCTTGAAGAAGCCGCCCAAGCCCTTGCGCTTGATACCAACACCAACCCAGGTCAGGTACGCTACGCCAGCCAGCGCGTAGGCGCTACCGGGGTGCGAGAAGGTGGGCAACTGAACAAACGGAATCGAACCGTAGAGGTTGTTCACCAGAACGAAGAAGAAGGAGGCGAACAGAATCGGCACGAACGGCTTGTAGTGCTGTACGCCCAGGGTTTCCTTACCGAGGGAGTTACGAGCAAACATGTAGCCGGACTCAGCGATGAACTGAGTCTTGCCGGGAACCATGGCGCGCTTACGTGCTGCGGTGAGGAAGAAGACCGCGATAATCACCACGGACAGCAGAATCAGTACGTTCTGCTTACCGAAAGCGAAATCACCAATGGTGAAGAAGGGTGGCAGATGCATGTCTTCGGGGGTCGGCGGCACATAGGCTTCCGCGAGGATCAACCCGTTCTCGATCAAAGCAAGTCCTTTCTTGCTACTAGTGGCTTCAAGAGCCCATGTCTGCCTATAAACGACTGACATGCTAACTACATGGATGAATGTGTGACCTAGCGGTCCGCGTTCAATGACCTAGCGGTCTTTATTCTGCCTGGTCATATGGGTAAAGACGAGGGTCAAACCTCCGATAGCGCCAATCAAGACACCAACCCACACCAGCCAGGTGGTGGAGAAGACCAGGTCACCGAGGTAACCGATGCCGCCCCACACTGCTATACCGATGATCAGATAGAGAATCGACATGACTGCACCGGAGAGCCCTCCGTCAGACACCAATTCTCCGGTAGTGCGGAGCTTTTTATCTCCGTCCCACCACTTCTTCTCTTCGGCCAAACGTATTTCCTTTCAAACACCAATCGCGTTACCGACCATGGTCTTCCAGATCGGTGTCGAAGTATAGAATTCTCAGTCGTGCGATGCTGACTGTTTCAATAACAATCCACAGAATCACGCCGGTACATGCGCCTGCGAGAGTCCAACCGTGCCTCAGATTCTGGGGGAATGGCACAAACATCAATACCAGACCGAGTAGGGCAATCTTCACGAGGTAGCTCACCACCAGCGATTTGGGTACACCCCAGTCGAAAATGGGAGCAACCAACATAACTAATACGCCCAGAGTGAAGCATATATAGATTATCAGAAAGCCCAATGTTATTCCTAGCGCGCCCACGGGGCCCGCAAACAGGTACGCACTCATCATACCGCCCAACCAAGCCAGCAGAGAGTAAGCCGATACCCTGTAGAACAAAAATTTCCAGGAAAGCTCTTGACTCTCGAAAGAAGAGGCCTTTAAACCTGCTTGAGCACGCTCTCGGCGGCGTTTCTGCTGCTTCTTGCGCTCCGCCGGCGGATACCACAGAACGTCCACCACGCGCCTCCAGAGAGGCTCTGCGGGAGCCTGAGATTTAGGCTGCTCAGAAGCCATTAGTGTTTCTCCCCACGATTCTGATTAGACTGCGTCGAAGAAGAGGAAGCAGAAGAAGGCTGACCCGCACGATCCTTCACCGAATCCGGCATGATCGGCTCCGGATGCAGCGAGGTCGGCTCCACATTCTCAGGAGTCGCAGGAACACCAGTTGCCGAGGTCAAAGAGCCGGTAGCAGGCTCTGCAGTTGCCGACTTCGCCTTCGGCGCCGAACCCTTCGAATCCGCCGCAAAGCGCTTCGACAGGTCAATCGCAGAAGTAGGTGCCTCACCGCCAAAGAGCTGCGGCATACGCAGGTACACCACCAGCACGGCAAGAGCCACAAGAACCACACCAACAGCCGCCAGCACGGCGCCCGAAGCAAACAAATCAGAGGCAAACGCCAGCAGCACCCACACCAGAATGGTCGTACCGGTCACCACGGCGGTCGAACCAAGGTGGCTGAAACCAACATCCGTCAGACGCTGATAAGTGTGAGTACGGTGCGGCTTGTACCACTGCTCCCCCGCCATAAAACGACGGAACAGAGTCGTACCCGCGTCCGCCAGATACGTCATCAGCGGAGCAAAAGCCAACAGGAACGGAACATCCGCAAACCACGCGCCCACAGCCAACGTGCCCAGCGCCGCGCCCAAAACATAAGAACCCGCATCGCCCAAAAACACGTTCTTACCAGGGCGCACATTCCACGGCAGGAACGCCGCAAAAGCACCGGCAACAGCCACACCAGCCAAAGCCAGCCACGGAAGGTTCACCATCCAACCGGTCAGCGCATACGCCAAACCAGCCACCAGACCGTGAGCACCAGAAATACCGTTAATGCCGTCCATAAAATTCGCCACGTTAATGTAGCCGGCAATAAAAATCGCGCCAAGAATCAGCAGCAGAATGTTCGTGCCCTGCACCGTCGCAAAGCTCACGCTCACCAGTACGCCAATCACCAGCTGCAGGCCCGCACGACGCACAATGCTCACGCCGCGAATATCCTCAAGCCAGCCCAGGGCAAGAGCACACAGAATCGCCGCGGCAATCGTCACCGCCAGCTGCAAAGACTCAGCAGAACGGTACGTCCAGCCGAACAGGGTAGCCGCCACAAACGCCACAAAGGTCGCAGCCGCAGTCGCCAAACCCATACCGCGGTAGGTCGGAGCAGTATGCGAAGAACGCTCATTAGGAACATCCACCATGTTGTAGCGGTGCAAAATCGGGCGCACCGCAAACGGCAAAAGGGCACCCAAAACAAAAGCAAGAGCAAAAATGCTCAACAGCTCAGAAAAGGAGGTCATACCAGCTCCAAGGCATTGGCGCCGCTCCCCTGGACGCAAGCTCCAGAATTGCAGCTAAGGGACGATGTGTGCGTAGTGTGTGTGTGTGTTTACTTCGTATTCTATAGAACTCTTCAGTAGCCCGGGACTAAACGTTACAGAATCTCTCCATACGCTCTGCGTATTCTGCGTCCTGAAACGTTCTACCCCCGAGAATACCCCCGAGAAAGAGAAAACACCGGATACCGCACCCGCCACGCAAGTGCAGCATCCGGTGTCATTTCCGTAAAGATTAGAACGTCTGCGCATCCGCCAAAGTACGCGGATCAGGGGCACGCTCCAGGCCATGACGCTCATAGCCGCTGTGCTCCCGATAGTTCTGAATCCACCGCTCATAATCGAGCTCATCAGGGTCAAGTGCCGGGGCACTCGACCGGGAAATATACCGGTTCTCCTCGCTCGGTACCAGCTTCTCGGTACCGCCGAAGAGAGTCTCATCCAGCTTCTCACCCTTGCGAAGACCAATCTCCTTGATCTCCACGTCATACCGCTCATACGCCTGGCGCATCGCCTTCGCAACGTCCAGGATCTTGACCGGCTGACCCATATCCAGCACCATGACCTCACCCGGGCGACCAATCGCACCGGCAAGCATCACCAGCAGGCAGGCATCGGTAATCAGCATGAAGTAACGGGTCGCACGCTTATCCGTCAGGGTAATCGGACCACCCGAAAGGATCTGCTTCGTAAAGAGCGGCTTAATCGAACCGCGCGAACCAAACACATTACCGAAACGAACCGACACGTAGGTATTGCCGGTCTTCTCGCCAAAGTACGCGGTCAGACGCTCCGCCACGCGCTTGGACTGGCCCAGCGCAGTCTTCGGATCCGCAGCCTTATCGGTCGAAACGTTCACGAACGTCTTCACGCCCACCGCCTCCGCGGCACGCAGCACGTTCAGAGTGCCCAAGGAGTTCGTCTTCCACGCCTCCTGCGGGTACGCCTCCAGCGCCGACACATGCTTCAAAGCCGCAGCGTGGAACACCACCTCGGGGCGACGGTCACGGAAAATCTCCAGCAGATTATCACCCTCACGAATATCAGCCAGAATAATGCGGTCATCATCCAGGCTCGACTCGTGAGTAATCGAAACCTTCGTCTCCATCAGCAGAGTCTCATCATGATCAAGCATCATGAGGGTCTCCGGCTCAAACTCGCTAATCTGACGGCACAGCTCAGAACCAATCGAACCGCCCGCACCCGTGACCAGCACGCGCTTACCGTGCAGGTATGAACGCAGAATATCGCGGTCAATATCGTAGTTAATCTCGCCACGAATCACGCGCATCAGGTCGTTATCGCTCGCGGTAATCAGACGCTCACCCATCAGTCGAGCATTCGCGCTACTAATACGCTGAACCTCAACCTTAAGCTTACGCATGCGGTTGCAGAAGGACTCGAAGTAATCCTCCGACATATCCGAAATCGTCACCAGAATCTTACGGGTACCCGACTCACGAATCACCTGCTCCAGCTCACGGTAAGTCGTAATCACCGAAATGCCGTGGAACTTCGTACCAGCCTTCAACTGGTCATCATCGAAGACCGCAACCGGGCGAAGCTTCGCCTCCTCATCGTGCAGCATCGAATCCATGACCATGCCGCCAATAAAGCCGGCACCGTACACAATCACTGGCTCGCCCGTCAGCTCACGCACAGCACCGCGCTCAGTGTACACACGCTTCGCCATGCGAGCGCCCGCCATCATAATCAAGCTAAATGCCGCCGCAATCGCAGGCACACTATGCGGAATATGCGGCAGACCCAACAGCTCATCCACAAAGGAGAAAGCAGTCAACGCCGCACCCGCACTCAAAGCAGCCGCGCCGGCACGCCAGGACTCGTCAAACGAACCGTACGAATACACGCCGTTATAAATCTTCACGCCCGCCAAACCAACGACCAGGTGCAACACCACAGCCAAAGTAGCGGTCATCGTCAACGACGCCGGGTGAATAATATCGAACACCGAACCGTTACTGAGCAGCACACTATAGCGGAGCATGTACGCGAACAAAACCGACAGAACCCAGGCACTCGAATCAATCAGCGCCTGCGCAATCAGCCACCATGGCTTACGCTCATACAGGCGGTTCACCAGCATCGTGCCAGAGTCACCCTCCGTCACCATCGTGCCGCGCTGAGCAGCCTTCTGCATCACCACATGAGCGTGAGGTTTCAACTGAGCCACTACATGCCTCCTTCAGATGCGGTACCAGAAGAACGAGAAGAAGCACGAGCCGTCAAAGACGACAACGCACGAAACGCCGAACGGCGCGCCTGCTCAGGGACAAAACGGTACACACTACGCACCGCCATATTCTGAGCCCACTGAAGCTTAGAAATACCGTGACCGGTGTACAGTCGACGCTGAATCGCCACATCCTGCAACCAGGCGTCCACTCCCCCGCGCTTCGTGTACGCGCCCGCACCCACGCGGTAACGCACCAGAGCCTCGGGGATATTGCCCAGACGGTAGCCGGCATCGCGCAGACGCATCCACAGCCACCAATCCTCAGCGCCGGGCACGAACTCGTAACCGCCCAGCTGCTGCACGGCGCTCTTCACGAACGCCACGGACGGGTGATAAATCGGGTTGCGTGAATCCATCGCGCGTAGCAGACGCTCAGAATCAACAATCGCCTCGCGGGTCGACTCCACCGAAGTATTGCTCTCATTCACCTCAAGCATGGCAGAGCCCAGCACCGTGTAGCCGCCCTGCACCAGGGCAGGAATCAGACGCGCAAAACGAGTCGGCTCAGACAGATCATCAGAATCAGCACGAGCCACCAGCTCGTAGGTGCACGCCTGCAGACCGGCGTTCAGTGCCTCCGCCAAACCAACATTCTGAGCCAGCTCCACCGCCTGGATCGGCGGGCAATCCAGGTTCTCGGCGCGCTGAACCCAGCGGTCCACCACGGCATCCAGCTCGGGGGTCAGCGGACCGTCCTTCACCAAAACCAGCTCGGAAGGACGCACCGTCTGGTTCAGAAGATTTGACTCCAACGCCTGGTCCAGATAGGCGGGGTTCTCCTTCGCGTACACGCTCATCAGCACCGAGAAATCGGGTACAGAGCTCACGCAACCACGCGCCTTCTCAGAATCAGCGGGGCTTTCAGCGGATGCCGGCACGCCGTAGCGGCCGGGGAAAGTCAGCGGGTAAATGCCCTCAAGCACCTGAGCATTCGGGCGAGGCGCACGCAAACCATCACGCACACCATTCAGGAAATACCCCAGGTAGGTGCGGCGGTCATCAGTACGCAGAACAGTAGAAATCCACAGGCGCGCCGACGAGCCACCGTAGAGCAGCTTCTCCAGCGGGTTCAGGGTACGCGAACGGGTAAAGACCCACAGCTTATTGCGCACATCGTTATAGAAACGCGGCCCCGGGTCAGCGTTCGTTGTACCAAAAGTCTTCGTGTGGTGCTTAGCCACCGAAGAAGGCACCGCAATGCCGTCACGGTGATGAATCAGACGAGTCGAAAACTCGAAGTCATCATTCCAGATGAAGAACTCAGCAATCGGCAAACCACCGTTACGGCGAATAGCCTGCGCATCCATCAGAATCGATACGAACGAGGCGCTACGAATCGGACGGGCACCCACAGCCTGCGCACGAGCATGACGCTGCTCCCCCGCCGCAAACATGGTGCGCGGGGTGTTCATCGGGTGGTCCTCACCGTTCGTCCACACCACACGGGACGCCACCACCGCGGGGCGCTGCGAAGGCACCGGCGAATAGTTCAGCCAGGCGGCAACCGCCTCCGACAGGGTGTTCTCGGTTGGCTCGGTGTCATCATCCATAACCCACACCAGGTCCGGGTTGTGGCGTTCCAGGGCACGGTCAATGCCCACCGCAAAGCCGCCAGCACCACCCATGTTCTTCTCCAGGCGGATGCAATCCACCGGCAGCTCATAGTCCAGGGTGCGCAGATACTCGGCGGTGCCATCCGTGGAGGCGTTATCAACAATCACCACCGCCGTAGGCACGCGCTCACCCGAAGCGATACCAGCCAGGGTCTTCGGTAGCAGGTCCTCGCGGTTATAGGTCACCACCACGGCAACCGTGCGGGGGTACTCGTTCAAAGAATCGCAAGATGAAGACTGATCGGAAGAAGGCTGGGCAAAAGCGGTCACGTCGCTGTACTTTTCTGCCATAAGTTCTCCCTCCACGGCGCGATGCGCCTGAATCAGCCGATACGCGATATACCCATACCGAACTGGGCGCTTGTGGTGTTTCTCGCGCCCGCGGTATTCAACCGTGTGGATATATCACTCAAAGAAAATATTCTACCTGCGGTCTCCACTAGAGAGTGAACCATCACCCCAAAAGGCGCACTTTATGACAAATAAACAACCGAATTCAGTTGATTTATCCGCATAGCGGACGTACCGGCACACCCAGTTTTGGGTATCCATCAAGCTACCAGCTTCACAGCCTGTGTTTGCGCTGTGCACCCCGTGCGAAAAAACGACCAGAGACCGAATAAAACCCCACAAATTCCCCATAAACTGTTCAAATATGGGAAAGTTGAAATGACCCCATTTTTCCCCGCAACGTACGCGGGCTCGTGAGAGGTAAAAGAGATGTCCGAATCCAAGTGGAAAGTCATTGGCGCCAGCGGCTTCGTTGGTTCCTCCATCGTCGCGCGTCTGAACGCAGAAGGTATCAGCGTCGACCCCATTGAGGCACCTCGACTCGCAACCCGCGCTCTCGACGTAGACAGCATCATCGACGAAGCAGACCAGCTTGAAGGCATCATCGACTCCCTCGCAGAAGCCTTCGCGGGCGCACAGGTAGTCGTCAACGCAGCGGGCCTCGCAGCACCCAACATGCAGGATCTGCCCCCGCTCGTTGGCGCAAACGCCCTGCTTCCCGCCGTAATCGCCATCGCCGCGCAGCGCACCGGCGTGCGCCGCGTCATCCACCTCTCCTCCGCAGCGGTACAGGGCCCGCGCCTCGTGCTAGATGCTTCCGAAGAGACCAACCCGTTCAGCGCCTACTCCTTCTCCAAGGCACTCGGCGAAGAAGCGCTGCTCGACCTGCAGGACTACTTCCTCGAAGAGCACCCCGACTGCGCACCCGAACTGTGCATCCTTCGCGCAACCAGCGTGCAGGGCCGCGGCCGACGCACCACCGAACTCTTCGCCAAGATGGCCTCCTCCCCCTTCGCATCCGTTGCGGGTGCAGGCACCGGCAAGTCCCCGGTTTCCAGCGTGCACGCCCTCGCAGAATTCGTGGTCATGCTCGGCACCTTCTCCGGCGAGCTACCCACCATCGTGCTGCAGCCCTGGGAAGGCGCAACCGTCGCCTCCGCATCCGTGGATGCTGGTCGCCGCCACCCGCACCGCCTGCCCGAGTGGCTCTGCCGCGCAGCCGTCAAGGCGGGCTACACCGTCTCCGAGCTGATGAACGACAAGTTCGCAGGATCCGTGCGTAAGGTCGAGGTCATGTGGTTCGGCCAAGGCATCGACGACTCCTGGGCACGTGACAACAACCTTCTGCCCACCCCGCGCGTGCGTGAAGTACTGCGCAACGCCCACACCGCGCTGGGCAAGAAGAAGGACCGCCGCTTCGAGAAGAACTAGGTAGCGTGCGTGCTCCCCTAGCAGCGCACAACCTAGAGGACTCATAGTAGAAGGGAACCCCCGATATATCTGAACGATATATCGGGGGTTCCCTTCTACGTTTTATGCTCTGAGTTTTTATACTCAGCAGAGAGTTCTTACAGCCCGCAGAGGTTTAGAGGTGATCCTCCGGGGCATCCTTCTGCTCGGTCTTTGCCTCAGCATTTGCTGCGGGTCCAGCATCTTCAGCCTTAGCTTCTGCAGTCTTTGCCTCGCTCTGAGCAGGCTTGCTCTTAGCGGCAGTCTCAATCTTCGACTCGCCAAAGACCAGCGCGCGAGCAGTATCAGCAGGAACCGGGTTGGTCTGCGGCTCATCCGCACGAACCGGCTTCGGAGTGTTGTCACGGTAGCCGCGCGAACGCTCCTGATCCACGCCGGTGCTGAAAGCAGAAGACAGAGCCGAAGTAGCGCCCAGCAGGGATGCAGCGACAGAACCGGCAACCGGTGCCGAAGCGCGACGAGCAGGCTCACCGCTCACAGTGTGGGTGCTGTCCCACTGCTCGTACGCCTCATCCAGGTCAGCCTGCTCATCCAGAGCACGCTCAGAAGGAGTCGACTCAGACGGCGCAGAAGAAGCAGCCTCAGCCTCCTCAACCTTACGAGCTGCCTGCTCGTCAGCCTCCGCACGAGTCAGGATAGTCGGAACGACCTCGCGCAGCTCCTCCACCGAAATTGCGCCCTCACGAACCACCACGTAGGGGAAGGAAGTGCAATCCAGAATCGTCGACGGTGCCGGGTCACGCTCAGTCACCACAACCACGCCGTCCTCATTCGGCTCAGACTCAAGCGGCTTAGGACGAACGCCACCGTCAATCACCACGGCAACATCCTCGCCCAGGGAATCCATGGCGGTCTGGGCGTCCAGTGCGGCTTCCTGACCGGTCTTGTTCGCGCTCGAAACCGCCAGCGGACCGTGCTCAGTCAGCAGCTTCAGGGCGAACTCGTCATCGGGAACACGCACGGCAACAGTACCGCGGGTCTCACCCAAATCCCAGCTCAGCGACGGGTACGCGTGAAGAATCATAGTCAGCGCGCCGGGCCAGAAGCGACCACCCAGATCGTAAATATCGTTCGGAACGTCGTCGACCACGCCAGCGAGCGCAGCAAGATCAAAGATCAGCACGGGCGGCGGCATGGTGCGGTCGCGGCCCTTATCTGCCAGCAGCTTGGCAACGCCCTGATGCGAGAAAGCATCGGCGGCAATACCGTAGACGGTATCGGTGGGCATCACAATCGTGTCGTGCGCCTTCAGCGCCTCGCGGGCAGCTTCAATGGCCTCGCGGGTCTCAGTTTCAGTCGTTACGGGGTACAGCTTTGCAGTCACGGGTCTTATTCTCTCATGTTTTTCTGGATGCGGCGAGACACCGGCACCCACAACGCGCCATGTGGAAGCACTCTTCCGGGGGTTCACCGTATTTCGCCGGCTCTGAGCTGGCTACTGAGCTGACTACTGGGGCGGACGCGTTGCCTTCATGCAGCCCGGCACGGGCTAGGTGGTGCATTTACTAGTCTAAAGGCTCTAGTGGGCGCGGTTTATAACCGACGCTATGACGCGGACGATTATTCAGGTCACGCACCGGGTAGCAGTCCTCGAAGCCGACACGTGCCAACAGCTCGGCGACGGCTTCTTCCTGGGTGTCGTCGTGCTCCATGATGAACAGACCGCCGGGGGTAAGAAGTTCGAAGGCGCGGGCGGCAATCGCGGAGGGCATCTGCATGCCGTCCTCTCCCCCGCCGTACAGAGCCATGTCCGGGTCGTGCAGGGCGGCTTCCGGGTCGGCGGGTACATTCGCCGGCGGAATGTACGGAGGGTTCGAGAGTACTGCGTCGAAGGTTCCGGCTAGCTCGGACAGGGAGGTGAGGGCGTCCCCCTGCACCAGGTGCACGCCGAGCGGTTCCAGGTTCCTGCGGGTGTAGGGGATGGCGTCTTCGGAGAGTTCCACCGCGAACACCTGTGCGTCCGGTAGTTCGCTCTTGACCGCCGCGGCGATAGCCCCGGAGCCGGTGCACAGGTCGACGATGCGTAGCCCACCGGTCGCCGAATCGGCGCGGGGTGCCGAATCGGCGCGTGTGCTCAGCACTTTGAGGGCTTCTTCGACGAGCAGTTCCGTCTCGGGGCGGGGTACGAATACGCCCGGTCCGACTGCCAGTTCTAGACGGTAGAAGGGAGCGGAGCCGGTGATGTGTTGCAGCGGTTCGCGGCAGACGCGGCGGGCGACCAGCGCCTCGTACTCTGCGACCTGTGCGGGGGTGAGCCGCTCCCCCATGAGCGCGGCGTGCTGTAGGCGCGAGCGCGAACCGTCGTAGAGCAGGTGCGCGGCGAGGAGCTCAGCATCGACGCGGGGGCTGGGTACCTGCGCCAGTGCCGCGGTGGCGCGCGTGAGTACCTGCGCGAGTTCTTCCCCGCGCAGGTCGTGCACATTCACCTTCATGAGCTCTCCTTACGCTCTCTCAACAGCTCAAAACCTGTCACAGCATATGGCTAAGGGGCTCCACCGCCGTAGCGGCGAGCCCCTCACCAACATCTCACGTCGATTCAGTGAATCGACAAGAGTCTATATACAGAACCTACGTCTGCACAGAACTACTTCTGTTCCTGGCCCACCTGAGCGAGGCGGTGCGCCTCATCCATCTCAATAGCGGACTGAACCACAGGCTCCAGGTCACCATTCAGCACAGCATCCAGGTTGTACGCCTTGTAGCCGGTACGGTGATCCGCAATGCGGTTCTCTGGGAAATTGTAGGTACGGATACGCTCCGAACGGTCCATGGTACGCACCTGCGAAGCACGGTGCGCCGCGTTCTCAGCGTCAATCTGCTCCTGCTGGTGAGCCAGCAGTCGCGCACGCAGCACGCGCATTGCAGCTTCACGGTTCTGCAGCTGAGACTTCTCATTCTGCATCGCCACGACAATACCGGTGGGCAGGTGGGTAATACGCACCGCCGAGTCGGTGGTGTTCACCGACTGGCCACCGGGGCCCGAAGAACGGTACACGTCAATCTTCAGGTCGTTCTGGTTAATCTCGATTTCTTCCGGCTCATCCACCTCGGGGAACACCAGAACACCGGCAGCGGAGGTGTGGATACGGCCCTGAGACTCAGTCGCCGGAACACGCTGCACACGGTGCACGCCACCCTCATACTTCAGGTGCGCCCACACGCCCTCAGCCGGCTCATTCGAGGAGCCCTTAATAGCAATCTGGGCGTCCTTGTAACCGCCAACATCGGTGCTGGTCGAAGAAATAATCTCAGTCTTCCAGCCCTTGTTCTCGGCATAACGCATGTACATGCGCAGCAGGTCACCAGCGAACAGAGCCGCCTCGTCACCACCGGCACCAGCCTTCACCTCAAGAATGACGTTACGGCCATCATCCGGGTCACGCGGAATCAGCAGGCGGCGCAGCTTCTCCTGAGCAACCTCCAGCTCCTCCTCCAGACCGGGAATCTCCGCCGCGAAATCCGGATCCTCATCAGCCATCTCGCGAGCAGCCTCAAGGTCATCCTTCAGCGAAGTGTACTTATTGTATGCAGTCACAATACCGGTCAGCTCCGCGTAGCGGCGGCCCACACGGCGTGCCTTACCCTGATTCGCCTGCACGGCGGGGTCAGCCAGCTGATTCTGCAGGTCAGCGTGCTCATCCAGCAGAACCTGAATAGATTCAAACATTCTGTTCTCTCTTCCATCTCCCGCACTTTACGCCGCACGGGCAGGCACTAGACATCTCACACCCCTCACAACGGGGATGCACAAAACGAACGGCTCACGCGCCCCACCCACAATGAGGAGGTGGGGCGCGTGAGATACGAGCCTTAGTCGACCAGACGCAGACCGTTCTTCTGAACCGTCAGAAGGAACTCCACGTTGCTTTCAGTCTTACGCAGCTGGTTGGTCAGAACACCCAGAGCCTGCTCGGGTTCCATACCCGCCAGGGCACGGCGCAGACCCCACATAATCTTGATCTCATCCGGGGAGAGCAGGTTCTCCTCGCGGCGAGTACCAGAAGCATTAATATCAACCGCCGGGAAGATACGCTTATCCGCCAGCTGACGGGACAGGCGCAGCTCCATGTTACCGGTGCCCTTGAACTCTTCGAAGATCACTTCATCCATCTTCGAGCCGGTCTCAACCAGGGCGGTAGCCAGAATGGTCAGCGAGCCGCCCTCTTCAATGTTGCGGGCAGCACCGAAGAACTTCTTCGGCGGGTACAGTGCGGCAGAATCCACACCACCGGAGAGGATACGACCGGATGCGGGAGCCGCCAGGTTGTATGCGCGTCCCAGGCGGGTCATGGAGTCCAGCAGCACGACCACATCGTAGCCGAGCTCCACCATACGCTTCGCACGCTCAATAGCCAGCTCAGCCACAGTGGTGTGATCCTCAGCCGGGCGGTCGAAGGTCGAGGCGATAACCTCACCCTTGACGGTGCGCTGCATATCGGTCACTTCTTCAGGACGCTCATCCACCAGGACCATCATCAGGTACACGTCCGGGTTGTTCACGGTAATCGCGTTCGCAATGGACTGCAACATGAGGGTCTTACCCGCCTTCGGCGGGGACACAATCAGACCACGCTGACCCTTACCAATCGGGGACACCAGGTCCACCACGCGGGTGCCCAGCTTCTTCGGGGTGGTCTCCAGGCGCAGACGCTCCTTGGGGTACAGCGGAGTCAGCTTCGAGAAGACGCGGCGGTTCGCTGCTTCCTCAACGCTCTGACCGTTAATCGCCTCAACCTGAACCAGCGCGTTGAAACGCTGGCGGCTGCTCGACTCACCCTCACGCGGCACGCGAATCGCACCGAGCACGTGGTCGCCCTTACGCAGGTTGTACTTCTTCACCTGAGCCAGGGAGACGTACACGTCGTTGGTGCCGGGCAGGTAGCCGGTGGTACGCACGAAAGCGTAGTTGTCGAGAATGTCCAGAACACCCGAAATCGGTGCCAGCACATCGTCTTCGCTCAGGCGAGGCTCGTTCTCCTCGCGGCGGCGAGCTTGCTTCTCGGTGCGCTCAGCCTGACGGTCGCGCTTGGAACGGCGCTCAGTACGCTCGGTGCGCTCGGCACGCTCTGCGCGTTCTGCACGCTCAGCAGCCTTACGCTCGGCACGTTCACTACGCTCAGTGTTGCGCTCTGCACGCTCAGCCTGACGGTCACGCTTAGTGCGACGCTCGGTACGCTCACCATCCTGGTCGCGGCGACGCTCACGGGTGCGGGTACGCTTCGAGCTCTTCTCACCGTCGGGGGTGCCAAAAGTCATGTCCAGGGCAGCGTTCAGGCTGTCCAGGCTCGCGGTGCCGTCAGCGGTAGTAGCCTTCAGCTCAGCAGAGTTACCGGGCAGGTCAACCTGCTCCGCACGCTCGCCAATACGCTCAGCAGCCAGTTCAGCGCGCACATCCAGCGGAGGAAGCTCAGCGGGCTTCTCGTCCTTACGGGTGCGGGTGCGGCGGGTACGCTTCTCCGGCTTCTCGTTATTCTCAGTCTTCTCGGACTTCTCAGCCGATGCGTCCTCACCCTCAGCGGCACGGCGAGCGCGCGCACGCTTCTGAGCGGGAGTCTCGTAACGGGAAGAGCGGGTACGCTTCTCAGACTTTTCAGCCTTCTCAGCGCCCTCAGCGGGGGCTTCAGCAGCCTCAGCGTTTTCGGTCTTCTCAGCCTTCACAGCAGTCTTTTCAGCCTTCGCCTCGGCGTCCTTCTGGGCGCGAGTACGGCGGGTACGGCGAGGCTTAGACTCTTCAGTCGTCTCAGCAGCGGGAGTCTGGGCAGCCTCAGCAGCCTCAGCGAACGCTTCAGACTTAGGTGCCTCAGACTTGGGCGCAGCAGGAGCGGCTACGGCGCCGCCACGCTGGTGCTCCTCAAGAGCCTGAACCAGCTCAGCCTTCTTCAACTTCAAATAGCCGCGGATACCAAGCTGCTGGGCGAGGACACGCAGCTGCGCGACCTTCAAGTTTGCAAGTTCCGGTGCGGCAGCCGCCGTACCGTACTCATCGGTGACAACAATATTCTTTGCCAACTACAATTCCTTTGGTTATAAGCCCTGAAAATCTTCAGAATAAAGATCGGGCGGGCGCTATAGCGCGGTCAAAGGTTTAGACACTGCCGAAAGAAAACAGCAGTCTGCACCTTCGACTCCCTCGAACCGCACTGGAGGCGGTTCGCGTCTCTTACCGTACCCGCTGATTCAGACACAGCGAGCACACACGGAAGATAAGGCGCTCTATCACAAATGTGGGCAAGCCCAAACCATCATCTATAGAACCATCTACACGAGATGAAGAGGATGGAATGGTCACTTTGAAAGGGCACCCGCCGCGAAACCGAACCTCCAGAAAAGTCTTCCCCTATGCGTCAGAAATAAAGAAAGACGTGAACTCCAAAGGCACTCCCCCGAACCCTGCCGGCTCCCGCCCAGATACACAAAGCATCTGAGGCATCAGGGGAAACGGAAGTACGTTACGAAGGATAGTATCGACGGTCTACATTGAACGACGGGCGAACCTCAACATAGGACGAACTAATAACGTCCTACTGAGTAACTATAACACCTTCAGTATCAATTTCAAGAGGAAGAACCCGCCAGTTCAGGCGACAATCCACAATAGCGCTACAGGGGTGAGTCGCCGCGAACTCGGCAATAGCGTCCTGAACCTGTCGCACCTGCTCATCGCCGTGGGCAAAGGTCAAAACGGTCGGGCCAGCACCAGAAATCACCGCCGCAAAACCCTGACCGCGCAGGTACGCAACCAGCGTAGCCGACGGTTCCATCGCGGTCACGCGGTACCCCTGATGCAGGTAATCCACGGTCGCATCCATCAGGTACTCGGGAGTATCAGAGAGGGTGCGCACCAGCAGCGCCGCACGAGCCGAGTTCGCCGCCGCCTCAACGTGGGGCATCTGCGCAGGAATCAGCGAACGGGCAAGCTTCGTCGACACCTCATAATCGGGCACAGCCACCACAGGGTGAACGTCAGGATGCACCGGAATAATCACGGTCTTCCAGTTGCCCATCTCACCCCAGGACACCGACAGGTTGCCGTAAATCGCCGGAGCCACGTTATCCGGGTGGCCCTCCATATCGGAGGCGACCTGCAGCATCTGCTCACGGCTCAGACGGTGCTCCTCCGGCAGCAGACCGCTCGCCGCAGCCACACCCGCCACAATAGCCGACGCCGAAGAACCCATACCGCGAGAATGCGGAATCTTATTATCAGCAATCAGCTTCACCGGAGGCAGCTCATCCAAACCAGCCGCCGCAAAACCAGCCTTCATCGCCTGCAAAACCAGGTGGCTCTCATCGCGAGGAACATCCGCGCTACCCTCACCGCTGAGCTCAAACTCCAGACCGGACTCAATACGCTCAACAACCAGCTCATCATAGAAGCCAAGGCCCAAACCCATGCTGTCATAGCCGGGACCCAGGTTAGCGCTCGTAGCGGGAACGCGAACCTTAACGGACGCGCCCACCGGAATATCAGAAATATGCAGGGAAGACATGAGAAGAACCTCGCGATCGGTGACGTAATGAGTGAATAGGTGAAAGATACAAAAAGGGGCTGTCATGCAGGTGCACCCCGCCCCGCAAACACGGGACGGAGTGCACATCGTAGTATGAACAGACTAGTTCAAATCAAGAATATCTGCCACAGCAACCACGTCGAAGGGAGCCTTAGTCGGCTCAACCTTCACACCGTTAACAGCCTCAAGAGCCCACTGGGGGTCCTTCAGACCGTGACCGGTCACGGTAATCACGATGGTCTTACCCTCGGGAGCTTCACCTGCGCGGTGCTTCTTCAGCAGACCCGCAACGCCAGCAGCCGAAGCCGGCTCCACGAAGACACCCTCGCGGGCAGACAGCCAGCGGTGCGCCTCCAGAATCTCCTCATCGGTGACAGCCTCAATCACGCCGCCGGACTCGTCACGAGCAGCTTCAGCCTTCTCCCACGACGCGGGGTTACCGATACGGATTGCGGTCGCAATGGTCTCAGGAGCCTCAATCGGGTGACCAGCAACGATCGGTGCAGCACCAGCAGCCTGGAAGCCCCACATAATCGGACGCTTGGTCGCAACCGGCTCCAGAACCTCACCGTCACGGTTGGTGTAAGGCTCCGAGTACTCCTTGTAGCCCTTCCAGTACGCGGTGATGTTACCCGCATTGCCAACCGGCAGCAGGTGGTAATCGGGAGCGTCACCCAGGGTGTCAACAACCTCAAACGAACCGGTCTTCTGACCCTCAATACGGTAAGGGTTAACCGAGTTCACCAGGAACACCGGGTAGTTCTCGCTGAGCTTGCGAGCAATCTCCAGGCAGTTATCGAAGTTGCCGTCAATCTGAATGATGTCAGCACCGTGAGCAATAGCCTGAGACAGCTTACCCATGGAAATCTTGCCGTCCGGAACCAGCACTGCACAGCGCATACCAGCCTGCAGAGCGTACGCAGCAGCCGAAGCGGAAGTGTTACCGGTCGAAGCACACACAACAGCCTTCGCACCGTCACGCTTAGCGGCGGTCATCGCACTGGTCATGCCGCGGTCCTTGAACGAACCGGTCGGGTTCATACCCTCAAACTTCAGGTAAACGGTGTTACCGGTCTCAGCAGACAGTGCCGGCGCGTGAATCAGCGGGGTACCGCCCTCGCCCAGGGTCACAGCCTTCACATCGTCTGCGAAGGGCAGACGGTCACGGTACTCATTGATAACGCCCTGCCACACGTGTGCCATTGGCTTCTCCTTCAATCTTGGCGCCCCGCCCGCCGGACCTTCCGTAGGTTCGGCGCGGTAGCGGGTACGCGGGTTCGTTCGTGAGCGATGCTTCTACACGCGAGCATCGCACGTTTAGTGAGCGGCGCGTGCCGCACATCAGTTAGCGCTAAGCGCCTAGTGCTTCTCAGACTCCACGCGGATGACCGAGTTCACCTCACGCACAGTGTCCAGAGCGTCAATCACAGCAATCGCACGGCGCAGATCTGCGTCCTTCGCAGAGTGGGTGACCATACGAATCTGAGCCACACCCTCCTTCGGGGCGGACTGGCGCAGAGAATCAACAGAAATACCGTGCTCAGTCAGGATGCGGGTAATATTCGCCAGAACGCCCAGACGGTCCTCCACCAGAACACCCACCGAGTAGCGAGACACCACGTTATCCAGACCGGTTGCGTGCAACTGAGCGTGAGAAGTCTCCGGAACACCGGGACCGCCCAGCACCAGGCGACGAGCCAAAGACACAAAGTCACCCAGAACAGCCGAAGCAGTCGGAGCGCCACCCGCACCGGGACCGTAGAACATCAGCTCGCCAGCGTTCTCCGCCTCAACGAACACAGCGTTGAACGCACCGTGCACGCCCGCCAGCGGGTGCTGACGAGGAATCAGGGTCGGGTTCACGCGAATGTTCGCGCCGTCCGCACCCTCGCGCTCACAAATGGCCAGCAGCTTGATGACGTAACCATCAGCATCCGCGGCAGCAACGTCATCAGCGGTGATGGAGGTAATGCCCTCAGTGTGCACATCATCGATGGTGAAGTCAGAGTGGAACGCCAGCGAAGCAACAATCGCAGCCTTCGACGCGGCATCGTGGCCCTCAACGTCAGCGGTCGGGTCAGCCTCCGCGTAGCCGAGCTTCTGAGCCTCAGCCAGTGCGTCCGCGAAGGATGCGCCGGTGGTGTCCATCTGGTCAAGAATGTAGTTGGTGGTGCCGTTCATGATGCCCAGAACGCGGGTCACACGGTCACCAGCCAGGGAGTCACGCAGGGGGCGCAGAATCGGGATAGCACCCGCAACAGCAGCCTCGTAAGAGAGCTGAGCACCGGACTCATCAGCGGCAGCCTGCAGCTCCACGCCGTGCTTAGCCAGCAGCGCTTTGTTACCGGAAACCACGGACTTACCCGCCTTCAGAGCACGCAGAATGCGGGTGCGGGCCGGCTCAATACCGCCGGTCAGCTCGATGACCACATCCGCCGCATCAATCAGGGATTCAGCGTCGGTGGTGTACAGCGAGGGGTCCGCATTCCAGTGGCGGGATGCATTAGTATCGCGCACAGCAATACCGATCAACTCCACGGGGGCGCCAATGCGCTTTTCAAGGACGGCGTTATCCTCGACCAGGATGCGAGCAGCCTGGGAACCGACATTACCGGCACCAAGCAGTGCTACTTTGATCTTTTCAGCCACGATAGTCTCTTTCTACGGTCTGTTCCGGGTTCGCCCCGGTATCTCTTCGGGCTACGGCGTGGATGCGGCGCAGAGCACGCACTCAACAACCACTTTATCAAGAGGCGGGGACGGCTCAGCAGCCTCAAGCTGCGACTTTTACTCTCTGAGATGAGGTATCCCTCACAGTTATGAGGTGAACCTTATCTTCTGCAAAGTTTTGAACGCACAAAACCGTGAAGACCCCGCCCGCAATCACCACCTCACGGCGCGCATTGCAAAGACGGGAACTTCACGGTTTCTCAGGTTCTCAAGGTTCTGAGGTTCTGAGGTTCTGAGGTTCTGAGCTAAGGGCTCTAGATATCCGAACCCATATCCAGCGCCAACATATCCTCCTCACGCTGACGGCGAATCATCACGCGCGAAGGCTGACCCTGTGCGGTCGCAATCACCGGCGGGCGAGTCAGGAAGTTATAGTTCGAACCCAGCACATAGCAGTACGCGCCGGTCGCAGGAACCGCCAGAATATCGCCAGCCTGCAGATCAGCGGGCAGGTAGCAGTAACGAACCACCACATCGCCAGACTCGCAGTGCTTACCCACCACGCGAGAGAGCACCTGCTCCCCCGCCGGAGCACGATTCGCCAGGGTCACCGAATAATCCGATTCGTACAGCACCGGGCGGGCGTTATCACTCATACCGCCGTCCACCGAAACGTAGCGGCGCACACGGATCTCGCCGTTCTCATCCTCAATGCTCACGTTCTTAATGGTGCCCACCGTGTACAGGGTCGCACCCGAAGGACCGGAAATGGAACGGCCCGGCTCGAACGACATGTGCGGAATCGCCATGCCCAGGCGCTCACAGGTCGCCGCGACGGAAGCGGCAATCGACTCGGTCACCTCGGTAATGGAGCGGGGGTGATCCGCCTCGGTGTAGCCGATGCCGTAGCCACCACCCAGGTCCAGCTCCGGCAGGGTCACGCCCAGGTCATGGTTGAGACGGTTCATGAACTCCAGGGCGGTAGTAGCCGCCTGCTCAAAGCCCTCCGCCTCAAAAATCTGCGAACCAATATGGCAGTGAATACCGCGGAAATCCAGGGAATCGGTCGCGTTCAGAATCGCGGCAGCCAGAGCCGCGTAAGAATCGGTAGACTCAACACCCCAGTGCTCCAGCTCCTCCTCTTCCAAACCGGCGAGCGCGGCGGTGCCGGGCTGCAGGGACATGCCGAACTTCTGATCCTCGTGTGCGGTCGCAATGGACTCGTGGGTCGAGGCATGCACACCGGGGGTGATGCGAATCAGCACCGGAACCGGGGCGTACGGCTCCTCGCCCTCAGCCACACGCTCGGCGGCAAGCTCGGCGTACACGCACTCAATGAGCTTGAGCTCATCCACCGAGTCAGCCACCACACGACCCAGGCCGTTACGGATCGCGCGGGCGATCTCAGCCTCCGACTTGTTGTTACCGTGCAGGGCGATGTTCGCACCGGGCACCTGTGCGCGCAGAGCCAACGCCAGCTCACCACCGGAGGCGGTATCCAGGCACAGGCCCTCCTCGGTCGCCCAGCGCGCCACGGCAGTGGACAGGAACGACTTACCGGCGTAGTAGACGCTTACCTTCGCACCGTGCGCGGCGAAAGCCTGCTCAAAAGCGGTGCGGTAGGCGCGGGCGCGGGTACGGAAGGTCGTCTCGGAGAAGACGTACTGCGGGGTTTCGTGCTCATCAACCAGGTCGCTGACGGTCACGCCATCAATGCAGAGCTCGCCCTGCTCATTGCGGGTGAAGGAGTCAGTCCAGATGGTGCGGGACAGGGTCTCGGGGTGCTCGGGGTAGGTGAGCCATTCGGGGGCGTAGAGGGCGCGGGCTTCGCTCATCGTGTCTCTTTCTTAGCTATCTTTGCCGGCATACGCTCAACCCCCTCCCCGGCAGCACCGGGTCGGGGGTTGAAACGAGAGTATTACATGCGCTCGGGTGCGCTCACACCCAGCAGGTTCAGGCCGTTAGCCAGCACCTGCTGTGCTGCGTTATTCAGTAGCAGGCGGGTACGGTGCAGGTCGGTGACCTCTTCATCAGCCTTGGGGGCGACGCGGGAGACACCGTACCAGCTGTGGTACGCCGAAGCGAGCTGCTCCAGGTAGCGGTTCACGCGGTGCGGCTCGTAGAACTTCGCGGCATCACGCACAGCGGCGGGGAACTGGCCGAGTACAGCCAGCAGCTCACCGTCAGCAGCCGAGTCGAGCAGGGAGGTGTCCACGCCGTCCTCAACCTTCACGCCAGCCTCCGCAGCGTTACGTGCCACAGCGGCGGTACGTGCGTGAGCGTACTGCACGTAGTAGACCGGGTTCTCGTTGCTCTTGGAGGTCAGCAGGCCCAGGTCAATATCGATGGGGGTGTCCACCGAGTAGCGAGTCAGCTCGTAGCGGGCTGCGTCAACGCCCACAGCTTCGACCAGGTCCTCGAGGGTGACCACGGTGCCAGCACGCTTGGACATGCGGACGGGCTTGCCGTCCTTGACCAGGTTTACCAGCTGACCGATCATGACCTCAATCTGGTCGGCGCGGTAACCAAGAATCTGGGCGATAGCCTTCAGACGGCCCACGTAGCCGCTGTGGTCAGCGCCGAGCATATAAATCGCCACGTCAGCGGGGTTTACTGCACGGGTCATCTTGTCCTGGTAGTAGGCGATATCACCCGCCACGTAGGCGTGGTTGCCGTCAGACTTGATGACCACGCGGTCCTTATCATCGCCGTAGTCGGTGGTGCGCATCCACCATGCACCGTCAGCTTCGAAGAGCTGGCCGTTCTCGCGCATGGTCTCAAGCAGGGCGTCCACCTTGCCGCCTTCGAACACGGAGTTCTCGTGGAAGAACACGTCAAAGTGAGTACCGAATGCCGCCAGGGACTCCTTGATCTGATCGAACATCAGGTGAGTACCGATTTCGCGGAAAATCTCTTCGGGGTTCTCAGCCTCAAGCGCGTCGGGGCGCTGAGCCAGAATCTGGTCCTTAATGTCAACAATGTACGCGCCAGCGTAGCCGTCCTCGGGGGTCTCCTCACCGCGAGCAGCGGCAATCAGGGACCGCACGAAACGGTCAATCTGGGTACCGTGGTCGTTGAAGTAGTATTCACGCACGACGTTAGCGCCCTCAGCCTCAAGGACGCGGGCGAGCGCATCACCGACGGCAGCCCAGCGGGTACCGCCCAGGTGGATGGGGCCGGTGGGGTTCGCGGAGACGAACTCAAGGTTGATGGTCTTGCCGGCGAACTTGTCGCTGCGGCCGTATGCTTCACCAGCCTCAACGATGGTGGCGGCAAGCTCACCGGCAGCTGCGGCGTCCAGGGTGATGTTCAGGAAGCCGGGGCCAGCAATATCTACGGATGCAACACCGGGGATGGCGCTAATCTTCTCTGCCAGAAGAGCTGCTGCCTCACGCGGGTTCTTGCCCACCTTCTTGGCGAGCTGCAGAGCGACGTTGGTTGCCCAGTCGCCGTGTTCACGGGACTTGGGGCGCTCCACTCGGACGGCGGGCAGTTCAGCGCCCTCCACGAGGGTCAGCTGGCCGGAGGAAATGGTTTCTTCAAGGGCAAGCGCAATGGCTTCGGAGAGTTCTTCAGGAGTCATAACAAACTATTCTAGCAAGCCTTGGCAGGTGCCTGACCCTTTATCTAGTGCTTATCTGATACCATAGGTGGGTTGCCTCTGTAGCTCAGCGGATTAGAGCACCAGTTTCCGGTACTGGGGGTCGAAGGTTCGAATCCTTTCAGGGGCACGATGTTCTTATTCGAGAGGGAACACGGGAGCCGATATCTGAGGCGTATTGTTCGGGTATCGGCTCCTTTTTATTTAACCGCTCACCTTGTTATGCATAAAGCCTGCGCCGGGCGGCCGTTCCCGCCAGCTCCCTCTTCAACCTCAGACTTCAACCTCAGAGGGTGGACACTACCCGCCTGCCTATTGTGGCAACGCTAACAGCCTTGAGAGAATGGGAAAACGCGCACACCCGTCACATCAGCACGGCTTCAAGCCACAACAGCGGAGGTAACCCGATGACCACCATGCGCCAGATTCAGCTCACCGAATGGGGCGACGAAAGCGTTCTGCACGAAGCAAACGTGCCTATCCCCTCGCCGGTGCGCGGTCATGTGCTCATCAAGACGGTTGCCGCCGGTGTCAACCCGATTGACCTAACCACCCGCAAGGGTCTGGGTCCCGCCGCACAGCTTGCCGACCCGTCGTACAAGCCCTTCGTGCCCGGCTGGGATGTTGCCGGCACCGTGGTTGCTACCGCCGGCGACTACACGGGTTTTAAGGTGGGCGACGGCGTATTTGGTCTTGTTTCTTTCCCCTCCCCCGCCGGTGCGTACGCCGAGTATGTTCTCGCCCCGGCGCATCAGCTGGTGAAGGTGCCCGCCGATGTTCCCTGCGCACAATTGGGCGGCGCTCCCCTGGCGGCACTGACCGCATACCAGGCACTCTTCGAAGTGGCGCGATTGAAGGAAGGCGAGCGCGTACTCATTCACGCCGGTGCCGGAGGCGTCGGCCACCTCGCCGTTCAGCTGGCGGTGCAGGCTGGCGCGCAGGTTTTTGCGACCGCCTCCGCGCCGAACCACGAGTTTGTGCGCTCGCTGGGTGCCCAGCCCATCGATTACCGCACTGAGGATTTCCGTGCCGTACTGGGTCAGACCATGGACGTGGTGCTCAATTCCACCGGTCAGCAGACTTTCCTCGATTCGCTGGAGGTGCTGGTTCCCGGCGGCCGTATTATCACCCTGACCAGCCCCGACCCGCTGGATGTTGCGCGTGAGCGCGGCTTCGAGGCGCAGTGGCTGACGGTTCACCCGGACCGCACGCAGATGCAGGAGATTGCCCGTCTCATGTCCTTGGGCCTGTTGAAGGTGCACGTGGATCAGGTGCTTGATTTTTCGCAGGCTGCGCAGGCTCATGCCCTGGTTGCGACGGGTCGCACCCGCGGCAAGATTGTACTGGTTCCCTAGCGAGGTGCTGATTCATGCAGATTTCTGAGAGCGCGCCGACCGTTGAGAGTACCGAGTACCGCTCCGGTTTTTACCGCGAGGCGGGCTTTTACGATGCTCACTCGCTACCCGACTACGGTGCACGGTCGCCGGTAACTCGCGAGGCGTTCGCCTACGATTTCTTCCCCGCAATCGGGGATATCTCTTCCCCCGCGCCGCTGCTGGTGTGGGTTCACGGTGGCGCCTGGCGTTTCGGCACCAACCAGGCTCTACGCGACACTATCCTGCGCACCCCTGGCGGGGAGCAGCCCAATACCCAAGCACTCATGCGCGCCGCTTTTCAGCAGGCAGGCTGGGCGGTCGCGTCCATCAACTACCGGTATTCGCATCAGGCACTCTTCCCGGGTGCCCTGCACGATGTGAAGGAGGCGGTTCGTTTCTTCCGCGCCAACGCGCACGAATTCGGTATTGACCCGCAACGCATTGCGGTAGCGGGCGGAAGCGCCGGCGGGCACCTGAGCATGATGGTTGCGCATACGGGAGATTCCGCCGCCGGTGACCCTGCTTTTGGGGATTCTGCGAGCGCTCCCGAGCACGACGAATACTTTGAAGGCAGGGCGGCGAGCGCCTACCCGTCCCATAGTTCGCAGGTGGCGGCGGCGGCTTCGTTTTACGGGGTCAGCGATTTGAGGACCATCTTCACCGATCGACCCCTGGCTGGCTACGCTCTCGACCACCCCGAGGATGACGGCGCCGAATGGCGGCTACTGGGAAGCACCCACCCCGTACCCGCAGACGTGTCTACTATCGACGCGTCCAAGGGTGAGCGGGCGGTTCCGGGTGTCTGCATCGAGCGCGCCCAAAAGAACTGGGAGCGTGCGCATCCTATTGATGCGGTACGCCCCCAGAAACGAGTGAATAAGGTCGAAAGTGCCTCTGCACAGGGTGCGAGCGGCGGTGCCACTGCCCTGATGCTTGTGCACGGTATTAGTGATTCGTGTGTGCCGTACCAGCAATCGGTGCGGGTGTATCAGGCGCTGCGCACGCGGCAGGTGCCTACCGATTTGGTGCTGGTTCCGGATGCCGAACACGGGGATTCGCGCTGTTTTAGCCCCGATATTGTTCAGCAGATGCTGCAGTTCTTCAACCGTACTGTTTAGTTCAACCGCGCTTTCTAGAACCGCGCTGTCTGAACCGTATTGTCTGACCCGAGTGATTGATCAGAAAGTAATCGACCAGATGCGGGTTTAGCGAACGCGGCGGTTCACGTATTCGTGCTCAAGGCGGTAGCGTTCGAGGTCATCAAAAGCAACGCGACGGTGCGTGTTAATGCGCTCGAACGGAATATCTCCGCGCTCCAGCAGGCGAACAACGGTCGGGCGGGATACGCCCAAGTAGTCTGCCGCCTCCTGCGTGGTCATGAGGCGGTCCTGGCGTACCACACAGACATCCTTACGGTCGGCGAATGCGCGCGCTACGGAGGTGAGGGGTCCGTACATTTCGGGGGAAATCTGTACGCGCTCGCCGTCGCCGGTGACCAGGTAGAGGGTTTCTTCGGCGCTGAGGCGGTCGAAGTGGGTGCGCAGACTCGCGTGAACGAGGGCTTGGAAGAGTTCTTCGCAGCGGTGGTGAATTTCTTCGTGCTGTCCGTCTTCGTAGCAATCCAACACTGCAACACGTGTTGCCGGGTACGTCTTTGGTGATGGCATAGTCACTCCTTCGTTACTGTGTTATTCACCACTGTAGCAGTTGAACGAAACTATCGAAAGAAAGTTAAGAAGCGCAGTTAATTCGCATCTACGGTGCATAAAATTCAGATGAATAATTATTAATTCTATAGATAGCATTTGATGTCATTTATTGTATATTAACTGCTCTCCTGGGGTCAGTATTCCACCACCGCCCACCCCGGGGTTCCCGCGAACAAACCCAAATATGACAAACAAAGCACACCCCAAGCCCACCGCGGGCAAGGCGAGTACACTGGATAGGATATGTCTGAGCAGAAATCCACGAAGAAACACGCAGATACTTCTAAGGCCCCCCGCACCGCCCCCACCATGGCGAGCATGGCCGCCGCAATCCATGCGGCAAAGGTACGATCCTCTGAAAAAGCCGGCGAAAAAACCGCAGATAAAACTACTGAGAACAACGCGGTAAAAAACGGCGCCCCGAAGAAGGGTGCGCAGAAGAACAGCGCCCCGAAGAATAACGCAGACCGCAAGAGCTCCTCCCGCGGCACCTCCGAACGCGACTCCAACGCCTCCCGCTCCAACCGACGCGGAGGCGGTCCCAACCGCGCCCGCAAGCAGGGTAACCAGCAGGGCGACAACAAGAGCAGCCAGCAGAACCGCCCGGCACCGCGCCGCTACGAACCCTTCATTCCCGAGGTCATCACCTACCCCGAAGAACTGCCCGTCAGCGAACGCCGCGAAGACATCATGGAGGCAATCCGCGACAACCAGGTCGTCATCATCGCGGGTGAAACCGGCTCCGGTAAAACCACCCAGATCCCCAAAATGTGCCTCGACCTGGGCCTGGGAGAGAAGGGCCTCATCGGCCACACCCAGCCGCGCCGACTCGCCGCGCGCTCCGTCGCCGAACGCATCGCCGAAGAACTCGGCCAGAAAATCGGCGAAACCGTCGGCTACCAGGTGCGATTCACCTCCGAAGTGGGCGAACACAGCGCTATCAAGCTCATGACCGACGGCATTCTGCTCGCCGAGATTCAGAACGACAAGCTACTGCGCCGCTACTCCACCCTCATCATTGACGAAGCGCACGAACGCAGCCTGAACATTGACTTCATCCTCGGCTACCTCAAGCGCATCCTGCCGCAGCGCCCGGATCTGAAGGTCGTCATCACCTCCGCGACCATCGACCCGGAGCGTTTCGCACGCCACTTCTCCCCCAGCTACGTGCCGGGCAAGGGCATCGTCGACGAAAACCTCAGCGCCGAAGAACGCGAAATCGCCGAAGCGATCCTGCCCGACGACGCGCCGCCCATCATTGAGGTGTCCGGCCGAACCTACCCCGTGGAAATCCGCTACCGCCCGCTCGACGAGGAAGACTACCTCAGCGACGACGAAATCGAAGACGACCACGACCCCACCGACGGTATCCTCGACGCTATCAAGGAACTCTCCAAGGAAGCGCCCGGCGACATCCTTATCTTCTTCTCCGGCGAACGCGAAATCCGCGACGCCAAGGACGCCATTGAGGCAATGGTTCTCAAGTCGCCGCGCCTGAACTACGAAGTGCTGCCCCTGTACGCGCGCCTCTCGCTCGCAGAGCAGCACCGCGTGTTCTCCCCCGGATCGCGCCCGCGCATCGTGCTCGCCACGAACGTTGCCGAAACCTCGCTGACCGTGCCCGGCATCAAGTACGTCATCGACACCGGCACCGCACGCATCTCCCGCTACTCGGCACGCACCAAGGTGCAGCGTCTGCCCATCGAACGCATCTCGCAGGCAAGCGCCAACCAGCGTTCCGGTCGATGCGGCCGCGTCAGCGACGGCATCGCAATCCGCCTCTACTCCGAAGAAGACTTCAACTCACGCCCCGAGTTCACCGACCCCGAAATTCTGCGCACCAACCTCGCAGCCGTCATCCTGCAGATGATCGCAATCGGCGTGGTCCGCGAACCCGGCGACATCTCCCGCTTCCCGTTCGTGCAGCCGCCCGCATCCCGCGCCATCAACGACGGCGTGAACCTGCTGCGCGAACTCGGCGCGCTCACCGAACGCCCCCGCCAGCCCCGCAAGGGCCGCGGCAATAGCGCAACCCTCACCGCCATCGGCCGAGCCATGGCGGCATTTCCCGTGGACCCGCGCCTCGCCCGCATGATCATTGAAGGCGGCCGCCGCAACTGCGCCAAGGAAATGATGGTGCTCGCCGCCGCCCTGACCATCCAGGACCCGCGCGAACGCCCCGCCGACGTGCGCGCCGAAGCCGACGCGATGCACGCCCGCTTCGTCGACGACACCTCCGACTTCTCCTCCTTCCTGCTGCTCTGGGACTACATCAACGAGCAGCAGGCGGCGCTGTCCTCCTCGCAGCTACGCAAAATGTGCCACCGCGAATACATCAACTACCTGCGCATCCGCGAATGGCAGGACCTCTTCGCGCAGCTACGCGAAATGGGACGCACCGCCAACATTCACGCCAGCGGCGGCAGGGACATCAACGCCTCCGCCCACGAAATCGACATCCACAAGAGCCTGCTCTCCGGCCTGCTCTCGCACGTGGGCGCCAAGGAAGAACGCGAAAAGGACTCCAAGGGACGCAACCGCGGCCCCCGCGAATACCTCGGCGCACGCGGCACCAAGTTCGCGATCTTCCCCGGCTCCGGCCTGTTCAAAAAGAGCCCCGACTGGGTGCTCTCCGCCGAACTCGTCGAAACCTCCCGCCTGTGGGCGCGCACCAACGCCTCCATCGACCCGCAGTGGATCGAAGAAATCGGCAAGCACCTCATCAGCGTGCAATACTCCGAACCGCACTGGTCCCTCAGCTCCGGCGCGGCAGTCGCCTACGCCAAGGGCACCCTCTTCGGTCTGACCATCTACGCCGACCGCCCCGTACAGTACGCCCGCGTAGACGCCGCCGCAGCCCGCGAACTGTTCATCCAGTCCGCCCTCGTCGAAGGCCAATGGCACACCCAGCACAAGTTCTACCTGCGCAACCAGCGCGCCCTCGCCGAAGTCGAAGAACTCGAAGCACGCCTACGCCGCCGCGACCTGCGCGTAGACGACTCCGTACTCTTCGCCTTCTACGACGCACGCATCCCCGCCCACGTCACCGACGTGCGCGCCTTCGACAAGTGGTGGAAGCAGGCACGTCTTGAAGACGACAACTACCTGGACTTCAACCCCGAAAAGCTCATCAACGAGGAAGCTGCCGACTACGACGACTCCCAGTTCCCCCGCCAGTGGGTGCAGCGCACCGACAGCGGCGAACTCACCCTGGACCTGCGCTACGAATACGCCCCCACCGCAGGTGTAGGAGGCGCCCGCACCGAAGCCGCCAAGCGCGACGGTGTGGCCGTGCAGGTGCCGATTCTCTTCCTCAACCAGCTGAGCCACGAACCGTTCCGCTGGCAGATCCCCGGCCTGCGCCACGAGCTCGTGACCGCGCTCATCAAGTCGCTGCCCAAGGCGATTCGACGCAACTTCGTGCCCGCACCCGACGTGGCGCGCGCCGCCTGCGCCGCCCTCGAGGAAGACTACTCCCCCGCAACCGACGAGCTGCTCCCCTCCCTCGCGCTCGTACTGCGCCGCCTGCGCGGCGTGGTCGTCGAACCCGAAGCCTTCAACTGGGACGCCGTGCCCGAGCACCTGAAGATGGGCTTCCAGGTGCGCAACACCCGCAACAAAATCCTGGGTGAGGGCAAGGACCTGCGAGCCCTGCAGCAGCAGCTACACAAGGAGATTCGCAGCGCCCTCGCCGACTCGCTCGGCGCATCCGACGAGGCCATGGCGAAGATGGTTGCGCTCGCGCAGGGTGGATCAGGCAACTCAGGCGGCTCGGGCAACTCGGGTGGCTCCGCTCGTCCGGGCAGCGCAAAGGGCGCGAAGAACCCGGCGAAGGGCACCCAGGCCGAGGCGGGTGCATCCGGCGGAGTACGCGAGGTCACCGGCCTCACTGCCTTCCCCGCCGACATGTTCCCGGACGGAGCCATCCCCCGCAAGGTACAGCGCATCATCGCGACCCAGGCGGTTAACGGCTACCCCGCCCTCGTCGACGAAGAAACCAGCGTAGGTCTGCGAATCTTCCCCACCGAAGCAGAGCAGCTGCACGCGCAGCGTCGCGGCATCATCCGCCTGCTCCAACTGCAGGTGCCCTCGCCCGTGCGCTACGTGAGCGAACACCTCTCCCACAAGGAGAAAATCGTCTTCACGCAGAACCCGCACGGCTCCATCGACGAACTCATTCGCGACTGCACCGTCGCGGCGCTCGACCACCTCGTGCCGCACACCCCCATCTTCACGCACGCCGAATACAGCGAACTCTACGAGCACGTGCGCGCCGAACTCATCGAGACGGTCTTCGACGTGACCAAGCTCGTCGCCGAAATCCTCTCCGAAGCCACCGCGCTGAAGAAGGCTATCAAGAAGGCAACCTCGCTGACGACCATGCACGCCGTCTCCGACGTGAAGGCTCAGATGGAGAACCTGGTCTACCCCGGGTTCGTGGCGCAGACCGGCTACGATCAGCTGGTTCACCTGCCGCGTTACCTGAAGGCCGCCCAGGTGCGCCTGACGAAGCTCGGCCCGAACCTACACCGCGACAACCAGCTGATGCTCACGGTGCAGGATCTTGAGGATTCCTACGATAACGCGGTCAAGTCGCTCCCGGCAGGCACCATCGTGCCGGATGCGCTCCGCCGCGTGAACTGGATGATTGAGGAGCTGCGCGTCAGCTTCTTCGCCCAGGAGCTCGGTACCGCCTACACGGTGTCTGAGAAGCGCATTGCGAAGGCTCAGCGTGAGGCGCTAGACGCTATCAAGCGCTAGTTTGTGAGCTTGCGGACAGCGGTGTTCGTCCTCGCTCTTACTCAGGTGTAGGTGCGCCGAATGTTTCCTCCGCGCCTACGCAGGGGCACCCGTCACCCGGACGCTCCGTCCTCTCCTTGCTTCGCTGCGGAGAGCGTCCGGGTTGACACCCTGAGGGCGCTTCCGGAAAACACGGCTGCACCTGCAGCACAAGCAAAGAGCCCCCACACGAGGTAATCGTGTGGGGGCTCTTTGCCGTTCACAGCGCAAGCTAAGCCGGGAACCTAGCGCGGAAAGGCGGTGTCGTCCGTAGCGACATCAGGGTGCCCGAGCTCTGCGAGGGCGGGTGCCCCTGTAGGAGCGAGGACGAACACCGCCTCTCAGCGTGAGAAACGGTTAGGCAGCCGCCTCGCAGAAAGTCACCGTCACCGAACCGTTACTGCGCTCGCGCATCCACTGCGGCGCGTTCTCAGCCGAAACAATCGCACCCTCGCTCACCGACGGGGCGAGGTACGAGCCGCCCGCGCCACCTGCGCCGCCCTGCATCGTGTAGCCAATGCCCTGACGCACGCCAGTCGGGCTGTTCAGCCACTTCTGGGTCAGCACAATCGAGGAGACGGACTGTGCCGCGCCGGAACCGCCGCCTCCGTAGCCTGCGCCGCCACCACCGGACACCACGGACTGGTAGCCGTTGAAGTTCTGCGCGTACGCGCCCTCGTCGTTGTAGATGTCCAGGTCCCAGCTGCGGTCCTCGTAGGTGCCCTTCTCGTGCACGCTGGCGGGGTTCTCATCCAGCTGGTAGGAGTATGCGCCCGCACCATCGCCGCCGTTGCCCGCGAAGCCGCTCGTGCCCGCGTTACCGGCAACAAACTGGCTGAATAGCACCTGGTTGTTGGTGGTTTCAAAGCCGATGATGGGGCCGCTAGCCGGCAGAGTGCCTGCCGCGCCGCCTGCACCGCCTATACCCGCTGCGCCGCCGAAGCCGGAGTTGTAGGTCAGGACCTTGGAACGTTCCGCATTGTAGACTTCGTAGCCGGGGGTGCCGTTGGAGCCCGCCGCTGCGGAGGCGCTACCCGCCGCATCGAACTGCGGGGATGCGTCCGAGCCGAGGGGCGCCACACCGGCGTCGATCTGGCCGTTGAAGTTGGAGTACCAGGGGTCTGCGTAGGACACGGCGGAGGTGGTCATGCCCGCGCCGCCACCGCCGCCTGCTACAGCTACGACGACGCCGTCGATGAGCAGCGCGGAGGAGCCGCCGCCGGATGCAGCGTACACCTGGCTCTTGGAGTTTGCCGGGTCCGCATACTTGGCGTCGACCTGCGCGGTGATGGTGGCGGGGATGGTGTAGGCGGGTACGGAGCCGCCGTTGCCGTATCCTTCACCACCTGCGGTGGGGGTGAGGGAGCCGTCACCGATACCGCCTGCCGCGGCGATAATCTGCACGGTGGAGCCGGGGGTGACGGGGACGATGCCGCTGACCTTCGCGCCGGAGCCGGCGGGGGTCATACGATTGTTGGTGCCGCCCGCGCCGCCGACCAGTTCGAACCGGAGCTTGTGGACGTTGTCCGGCACGGCAAAGGTCTGCACGGTCTTGGTGCCTTCTTCGGTGCCGGAGATGTTGTACGCAGGGTATGCGGCGAAGGTACAGTCTGCGGCGACGGACGCTGCGTAGGAGGGGATGGTTGCGGAGGCGGCGACGACGGGTGCCACCCAGGCTGCACCGGAGACGAGCTTGCGGCGGGTCAGGGAAGTAGACATGGTATGCCCTTTATTCAGGTGGGGTGATGTGTTTGCGGCGCGGCGATATTTGATTCCAAACAAGCCTCGAATTGCTTGCTGTGGAAAGAAAATCGGCGCCGCTCAAAAGAATACCCTGAACCTCAGCTTTAACGTAAATTTCACCGATTATCGCTCAGTGGATCTATGCGAGCCGCAGGTTCCGTCCGCGCACGCAACGCCAGCAGAGGGTCTGCAGGTTTTCGGGCTCGTTGTTACCGCCTTCGGATAGCGGGACCTTGTGAACGACCTCGAGGATGAGGATTCGTTCACGCATGATAGAGTTGCCGCATCCGGGGTTTTGGCAGGTGTAGTTGTCGCGTTCTTTGATGCGTTGGCGTAGCTGCGCGGTCAGGAGGGTGCGTTCGCCGCCTTCGGGCCATGCCCAGCGTATTTTGCGTTCGAGGGTTTCGGAAAGCGCGTCGAGGGTTGGGGTGTCGAGGGTGACGGTGACAGCGCGGTTTTCTTTGCCTCCGATCGAGGTGTATTCGAAGCGGTAGACGGGGTACGGCACGGTCAGCCCCACGTGGCAGACGTTGAGTTTGTTCCAGAACTCGTCGGCGTAGTTCTTGGTGATAAATTGGGGCGGGCTGATATGTGCAATCATGTCCTCTTCGCGGCGTCGCACGTTGTCGATTGCGGTTTCGAGGCGCGCGATATCGTCGGAGAGGCGCTGTACGTCTTTGAGGGTTTGCAGGTCGGCTTCGATGTGGAAGTATTTGGTGAGGCTGCCGATGGGGTCCCGTTCGGCTTCGAGAACGACCTGTTGGGAGGAGTTATAGACGTGCGGGTGGCGTTCTTCGGGTTTCTTCCGCAGTAGCGTCTGCCAGGTTTTGGGTTGTTGAACTTCGACGGTGGCGAGGTGGCCATACATGCCGTTGGTGGAGGTGCCGAGTTCGAAGATTCCGTGGGTGTAGATGTCGTGCACGTAGCTGGCGACTTCGTTGTATTCGCTGGCGAGTGTGGCGGTGCGTTGCCGGTGCGTCTGGAATTCGGGGGATGCGAAGTACCGGTTTTTGCGGATGGTCAGGATGATGCCCACGATGAGCACGATGATGGCGGCGCCGAGGATGACGTACCAGAGGGAGAAGGCGAGGCATACGGCGAAGAAGATGCCGAGCCCTTTGAGGAATTTCATGGGTGTTCCTTTGTGATACGGCGGTGTATCTGTGAGTGATAGATTTCCTCCATTAGGGTATCGGAGGTGGGTGCGGCTGACAAAGCCGACTCGGCGGAGCCAGCAAAAGACTGAAAGAGCGACAGCCCCTCTCCCCTTTAAGTTCGTTATGCCGGTATCGCGCACACAAGCCCTGCGCTTACTAATCTGAGGCTGGGTGTTTTATTTACGAAGTGGAGGGAATGGTGTCCTCCGCAGTGACATCAGGGTGCCCGAAGCGAAGCGAGGGCGGGTCCCCTGTAGGAACAAGGAGGGCACCATCCCTCCTAAACCAAAACTAAAAAGTTAAACACAAAAGCCCTGATTCCGAAGAATCAGGGCTTCATTTGTGCGCGATACTGGGATCGAACCAGTGACCTCTTCCGTGTCAGGGAAGCGCGCTACCGCTGCGCCAATCGCGCTCACAAAACAGTTGTTTTGTTGCGAGGTGAGGACGGGATTCGAACCCGCGTACACGGCTTTGCAGGCCGCTGCCTAACCACTCGACCACCTCACCGCATACGCTCCACAAGGGAACGCGTTCGAACTCTTGGAGTCCTTACGAGCGGTTGACGAGACTTGAACTCGCGACATCCACCTTGGCAAGGTGGTGCTCTACCAACTGAGCTACAACCGCATATCAGCGTATTCAATTTGAATCATTCCGTTGGAGTTTTTCGCTCCGTCGTGCTGACAGGTAAATACTATACGGGGTTTTTGAGTGTTTGCCAAATCCTTTGCAGAACACCTTGTGTTCCGCGTGTTTCCGGGGCAGAACAGGGTATTTGGGCTCGTTTTTGAGATGCACGAGCAAAATTTATTTTCATGCTGCCGGTCACATTTTTGGGGTTTTGGGGTGGTTACTGTTCCCGTGAGGGCAGCGGCGGGCACACGATGTCCTCCACGATGTCTGCAGAACGTCCGCAAAATTTTTCGCAAGGACACGAAAAGGAGGGGTGGGGAACCTGGTTCCCCGCCCCTCCCCTATGAAATCCGCATCAGAAATCCGCACTGGCAAAAACGCCAGGCTCATATTTTTCTGGAATCTTTCTAGAGTTCTTCGAAGAAGAGGCGTTCGTAGACCTTGCGGGCGTTGCGGGTTTGGCGCAGGTAGTCCTCTTCGAGGGCGCGTGCGCTGCCGGCGGGGTATCCGCACCAGCGGGCGATTGCTTCCAAGTCGGCGCGTCCCGAGGGTAGGGTGTCGGATTGGCGCACGCCGCGCAGTACGTTGCCGCCGCGGATCTTCGTGGCGAGTAGCCAGGCGCCACTGAGGATTTCAGCGTCCGCAGCTTCGACCAGCCCCGCCTCAACCGCGGCGTTTAGCGCCTTCAGGGTGGAGGTGGTGCGCAGCCCGGGCACGGCGTGCGCGTGGCGTAGCTGTACGAGCTGGACTAGCCATTCCACGTCGGAGAGGCCGCCGCGGCCGAGCTTGAGCTGGCGGGTGCGGTCGGCACCGTGCGGCATGCGTTCGTTTTCAACGCGCGCCTTCATGCGGCGAATCTGCTGCACCTGTTCGGGCGTGAAAGTTGCCGGGTAGCGGTACGGGTCGATGAGCTCCCCGAAAGCCTCGCCGAGCGCCTCGTCGCCGGCGATGGGGCGAGCGCGTGTGAGCGCTTGGAACTCCCAGGTTTCCGCCCAGCGTTCGTAGTAGGAGCGGTAGGAGTCCAGCGAGCGCACGATAGCGCCCTGCTTGCCTTCGGGGCGCAGGTCGGCGTCCACATCGAGGGGCCGTTCGGCGCGAATGGCGGGCTTGACGGGCTGCTTGAGGAGCGCCAGGGTGCGGTTGACGATGCGTGCCGCCTGTTCCTGTGCGGCGTCTTCGTCGGCCCCGTCGAGGGGTTCGTGGACGAACATGACGTCCGCGTCGGAGCCGAAGCCGTTCTCGGCGCCGCCGAGGCGGCCCATACCGATGACGGCGATGCGGGTGAGCAGCTTCTCCCCCGCTACCGCCTCAGCTTCGGCGGGCTCGGCTACTTCCGCGGGTTCAGCGCCTTCCGGTGCCGCTTGGAGTTCACGCAGGGCAATCTGCAACGCCGCGCCGATCGTGCACTCGTCGATGGCGGCAAGACCAGCGCAGGTATCCTCAATAGTCGCAATGCCGAGGGTCCAGCCCATGGCGGTGCGCAGGGTTTCGCGGCGGCGCAGGTAGCGCACGGCGCGCATCGCCTCGGCGGCGTCCGCGTGGCGTGCCAGCAGGGAGGAAATCTCGGAGGCGAGCGCTTCTTCCCCCAGCGGTTTGAGGTCGGCGACCTTGTCCAGCCAGACGATGGAGGCGGATGCGTCCTCGAGCAGGTCGGTCATGGGGCGCGAGCTGGAGAGTAGCTGGCTGAGGCGTTCTGCGGCTGCGGGTGAGTCGCGGAGCATGCGCAGGTACCAGCTGGTGCTGCCGAGCGATTCGGAGACGATACGGAATCCGAGCAGGCCGGCGTCCGCGTCCACGCCGCGGGCGAACCAGCCCAGTAGCACGGGCATGAGGTGCCGCTGAATGTCTGCACTGCGGGAAAGTCCCGTGGTGAGTGCCTTGATGTGGCGCATGGCGCCGCGCGGGTCGCGGTAGCCGAGGGCGGCAAGACGGTCCTGTGCCGCCTGTTCGCTGAGCACCACTTCGTCGCGGCTGAGCGTGGAGACAGCGGCGAGTAGCGGGCGGAAGAAGATTCGCTCGTGCAGAGAACGGACATTCCGTTTAATTTTCTGCCACGCCTTCAGCATCTGCTCGGCGGAGAGCGTGCCGTTGCGTTCCGGGGAGAGAATCGAGCGGGCAAGAGCGCGCTGTTCGGCTTCCTTCTCGGGCATCAGGTGGGTGCGGCGCAGCTGCTGCAACTGGATGCGGTGCTCCAGTACGCGCAGCTTCTTGTAGTCGCGGCTGAACGCTTCGGCGTCGGTGCGGCTAATGTAGCTGACGGCGGTCAGCGCCGCGAGAGAATCCACGGTGGACTTGGTGCGCACGGCGGGGTCAGTTCGACCGTGCACGAGCTGCAGCAGCTGCACGGTGAACTCAATATCGCGCAGGCCGCCCGGACCCAGCTTAATCTGGCGGTCTACCTGGTGTGAGGGAATGTTGTCGGTCACGCGGGCGCGCATCGCCTGCACGGATTCCACGAAGGATTCACGGCCGGCGGACTCCCACACGAAGGGGTCAATTGCGCGGGCGTAGCGGGCACCCAGCTGCGCCGAACCGGCGATGGGACGCGCCTTGAGAAGTGCCTGGAACTCCCAGTTTTCGGCCCAGCGTTTGTAGTACTGCACGTAGGATTCAACGGTACGCACGAGCGGGCCGTCCTTGCCCTCGGGTCGCAGGTTCGCGTCGACCTCCCAGAGGGCGGGTTCGGGTGCGGGGCCCATGATGGCGCGGGTGAGGGCGTGCACGAGTTCCGTGCCGATGGTGGAACATTCGTTCTCGGTGAGCTTGAGCGGGGCGCTCTCCCCCTCTGCCCCGGCATGAGGCGCGGCGCCAGCGGCGGCGGGTTCCACGGGCGCAACCACATACACCACGTCAACGTCAGAGATGTAGTTCAGCTCGCGGGCACCGCACTTACCCATACCGATAATCGCCAAGTCCAGGGCGTCTACGGCTTCGCCTCGGCGAGGAGCCGCCAGACCGGGCCCCAGTCCCTCCGCTACTTCGGTGCGCGCAATAGCGAGCGCGCCCTCCAGCGCGGCGGCTGCCAAATCGGCGAGGTGACGACCGATGGTGGGCATCATTTCGACCGGGTCTTCACAGCACACGTCGAGCAGGGCGATGCGCGCCAGGGCGGCGCGGTAGGCAACGCGCAGGGTCACGTAGCCGTCTTTGCCGGTCTGTTCGGCGGCAGCGCGCGGACGCTCCGCGTGGGGGTCGGCGCCGAGGGCGGTGAGGATATCGCGGCGGTAGGGGGTATCCAGCGGTGCGATGGGGGTCAGGAATTCCCCGTCGGTTTCCGGCAGGATTGACGCCGGGTGCTGGGAGCGAATCAGCGCGCTCTCAGCCGGGTACACCTGCGTGTCGAAGAGCGGATCGATGAGCTCGGGGCGGCGGTAGAGAAAATCGCCAATCGCCTGGGATGCGCCGAGCAGTCGGTACATGCCGAATTCTTTGTCGCCGCGGTTGGCGCGTTCGGCGACCGCCGGGTGCTTCTCGATGAGACGCACGAGGGCGGGCAGGGCAATATCCGGTGAGGGTGCGAGGCGCAGCCCGGCAAAGAGCGCATCCTGCGAGACGTGCTTCAGCTCGGGTGCGTTGAGCCAGCGTTCTGCCTTGGACGGGTCGTGGAAGCCGGTGGCAATCATGCGGGTGTGCAGGCGCAGCTGTGCTTTGCGTTCGGCTTCGGCGCGCTGTTCGTCGTCGAGCGCATCGGGGGCGATGTCGGTCAGCGGCTTGGGTTCTTTGGCGGGGTCAACAATGCGGATGAGCCCGGTGACCGGGTAGTGAGAGCTGTCAGTCATAGCGTGAGAACTGTGGGTAGAGAGTATAAATTTCGGCGGGATAAAAAGCGATGCTGATACACCTGTGGGCGGTACCCGCCGGCGTGTTACCGGTAGCGGGTACCGCCCTGAGGCTGTCAGCGCTCACTCATCCTGTGAGGAGGTGAGAGGATCCAGCCGTTAGAGGATTCCGAGGTTGTGCTTGAGCTCGTAGGGGGTCACCTGAGCCTGGTACTGGTCCCAGTCGGCGCGCTTATTGCGCAGGAACTGCTCGAAGACCTGCTCGCCCAGAACCTCCGCCATGAACTCGGATTCTTCGGTGATATTGATGGCTTCACGCAGGGACGCGGGCAGCGGGTTGTAGCCCATGGCGCGGCGTTCGGCGTTGGTCATGGCGGCGAGGTCTTCGGTCACGGCGGGCATGAGCGGGTACTCGTTTTCGATACCCTTCAGACCGGCGGCGAGAATCACCGCGTAGGCGAGGTACGGGTTCGATGCTGAGTCCAGGCCGCGGTACTCGATGCGGGCGGACTGCATCTTGTTCGGCTTGTACAGAGGCACACGCACGAGGGCGGAGCGGTTGTTGTGGCCCCAGGAGACGTAGGAGGGTGCCTCGCCGCCGCCCCAGAGGCGCTTGTAGGAGTTGATGAACTGGTTGGTGACCGCGGTGAATTCGGGGGCGTGCTTGAGCACACCGGCGATGAAGTGGCGCGCGGTCTTGGACAGCTGGTATTCGGCACCGGCTTCGAAGAATGCGTTGGTGTCGCCTTCAAAGAGGGAGAAGTGGGTGTGCATGCCGCTACCGGCGTACTTGGTGAAGGGCTTGGGCATGAAGGTTGCGTACATGCCGAGCGAGTAGGCGACTTCCTTGATGACGGTGCGGAAGGTCATGACGTTGTCGGCGGTCTGTAGGGCGTCGGCGTGGCGCAGGTCGATTTCATTCTGGCCGGGGCCGGTTTCGTGGTGGCTGAATTCGACGGAGATGCCAACTTCTTCGAGCATGGTCACTGCCTTGCGGCGGAAGTCCTGCACGATGCCGCCGGGGGTGTGGTCGAAGTAGGATTCGTAGTCCACGGGCACGGGGAATCCGTCGGCGCCGAGCTTGGAGGATTCGAGCAGATAGAACTCAATTTCGGGCGAGGTGTAGCAGGTGAAGCCCATCTCCGCAGCTTTGTTGAGTACGCGCTTGAGCACGCCGCGGGTGTCGGATGCGCTGATTTCACCGTCGGGGGTGAGTACGTCACAGAACATGCGGGAGGTGATGTCTTCTTCACCGCGCCAGGGCAGAATCTGGAAGGTGGAGGGGTCCGGCTGCAGCAGCATGTCGGATTCGTAGATGCGGGAGAAACCCTCAATCGAGGAACCATCGAAGCCCAGGCCCTCGTCGAAGGCGCTTTCTACCTCGGCGGGCGCGAGCGCGACGGATTTGAGGGTGCCGACCACGTCGGTGAACCAGAGGCGGATGAAGCGGATGTCGCGCTCTTCGATGGTGCGCAGTACGAATTCCTGTTGACGGTCCATGAGTTGCCCTCTCGGTGCGGGCGCGCATCCGCGTGGTACCCGTCTGTGGGTGGCGGAGGCGCGCTAAATTTGCTGCCGAGGTGAGGAAGACCCTGTTGCGGAAGGTCCTGCATGTCCCTTGGGGTTCCAAGGGGTTCCGGCGGGTTGTGTACCAGCGGTGCTGGCGCCTCCTTGCCCCGGCGTGTGTCCTGTTGTTATCTAGCCTATCGGGTTCTGCTGTGCGTCGCGCGGGTGGGAGGTTTCGTTTGTGTAAATTCTCTTTTTCTGCGCCGCGGTAGCTCAGATTCTGGGCGGTATCGGGGCCGCTCCCCCACTTTTCTGCGGTGTGGGTTTTACTCAGATGCCAAGCAGGTTCAGATACCTAGCATATGACGGTTCTCGGGGCGGGGAGCGGGGTCGCCTTGCGATAATGGGAGTATGCTACATTCCATTCTTCCCTCGACTGTGCAGTTTCCGTCGGAGCAGTTTCCATTGGCGCAGCTTCCGCTGGCGACCAGCATCGTTGCTGCTGACCCCACCGGGCTTGAGTGGCTGCTACTTATTGCCGCCCCCATTGTTTTCTTGGTGTTGTATCTGGTCTGTCTTTTTGCGGTTGCAGTCTTTGGCCCGACAGTCATGAAGAATAACAAGACCGGTGGTGCGACCTACCTGCTGGACCGCCCCTCCCGTGTGGCGTTTAGGACCCGCACCGTGGCGTTGTGGGCGCTGGTTGGTGCGTTTGTGGAGTTCATTTGGACCGGTTATACGGGTCGTTTGGGGTCGAGCGCGGCTATTCCGGTCATTATTTTTAGCTGGTCGTGGAAGTACACTTTCTTCTTCTTGCCGCTTCAGGTAATTCGTTCCTGGTATGTTCACGCAAGCCGCGGCAAGTATGATGCGCTGTCGGCTGAGGGTGCTCAGCGCCGTGAGAAGCTGAACCGTAAGAGCGCCTACGAGGTGTCGAAGATGATGCAGCGTAACCCGCAGCAGTTCGCGATGAGCAAGGAGCTGCATACGCTGGCGCGCGGTCAGAAGATTGCGGGCGTGCGTCCGTTCCAGCACCTTGACGAGGCGGGCAAGAAGCGCCGCACGAACTATACGGTGGAGCTGGCTGTGGCGCTCATGCAGGCGCGTGCCATGAACCCCGGCAAGCTTCCGTCGGAGGCGTTCGGTGAGGGCATCCTGGGTATGGGTGTTGGCATTACGTCTGATCGTGCGGTGGAGCAGACCTGGTTGACTCTGTGCACGGAGCGTGTCAACGCGCCGGATGCGCAGAATTACCCGGATTCGCTGTACCCGGTGGCGGCTCGTTTTTCGCTGTTTACCACGATGTCGCTGTTGCATCCGGTGATGGGTCGCCCCTATTCGCCGTTTACTGCGCCGGATGCGCGCCGTTTTGTTCCGCGTGATTTCTCGGCGGATACGGTGCTGTTGAAGACTGAGGAGTTGGGCAAGAAGGCTCTGATGCAGAGCGCGATTTTCCGTCAGCTTCATGAGCGTCTTCTGCCGTTGCATCAGCAGCAGCCTCAGCTGGTGGATGGTCGCGCCCTGGCGTATTGCGGTGCCCTGCTGTTGACTGTTGCGAAGGCTGAGGCGGAGAGCCAGCGTCTAACGAGCCAGATTCTGGCGGCGGCGGCTTCGGAGCGCGGCATCCTGTCCTACGGTTTGTTCTCGCAGATTTCTGAGGATTATCAGTGTGTTCAGCGTCTGCTGAATCTGATGGTGAAGGCGACCGCCGACATTGAGCGTTTCCTGAACGCGGTGGAGGCGCTGATGCAGATGCATTCTGGCCCGGTTCAGCCGTCCGGTATTGCGTACGAGAAGGCGCAGATGGAGTACATTGCCGCTCTTCTGGACGTTATTGTCTTCTCTTCGCACGCCCCGCTTGCCGGTTCTATTCAGGCGTCTTACGCCCTGCTGAAGGCAGACTATGAGGCGTTTACGTTCAACACTACCGATGAGCTGAGCCGCAGCTACTGGCTGCAGTACGCGAAGAACGCGGTGAACGCCTGCGATACGGGTCTAGCTCAGGGCTACGAGGGTTTCTTCGGCGCTGATGATGCAGTAAAGACGGCTGATGCGGCGAGGACGGCGTGGGAGTCCTACGCGGAGGACGTCGTGAAGGAAGTCTGCACCTACTCGATTACGCAGCTGTATTGGGATGCGCTGGTGCAGCAGGCGCTCATTCAGCGCGATTTGCCGCGTGAGTTTAGTGATGCTTCTTCCGCTATTCCGGAGCTGATGAATAAGAACGCCGCTGCGTCGTTCCCGACCTACTACATTAACCTCATCTGGAACTAGGTTCAGGGCGAACGGTACGCCAGGTTGGAGCCGTGCAGGGTTAGAATAGTCAGCATGACTACTGAGCGTTCTTCCGAGATCTCTTCGCCCTACGCGGCACAGCCTGCCGCTACCTCCGCGGCGGCTCCCGCGACTGCTTCTGCGTCGAAGCCTTTTGCCCTGGACACCGTCAAGAAGGTTCGTACCGTTCACCTGGCGCAGGCTAAGGCGACCGGGCAGAAGTTCTCCATGCTGACCTGTTATGACGCCCTGACGGCGCAGATTTTTGATCGCGCCGGCATCGACATGCTGCTGGTTGGCGATTCTGCGGCGAATGTGGTGCTCGGCTACGAGTCGACCCTGACCATTACCCTGGATGAGATGATTCCGCTGGTTGCGGCGGTTTCTCGCGGTGCATCCCGCGCCATGGTGGTTGCCGATCTGCCGTTTGGTTCTTATGAGCAGTCCCCGCAGCAGGCGGTGGCGAGCGCTGTTCGCCTGATGAAGGAGGGCGGTGCACACGCGATCAAGATTGAGGCGGATGCTTCGATGGCTGAGTGGGTTCGTGCCCTGGTGCGTACCGGTATTCCGGTGGTGGCGCATGTTGGTTTCACCCCGCAGTCGGAGCATGCCCTGGGTGGTTTCCGTGTGCAGGGCCGCGGCGATGCGTCTGAGCGTGTCCGTGAGGATGCGGTGGCGCTGGCTGAGGCTGGCGCGTTCTGCGTGCTCATGGAGATGGTGACCTCCCAGACCGCGCAGCTGGTGGATGAGGCTGTGGGCGCTGTGCCGACCATCGGTATTGGTGCCTCGAATGTGACGACCGGTCAGGTGCTGGTGTGGCAGGACATGATGGGTGTTCGTTCCGGTCGCGTGCCGCGTTTTGTGAAGCAGTTTGCGCAGGTTGGCCAGGTTATGGAGGACGCTGCGCGTGCTTATCGTGAGCAGGTTCGTTCGGGTGAGTTCCCGGCGGCTGAGCACAGCTTTGAATAGGCTTTAGGTTTAGAAGACAGCTTGAGACAAAGCGAAGACCCCCGTATCCGGTGTTCCGGGTTCGGGGGTCTTGCTGTATCTATTTTTCTGCCTCTGTTAGACGCCTCTATTAGAGGCATACGTGCAGAACGTTCGCTGGGCTTTAGAGCAGGGCTTTAGAGCAGGCCGCCGTCCTTCTCCCATGCCTCGTTGCGTTCGCGGGCGCGGTCCATGGCGTGGGCGGCTTCTTCGTAGGTCTTGAAGGGGCCCCACAGTGAGGTGACGGCGCTCTGCTGGCCGCGTTCAACCTCGCCGGTTTTGAGGTTGTACCAGTACTCTTCGGGGTGCGGGCTGGTGGCTTCGGTCGCGGAGTTCAGGGTCTTTTCGACCGCCGATTCGATGGCTTCGCTCAGGTGGTTTTTCTTCTCGCTCATGGGTTCTCCTTCGACGGTATTGAGTCAGTATGTCTAGCATCTCACGCGCCCAGGTTCGTGGCAATGAGGCGGGCGAAGCTTCTCGCGGCGTTCCTCCCCTTTTCTCATGTCTTCTCCTCCGCTCCCCGCCGCGCGGTTTTGCCGCTAGGGTGTATGGAATTTTATTCACAATCTGGGAAAAAGGTACGGCTTATGTATCCGCCGCTTTTTAGCGCCCCCGCAAGGGACACAACCCGCCCACGCCCGGTAAGATGAAACTATGTCTTCAACCAAAACGAATACTTCGCATAATCTTCCCGCAGAGCCCGGTCGAGCACCCGTCGGTTGCCTGACCCCCGGACGCGTCACCCCCATGCGCCCGGTCCCCTCGCACATTGTTCGCCCCGAGTACGTGGGTAAGCCCACCGCCAACGAGGGTAACGACTCGAACATGTACACCCCCGAGGAAGTTGAGCGGGTTCGCGCAGCCGGCAAGATCGCGGCAGGCGCCATCGTTGAAGCATCCAAGATTTGCGTACCCGGCACCACCACCGACGAAATTGACGTGCTGGTCCACGAATACATTTGCGACCACGGCGCGTACCCCTCCACCGTGGATTACCGCGGCTACCCCAAGTCCGTGTGCACCTCCCTGAACGAGGTCATCTGCCACGGCATCCCGGACTCCACCGTGCTGGAGGACGGCGACATCCTCAACCTGGACGTCACCGCATACCTGGACGGCATGCACGGCGACACCAACAAGACCCTGCTCATCGGCAACGTGGACGAAGAGTCCCGCCTGCTGGTTGAACGCACCGAAGAGTCCCTGAACCGTGCGATTAAGGCTGTGAAGCCGGGCCGCCAGATCAACGTGATTGGTCGCGTCATTGAGAAGTATGCGGCACGTTTCGGTTACGGCGTGGTTCGCGACTACACCGGTCACGGTGTGGGTCGTGAGTTCCACTCGGGCCTCATCATCCCCCACTACGATGCGGCACCCGCCTACGACACCGAGATTCGTGAGGGCATGATTTTCACCATCGAGCCCATGCTGACCCTCGGCACCATCGAATGGGACCTGTGGGACGACGACTGGACCGTGGTCACCCGCGACCGCAAGCGCACCGCACAGTTCGAGCACACCCTCGTGGTGACCGCTGACGGCGCAGACATCCTGACCCTGCCCTAAGTTATTGCCTTAGGCATCTAAGTTTTACGGCTAACCTGCCGGACCATCTATTCATTATCACTCGATCGCAGATATGTTCCTCCGCTCATGCGAAGGAAAGAAAGGAAATCATGGCTAACTACGCTGAGCCCGGCCTCATCAACGACCTGCCCGCACCCACCCCCAAGGACCTGCAGATTGGTGTGGACATTGGAGGCACCGGCATTAAGGGCGGCATCGTCGACCTGCGCACCGGTAACCTCGTGTCGGACCGCTTCCGCATCGACACCCCCAAGCCCGCAACCCCCGAAGCTGTGGCTGAGGTTGTACGCCGCGTAGTTGATGAGCTGCAGGGTCGCGACCTGGCACCGGACCCCGAGTCCGCTGTCGGCATCGACTTCCCCGCAGTGGTGAAGAACGGCATGGTCTTCTCCGCAGCGAACGTGGATGACTCCTGGATTAACACCGACCTGGAGCAGGTCATGAGCGAGGCACTGGGCGGCCGTACCGTCTACGGCCTCAACGACGCTGACGCAGCCGGTCTGGCTGAGGCAACCTACGGCCAGGGCCGTAACCGTGACGGCCTGATCGCTGTCATCACCCTGGGCACCGGCATTGGCTCCGCCCTCATCAACAACGGTGTGCTGATTCCGAACACCGAGCTGGGTCACCTGGAGATTGACGGCCACAACGCTGAGTCTCAGGCTTCCGCACGTGCCCGTGAGGTGCACGAGCTGTCCTGGAAGAAGTACGGCAAGCGCCTGTACCGCTACTTCGACCACGTTCAGATGCTCTTCTCCCCCGACCTGTTCATCATTGGCGGCGGCATCTCCAAGAACCCGGAGAAGTTCATGCCCTACTTTGAGGACCACATCCGTACCCCCATGGTCATGGCTGCCCTGCGTAACAACGCGGGTATCGTCGGTGCGGCACTGTGGGCTGGCGGTATGCTGCCTGAGCGTCAGCGCCGCGGCGAAGCGTAAGATTTACTTCCCGCTTTACCCGCGGCCGCGTCAGCGCTGCGGCGAAGCGTAAAGTGTAGCTACGGCTAAAGGGGCTGTTCCTGAGATAGTTATCTCGGGAACAGCCCCTTTCTGTGTGCCAACCGCGCGTATAGCAGCGGCTGAGCTCATGAGCTACTGGGCTAGATAGTTACTCATCTAGCTAGTTACTGGGCAATGCGGTCCTCACGCAGACGCGCAATCGCCTCCTCAAAGTCTTCAAGGTTCTCAAAGGCCTGGTACACGCTCGCAAAACGCAGGTAGGCGACCGCGTCCAGCTTCGACAGCGGCTCCAGGATGGTCAGACCCACCTCGTGCGCGTTAATCTCCGCCAGACCGCGGGCACGAATCAGCTCTTCAACTTCCTGGGCGAGCTTCGCCAAATCGTCCTCACCCACGGGGCGGCCCTGGCATGCCTTACGCACGCCGGCGGCAATCTTCGAACGGTCGAAGGGCTCGGTCACACCGGAACGCTTAATCACCGAAATGGTGGTGGTTTCAACGGTCGTGAAACGGCGAGCGCAGGAGGTGCACTGGCGGCGGCGGCGAATTGCGGCGCCGTCATCGGTGGTGCGGGAATCCACCACGCGCGAGTCGGTGTGCTTGCAATAGGGGCAGTACATTCGTTTCTCCTTGGCTGGGCGTTAGGGGCGCCCGCGTATACAGCGCTCAAGAATATTTATACCTATTCTACCGTGATATACAGCGGATGCACCGTATGGTGTGAGTGAATATACGCTCAGGGTGGACTCTGCTATGCAGAATCCACCCTGTCATTCCCCTCAGCGGGGCGTGTTGTTAGCGTCGAATGCAGCTCGGACCGAAAATCGTCTTGATTTCACCGAAGAGGCTCGGGTTCGGTTCCACGCGCACGCTCGCATCCAGAAGCACCAGCTGCTCCTTATCGCGGGTGCGGATGAGCATGCGCACATCCGCGGTGCCCTTGTGGTCGCGCAGGGTCTCCTTCAGATCCTTCAGGTTCGCCTCGGTCACCAGGTACTCGGGTACCACGATGGTGATGGGTGCGGCGCGGCCGTCATCGCTGATTTCCAGGATCTGCAGTTCCTGGGCGCTCATGTTCACGCTGCCGTCGTCGCGGCGCTGCACGCGGCCACGAATCGAGCAGATGAGGTCGTCCGCCAGAGCGGCCCCCATCGTCTCGTAGGCGCGGGAGAAGAACATGACCGTGATGGTCGCGCCCGAGGGGTCCTCCAGCTCCACCGAGGCGTACTGGTTACCGCTGGACTTGGCGATGCGGCGCGAAACGCCGGTGAGCATGCCGGCAATCGTGACGGTTTCGCCGTCGCGCACGTGCGAGTCCTCGCTGATGATGTCGTGCACCGAGTGCGAGGCGGCATCCGAGAGAGCGCGCTCCAGGCCGCGCAGCGGGTGATCCGAAACGTACAGGCCCAGCATATCGCGTTCGAAGTTCAGCTTCTCGCGGCGATCCCATTCGGGCACGTCCGGGATGGTCACGGTCAGCTCGTCGCCCAGGGCGTCGTCCATGCCGAGGGAGCCGAAGAGGTCGAACTGGCCCGCCGCCTCCTTGCGCTTGACGGCCACGGCCGCATCCACCGCCGCCTCGTGAATGAGGGACAGCGAACGGCGGGTGTGGCCCAGGTCGTCAAAAGCGCCCGCCTTAATGAGCGATTCGATGGTGCGCTTGTTGCACACCTGTAGCGGCACCTTCTTCAGGAAGTCGTTGAAGGACTCGTAGCGGCCCTTCTCCTCGCGGGCGGCGACCATGCCCTCGACCACGTTCGCGCCCACGTTGCGAATCGCGCCCATGCCGAAGCGGATATCCTCACCCACGGGGGTGAAGGTCAGGGCGGATTCGTTGACGTCCGGGGCGAGCACGGTGATGCCCATGGCGCGGCACTCGTTCAGGTACAGCGCGAGCTTGTCCTTGTTATCGCCCACGCTGGTCAGCAGCGCGGCCATGTACTCCTGCGGGTAGTGCGCCTTCAGGTAGGCCGTCCAGTAAGACACCAGGCCGTATGCGGCGGTGTGCGCCTTGTTGAACGCGTAGTCCGAGAAGGGCAGCAGAATATCCCAGAGGGCCTTCACGGCGCCCTCGGAGTAGCCGTTAGAAATCATGCCGTCGTGGAAGGTGGCGTACTGCTTATCCAGCTCCGCCTTCTTCTTCTTACCCATCGCACGGCGCAGCAGGTCTGCCTCACCGAGCGTGTAGTTCGCGACCTTCTGGGCAATCGCCATCACCTGCTCCTGATACACGATCAGGCCGTAGGTGGTGTCGAGGATGTCCTTGAGCGGCTCGGCCAGCTCGGGGTGAATCGGCTCGATCTCTTGCTTGCCGTTCTTACGTAGCGCGTAGTTGGTGTGCGAGTTCGCGCCCATCGGGCCGGGTCGGTAGAGCGCGAGCACTGCCGAAATGTGCTCGAATTCCTCGGGCTCCATGAGCTTGAGCAGCGCGCGCATGGGGCCGCCGTCGAGCTGGAACACGCCGAGGGTGTCGCCTCGGGCCAGCAGACGGTAGGATTCGGGGTCATCCAGCGAGAGGGACTCCAGCTCCAGGTCGATGCCTCGGTTGTTCTTAATGTTCTCGATGGCGTCGGAAATAATCGTCAGGTTACGCAGACCCAGGAAGTCCATCTTGATTAGGCCCAGGCCCTCGCAGGTGGGGTAATCGAACTGGGTGATGACCTGGCCGTCAGCCTCGCGGCGCATCACGGGAATCACGTCCACCAGATTCTTGCTGGACATAATCACGCCCGCGGCGTGCACGCCCCACTGACGCTTCAGGCCCTCCAGGCCCTTCGCGGTTTCGAACACCTGGCCGTAAATCTTATCGACCGGGTCCTCGATGAGGGCGCGTAGGTCGGCGGCCTCGGCGTAGCGTTTATCCTCTTCGTTGTACACGTTCGCCAGGGCGATGTTCTTACCCATGACGTCCGGCGGCATCGCCTTGGTCAGGCGCTCGCCCACCGAGTACGGCTGGTCCATCACGCGGGAGGCGTCCTTGAGCGCCTGCTTCGCCTTAATGGTGCCGAAGGTGACGATCTGCGCGACCTTGTCCTCACCGTACTTATCGGTCACGTAGTCGATGACCTCGCCGCGGCGACGATCGTCGAAGTCCACATCGAAGTCGGGCATGGAGACGCGGTCGGGGTTAAGGAATCGCTCGAAAATCAGGTCGTGGTCGAGCGGGTTCAGCTCGGTGATGCGCATCGCGTACGCAACCATGGAGCCCGCACCGGAACCACGGCCGGGACCCACGCGAATACCGTTGCGCTTAGCCCAGTTGATAAAGTCGGCGACCACGAGGAAGTAGCCGGGGAAGCCCATGGAGGTAATAACCCCCACCTCGTACTCAGCCTGCTTGCGCACCTTGTCAGGCACGCCGTCCGGGAAGCGGTAGTGCAGGCCCTTCTCGACCTCCTTCACGAACCAGGATTCCTCGTTTTCACCCTCGGGCACGGGGAAGTTCGGCATGTAGTTCGCCTTGGTGTTGAACTCCACGTTGCAGCGTTCAGCGATTTCGAGGGTGTTCTCGCACGCGCCGGGAATGTCGCCGAAGAGGGCGTACATTTCTTCTGCCGAGCGCAGGTAGAAGTTATCCGCGTCGAATTTGAAGCGCTTGGGATCGGTGAGGGTCGAGCCGGACTGCACGCACAGCAGCGCCGCGTGGGCGGTGTGGTCTTCCTGGCGGGTGTAGTGCAGGTCGTTGGTTGCGACGAAGGGCAGGTTCAGCTTCTTGGCGAGGCGGTGCAGATCCTCCTGGACGTTGCGTTCAATGTCCAGGCCGTGGTCCATGACCTCGCAGTAGAAGTTGTCCTTGCCGAAAATATCGCGGAATTCGCTCGCCGCCTTGACTGCCTCGTCGAACTGACCCAGGCGCAGGCGCGTCTGAACCTCACCGGAGGGGCAGCCGGTGGTCGCAATCAGGCCCTTCGAGTAGGTCTGCAGCACCTCACGGTCCATACGCGGCTTGTACAGCTGACCTTCCAGCGACGCAATCGAGGAGGCACGGAACAGGTTGTGCATGCCTTCGGTGGTTTCAGCCCACATGGTCATGTGGGTGTACGCGCCACCACCGGACACGTCGTCGCGGGAGCCGTCGCCCCAGCGCACACGCGAACGGTCGGTGCGGTGCGTGCCGGGGGTCAGGTACGCCTCCACACCGATAATGGGCTTGATGTCGTGCGCCTTAGCCTGGCGCCAGAAGTCGAAGGCACCAAAGAGGAAGCCGTGGTCACTGGTCGCCATGGACTTCATGCCGAGTTCTTTAGCGTGGGTGAACAGGTCACCCAGGCGCGCGGCGCCGTCGAGCATGGAGTACTCGGTGTGCACGTGCAGGTGCGCAAAATCTTTGGTTACCACGGATATCTCCTGAAGATGTGGGCTGGAGGATGGGCGGTGAATGTGAAGCTGTGTGCGGCGGTCCGCGGACGGCTATACCTAGCCGAGCTGTCTACCCGAGCTGAACTTTGCCCTCGCGCAGAGCGGTCAGCGCGTAGGACAGGTCGAGCGGGTACTCGCTGGTGAAGGTCACGCGTTCGCCGGTGCCGGGGTGGTCGAAGCCCAGGCGGTGCGCGTGTAGCCACTGTCGGGTCAGACCGAGTTCGGCGCTAAAGCGCGGGTCGGCGCCGTAGGTCAGGTCGCCGCAGCAGGGATGGCGCAGCGCGGAGAAGTGCACACGAATCTGGTGGGTGCGTCCGGTTTCCAGGTGCACCTCTACCAGGGATGCGGGGCCGAAGGCTTCGAGCACATCGTAGTGGGTGATGGAGTTGCGTCCGTCTTCGACCACGGCGAACTTCCATTCGTTGCCGGGGTGGCGGCCGATGGGTGCGTCAATGGTGCCGCGCAGCGGGTCGGGCAGGCCCTGCACGAGGGCGTGGTAGACCTTGTCCACGGTGCGTTCCTTGAAGGCTCGCTTGAGTTCGGTGTAGGCGCGTTCGCTGCGGGCTACGACCATCAGGCCGCTGGTGCCCACGTCCAGGCGGTGCACAATGCCCTGGCGCTCTGCCGCGCCGGAAGTGGCAACCGAAATGCCCTCGCCCATGAGCGCGGAGATGACGGTGGGACCGTGCCAGCCGGGTGAGGGGTGTGCCGCCACGCCCGCGGGCTTGTCCACCACAACGATGTCCTCGTCCAGGTGCACGATGCGGAAGCCGTCCACCTTCTCGGGGCGGATGTCCGCCAGATCGCGCGGTGCGGGTGCATCGACGACGACCTCATCGCCTGCGGAAAGCTTGTAGGACTTGCCAATCTTCACGGTCTTGCCGTTGTTGGTCACGGTCACGTGGCCGTCACGAATCCACCCGGAGGTGCGGGTGCGCGGCGCGTCGAGGGCACCGGCGAGCGCGGCGTCCAGGCGCATACCGGCGAGCGCGCCTTCAACGGTGAATTCGGCGCGGATGCGTGCCGTATCTTCGGCGGCGTTGATGGTTTCGCTCATGCGGCTCTCCTTCGGGTGGTGTTTGCTTAGGTTGTCTGTGTGGGAGGGTTGTCTGTGTGAGAACGTCTGTAGGCGCGTGTAACGGCGATGTAGCCGGGCAGGAAGCTACTTGACGCTCTTCTCGTCGGTGCTCTTGTCCTCAGCCTGCACGCGGGTGCCGTTGAGGTTCAGACCCTTGAAGTTCAGCAGCACGATGAACGCCATGCACACGCAGATTGCAGAATCTGCAATATTGAAAATCGCGAAGTTCGGTACGGAAATAAAGTCAACCACGTGACCGGAACCGAAGCCGGGCTCACGGAAGAGACGGTCGAAAAGGTTGCCGCAGATACCGCCGAGCAGACCGCCCAGCGCGAGGGTCCAGGACAGGGCGCGGGTGCGGCGCAGCAGGTAGAACACCACGGATGCGGCGGCAACCATGACGAGGGTGAAGACCCAGGTGACGTTCTCACCCATGCTGAATGCGGCGCCGGAGTTACGGATCGAGTACCACCACAGAAGCCCGTCAATGACGGTGATGCGCTCCCCCAACTGCATCTGGGTGACGACCAGGTATTTGGTGCCCTGGTCGATAGCGAACACGAAGGCGGCGAGCACGAGCGCGAGGATCCCCGCGGAGCGAGCCGAAAGGATGCGCACGCGGTGTCCAGTAGCTTCTTCGGTGGTGTTTTCAGCGGCGTTATCGCTAGCCTGTGCGACTGAGGATTCAGCAGTCTTGGGGGTATTGGTCATAGCTCTCCTCTAGTCTGTGCCGGTTGGTGCCCCTACGGTACGGAGGCAGGGCGCGCTCGCGTTCGATAGTGCCCCTCTAGCTTAGCAAATCGGGGTAGCGCATCGAGTATTCGGTGGTGATGTGGCGGGTGCTCTCCCTCGCTTTGCATGCTGGGTTCTTAGGCCGTGCCGGGCGGGCATGAGAATACCGCCCGGTTCTCTCGATCTTCCCCGGTGAATAGCGGTGGAAGAGAAAGAATCCGGGCGGCATACGCCTCAAAGCGTCGTTAGCTCATTCAAGCGAACTGATTTATGCGGAAGCCTCGATGGACTTGAGGTTCTTCAGCTCCTGAACCTGTGCATCCAGGTGCTGCAGCAGCTTGGAGCGGTAACGGCTCTCGAAGCCGCGCAGAGCCTCAACAGCGATCTCCAGCTCTTCCTTCTCGTCGGTGAGGCGAGAGAGAACCTCTTCGCGCTGCTGCTGAGCTTCGCTCACCATAGCGTCTGCCTTCCTCTCTGCCTCTTCAATCAGTTCAGCCTTAGCCTTCTCGCCCTGTGCCACGTAGTCGTCGTGAACCTTCTGTGCCATAGCAAGCAGTGCTGCTGCATCCTGAGGTGCTGCTGCCGGCGCTGCCGAGGACTGTGCGGGTGCCACAGCCGCTGCGGGGGAATCGGGAGCATTTGCGGAGAGCTGCTCGACCTGACGCTCCAGAGCGTCACGCTCGGAGTACAGTGCGCGCAGTTCGACAACGAGCTCGTCCAGGAAGTCGTCGACCTCGTTGCGGTCGTAACCGGACTCTTCGGTGACGATCTTGAAGCTCTTAGTGATCAGGTCTTCGGGGGTGATTGCCATGGGCTTCTCCTCTGGGTATCCCTACGGGGTTTGGTGGTGAAGATGAGTGCCGCGGATTCACCAGCCAGATAGGTCGTGATTCCCGATAATTCAGGGTCCCGATGGGTCAGGGCATGGCTATTCCGCTATGCAGTCGTTGGCACCAATTCTACTATTCTTTGGTTTCTGTGCCCGGTTACACGTCGGTTGAACCGTAAAATATTCGCTCTGCGCAAGGGTGGGATTCACCACGTCTAATATCCGCCCTAGTCCCCGCTATCGCCCTTGTATTTTCTGCCCTGCGGTGCATTTTGAGAAGGTTTTCGAGAAGGCATTTTGACGCTCCCCCAGATAGAACACAGGCGCAAGACCCAGGTACAGAACACAGGTACAGAACACAGCCGCAAGACCCAGGCACAGAAAACCCCCGCTCTGCACTCAACCCGTGAACAGGTCAGGCAGGCGGGGGTCTATCGTTTGTGCTCGTCAGCTGTCGTCTCTTAGCGAGGTACGCGCTTACGAGAAGGTCGCGGTCATCCGCATCATGATGCTCAGCAACAAAGACAACAGAACAATCAGAATCAGGAAGCCGGTGTCCAACGCAACGTTACCCACACGAACCGGCGGAATCAGGCGGCGCAACTGGTTCATCGGCCAGTCAGTCACCGCGTACACGCCGCTGGCGAAGAGCAACACAATGCCCTTGGGTCGCCACTCCGGAGCGAACATGCGCACCCAGTCAAAGAGCATGCGCAGCAGCATCGCAATGTAGAGAACGTAGACAACGATCGTAATGAGGGCGAAAATATAACCCATCTATCAGTCCTTAGCCCTGGTCGAAGGGGAATTCGCCGTCGGTCTCAAAGCCGGCGGGAACCTCGGAGTTAGCCACACCCAGAACCTCCAGGTTGGAGGGGGTCAGCAGGAACACCTTAGCGGTGACGCGCTCAATGCGGCCCTCCAGTGCGAATGCCAGACCGGATGCGAAGTCCACCAGGCGCTTTGCGTCTGCGTCAGGCATTTCTTCCACGTTCATAATCACGGGGATGTTCTCGCGGAATGCCTCACCAATGATCTTTGCGTCATTGTAGGAGCGGGGGTGGATAGTGGTGATACGACGCAATTCGTCCTCTTCTTCCTCGTAACCGTAGGTGTATCCGTTGGTTTCTTCGGGCTCGTAGCCCTGGTCGTAGTAGCCGTCGTTGGAGTACGTCTCGGCGTACTGCTCGGTGTATTCGGTATTCGGCACCGGGGTGTCCTCCCAATTGTCTGCGCTGGCGTCATCCCAAGTCTGCTCGGTTTCTGCCAGATCAGCTGTGGTTTCAGGTGTATGAGCGGTGGCGTATGCCGCTGCATCTACGGTTGCTCGTCCGTCGGCAGATTCTTCTGCGTCCAGATACTCGGTTTCTGTACCGTCATCGTAGCTATCAGACTGCAGGTACTCTTCCTGTTCAGTATAGGCGGGTTCGTCCTGCAGGTGGTAGGTTTCGCTCTGCGACTCGGCATCGCTGTACTGTGCCGAGCCGGGCAGTGCTGAGAGCCTGTTGGCGCTGTCGGTCTTCTGTGCTGTAGCAGCCTGCCCTGCGGAGGCGTTTTCCTCCCTGCGGGTTTCAGCCTGCACAGCCTGCGGGGATTCTTCCGGCGTCGTCTCAGCGTCCTGGTATCGTTCCAGGCCGAGGAAACCCGCCAGACGGCTTTGTTTCGCCATGATTCTCTCGCTGTTCTTTGCTTGTGGTGTACAGGGGCTGCCGTGGTGCTTCGTCAGAAGGTGTGTGCGTAACGGTACGTCATGCACCGGCATGTATATATTACCAGCGCCCACCCCGCGCAGGCGGTCAAGGGCACCGCTGATTATGCCGACGCCAGCAGACCCATCAGCTGAAAAGACTAACGGCTAAAGGGCCTAGAGCGCCGGACGCTTACCCATGATGTCGCTACCCACGCGCACGCAGGTCGAGCCCCAACGCACCGCCGCCTCCAAATCACCGCTCATGCCGGCAGAAATCTCGGTCGCGTGCGGCACCTGCTCACGCACCAGCGACGCCAAACCGTAAAGCTTCTCAAACGCCGCATCCGGGTTCATGCCCAGCGGTGCCACCGCCATCACACCGCCGCAGCGCAGATGCTCGTGATTCTCGATGCGCTCCACCAGCTCCAGCAGCTCGGAGGCGCTCGTACCACCGCGCGCACCCTCAGCGGCGTGGCCAGCCGTCGCAACCTCCGCCAGGGACACCTGCACCAGGCAGGTCAGCGCGCCCTGCTCCGCCGCCGCGGGTGCGGGCGCCTCCCCCGCCTCAAAGCGGGAGAGCTGGTTCGCATACGCCTTCGCCAGCGCGTCCGCAAGGGAGGGGCGATCCACCGAATGCACGCTGGAGGCGTACTTGACCACAGACTTCGCCTTGTTCGTCTGCAGCTGGCCAATAAACGCCCAGTGCGGGGGCTGCACCTCACGCTGGGCGCAGTATGCGGCGAGCTCACGAGCCTTCGCGCTCGCCTCCTGGTCGCGGTTCTCACCGAAGAGGGTCACTCCCCCATCCAGCAGCGCCGCCGCGTCGGAGGCGGGGAAGAACTTCGTGACCGTCACCAGCTGCACCGGGGTGCTCGCCTCGGTACGCACGGCGCTGTGGTCCTGCTCCGCGGTGCGGATACGCTCAAGCACGCGGCGGTAGTTCTGCAGCAGCTGCTCGGCGCGTTCGGGAGTGTACTGCAGGTTCTCTTCTACGTTCATTTCAGACATCTTCTCTCCTTCAGCGGCTTTCTATCTTTAGCAGCTCTAGGCGGCAGGCTCTGCCGCCTTCTCAATCCACACCAGACCCGCGATGCGGCCCGGCTTCTCACCGCGGTTCGTGAACCCGCGATGCGAATACACCTCGGGCTCCTCAAACGTGCACTGCGCACAGTCCATGCTCACCTGCACGCCCGCCTCCTCCAGCACGGCGCGGGCACCGGCGGGCAGGTCCAAGCCGGGGGTCTGCTGACTGGTCACCGAATGCACCTGCGGAATCAGTTCGGTGGACTCGGTGCGCATCGCCTCGGGCACCTCGTAGCAGCTACCGCAAATACTCGGACCCAGCCAGGCGGTAATTTTCTCCGCGCCGAGCTGACGCATCCGCTGCACGGTCTGCTGAAGCACGCCATCAAGCAGGCCGCGGCGGCCAGCGTGAGCCACCGCCAGGATTGGTTGCCAGTTCGCGACCCGCTCACCCACCAGCACCACGGGAATGCAGTCCGCCACCATAATCGCCAGGGGCACGCCCTCACTGCTAATCGCCGCATCGGCGACCGGGGAGTTCTCCAGCACCGCGCGGGCACGCTCAGCCGTACGCTCCTGCGGCGCACCGGGCGCGTAGGATTCCACCGCATAGTCTTCCGGGTAGGCAATCTGCACACCGTGCACCTGGTTCAGGTAGAAGAACGGGTCGGTACCCAGCGCCTCCTCCAGGGCGGCACGGTGGTTGAGGGTACGCACCAAGGAGGCATCCATACCGCCGCCAAGCTCATCGTCCACGTGCAAGCCCAGGTTGCCCGCCACGCGGGAGGTGAAACCCACCCGCACACGCCAGGGACCCAGGGTGCGGGTATCGGCAGAGGCAAGTAGCGAAGTTTTGGGGTTATCGCTCATCTTCTATTCCTTATCAGATGTCAGCGGGTATAACGGCGGGTATAGCAAAGGGGAGCCGAGAACAGCACAATGTGCGTGTTTCTCAGCTCCCCTATAGCTTCATAAGACTCTCAGCTGTGCAACGCCTATGCGTTCACAGCCGGGCAGACTACTTCAGGAAGTCAGGGACGTCCAGGGTGTCGCGGCGAGCCGGAGCTTCCTCCACAACCGGGGGAAGGTCAACGTCGAAGCCAGCAGCGCCGGTGGAAGCCGGAGCAGCAGCGGGTGCGTTGTAGCCGTAGCCGTTAGCAGCCGGAGCGGTGGAACCGCCGAAGGATGCCTGGGTGCGCTGAGCCTGAGTAGCCGCAGCAGTGGAAGCGTTGGAGTTGGTCTCCGGGTTCACTGCGTCGAAGCCAGCAGCAATCACGGTCACGCGAGCCTCATCGCCCAGTGCGTCGTCAATAACAGCACCGAAGATGATGTTTGCGTCGGGGTGAGCAACTTCCTGAACCAGGCGTGCAGCCTCGTTAATCTCGAACAGACCCAGGTCGGAGCCACCCTGAATGGACAGCAGAACGCCGTGTGCACCGTCGATGGATGCTTCCAGCAGCGGCGATGCGATAGCCAGCTCAGCTGCCTTCACAGCACGGTCCTCACCGGATGCCGAGCCGATACCCATCAGAGCCGAACCTGCACCCTGCATGACGGACTTAACGTCAGCGAAGTCAAGGTTGATCAGGCCGGGGGTGGTGATCAGGTCGGTAATGCCCTGCACACCGGAGAGCAGAACCTGGTCAGCGGACTTGAATGCGTCCAGCATGGAGACGTTGCGATCCGAAATCGACAGCAGTCGGTCGTTCGGAATAACGATCAGGGTATCAACTTCATCGCGCAGAGCAGCGATACCGGTCTCAGCCTGGTTGGAGCGGCGACGGCCTTCGAAGGTGAAGGGGCGGGTCACCACACCAATGGTCAGAGCGCCGAGGGAGCGGGCAATACGTGCCACGACGGGTGCGCCACCGGTACCGGTGCCACCGCCCTCACCTGCGGTCACAAAGACCATGTCTGCGCCCTTGAGGACTTCCTCAATTTCCTGCGCGTGATCCTCGGCTGCCTGACGGCCAACCTCGGGGTTTGCGCCCGCGCCAAGACCGCGGGTCAGCTCACGACCAACGTCCAGCTTAACGTCTGCATCGGACATCAGCAGAGCCTGAGCGTCAGTGTTGATAGCAATGAACTCAACGCCGCGCAGACCAACCTCAATCATGCGGTTGACTGCGTTGACGCCACCGCCGCCGATACCAACGACCTTGATGACTGCCAAGTAGTTCTGGGGAGTTCCAGCGTCCATGTATTCCTCGATTGTTCCGTGTTCCAGCTTCGGAAGACCCGCAGCTTAATCTAAGCCTGAAGGTTTCCTCTAAAGAATGACTTTATCTGCTAGGATACCAAACTGTTTTTGTCGGTTCCTAGTCACACAGCGCAATTACCCCCTCTTTTTGCGGATTTTACACAAAAAGGGAGGATAAAGCGCCTGAATGGTTCCCCTAACGGGTCACCGGTACGCGCGGGGCGGACACGTCATAGACGGTCACCTTCTGCGTCTGTGCCTCGGAAGATTTCTCCTCCTGAGCACGCTTAGCAATAGCCTGGCGCAGGGAGAGCAGGACCTTAGCCTTCAACTCGCTCTCTTCAGCGGTTCCCCACTGCACCGTAGTATTATCCCTCAAGGTTAGAGTGATACTTGAGGTTGAGGTGGCGCCGGCTTCCTTAACCTGAGCTAGAAGTTCAGAGGGCATCGCCGAAAGCGCGGTAGAAATAGTGCGGAACTCAGCCGAAGCCTGCGGGTCATCACCGCTGAAACGAACCAGCGGCACCGACGTATCGGGCTGGGTTGCCGACTCCAGAAGGCTCACACCATCGCTATCAACAGTATGGTACGTATCGCCCTGCTTCACAACCGCAACCGCGGTACGCTCCTTCAGAGTCACCACCAGCTCATGCGGCGGACGGCTTTCCACCTGCACGCTACGAATCACATTATCCTGCCCGATCAGCTCACGCACCTTCTTCTCATCGATGCGAGTGAGCGGAACGCCGCGCAGAGGCTCAAGCTTCTGCTCCACCTGGGTGGTTTCCAGCAGGGATGTGCCGCGCACCGTGATCTTCTGAGTCGCCAACAGGGGCGAGAAGAAGACCAGCACCACATACAGCACCGCGATAATAGCCAGCGCCGAGGCGGTGTACAGCAGCTTACGGGCACGAGTCAGAGGCGCACGCTCCTTACGGGGGCGCTCCTCAGCACGCAGGCCGTCCAGGCCCGGATCCTGACGCAGACGCTCACGGTGAGCCTGACGGCTCGCGCGCTCGCGTTCCTTCTCAATCTCCGCAGCACGCTGCTGCTCACGCTCTGCACGCCAACGACCAAAACGACTCGCCGGGCGAGGCTCTTCAACAGCCTTCTCCCCCGCATTATCAGCGCTTTCTTCAGCCTTCTGAGCGGCAGACTCTTCGCGAGATTCAGCAGAATCGGCAGATGCCTTATCAGCGGTGGACGCCGACTTCTTGCCAGCTTCCTTATCGCTGCCTTTACCTGCACTCTTCACCGACTGCGAGGATGCAGGCTGAGCAGAGGCACCCTTGGCGGATGAAGTCTTCGACGAAGAATCCTCAAACGCCTCAACATCAAACAGCTCAGGGGCGTGCTCAACCTCAGACACGGTACGACCGGTCATCAACGCAGAACGCACCGAATCCTTCAAAGACTGCGCCGAAGAATGAGCCGCAGCAGCGCTCTTAGACGCCGAAGAATCAGCACCGTTCTGGCTGTGCGACTTATGCACAACCGGCTTACGCGGCATGTGTCGAACGGAGCTCGGAGGCTGGGTAGCGGCAGACTGCGCGCCAGAAGGCTGAGCAGAAGCCTCCGAGGATGCAGCCTCGACAGGCTTCACGGCGTCCGCAGACTTCATAGCTTCCGAGGGCTTTGCAGTCCCAGTAGCTTCTGTGCTCTTCACAACCTGAGGCTGGGTGGCCTGCGGCTGAGTCAGCTGAGACTGCGCAGATTCAGCCTGCACAGACTCGGATTTCTTAGCCTCAACCTGCGCATTCTCAGCTACCTGCTGGGCGCGCAAACGAGCACGCGAACGCGGAGCCTTCGGCGCGCGCGAGGAGGAACGCCCCTCCGAAGAGAGACCAGAACTCATCGGCACAGCCTAAGCCTCCGACTTCTTCGACTCGCCACCGTGACGGATTTCCAGGGACTCCAGCAGACGCGCGCCCAAAGCGGTCACATCGCCAGCGCCAACGGTCATCACAATATCGCCGTCCTGAGCGCACGCCACAATATCCTCAATAGCGTCCTCAGCGGTAGCGTAACGAACCTCAGAGAAACCAGCACCGGTAATCAGCTCACTGGTCACACCCTCAATCGGCAGCTCACGAGCCGGGTAAATATCCAGCACATGAGCACGATCAGCCATCGACAGGGCCTGCGCAAACTCCTTCGCGAACTCACGAGTACGCGAGAACAGGTGCGGCTGGAAAATCACGTACAGGTTGTGGCCATCAGCCACGGTACGACCGGTCTGCAAAGCACGGAACACCTCGGTCGGGTGGTGCGCATAGTCATCAAAGACCTTCACGCCCGCAACCTCACCGCGCAGGGTGAAGCGGCGGTCAGCGCCCACAAACTCAGCCAGCGCGCGAGCAATATCGGCAGCCTCGTAACCAGAGATCAACGCCGATGCAAAAGCAGCCGAAGCGTTCAACTGGTTATGAATACCGGGCACCTTCAGCGCAAGATCCTGCTCACCCTCATAACGCACACCGTGGCACTCAAAAGACCACGACAGGTGCGACGACGAGGAAGAACCAGCGCTGGTGATCTCGCTAATGCGCAGGTCAGCATCCGCCGACTCACCGTAAGTCACCACGGGCACACCCGCCGCACGAGAACGAGCCGCCAAAGCCGCCGCGCCCGCATCATCAGCGCAAGTCACCACAACACCGTTAGGAGCCAGCGAACCCACAAAACGGTTGAACGCCTCAAAGACACGCTCATCCGTCTCATAGAAGTCCAGGTGGTCCGGCTCAACATTCGTCACCACAGCAATAGCCGGGCGGTAACGCACAAACGAGCCGTCCGACTCATCAGCCTCAGCCACAAAAATCGACTCCGGGCCCTGAGCACCCAGGTGAGCGTTCGTGCCGCGACCAGCAATCACAGTACCCACCGCAAAGGACGGCTGAGCACCCAGCTGATCAAACATCACAGAAATCATGGAGCTGGTCGTGCTCTTACCGTGAGTACCGGCAACAGCAACCACCTGAGACTCACCCATCACAGCGGCAAGCGCCTCAGAACGATGCAGCACACGCAGACCCTGCGCGCGAGCGGCAACAAGCTCCGGGTTATCCTCACGAATCGCAGTAGAAATCACCACGGTATCAACATCCACAATGTTCTCAGCCTGCTGAGGAACACCCACACGAGCACCCGCAGCACGCAACGACTCAACAGTAGCCGACTCGGCACGGTCAGAACCGCTCACCGTCACACCAGCCTGCAGCATCAGAGCGGCAATAGCGCTCATACCCGCGCCACCAATACCGATGAAGTGCACACGGCCCAACTCGCTCATCTTCGCACGCTCAGGGAACGGCGGGTTCAGCGGTGCCGGCAACACCATCTCAAGATTCATCAATTCAGTCATTACTTCTCAGCTGCCTTCAATACTGCTTCAGCCATAACGCGCGCCGCGTCACGGATACCAAGTTCATACGCCGCAGCGCCCATACGCTCCAGCTCCTCCGGGTTCGCCATAAGAGCCGGAATCTCACGGGCAAACCACTCACCGGTGACCTCTGCATCCTTCACCAGCAGAGCCGCAGACGCCTCCACCAGAGAACGAGCATTCAGAGCCTGCTCACCATTACCAATAGGAAGCGGCACAAAAATCGCGGGAACACCCACAGCGGCAACCTCACTGACGGTCGCCGCACCCGAACGCACCAGCAGAAGATCAGCGGCAGCATACACATCCTGCATGCCGTTGCTGAACTCAATCTGACGGTAATTCGGCGCGCTCAACGGCTCACCGTTCTCATCCAGAACAGTCTTACCCTTACCGGTAATATGCAGAATCTGGAAGTCCCATTCCGCAAAGTGGTCACGGCACGCCGCCACCGCATTGTTCAGGCTCTGCGCACCCAGCGAACCACCGGTCACAATAACGGTCGGCTTCTGCGGGTCCAGGCCCAGGTTACGGCGAGCCTTCGAACGGTGCGCCTCGCGGTTCAGGTAGGCAATCTCATCCTTCATCGGCATACCCACCAGGGTCGCGCGCGGGAAAGGAGTGTTAGGGAACGCAACACCGGTGAACTTAGCGAACGTGCCGCCCAGGCGGTTCGCCAAACCGGGCTTCGCGTTCGCCTCATGAATCACCACGGGAATCTTAGCGCTCAACGCCGACAAATACGCCGGCGGGCACACATAGCCACCCACGCCAACGACCACATCCGCATCTACATCCTTGAGGATGCGGCGGGTCTTCGACAGGCCACCAAAGAACTTAGCGGGGAAAGCGAAAGCGGCACGGTTAATGCTACGGGGGAACGCCGCACGAGGGATGAACTCAATATCGAAACCAGCTGCCGGAACCAGCTCGGCTTCCATCTTGTCGGCGGTGCCCAGCATCAGGATCTTAGCGTTCGGCTCAAGGTCACGAATCGCACGCGCAATCGCGAGCATCGGATTAATATGACCGGCGGTGCCACCACCGGCGAAGACTATAGAGGGCGCCTTCTTCGTCATAGGTCTTTCTCCCAACACATCGGTACAGCATCATTTTACGCTATAGCGCCTGTTCAACAGAGCGCCCCCGCCGTTGAGCTAGGACTCAACGGCGAGGGCGTTATCTCTTATTCAGCGCATATTCATCACCGGCGGCAGCGCAATCCACAGCCCCGCTCCCCGAACGCTAGCTCTCACGATGCCGACTGTACGGGGTGGGTTCCGCTGGGTTTAGCTCTGCTTGCGGGTGCCCCGCTGAGCCGAGTTCCGAGCCGTGCCCTGAGCCGGACGTTGCTGAGCGCCGTTCTTCGGAGCGCTCTTTGCCTGCGCATTCTGTCGCGGCGTCACCTGACGCTGAGCACTCTGTCGAGGGTTACCCTGTCGCTGGGCACGACGCTGACGATCCTCAGGATGCAACGGCTGCAGACCCGCAGGCAGCGAACCCGACGGACGGTGCTGCGCGCTACGGGGCTGGGCGCCACGAGTCTGGGCACCGCGAGGCTGCTGCACTCGCTTCTGCGCGGCGGGCTGCTGAGCGGTACGAGGCTGAGCAGCAGGCTGCTGAGCGGTACGGGGCTGAGCAGTACGAGGCTGAGCAGGCTTACCCTGTGCCGCTCGAGCAGAGGCAGTACTCTTCTGGGCAACACGAGCCTGCTGACCGGTACGAGGCTGAGCGGGAGCCTTCTGCGGAGCTGCCTTCTTCGGTGCAGGCTTCTGCGGGGCAGGTTTCTGCGAGGCCTTCTGTTTCTGAGCTTCAGCCTTCTGCTCCGCCTTCACACGGGCAGCTTCCTCACGAGCCAGACGTGCCTCCTCACGAGCACGACGAGCCTCTTCTCGAGCCTGCGCCGCCTCCCGGCGAGCCTGTTCCTCCTCGCGACGAGCCTGCTCCCGAGCCTGGCGCTCCTGCTCCTTCCGCTGCTCACGAGCTATACGAGACAACTCACGCTGCTGATCCGGCGCAAAACCCAACCAGCGGCGCAACGTACTCTCCGGACCGAAAACAACCTTCAAAGGATTATGTTCCTTCATCAGGTGGCCACCGGCAGCCGCACGAGCTGCCTCCTCCTGATTCAGCACAATCTGCAACGGCGTACGACGCTGCCAATCAGCATTCGCACGACGAACCTCACGCACGCTCTGAGTCTCAATATTCGACGGTGCCGTCGCGCCACGCAACGGAGTCTGCCGCGCAAACGCCAACAACAAACCCGCCGCAAACAACGAAGACAACAGCGACGAACCACCATAGGAGACAAACGGCAGAGGCACACCAATCACCGGCAAAATACGGGACACCATGCCCATATTGATAATCGCCTGAGAAGTCAGCCAAATCATGATGCCGCCCGTAGCCAAACGCACCAGCGGGTCAGTAGTGCGCAGCATAATACGCACCGCACAATACACCAGGCCCGCATACAGCAGCAGAACCGCCAGCGTACCCAGCAGGCCCAGCTCCTCACCAATAATGGCGAAAATATAGTCGTTATGCGCCTCAGCCAAGTAGTTGTACTTCTGACGCGACTGGCCCAGGCCAACACCCAAGAAGCCGCCGGTCGTCAGCGCCACCTCACCAGAATTCGCCTGGTCACAGTTAGCGTTCGTGCACGAGCCCCAAACACCGAAAATACGAGCCACACGGTTCGCGCTACTGAGAACGCCCACCAGCGCCAACGCCGCAAACGCGCCGCCAATCTTCAGCAGCGAGCTACGAGAAGCGCCCGCCAGCCACATCATGCCCACAAAGATGAAGCCGTACACCATGGCGGTACCCATATCACCGCCGAGCATAATCAGCAGCACCAGGGCACCCACACCATAAATCGAGGGGAACAGAGTACGCCAAATACTGCGAGAAATATCGCCGTGGCGGCTGTACACCCATGCCAGCCACATAATAATCGCCAGCTTCGAAAACTCCGACGGCTGAATCTGCACGCCGCCGGGGAATTTCAACCAGTTACGGTTACCGTTCACCTCAACGCCAACGACCACCACAGCAAGCTGCATGACCAACGCGGCAATCAGCATCGCGTTCACCACAAACTTCTTGTGGTAGACACCCACCGGGATGCGCGTAATACCCGCCATCGCAATCACGCCAAGAACCAAGAACATGACCTGCGACGAAACCTGCGAGAACGGCGACTGGCCCTGAGAAATCATGGTGACGCTCGAGGCCGACAGCACCATAATGCAGCCAAAAATAGCCAGACCCAAGGTGGTGATCAGCAGCATCACCGGCACATCCCACAGGTCAGCCTTCAAACCACGACGGTACAGCCTATCGGCACGAGCACGGAACGGCGCAGAGAAATCCTCCCAACCGGCTCGCAAAGACGCCCAACGACCACTCGCGGTCGAACGCGCCGAAGAAGCCGAACGCTCCGAAGATGCGCTGGTACTCACATGCCCTCCTATAGGCCTCAACTGCCACGGATTCGTCGTGGCGACTACACGAAAAAGGTTCAGGGGTGGGACACCATTACCATCCCACCCCCGAGAAGAACCCGCAAAAAGCACCCCGGTCACCCGAGACGCCCCCTGCAGGTAGCGTCCTAAGAGTCTGCCAGCTGGGCGGCAACAGCGTTCGCAAACGCATCACCGCGCACCGCATAATTCTTGAACTGGTCCATCGACGCAGACGCGGGAGCCATCAGCACGGTATCGCCCGGATGCGCCAGCTCAGCAGCCTTCGCAACGGCCGCGTTCATCACGGCAATGCCGTCCGAAGAATCAGCCACAGCGGCGGTCATATTGTAGGTCGGAACCTGCGGAGCGTGGTTAGCCAACGCCGACTTCAACGCCGCAGTATCAGTACCGATAATCAGTACAGCCTTCAGGCGCTGAGCGTGAGCAGCAATCAGCTCATCGTACTCAACGCCCTTCGACAGACCACCGGCAATCCACACCAGCGAGGGGTAACCGCTCATCGACGCATTCGCGGCGTGAGGATTCGTAGCCTTCGAATCGTTCACCCACATGATGTCGTTCGCATAACCCACCAGCTGGTTGCGGTGCGCACCGGTCTTGAAGGAACGCAGGCCAGCGCCCACAGCCTTCGGGTCAATATCAGCCGCACGGCACAGCGCCGCAGCCGCCAGAGCGTTCTCCACGGTGTGCTTTGCGGGCATCTTACCGGGTGCCGGTGCCAAATCCTCTAGAACAGCCAGCTCGTACGCCTCGTTGTAGCGGTTCTTCAGGAAGGCTCGATCCACCATGATGTCCTCAGCCAGGCCGAGCATCGACACGGCGGGCATCTCAGTGGAGCTGAAACCAATCGCGCGAGCGCCCTCAATGACGTCCGCGTTCTCGACCATGCGCAGGGTGTCTACATGGTCGGTGTTGAAGATGCAAGCAACCTGAGTGTGCTCGTACACGCGTGCCTTATCGGCCTTGTAGGCGTCGAACGAGCCGTGCCAGTCCACGTGATCCTCAGCGATGTTCAGAACCACCGAAGCGTACGGGGACATCGAGTAGGTCCAGTGCAGCTGGAAGCTGGACAGCTCCACCGCGAAGAACTCGTAGGGCTCATCGTCGGCAATCGCGTACACGATGGGCATGCCCACGTTACCCACCTGAATAGACTTCTTACCAGCAGCCTTCAGGATGGAATCAACCATGCCCACGGTGGTGGTCTTACCGTTCGTACCGGTCAGGCACAGCCACTTGGGGGTCAGGCGGTCGCTACGCTCATTCAGGCGCCACGCCAGCTCCACATCGCCCCAAATCTGGATGCGACGCTCATAAGCGTCCAGCATAACCGGATGGTCGGGACGCACACCCGGGGAGGTCACCACAAGCTCGGGTTCCTGACCGTCCACCAGGGGCAGTGCACGCATGTGCTCGGGACCGAACAGGCCCTCAACATTACCGTAGGCGTTCTTGTAAATCTCGATGCGCTCACGCTTCTCCGGGGTATCAGCCCCGTCGATGACAACGATATGTGCACCCAGCTGAGCGAGCACATCGGTCACAGCGTCTCCGCTGGTACCCATGCCCACCACGACCACACGCAGGTTAGCCCAGGGGGCGCCCCAGTGAGTCAGCTCCGCGAGGCGCTCGTTCTCATACACCGGGTTCACCGCAATAGCGGCGGCGTTCGCTTCAATGCGAGCTGTATCCGGCTGTTCATTAGTTGACATTAGTGAATCACTCCAGAAGTCTGCGAGAACCAGTCACCGAAGAACAGCGCCAGGGCAACGAGCACGCAGAGGGCGTTAACAACCCAGAGGCGGAACACGGAGTTCACTTCGCCGCTGCTGACGGTACCGGGGGCAATGCCTCGCTTATCAATTGAGTACTTGCCGTTGACGCCGACCTTCTCCATGTGGTGATGGAAGGGGGTCATACGGAAGTAACGGTGCGCATGCAGGGGCTTCTCCCCCGCTGCGACCGAACGCTTACGGCTGGTCTTGAACACGAACTTCTGCACGATCACAGAGAACACTTCCAGCACGGGAATCAGAGCGATGACCAGCAGAAGCAGTTCGGTGCGGGTAAACAACGCGAAAGCAACCATTGCGCCACCGAGCGCCAGGGAACCGGAGTCGCCCATGAAGATCTGTGCCTTCGACACGTTCCACCAGAGGAAGCCAGCCAGCGAACCTACCAGGGATGCGGCAATCAGAGCCAGCGAACCGGGGTCGCGCACATCGTAGCAGGCGGTGCCGGCACCGGCGGAGCAGGCGTGTACGTACTGCCAGATGCTGATGGTCAGGTAGCCGGAGAAGATGGTCATCATGATGCCGCCAGCCAGGCCGTCCAGACCATCGGTGAAGTTCACCGCGTTCGTACCGGACAGGGAGATGAGGGTAATCCAACCAACCAGCAGGATGGAGCCGAAGACCGCGCCCGCCGCGAACAGATCGATGGGCAGGTCACGTACGAAAGAGATGGCGGTCGACGCCGGACGAGCACCCGACTCGTTCGGGAACTGGAACGCCAGGTACGCAAAGGGCAGGGTCACGCCCAGAAGACCAATGGTCTTCTGCTTCTCGGTCAGACCCTCGTTGCCCTTATTACGGAACTTCATGATGTCGTCCGCCGCGCCCACACCGAGCATGCCCAGGGTGAAGGCGATGGTCAGCCACGCGGTAGCAGTCGGTACCGGCGCGGTACCGAAGAGCAGAGCGCTCACCGCCAGGGTCAAGAAGTAGGCGAGAATCGCCGCGGGGATGAAAATCAGACCCGCCATGGTGGGGGTGCCCGCCTTATGCTGGTGGGCTGCCGGGCCTTCCTCACGGATGAGCTGGCCAAGCTTCAGAGACTTCATCTTCTTGATGAACACCGGCAGCGCGGTGAGGGAGATGAGGAATCCGAAGATTCCAGCAATCAGCACGGTAATCATAAAGCGCTACCCTTCGTTCGTGGTCTGTTCGGTCGAAGTACGGTCGCCATTAGCGGCACCGTCCAGGTGAGCGGCAAGGTGGTCGCTCAAATCGGTGGTTTCAACAAAGTCACCGGCAGAAAGCCAGGTCGGTGCCTGCTCTTCCTCAGCGCCGAAGGTGTACTCAGCGAAAGCAACCTGGTCACCCAGAATGCCCAGCTTCGCGCCGTTCGAGGACTTGAAGAGCACAATGTCGCCGGGGCGAACCTCGGCGCGCAGAATCTGCTCTGCCTCTTCCGGGGTCTTCACCCAGGTCGCCTCATTACCCCAGGAGCCTTCCAGGTGAGCCGCATTGTAGGTGGGCTTCGTCTCGTCGCCCACAGCAATCAGCTTGGAAATGTTCATGCGCACCACGAGGCGACCGATGCGGTCGTGCTCCTCCACGGAGGCGTCACCGAGCTCCAGCATGGCACCCAGAACAGCCCAGGTGCGGTGCGGCTGACCGGTCGCCGGGTCGACGGTGCGACCCAGCTGCGCCAGGGTGCGCAGTGCCGCAGCCATCGACTCGGGGTTCGCGTTGTAGGCGTCGTTAATGACGGTCACGCCGTCAGCGCGGTCGGTGCGCGCCATACGCCACTTCGAAGCCGCCGCCGCCTTGTTGAGCGCGCGAGCAATCTTCTCACCCGAAATACCGCTGTTGTAGGCGATTGTCGCAGCAGCCAGCAGGTTGTGCACGTGGTGCTCACCGATCAGCTGCGAGGAAATCTCGTACTCGCTACCGTCAGGCAGACGCAGAGTGAACTCGGGGCAACCGGCATCGGTGGTGCGCAGATTCAGTGCCGCCACGTAGCGTTCGTAGGGCTGGCCGTTTGCGTCAGTCTTCTCGCCCACGCCGAAGTACGTAATGGGTGCAACCGAACGCGACGCCATGCGCAGCACGCGCTCATCGTCAGCGTTCAGCGCCAGGGAACCGGTCGGCTGAACGCCCTCAGCCAGCTCGCCCTTGGTGCGCTCAATATTGTCCACGCCGCCGAACTCGCCAGCGTGCGCGGTACCAACCTTCAGGATTGCACCGTGATCGGGGTGCGCAATATTCGCCAGGTACTCGATGTTGCCCACACGGTCCGCACCCATCTCAATGACCAGGTAGCGGGTGGACTCATCCGCACGGAAAACGGTCAGGGGCACGCCCACCTCACTGTTGTAGGAGCCGACCGGGGCAACGGTCGGGCCCTCCGGGGTGAAAATGGCGGCAAGAAGGTCCTTGGTGGTGGTCTTACCGGCAGAACCGGTAATACCGACAACGGTCAGCTCACCCTGAGCACGCATCTGCTCAATCGAGTAGCGCGCCAAATCACCCATAGCCAGCACCACATCGGGCACCTGGATGCTCGGGTAGGGCACGCCCTGCTCGTCGAGTACTTCACGCTCGACCAGCGCCAGGGTCGCGCCCCTCTCAAACGCCATGGGGATGAACCTGTGGCCGTCAGTGACCGCGCCGGGCTTCGCCACGAACAGGGTACCGGTCTGCACCTCGCGGGAGTCGGTGGTGGCGAAGTCTGCGTACACCTGCTCCTCACGGCCCTCCAGGCCGATAGCGGTGCCGCCGGTTGCCTCAATAATCTGGGCGGCGCTGAGCTTAATCATTCTTCACCATACCTTCAGCGGTCTTAGAGTCACTTTCATCGAGCATGCGCTGGTAATCAGGCAGAATCTCGAAACCGTGCGCACGCAGGGCACGGGCGGTTTCAACGCGGTCGTCCAGGGCGATATCCACGCCGTCAACATCCTGTTCGGTTTCGTGGCCGCGGCCAGCAATCAGGATGGCGTCATGCTCGCCCGCCAGGGCAATTGCCGCATCAATAGCGGCGGCACGCGGAGAAATATTCAGAATCTGGGTGGCTCGGCGGTTCTCAGCCTTCTGCGCGCCCTCCTCAACGGCGGCACGAATCGGCTCGGGCGCCTCACCGTGCGGATCGTCATCAGTAACAACCACAATATCTGCGTACTGTGCCGCAATCTCACCCATAATCGGGCGCTTCAGCTGGTCACGCTCACCGGTCGCGCCGAAAACAATCATGACCTTACCCTCACCGGGGCGATCCATCGCCTCCAGGGCACGAGTCAGGCCGTCAGGGTTGTGGGCAAAGTCCACAATCGCGTGCGGAGCCAAAGAAATCAGCTGCATACGACCCGGAACCACCGGAGTCAGAGCCGAACCGGATGCCAGCTCGGGCAGCAGACGCTCACGCTCAGCGGAATCAGTGTCCAGGTACGCCATGAGAGCCGCCAACGCGGCATTCGAAACGTTAAAGTCAGCAGGCAGACCGGTGTAGCATTCAACGCTCTCACCGGTGCCATTAGCCACGTGGAAGCGGTGGCCCAGACCCTCACGCTGAACCTTCACCACAGCCCAGTCGCGGGCACCAAACTCTGCGGGCACCTCAGCCAGACCGGCACCGCGCGCAGTCACCAGACGGTGCACCTGCTGCGCACCCATCTGCTCGCAAGCGGCGGAGAACATCTTCTCGCCCCACTCGTCATCAGCAGTAATCACAGCCAGCTCGGCGCGCTCGGGGGTAAACAGCTGAGCCTTCGAGTCGAAGTAGTGCTCCATAGTGCCGTGCAGATCCAGGTGGTCCTGGGTCAGGTTCGTGAAGCCAGCAACCGCATACTTCACGCCGTCCACACGGTGGTAATCAATCGCGTGCGAAGACACCTCCATCGCCGCGCAACGCACCTGATGCTGACCCATAATCGTCAGCAGAGAATGCACGTGAGGAGACTCCGGGGTGGTCATCTTCGAAGGAACCGACACACCATCAATCAGAATCTGAATAGTGCCAATCAGACCGGTCTTCACACCCAGGCCGGTACGGAACACCGACTCCAGCATGTAGGTGGAGGTGGTCTTACCGTTCGTACCGGTCACCGCATAACGGTGAGTAGCGGGGAACGACGCCGAACCATAAATCAGCGCAGCCAACGGACCGACGTACTCGCGCAGGTTCTCAGTCACCAGGACAGGCACCGGCGCCTCGCCCAGCAGTTGCGCACCGGCAGCATCCGTCAAAATAGCGGAAGCACCCAGCTTCAACGCAGCCTCAGCAAACTGCGCACCGTGCACCTTCGCACCGGGCAGAGCCACGTACAGGTCCTGTGGGCGAACGCCTCGGGAGTCCATGCTGATACCGGTGACCTCAACAGAATCACCGGATTCAGAACCCTGAACGCCACTAGGCGGCTGGGCACTCACCTGAGCACCCAATCCCTGCAGATATTCGCGAAGGTGCGCCAAACTCACCGGGCGCACAGCATTCGGGCGCAGAGTCTGAGCGTCGCCGCCCAGCAGGTTCTGGCCGGGTGCGTGAGATGCGGTATCCATCGTCCTTCTTTCCTCTCCGCTGTCCGAAGCGGTGAGCTCTGTATGGTCAATGCGCTCAAGGCACACAGGGTCATTCAATATTCTACGGTCTTTAGGCTTCGACAGGTGTTCAGTACCGGCGCTTCTTCATCACGAATCAGCTACCGGGCGCCTCTCCCCCGCTCGCCTTTAGCTCGTCTTATTGGGGCTGTCCTCAGCAAAAAGCGGAATCAACTCCGGTTCACCGGTAGAACGAGGCACATTATAGGTGTGCAGAGTCTTCTCCATAATCTTGGAGAACTCAGCCGTCGTACCGTTCGTACCCACCGTACCCTCAGGACGCTGCATGGTCACCGCCACCAAGAACTGCGGGTTCTCAATCGGCGCCACGCCAATGAAGGAAGTCGTGTTGCCGTCATAGCCGCCCTTCTCACTCGGGGTTTCCGCAGTACCGGTCTTACCGCCCACGCGGTAGCCGGTCACCTTCGCCGGACGGGCGTGGCCCTGCTCCACCACATTCTCCATGAGAGTCAGGCAGGAGGCGGCAGTCTGCTCGCTCACCATGCGTTCGCCAGGCTCCACGGCACGCTTATGTTCGGTACCGTCCGCGTCAATAATTGCGTCCACAATGCGCGGCTTCAGACGAACACCCTTATTGCCCAGCGCCTGGAAAATCATGGCGGTCTGCAGCGGAGTCTGCGCAACACCCTGACCGAACAGCACCGTATACTGCTGACGGCCGTCCCAATCACGCCAATCGGCGATTATGCCCTGCTGCTCACCGGTCAACTCAATGCCGGTAAACTCACCAACACCATACTTCTTCAACCAGTTGTAGCGCTCTTCCTTGCTGAGCTTCTGACCGACCAGCACCGTACCGGTGTTCATCGAGTCATGAATAATGCCAGAGAAAGTACGCCGCTGCGCCCCGTGCTCAAACGCATCCTTGAAAGTCTGGCCGTCAATCGTGAGGGTCGCGGGTACATCGTACACGCTAGTCGGAGTCGTCAGGCCCTGCTCAATCAGCGCCGAAGAAGTCAGCATCTTCTCAGTCGAGCCGGGCTCCACACTCTGCGAAATAGCGCGCGGAGTCATGTCCGCCGCATCCTCAATGGTTGCCGCCCCCGGGTCCATCGTGGAGGAATCAGCGAGAGCCAAAATGGAGCCGTCACGCACATCCATAACAATGGCGGTACACCATTCAGCCTTCAGCTCCTCAGCGCGGGCACGCACCACCTGCTGCGCAAAATACTGCACATCACGGTTAATGGTTAGGCGAATATTCTTACCGTCCACCGCCAGGCGCTGCTCTTCCTTCGCTACGGGGATACGCACGCCATCAGCGCTAATCTCGTAGGTGCGCTCACCGGGGGTACCGGCAAGCTCCTTCTCAAAGACACGCTCAATGCCCACGGAGTAGTTACGGGACACCGTACCGCCCGTACCGTTGCCGTCTGCCTCTTCAACAATGTTGTACTTACCGACCACGGAACCGCCCACACTACCGTTGGGGTACAGGCGCTGAGAGAACGCCTCACCGTAGATGAAGGGCGCACCCAGGGCATCAATCTTATTGAAAATTTCCGGGGTGATATTTGCTTTGATCACCGAGTACTTTGAGGTGCCGTCCAGCTTGGACTTGATGAACTCGTCGGTAATGCCCGGGTCAACGGTCTTGAGAATATCGACCATCTCGTACACCAGCTGGTTGGGGGTGACCTCAACCTTCTGGGTGCGATCCTCGTTGTAGCGTTTGAAGGTCGCCACGGCGCTCTGGTCAGCAGTCAGGTTATAACGCTGCACAGTACGCGCCATGACGTTGCCGTTGATATCGAGAATCTGACCGCGCACAGCAGGCAGCACCTGGGAGCGCAAACGCTTCTGACGGGACGCATTCGCCACCGCACCGGGATCAAAGCCCTGGCGGATAAACAGATTCGCACCAATGACGCCCAGAGCACAGGTGGCAGCGGCGCCGGCGACAAAGCCACGGCGGGTCAGGTCCGGCTGACCGGATGCCGATTCGTTCGCGTTCTTACGCGCGTCGGAGCTCATGCGGTGGTCCTTTCGCTGGTCTGGTCTATCGGTGATGCTACGCATCCTGTGGTCAATGTTGTTTATCGTGCGGGCTGGCTTGCCGCGGGGCTAGCGGCAGGGCTGGACTGCTGAGCGGCGCTCGGGGCGGCGGAAGCAGCCGGGCTAGCAGGCGCGCTCGGTGCAGGGTTGGCCTGCTGAGCTGAGTTAGTTTGCTGAGCAGGGCTCGCCGAGGCGCTTGCAGATGCCTTAGCCGCCGCGCTCGCCTGGCCGTGGCGCTGCTGAACAGACTTGTCAGCATCCACAATGCCCTTGGCGTAGCTTTCTTCCGAACCCGCTGCCGGCGGCGAAATCAGGTTCTCCTGCTTGGATCCTTCAATACCGGTCGGGCTTGCCACCGGGGCGGGGGTGCCCTCAATCGTGGAGGACTGCAGGTTCAGGGTCGCCTGCGAAGAGCTCACAAACATGCCCAGGGTACTGGCGCGTATCGCCAAATCCTGCGGAGCTTCCTTGAAGCCAATCTCCTGCTGTAGCGCCTGGTTCTCCTGCACGAGGCGCTGCTCCTGCGCGCGCAAATCCACCATGTCGTACTGTCGGGTCACAATCAGCACATTGAGCAGCAGAATAAAGACCAGGGTCAGCGGGATTGCCGCAAAAACAGCGAGCATGGTGGGCGGGCTGAGCTTGCGTGCTCGGCGGCGCACGGTCGAGAGCGGGTGACGCGACTTCGGCTTCTCCTCGCGGGTCTCTTCGGTGCGTGCTGCCGCACGAACGCTCGAGGGCACACGGCTCGCGTTCGTCGAGGTTCGCTTACCGCCGTGCGAAGCCGCGGTGCTGACGGGGCGGACCACCGGCTGAGATGCAGTGACCGGCTCAAGACGCGCGGTACGGGTGCGACCGGAGTGAGCTCGGGTGGAGGCGCGGCTTGCCCCGGTGGAGCCGCCTGTAGAGGATGCGCGGGTAGAGCCAACGGCGCCGGGGGTGCCGGCGGCAGGGCGCGAGGAACCGGCGCGTCGACTCCGCGGGGCGCCCTGGGTGCGGGTGGGGCGCTGGGATGCGTGCTGGGTGCTCACTCTTCTTCGCTTTCTGTCTTCTACTTGGCGGGGATGCGGATTTTCTCGGCGGCGCGTAGCTTGGCGCTGGCGGCGCGAGAGTTCTGTTCGATTTCCTCGTCGGTAGGCGGTTCGGCGCCGCGGGTAATGAATTTGACGGTGGGCTTGTGCTCTTCAAGCTCTACCGGGAAGCCCTTGGGTGCCTTGGAGGTTGCCTCTGCGGCCAGTGCCCTCTTGACGATTTTGTCTTCGAGGCTGTGGTAGCTCATGGCGACGAATCGACCGCCGAGGTTGAGCGCCTCCAGGGCTGCCGGTACGGCGCGTTCGAGGGCTTCCAGTTCGTGGTTCACTTCGATACGCAACGCCTGGAAGGTGCGCTTGGCGGGGTGGCCGCCGGTACGCTGCGCGGCGACGGGCACCGCCTTCTGGATAATGCGCACAAGCTCGCCGGTAGTTTCCAGGGGTGCGTTGGCGCGGGCGGTGCAGATGGCGCGGGCGATACGCGACGCGAACTTCTCTTCGCCCCAGTTGCGGATAATGCGGCGCAGCTGGTCTTCGCTGTATTCGTTGACGACGATGCGGGCGGTGAGCTCGTCTTCGGAGTTCATTCGCATGTCCAGGGGCGCGTCGTAGGAGTAGGCGAAGCCGCGGGTGCGTTCGTCCAGCTGCATGGAGGAGACACCCAGGTCCATCAGGATGCCGTCGATGCCCTGCACGCCGGCGGTTTCCATGGCGCGGTCAATCTCATCGTAGACGGCGTGGACGGGTACGAAGCGGTCACCGAAGCGCGCCAGGCGTTCACCGGCGATGGCGTGTGCCTGCAGGTCGCGGTCAATGCCAATCAGCACAAGGTTTTCGAAGCGTTCAAGCAGCGCCTCGGAGTGGCCACCCATACCGAGGGTGCCATCAATAACGTAGGCGGTGCCGCGCTCCTCAACAGCGCGTTCAATGCCGGGTGCCAGCAGGTTAATGCAGCGGTCCAGCATGACGGGCACGTGACGTTCGCTGGCTTCACGCTGGGAGAGGTTCTCAATGGATGCGCCGGTCACCTTGGCGGCAGCGCCGGATGCGGTCGTACCGGTTTCGGGGGCGTGGTCTACGCTCATGGGTGCTCCTGTGAGAGTTTGTCCTGCGGGAAGGCTTACGGAAGAGTGGTGCGGTGGTGATAGAGAGATGCCGGGCGGGCGCCGCTACACCAGCAAAACTGGCTAGAGTAGCGGGCTGAACGGGTCCTCGTCGAGGGAGGCAAATTCAGCTTCGGTGCGGGCGAGGTATTCCTCCCAGGCGGCTGCATCCCAGATTTCTGCGCGGGTACCGGATCCGATGACGACGAGGTTGTCGGTCAGTCCTGCGTATTGGCGCAGTATCGGCGGGATGGTGATGCGTCCCTGCTTGTCGGGCAGTTCGTCTGAGGCTCCTGAGAGGAAGACTCGCAGGAAGTCTCGGGCGGCTCGTCCCGGCAGGGGCGCGGTGCGCATCCGTTCGTGGATGCGTTCAAATTCTGCGGCGGGGAAAACGTACAGGCATCGTTCTTGACCGCGGGTCAGAACGAGGCCTGCTGAGAGTTCCTCACGGAATTTGGCGGGAAGGATGATGCGTCCTTTGGCGTCCATTCGTGGCGAGTAGGTACCTAAGAACATTCACTTCACCTCCCCGATGTGTGCCCCTGATGTGTGCCGATGTGCTGAAGCCTGCGGGAGCGTGGTTGCTCCACGAATCCTGTAGGTGCCGGTGGCGGGGTGTGCCGGGCCGGCGCCTCCGCCGTTTGTTTGAGGGCACGGCGATAGGACTGACTTTCAGCTTTCCCCTCCACTTTACCCCACTTTCCACCACCTACCCCACCCAGCAGAGTATCTTTTAGTGTTTTTATGCTCTCTTCTGCATTTTTAACGCTGCCGCACAGCTTCTACACAGCTTCGGGTGTTTCCGCTCAGCGGGCCGCCTTCATCATGCTTGCTATGCCCTGACTCAAGTACAGAGTCAATGACGGGGCCAGTTGCAATAGTCGTTGCACTCCATCCGCCCGCCCCCAAAGCGTCCATCTCTTACTGGTTCAGGCGTAGAAAAAGCGGAAGGTAAGAATTCTTACCTTCCGCTTGCGAAGTCTTAAGACCCTGGAGAGTACGGATACTCAACCGCGAGAAAACTATTGCACCAAAGCAGTACTAGAACTGGCCGTTATTGCGTTCGTCCCAGCGGTCCTCCAGACGATTCATGAAGGAGGAACGCTCCTTCTGCTCACGCTGACGCACGCGAGCTGCACCCTCTGCCTTACCACCCAGGAAGGAATCTACCGGGGTCTTCTTGCTGGTGGTCGCAAAGTACACGCCACCTGCCGCGAAGAGGAAGCCGAATACGCCCAGCCAAATCATGTTAGATGCGACCGCACCAATAATGATGCCCAGGCCGATGAGAACGAAGAGAATACCGAGAGCCAAATGGCGAGCACTAAAAACCGGCGCAGTATTGCCGGTTGAAGACATGGAGGAGGCAAAGTGCGGATCCTCATTGCTCATGAGTTCTTCAAGCTGGTCCAGAACCTTCTGTTCGCGCTCGGACAGTGCCATCGTTTTCTCCTTTGAGGTGTCTCTGCTCAAGATGACGTCGGTATCAGCCGGGTTAGCTAGTGCATCAGCTGGCGCGGTGAGCGCTTCTTCCCGTCGTATGCTTCCCATGGTACCGCGCCGGGTGGGGTTGGCGCATTCTTTTCAGGCAGAAGCGCCTTAAGGTCTTCTGTGGAGGGTGCCATCCTTTCGGCGGAGCTTTCCCTCAGCATAGTTCCCTTCCTCAGCCTTTTGCCCAGTCTTTTACTTGGCTTTTTGTCCAGCCTTTTCCTCGGCTTTCTGTTCCGGCACCGCCACCCCGGAGGCTGGTTTGAGGCTTTCCTGTGAGTACTTGCGGTGAATGGCGTCCATGACATGCTCCACCTCGGACCATCTGCCGCTTTTCACGAGGCGCGCGCCAGATCCCAAGTGAATACCAGACCCCGAGTAAATACCAGCCCCTGTGCGAGTACCGTTCTGCGGACTATTACCAGCTCCCCCGCCGCGTCGTTGTGCGGAGCCAGTTTGTATGGAGCGCGAGTTTGCCCCACTCTCGATGGAGTCGAAGAGAGTTTGTTGCACCCCGTCTTCTGCGCGGGCAAGCTTTTCGGCACGCACGCCGATAAGTCGCAGGGCGCGGGGCGCCGCTTGCCCTACCAAGATTTCATCTGCGCGCAAGGCTTCCAATGCCAAGGAAGCAATCTGCATGCCGGAGTCTACGGGCACGTTCAGGGCAATAGCGCGGGTGTGCGTTTCGAAGGTGCTGTAGCGGATTTTGAGGCTGAGCCCTCCGGCGAGTTTCCCGGCGGTGCGCAGGCGCTTTCCCAGTTTGAGACTCAGCTCCCGAATAGCAGCGCTCACCTCCTGGGCATCGGTCGTATCCGTCTCGAAGGTGTGCTCGCCACCCATGCTTTTCTCTTCACGTTCGGTGATTACGGGGCGTTCGTCAATGCCGCGCGCCATGGCCCAGAGGTGCTCGCCCTGGGCGGTACCGAAGCGTTCTTTGAGCCAGTCCAGGCTCATGGACCTCATCTGGGCGATGGTGTGAATACCGTATCGGGAGAGCTGCTCGGTACTCTTCGCACCCACTCCCCACAGGTCGGAGACTTTTCTCGGGTCAAGAAATTCTTGAACGCGCTCGGGTGGAATGACCCACAGCCCGTTCGGTTTACTACCGGTGGACGCCATTTTGGCAAGCAGTTTATTGGGCGCAACCCCCGCGGAGGAGGGCAGGGAGAGTTCCTGCGCGATGCGGTCGCGAGCGCGCTGCGCCAGGGCGACGGGATCGTGGCCGTGCAGATAGGCGCCGGTTAGGTCCACGAAGGCTTCATCCACACTAACCTGCTCAACGTAGGGACTCAGATTGTTCAGGATTGCCATGACGGCACGGGAGTAGTGCCGGTAGTCGCCACGCAGCGGCAGGACGGTGGCGTTGGGGCTGAGGTTCCGGGCGCGGCTAAGCGGCATGCCGGAGCGCACCCCGTGGGCGCGCGCCTCGTAGGAAGCGGAGCATACAACCGAACGGGGTCCCAGCGGCGCCACGATAATGGGTTCGCCACGCAGAGCGGGGTTTTCGAGGAGCTCGACGTTGACAAAGAAAGCGTCCATGTCCAGGTGCATAATGACGCGGCCGTTCCTTGCGCCGCTGTTCTTGCCGGTTCGCGCCTGCCCCATGTCGCCTCCTCTCATAGCTTCTACGCCCACCTACCGAAAATATAGCACATTTCTACGAAAAATGGGAGTAATCTATCGTAAACATGTTCGTAAATGCGTTCTCTTGGACTTTTCTCCACTAAGCTAGAAGAAGTGCACACCGCACCGCATCAGGACCGTACACAGCGACCATCAGCAAGGATAGTATGACTCCCCATTCTCCTTCCGGAGCACCCACTCCCCAGGCGACCGAGAGCCTCACCGTAGCGGCGCCGAATATCCAGGCGGATTCTGCGCACCTCGCTGAGCGCATTGCTGAAGAGCAGCGAGCCTACCTGCACGCTTTTGACACTCTCATGGCGGAGTTTTTTGCCCGCCAGCGCGAGTTACTCGAGGGTATCTCCCCCGAAACCCTGCCCCTGCTGGAGGCCATCGAGTCCCTCTCCACCGGCGGCAAGCGTCTGCGCGCGCTGCTGAGCTACTGGGGTTGGCGAGGTGCCGGCGGTGCACCCGTAACCGAGGAACGCGCATCCTGGTCTATTGTGAAAGCTGGCATGGCGGTGGAGCTGTTCCAGACCTCCGCGCTGATTCACGACGACATTATTGACCGCTCCGACACCCGCCGCGGCGCTCCCTCCGTGCATAAGCGTTTTGAGGCGGCACACGAGCAGAATAGCTGGCGCGGCGATGCGTTCAACTACGGTCTGACCGGCGGCATCCTTGCCGGTGACCTGACCCTGGCATGGTCTGCCGAGGTTTTCGCGTCCCTGGGTGAGGGCGCAATCTACGGCGCCCCGGCGCGCACCATTTTCGACCGGATGCGCACCGAGGTTCTGGCGGGTCAGTACCTGGACGTCTACTCCGAGGTTCTCGAAACCGAGGACGCCCAGGCGGCTCTGCAGCGTGCCCTAAACGTGATTCGCTTCAAGTCCGCCAAGTACTCCTGCGAGCACCCCTTCACGATTGGTGGCGCTCTGGCTCTGCAGGCTGCCGCACCGGAGGACGGCACGGGTGCCGTGAGCGAGCAGCACCCGGTACTCGCCGCCTACCGCGCGTTCGGTCTGCCGCTGGGTGAGGGCTTCCAGCTGCGTGATGACGAGCTGGGCGTCTTCGGTCAGCCCGAGGTGACCGGTAAGCCCGCTGGCGATGACCTGCGTGAGGGTAAGCGTACCGTGCTGGTGGCGCTCACCTCCGCTGCCCTCAACGAGAAGGATGCGGCGCTTCTGCACAATAGCTTGGGCGACCCCGAGCTGAGCGATGAGCAGGTGGAGCGCATCCGCGAGCTGATGGTTTCTTCGGGTGCTTTCGCCAAGCATGAGCAGCTGATTGAGCAGAAGTCTCAGGCTGTGTTTGAGGCACTGGAGGCGATGAACCTGGACGAGCTGACGCATGCGGCACTGACCGATATCGTGGGTCGTGCTCTGCGCCGCAAGGCATAGATGCGCTACGTCGCAAGGCGTAGAGGTCCACCACATATAAACGTTAAACAAGTTGAGGCGACATACCGGAGTATGCCGCCTCAACCTATTTAGCTATAGTACTGAGCCGCTATTACCAAGCCGGATTACCAAGCCAGTGCCTGCGCACGGCGACGAATCTCAGTCTTACGACCGTCAATCAGTGCGTCGATGGGACGACCGGGCAGGGACTCGTCGCTGGTGTACAGCCACACGATAGCTTCTTCATCGCTGAAGCCGGAATCCTTCAGGACAGCGAGGGTGCCCTTGAGGGATTCGAGCACACGCGAACCGTTCATGAACAGTGCGGGTACCTTGCGCACGTTGGTTTCCGGGTCGCGCAGAGCGATGAGCGTACCGTCAGAAATCAGGTTGTGAACGCGGGTCACCTTCAGGTCGAGTGCCTGCGCAATTTCGGGGATGGTTACCCAATCGCCAACGAGGGCGAAGGTCTGAGCAATATTTTCGTTAGTCACCTTTTAAGAGTGCCAGAGCTGGCACGTATTTACCACTTTTGACCCGCCGCAGGTTCGCTGCCCCTCCCGGGTTCTTTCGTTCTTGTACTTTGCCCGTTGTTCTTGGGTTGGAGTCGGGTCCACCGGCACTTTGTAAGAATTCGCTGAGTGTTCACCTGCCCGGCGCCCTCTAGTATCGCTTCTGCCCAGGTGGGCGGGCTAAAATGTTGAGACGTATGAATACTCCCAGCCCACGCCGGATTTCTCCTGTGACCCCTCGTTCTTCTGCAAATACTTCTGTTCCTCCCGCCACTCGCCCCGCTGCCCCGGATACCGCTATCGGTTCTTCGCAGTGGCTCAGTGGCGCCATTATTGAGGGTCATTACCAGGTGGGTTCGCTCATTGGCCGCGGCGGCATGAGCGAGGTCTATTATGCGCTGGACCTGTGGTCGAATAACCCGGTCGCGCTCAAGGTCCTCTCCCCCACCCTGGCGAAGGATGCGGCGAACCGCCAGAAATTCCACCGTGAAGAGCGTTCGATGCGCCAGGTGGGCGGCGGCGGGCATACGGTGGGTGTGATTTCTTCGGGTACCGAATATTTTTCGGGCGAGATGGTCATGTACATCGTCTTGGAGTATGTGCACGGTTGCACCCTGAGCCAGCTGTTGCGTGTGCGTAATGCCCTGTCCCTGGGTGAGGCTCTGGATATTCTCATTCCGGTGGTGGAGGCGCTCTCGGAGGTGCACGCGAACCGCTACCTGCACGGCGATATTAAGCCGGGCAATATTCTGCTGGACGCTAACGGTCAGGTGAAGCTCACGGACTTCGGCCTTTCCCGCCGTGATGATCAGGTGGATGCGGGCGCCCCCATGGGTACCCCCGCTTACGTTGCGCCGGAGGTCCTGGACCCGAAGGTGAAGGTTGGCGCGCAGGCTGATATTTTTGCGCTCGGCGTGATGATGTACCGCATGCTTTCAGGTCGTCTGCCCTTTGTGGGTCTGGAGAATGACCAGCAGGTGCTCTACCACAACGCCAACATTGAGATGCCCGCGCTGACCGATGTTGCCCCGGGTGCGGACCGCGATATTGCGGGGCTGATTTCGTGGTGTACCCGCAAGCAGCCTCATGCCCGCCCGGAGGATGCGACCGAGCTGTTTACGGCTCTGCTGGAGATTTCTGAGTCGCTGGGTGAGTCCGAGCGCGCTTGGCGTGCCCCCTCGTGCCCGGAGCCGGAGCTTCCTCTATGGGAGGCTGTTGCCGATATTGCGGAGCGTAGCGGCGCCGCGCAGATGGTGCGTAACACCCCGATTAGTGCTTTTAGCGATGCCCGCGATTTGCTCGCCTACGATGTCTACTCCCCCGATAGCCTCGTGTACGATGCCTCGACGGCGGGTCAGGGCGTGCACCTTGCCGACGTGGATGCTGAGGACTCCGTGCTAAACCGCCAGGGCATTCCGCCGCTGGTGAGTTCCGCCTCCGATGCTGACGACTCTGAGGATGAGCCGGACGGCGCAAAGGGCAAATCCGGCAAGCGCGGCCTGGGCTCGTTCATGGGCCGCCGCGCCGCAGCTGCGAAGGGCCCGCTCACTCAGTCCGTTGGTATTGGCCCGCAGACAGAGCAGGAGTTTATCTCAGCTCACGGCGAGTACGCACCGATTCATGCCGAGCGTTCGTTGAGCCCCTCGGGTTCGCGCCGTTCGAAGGCTAAGGGCTCGGCGAGCGCATCTGAGGCGGAGGAGTCTGCGGGTACTTCTGATGATTCCGAGCAGTCTGCGCAGAAGGATCCTCGCCTACCCACCAAGCAGTTTAGGACTCCGCCCTCCGGTATGGCTGTGGGCGGTTGGGCTCTGGTGCTGATTCTGTTGGGTATGGGTTCGAGCTTTACCGGTTGGTGGCTTGCGACCTCGCTGGTGCAGTCGCAGTGGTGGCGCAATATTGAGGCGTTCCTGACCTTCTAGCGCCTGCCGCACCGCTCTTTTGCTGAGCCGTTCTTCTGCCGCACAGCACAATGCCCGGGTCTTCATCTTTGTCAGGTGAAGACCCGGGCATTGTCGTGTCTGCTACTCCCCGCCACTTATCGCGACGAAAAGCGTGAGCGTTTTATGCGCGGTTCTTAAGGTACTCGGAGACCAGGAACGCGATTTCCAGGGACTGCGAGTGGTTCAGACGCGGGTCGCACAGGGACTCGTAGCGGTCAGCCAGTGCTGCCTCGTCGATGGCGTCGGAGCCGCCCAGGCATTCGGTCACGTCGTCGCCGGTCATTTCCACGTGGATACCGCCGGGGAACGAGCCCAGTGCCTCGTGTACTTCGAAGAAGCCGCGAACCTCGTCGAGCACGTCGTCGAAGCGGCGGGTCTTGTAACCGGAGGGCACGGAGATGGTGTTGCCGTGCATCGGGTCGGTGACCCAGACGACCTTCGCGCCTTCAGCCTGCACACCCTCAACGATTGCGGGCAGCTTCTCGCGGATATTCTTCGCACCCATGCGGGTGATGAAGGTCAGGCGGCCGGGCTCGCGGTTCGGGTCGAGCTTGTCGATCAGTGCGAGTGCATCCTCTGCCGTGGTGGTCGGGCCCAGCTTCACGCCGATGGGGTTGCGCACCTTGGAGAGGAAGTCTACGTGTGCATCGTCGACGCCGCGGGTGCGCTCGCCAATCCACAGGAAGTGTGCGGAGGTGTCGTAGGGCAGCTGGGTGCGCGAGTCGATGCGGGTGAGGGCACGCTCGTAGTCCATGACCAGGGCTTCGTGGCCGACGTACATGTCGGTGGTCTTGAGTGCTTCGAAGTTCACGCCGCATGCTTCCATGAACTTGAGGGCGCGGCCAATTTCGTTGGCGGTCTTCTCGTAGCGCTCATGCGCGGGGTTGGAGGTGAAGCCGCGGTTCCACTGGTGCACGGCGCGCAGGTCTGCGAAGCCGCCCTTGGTGAAGGCACGCACCAGGTTCAGGGTGGATGCGCTGGTGTGGTAGCCGCGCAGCATACGCTTGGGGTCGTGTACGCGGGCTTCGGGGGTGAAGTCGAAACCGTTGACGGTCTCGCCGCGGAAGGAGGGCAGGGTGACGTCGCCGCGGGTTTCCATGTCTGCGGAGCGCGGCTTGGAGAACTGACCCGCCATGCGGCCCATCTTCACCACGGGCATGGAGGCACCGTAGGTGAGCACAGCAGACATCTGCAGGATGGTCTTGACGCGGCCGGAAATCTTGTCGGCGGTTGCACCAGCGAAGGTTTCTGCGCAGTCGCCGCCCTGCAACAGGAATGCGCGGCCTTCAGCAACCTCACCGAGTGCCTGGCGCATGGCGTCGACTTCACCGGCGAAGACGAGCGGCGGTACCGAGTTCAGCTCGGCGATGGTGCTCTCAAAATCTTCGTGCTCGCTCCAGGTGGGCTGCTGGTCAATGTGCAGCTGACGCCAGGTGTCTAGGCCGTGGTCGGTGGCCTGCGAGGTGTTGAGGTTTTGATTGCTCATCTTCACTCCATCGGGATGGTCTTGTGCGTTTTCTGATTCAGCCGCGTTTCGGGTGCTCGGCGCGCCGTGTGTGGCGTGCTGGCTTGCGATTCTTCAGGCCGAATAGACCTAATTGTACTCTTGCTTGCTTCAACACCTAACCCTGCAGTCAGGTATATCTCACATGTTTAGATAGCGCCACCCGGTGTCGGCGATACGCGGGTTGATGAGCAGGAGGTTGATACGCAGCGGGTTGATGGGCACTGTTGCAGAACGGCATACGAAAGGGCGGGGCGCGGCGCGTACCGCATCCCGCCCTTGGCGTAGTCGCATACCCGCTTGGGCAACGTTTAGTTAGTTCTGTAGCTGTGCGACTGCCGCATCAGCGCTCATGTTCTTATCAGCCATGAGCTTCTTGACGCGGTCGGCGTACACGTCCACGTATTCCTGGCCGCTGAGGGCACGGATCTCGGAGCCAATACGGTCGGCGATTTCACGCTGAACGCGGTGGCTCAGGTCTGAGCCGTCGGTGTATTCCTCGAAGGTGAGGGGCTTGCCGATAATGGTGCGCACCTGGATGGGCTTGCCGTCGTGGCGCAGACGGATACGGTTCGAGCCGGAGGGCTGAATCAGGTCGGTACCGATCTGACCGACGGGCACTACGGGCACGCCTGCTTCAACTGCGAGGCGGGCGACACCGACCTTGGGGCGGTAGCCGCGTCCGTCGGGGCTACGGGTGCCTTCGGGGTAGATGCCGATGATGCCGCCGTCTTTGAGGACCTGCGCGCCGGCATTGAGGGATTCCTGGCTCTTCTGGCCGCCGGAACGGTCCATGGGAAGCTGACCGACACCTCGGAAGAATGCCGCCATGGCGCGGCCCTTAACGCCGGGGGTGGTGAAGTAGTCGCTCTTGGCTAGGAAGTTCACGGTGCGAGGCATGGCGAGAGGAATAAAAATGGAGTCGCAGAATGCCAGGTGGTTGCTGGCGACGATGTAGGGTCCCTCGGGCAGGTTCTCCAGGCCAACCACGTCATGGTGGTACAGTCCCTGCAGCAGGGGTGAGCCAAGAACCTTGAGCGTTGAATAGAGGGCGGTGTTAGGCATTGGGGTCTCCTCTCTGAATGTTCCCGGCTCAATTCTAGCGTGTCTGGAGAGGTGCGAGAGAACGCGCGATAATTAAAGAAAAGAGAACGATTTTTCTGCGCACCGGTGTATCGGGTGCGCTGGGGCAATATACCAGCATCGGTGCTGTATCTGTGGTAGCCGGTCAGGGTACGCTATAGAGCCTCACCTGTGCTCATATTCGCGCAGGTTGGCGAAGGAGGACCATGAGCATTTTCGATAATTCGCTGGAACCGATTAAGAGGATTCGCCGCAAGGCTCGCGAGCGCAGGCTTCTTGCGACCCAAAATGTTAAGGAATCTTTGTCGCGTCGCCTCGGGGAAGAGCAGGATGCATTCGACCACTCCCCCGTTTCTTTTACCCCTGATTCGGGGCAGCATTCCGTGGGTATTTTGCTGGTGCACGGTTTTACGGGTTCGCCGCACAGTATGCGCCCGGTGGCTCAGCATTTCATGGAGCTCGGTTATGCGGTGGAGATGCCTGTGCTGACTGGGCACGCAACCCGTTGGCAGGATTTGCGTGATAGCACGTACCAGCAGTGGCTGGCTTCTGCCGAGCAGGGGTACCGCCGCCTGACCGATCAGGGTCTGCGTGTGGTGGTCATTGGTATGTCGATGGGCGGCACGGTGGCGACCCATCTGTCGGCGCGCCTGCCGGTGGCGGGTACGGTGCTGATTAACCCCTATATGGTGGATGTGAACCCGATGATGCGCCACGCCGGTAAGGTGTCGAAGGTTCTGCCGATGCTCAAGGCGATTGGTTCCGATATTGCGGTTCCTGGCGTGAGCGAGGGCGCGTATTCTATCGTTCCGACGGCGGCGGTGCATCAGTTACATCTTTTGGGCGCTGAGACGCGTGCACTGATTCCGCAGTTGAAGGCGCCGGTTCTGTACGCGCGTTCACTGGGCGATCATACTGTGTCGGATAGCTCCCACAAATATTTTCTCGAACATTGTTCAGTTCCTGTAGAATTTAGGTGGCTGACCCGCAGCTACCATGTGGCAACGCTCGACTACGACGCCGAGTATCTTTTCTCTACTGTTCAAGCTTTTGTCGCATCCCTAAACCACTAAATTCTGACAGTTCCGCCCGCTGCACACCGGCGAATGCATCACCCGCCGCGGCGAGCAGAACAACCAGAAAGCCATCACGGCACCTCGAGCATTCGAGGACAGCCCGCGGCCCGGACCGCCCGAGCTTACGCCCTGATTCGAAAGGCGCATTATGAAAGTCTTCTCCACTCCCGCTGAGGTTCTTGTCGACCCCTCACTGAACCTGACAAGCATTGTTGAGCGTCACCGAGCCGACAGCTCCAACCCGGTGCTGTACCGTCGCCAGATGTCTCCGGGTAACTGGCAGCCGATTCGCGCCCAGCAGTTCCACCAGATGGTAACCGACCTAGCTAAGGGCATGATTGCTGCGGGCATCCGCCCGGGTGACCGTGTGGGCATTATGAGCCGCACCCGCTTCGAGTGGACCGTAATCGATTTCGCCATCTGGTACGCCGGTGCTATCTCCGTGCCGGTCTACGAAACGAATGCGCCCGCCCAGGCCGCCTGGGCGCTCTCCCACTCCGAGGCCACCGCGGTCTTCGTCGAGGACGAGAAGCTGCTGGGTCGCATCAAAGAGGCCGAGGAGCTTTCCGCATCCGCCGAAGAGCCCATGCAGCTGAAGCACCGCTGGGTCATTGAGAACGGCGACCTGGATGAGCTGAGCGCCCGTGCTTCCGAGGTCAGCGACGAACAGCTTGAGCAGGCACGCACCCGCGCCACCTGCGATGACATCGCGACCATTGTGTACACCTCCGGCACGACCGGCCGCCCCAAGGGTTGCCCGCTCACCCACGGCAATTTCCTGAATCTGAGCGCCAACACGCGCTTCGTGGAAAGCGAGATTGCAAACCCCCGCAACTCGTCGATTCTCTTCCTGCCGCTGGCGCACGTTCTGGCGCGTCTGATTCAGGTGCTGGCCCTGGACGCCGGTGTGGTTATCGGCCACTCCCCGAACATTAAGAACCTCGCGGCCGACCTTGATAGCTTCAAGCCGACCATGCTGCTGGTGGTCCCCCGAGTCTTTGAGAAGGTGTACGAGGGCGCCATGGCGAAGGCGGCTAAGGGCGGCAAGTTCAATAAGTCGCTCTTTGAGCGTTCCACCGATATTGCGGTGCGCTGGTCACAGGCGAAGGTTGAGGGCCGTGTCCCGCTGAAGCTGGCGGCGCAGTACGCTCTCTACGACAAGCTGGTCTACTCGAAGCTGCGTGCGGCTCTGGGCGGCGAGCTGCGCTACGCGGTCTCCGGCGGCGGTCCCCTCGGCGAGCGCCTCGCGCACTTCTTCCACGCGGTGGGCGTGCAGGTCATCGAGGGCTACGGCCTGACCGAGACCTGTGCTCCCATCGCGGCCGGGCGTATCAACCCGTATCAGATCGGTAGAATCGGCCCGCTCCTTCCGGGTGCCGAGGGCACCATCGCCGAGGACGGCGAGCTGCTGGTGCGCGGTGTGGGCGTCATGAAGGGGTACTACAAGAACCCCGAGGAGGACGCCCAGGCCTTCACCGAGGACGGCTGGTTCCGCACCGGCGACCTGGCCGAGTTCGACGAGGCCGGGTTGCTGAAGATTGTGGGACGCAAGAAGGAAATCATCGTCACCGCCGGCGGCAAGAACGTCATTCCGGGCATCGCGGAGAACCATCTGCGCACCTCTCCCCTGGTCTCCCAGGCCATGCTGGTGGGGGATGAGAAGCCCTTCATCGCGGCCCTCGTGACCCTGGATCCGGATACCCTGCCCGAGCAGCTCGAGCACCTGGGGCTGCCGCGCTCACTGTCCATCCCGGAGGCGGCCGTGCATCCGGCGGTACGCGCCGCCGTGCAGCGAATTGTGGACGAGGCGAATCAGCTGGTCTCGCGCGCCGAGGGTATCCGTGAGTTCCGCATCATGAACCGCGATCTGACCGAGGAGGACGGCTATCTGACCCCCTCGCACAAGATTCGCCGCGCGAAGGTGCTGCAGGATTTCTCCTCCTACGTGGACGAAATGTACGGCAAGGTTTCTGATAGCACGTCGGATTCTTTGGCTCGTCTGCAGGAGTACGCGGCGGAGCAGTCTGAGAAGTTCGCTGAA
>ERZ1674176.6-NODE-6-length-103511-cov-9.925592_pt1 | contig 103511 bp, 76 predicted proteins | sample MGYA00581288_ERZ1674176 | MGnify/ENA primary metagenome ERZ1674176 (study PRJEB41354, sample SAMEA4873327) | human saliva metagenome | biome: human-associated habitat [ENVO:00009003]; feature: mouth environment [ENVO:08000002]; material: saliva material...
GGTCCGCCGCTTCAAGGTCGCCAAGTAAGCAACCGGGCGCATTGCAGCGCTCTTTCATCTTCCATCATTTTTAAGGAGCTACAAATGGCTGATCAGGTAGGAGTCGACAGCGAGAAGCAGGCAGCGGCGACCACCCACGTGGTAGAGAGCGGCGATGCCGTGACTTCGTCCGCACAGGGGTCCTCTTCCCTGGGCGCCGCCCAAAAGTCCATGTTCTGGGGAACCGAAGATGGTCCTAGCTCCATGGGCCGCAGCTCCGCCAAGCTGTTCGACACGGTGTCAGACCTCCTCGCGAAGGAAGCAGAACTCATCTCCACTTTCGAGGCTGAGATCAACGCCGCTCTGAAGGACTTCACGGGCACGGAGCAGGATAACAAGCTGCAGCTTGCAAGGATCCAGGAAGCGCTGAACCGAGTCGACAAGTCCGACGCAGCAGCTGCTGCCAAGGCGGCGCAATACGAGTTTGATAAGACATTCGGGAAGGCGATATCCGCGCTGCAGAGTTTCTCCTCCCATTCCTCAGGGTCGGGGCAGTCGTCGGCCACCGGTGCGGCAGGCGCAGCCGGCGCGGCAGGCGCAGCTCTACCGAGTGTCGGCGGATCGGTCCTCGAGGCCCCCACCCAGGGTGCACAGCCCGAAGTCTGAGTCACTTTTCTGGCTGTAGAAAGGATTTTGTTATGGTTTCCTCTCCTATGTACGAGCGCCTCAAGGTCTTCATGGAGGCCGCCCGCTCCAATCGCGACCTGGACGCGTGGGACTCCGACCACAAGCAGACGCTCAAGGGCCTCGAAGAATCCGTTGAGCGCCTCAAGCAGTACCGCGACTCGCAAGGCTTTGTGGGCGAGACTGCTAACGCCATGAACGCGTGGGTGGACAGAGCGGTTCAGCGTATCAACACGTACGCGGACACCTACCGGCACGGTCACAGCACCTACCAGGCAGGTCGCTTGGCGATGGCGTCGGCGCTCCACGAGGCCAATCTCCTGTCCCCGACGCTTCTGGACTCTGCGACTGAGGCCATGCGCGACGACCCCGTCGTCATGGTTCCCAGCTCCTCCCCCGGCGGTGGCGTTTCCGTGTTGGGCAAGCGCTTCACAACCGGCGCCGCCTACGTGGACGCAGTCGAGGCTCAGGCCAACGCTCAGCGCGAGGCAGCGGCGACGCGCATCCTGGAGCGAGTGAACTCGATGACGAGCGATCTCAGTAGCAGTATGCAGGAGATTCAAAGTCTTGTAAACGCTCAGAAGGAGGACCCCGATTGGGACGGCTCCTCACAGCCGGGTGCCGGTGCCGCAGACACATGGGCGAATAGCGCGTCTGATTCTTTCGGCCGTTCCGCAGGCCGCAACCCATCCTCGGGCACCTACCCGGGTGGTTTCGCCCAGCCGTGGTGGAGCGATGCCGACGCCGCAGCTGCCCAGAACCGGACGGTCGCGTCGGGAGCAATCCCGACCCAGGAGCCTGCATATGGCGAGACCGGGTCACGCACGAACCCGATCACGGATCCCCAGGAGCTCATGGGCACCGACCTGCTCCACACTGCTGTGAACGGCACTGCGTACCGTAACGGCGTCGTCGGCGGGCACACCCCCGCCCCTCCGGCCGACGTGGATCACCCGCTGTGGCGCCTTAACGGCGGCGCAGCCTCCGACTCCGCCACGGCCGGCCGCCTCGGCGGCGCTGGTGTCCTGGGCGCGGGCGCGCTCGGCCTGCGCGGCGCGGCACGCATTGGCTCGGGCAGCTTCGGCGGCTCCGGTTCGCTCGGTGGATCCAGCGTCTTCGGCCGCTTCGGCGGCGCCGGCGCGAACGGCCTCGGCGGTTCCGGTTCGGCCGGTGGCCTGTCCGGCGCCGGTCGTATGGGCGCTGCGGGCATGCGCGGCGTGACTGGCTCCACCAGCGGCATGGGCGGCGCGAGCGCGGCCGGCCTCAAGGTCGGCTCCTATTCGGGCTCCGGCTTCGGCTCCTACACTCCCCCCGCAGGCTCTGCGGGCGCGGCCGGCGCTGGCGGCGCGAACGGTGCTGCCGGTTCCTCCGGCGTCACGGGCACCACGGGCGCGAACGGCGGTAGTGCTGCGGGCGCTGCCGGTGCCGCTAGCAAGGGCGGCGCGACGAGCGGCGGCTTCATGGGGACCGGCGCAGGTGCGGGTGCTGGCGCCGGCAAGGAAGACAAGAAGGGCCGCAAGAACCGCTACGTGGCCTTCAAGTTCGACGACGACGAGGACGAGCTGCCCGCGGGCTACGTGAATCCCCTGTCGCAGACCTCCGGCACCGACAAGGACATCACGCCGGCGAAGCGCACGGACGATGGATGGGACCCGCGCCAGTGGTGAGCACTCATTCCAACGCCGCGCCCCGTTCTCCCTTCGGTTTTGTGGGGAGGGCGGGGCGCGCCGCGCGCGCCCTGACCACCGCCGCCTCCGCACTCGCACTGGCCGTCGGTGCCCTCGCCGTGGCCCCGGCCCCCGCTCACGCGGCGGACCCGATCACCACCCAGGAGTACTTCTCCTACTACCACCTGGATTCCGCTCGCCAGAAGGGTTACACCGGTAAGGGTGTGACCATCGCCCTTATCGACGGCCCCGTCGACACGAGCGCCCCCGAACTGGCCGGTGCCAACATCGTCGACAAGAGCCGCTGCACCATCGAAGACTCTCCCGCTGGTATACGCCACGGTACCGACATGGCGACTATTCTGGTCTCCCCGTACACCGGCGTGGCCCCCGACGCCACGCTGTACAGCTACCAGTTATCCAACAACAGTTCAATTTCTGAAGGCACCTGCAAGACTGACGGAAAGAGGCTCAACAGCTTCGACACGCTCATCAACCAGGCAGTCGAAGACGGTGCCCAAATCATCTCCATCTCACAGGGAACAGGGTACCTGGGTACCGCCGCCAAGTGGGCCATCGCCAACGCAATCGCGCACGGTGTCATCATTGTTGCTTCAGCCGGCAACGCGTCAGATGACGAAAACACCACTCACTTGGGCCGCTACTCCGGCGTTGTGGGTGTTTCTGCCATCAACACGGACGGCGCGTTCGCATCGTATTCCTCCTGGGGCAACGGAGTCGTGACCGCCGCTGTCGGTGGACCCTTCAACACCCGCGACGAGAATACGAATCAGCCCACCACCGTGCAGGGCACCTCTATGTCGACGGCTCTCGTCGCCGGCATGCTGGCCCTGGCGCGTCAGAAGTGGCCCGATGGCACTCCCAATCAGATTCTCCAATCCCTGGTCCACTCTGGCCTAAACCCAGATCATGAGTGGAACCAAAAGACCGGATACGGAGCAGCTGCCTTGGGCTCCCTGGTGAACGACGACCCAACCCAGTACCCGGATGAGAACCCGATTCTCAACAAACCGGGTGGTTCTGAGCCCACCGCTGACGAAGTTGCCGACTACGCTGATGGACTCATCAATCCCGCTGCCGAGCGGGAGGTCCCAGATTCCTACGTGTACCGAGGCGCCGACGATCAGGTGGTCCTCTATCACGCGGATCTGAAGACACCGCTCCACCTGGGAACGAGCCCCCGCTACCACCGGAAGTGACCATGACACACGCGCATTCATGCGCGCAGCCCGCGCCCCATTCTCCCTTCGGTTTTGTGGGGAAGGCGGGGCGCGCCGCGCGCGCCCTGACCACCGCCGCCTCCGCACTCACACTGGCAGCCGGGGCCCTCACCCTGGCACCGGCCCCCGCGCACGCGGCGGACCCCATCACCACCCAGGAGTACTTCTCCTACTACCACCTGGACTCCGCTCGCCAGAAGGGTTACACCGGTAAGGGCGTGACCATCGCTCTCATCGATGGTCCCGTCGACACCAGCACCCCCGAACTGGCCGGCGCCACCATCATCGACAAAAGCCGCTGCACCATCGAAGCTTCGCCTCAAGGAGCGCGCCACGGCACTGACATGGCGACCATCCTGGTCTCCCCCTACACCGGGGTGGCACCCGACGCGACACTCCACAGCTACCAGTTGTCGAATTACGAGTCAATTTCAGCAGGCACCTGCGAGGTCAACGGCAAGAAGCTCGACGACTTCGACACGCTCATCAACCAGGCCGTGGACGATGGCGCCCAGATCATTTCGATCTCCCAAGGAACTGGGCGCCTAGGCGACGACGTCAAGTGGGCTATTGCCAACGCGATCGCACGCGGCGTGATCATCGTCGCGTCCGCAGGCAACACGGCAGACAATGCGAACAACGCACACCTAGGCAGCTGGTCTGGTGTCGTCGGTGTTTCCGCGATTAACACCGACGGCACTTTCGCGTCCTATTCCTCCTGGGGTAACGGCGTCGTCACAGCAGCTGTTGGCGGTCCCTTCAACAGACTTGATCCTGTGACGAATCAGCCTACAATCGGCGAGGGTACCTCTATCTCCACGGCGCTTGTTGCCGGGATGTTGGCGTTGGCGCGTCAGAAGTGGCCCGAGGCGACCACCAACCAGATCCTGCAGTCCCTGGTGCGCTCGGGCCTGAACCCGAACCACGAGTGGAACCAGTACACCGGATACGGAGCCATCGACGGTGGTGGACTCGTCAACGATGATCCCGCGCAGTACCCGGACGAGAACCCCATCATCGACAAGCCGGGTGGTTCCGAGCCCACCGCTGACGAAGTTGCGGATTACATTGACGGCCTCATCAGCCCCAGCGCACACAGAGGTATCCCCGATTCCTACGTCTACCGCGGTGCCGACGATCAGGTCATCCTATACCAGTCGGAGCTAAAGAATGAGATCCACCTGGGAACGAGCCCCCGCTACCACCGGAAGCGACCATGACACACGCGCAACCATGCGCGCAGCCCGCGCCCCGTTCTCCCTTCGGTTTTGTGGGGAAGGCGGGGCGCGCCGCGCGCGCCCTGACCACCGCCGCCTCCGCACTCACGCTGGCTGTCGGTGCCCTCACCCTGGCCCCGGCCCCCACACACGCGGCAGACCCGATCACCACCCAGGAGTACTTCTCGTACTACCATCTGGACTCTGCACGGCAAAAGGGGTACACAGGTAAGGGCGTCACCATCGCGCTCATCGACGGCCCCGTGGATACCAGCGCCCCCGAACTGGCCGGTACCAACATCGTCGACAAGAGCCGCTGCACCATCGAAGACTCCCCAAAGGGGATTCGCCACGCCACCACCATGGCAACCTTGCTCGTATCCCCCTATACGGGTGTCGCCCCCGATGCCACGCTGTACAGCTACCAGTTCTCCAACGCTGATTCCGTGTCGGCAGGCACGTGCATGTCCAACGGGCTCCTGACCGATACCATGGGGGCCCTCATCAACCAGGCCATCGATGACGGTGCCCAGATCATCTCCATCTCGCAGGGCACCCCAGAAGGAGATTCGGAATTTCAGTGGGCTCTCACCCGCGCGATAAGCAAAGGTGTCATCGTCGTCGCGTCCGCTGGTAACACGGCACGCGACAACAGCTATGCCCAGCTGATCCGCTGGTCCGGCGTGGTCGGTGTGTCCGCTATCAACAGTGACGGCACGTTTGCGTCCTACTCCTCGTGGGGTAACGGTGTCGTGACCGCCGCTTTCGGCGGCCCCGTCAACACCGTCGACGCGAACACCGGAGCACCCACGACCACATCAGGCACGTCCAACGCGACCGCACTCGTCTCGGGAATGCTCGCACTAGCACGCCAGAAGTGGCCCGACGCCACCACCAACCAGATCCTTCAATCCCTGGTTCACACCAGCTTGAATCCCAACCACGAGTGGACGCAATACACCGGGTATGGAGCGATTGACGGTGGCGCACTGGTCAAGACGGATCCTTCACAGTACCCGGATGAGAACCCAATCATCCAGAAGCCGGGTGGTTCCGAGCCCACGGCTGACGAGGTTGCCGACTACGCCGATGGAATCATTAATCCCACGGAAACCACAGGGCTTCCCGATTCCTACGTGTACCGCGGCGCCGACGATCAGGTCATCCTATACCAGTCGGAGCTCAAGAATGAGCTCCACCTGGGAACGAGCCCCCGCTACCACCGGAAGTAGCCTCGGCAACCCGACACAGCGAAGCGCCCCTGCCACCCACCGTGAACTGCGTGTGGATGACAGGGGCGCTCCCCTACGCGCTACTTCTTCTTCGCGTTGCTCGCATTGCTCGCGTGGAAGCGCGGGCTGGTCCCCAGGTGCGTCGGATAGCCGTGCTCACGGCTCAGGGTGAGACGCTCGTCGAAGCCCCGATACTGGTAGGAATCATCCGCGTTGATACGCCTCGGATCCACCAGACCGTCCGCGTAGTCCGCGATGTCCTGGCGGGTCGGTATGGACTCGTAGCCCTTGTTCATGAACGGGTTTTCGTCCGGGAACTGGGTTGGATTCGTCGTCAGCAGCACGTACGGATCCACAGCCCCGTACCCCGTGTACGGGTTCCAGTACCCGCCGTTGCCGCCGGTCCCCGTGCGGGCCAGGGCCTGCAGGAGCTGATTACCCGTCGCCTCGGGCCAGCTCTGCTTCGCCAACGCCAGGAAGGAGGCGATCGTCGGAGACGCGAACGACGTCCCCTGCCAATACCCGGTCTCCCACGTGATGCCACTCCTCGCGTAGGGACGCGACACGGACGCCGCCGACACGAAGTCCCCGTAGTTCGAATACGAGGTCAGCGACCCATCGGGATTCACCGAGGACGCTCCCACCACGCCGGTCATGCGCGCGAGCGACGTAGACGGGTTGTACTCCGACTCATTGCCCAGAGGGGCCACGACGGGCACCTTCTGCGTGATCGCGCGAGCCAACGCCCAGCGCATACTCTCAGTGTCGGCACTGTACGTCGACGACATCGTGATGATGTCCACCCCATCGTTGAGCGCCAGCTCGATGAGCACCGACGTCTCCGAGTATCCGTGATCCCACCAACCAATCGCACAATCCCTGCTCGGCGTATCGCCTTTCAGAGACACCGTGTAGCGATTGAGCCTCGCCTCAGGGGCGATCCCAAACTCCGGTGCTGAGATCATCTGGGCGATGACCGTGCCGTGCTCCCAGCTGTCCTCGCTAGACTCCACGTCGCAGCGGCTCATGTACTGGATGTTCGCGCCCTGCAGCTCCGGGATGTTCGTGTTAACCGGGCCGTCCAGCAGGCCGATTGTCACGCCCCTGCCGGTGTAACCCGATGCGTGGAGCTGCCCCAGGTAGTAGTAGGAGTAGTAGTCCTGCTCGTCCGACGTGATCGGCGCGCGCGAGGCCTGTGCCGGGGCTGCGGGGAACACGAGGGCCGCGCCGGCGAGCGCGCAGGCGACTCCTAGGCCTGCGCCGCGCCGCGCCAGGCGTGGCATCAGATGACTCATCAGCGGTCCTTTCGCTGCCCTACGGCACCGTCACGCACTGCGTAACAGGGGCCGATTCGCGGCCGGTGGAGGTCACGACGAGGCTCACAGTCAGGCAGTTCTCGCCGCTCACCGCGGTGGTCGTCAGGCTGTTGCGGCGCATTGTCTCGGCCACCACGGCCTCACCCGGGCGGGTGAGCACGTACTTGAACTCCAGCGCTCCGGGCTGGTACTGGCCCTGCTCGGGCACCTCCCAGCCCCAGCGGATCTCGTTGCCGTTCGGGGTGGCCGTCAACCCGGTGACGGCCTCGGGCGGGACGGCGCCCGCGTCGCCCTGATCGGAGTTGCTCACTGTGCCCGCGCTCGAGGAGGGGGTCGGCGTGGATCCGCCTCCACCGCCTCCGCCCAGGTGGATGCTGTGTCCGCCGCCGGTGAGCATCGCGACCACCAGGCCGGCCGTCGCCAGCACCATCACGAGCGCGAGGACCGGCACCACCCACACGGGACGCTTCGACTCCCCCTCGACCAACCCGGTTCGGTTCGTCGTCGAGTTACCGGCCCAGGCCTCGTTCGACGAGGCCTGGGGACCATCCGCGAAACTCCCGCGGCGGGTGCGCGTACGCTCCGCGTCCAGAGCCGCCGCAGACGGGGCGGACAGGGCCGAGGATGGCGCGCTCGAGGAGACCACCACGCTCAGCTTCATCTCCGTGACCGGGCGGTGCATCTCGCGTTCGACCGTCTGTAGGGCGTAACCGAGGGCTGCCGCCGACCCGAAGCGCTGCTCCGGGTCCAGGCTCATCGCGCGGCGCACGATGGCCGTCACAGCGTCGGGCACTCCCGGGCGGTCGATGCGCGACACGCGGCCACGGGCGACGCGCTGGGCGACCGCGTGGGCCGAGTTGTCTCCGTCCTCCACCTCGAAGGGCGAGCGGCCCATGAGGAGCGTCCACAGGGTCGCGCCCAGTGCCCACACGTCCTGCGTCGGGTGAGCGCGCGCCGTGCCCGCAATCTGTTCGGGCGGCGCCCACATCACCGAGAAGCCGTCGCGGCCGCCGCGCGGGTCCGCACCCACCGGCTCGGCCACGCCGAAGTCGGTGAGCACCGGCGACCCGTAGGCGTTGATCATGATGTTGCTGGGCTTAATGTCGCGGTGCACGTAGCCCGCGCGGTGCAGCATCTCAGCGCCGCCGCACATGCGGATCACCATCGACAGCGCGCGGTCCGTCGACATCGGGTTTGCGCGCACCTGATCGAGGATGTTCGCAACCGGGCAGTACTCCATCACCAGGTACGGGCGACCATCCGGCGTGCGCCCCGCGCCGTACAGCTGGGCCACCGCCGGGTGACCCGACACGAGAGCCATCACGTCGGCCTCACGTGCGATACCGGCCTCGCCGTCCGCCCCGCGATCCCTGCGCGCCACCTTGACGGCCACCTCACGGCTGGGCAGCTCCTGGCGGCACAGGAACACGTCTGCGAACCCACCCGACCCGAGTGGACGAATCCACTCGTAACCCGGCAGCGACGGCACCATTCCGACGCGAGCGTCGCTATCCATCAACGTTTCCCTTTCCTACGGCCCATGCGCTTGGCCAGCGAGCGACCGCCCTTGCGAGCGGCGTCAGCCTGACGGCGGGCGCGACGGCGCCAGCGCAGCGACTTCAGCGACAGCGCGTACCGCAGTCGCGCGAACGGCGACACCGAGGCCGCCCACTCGCGACGCAGCTCATCCACGTCGTTCCACGCCTGCTCCGCGTCCTCGGGGCGGGCACCACCGGCAGCGAAGTCCGCGACGTCCGCGCGGCGCGCCACGGTGACGGCCCGGGGAACCGCGCCCGAGAACAGCGACCAGCCAGGCACGCGTACGTCCGCGGCCGAGCGCTTGCGCGCCTTGCGGGCCTTAGCGTCCCCCTCCTCGTCGCTCTCGGATTTCTTGGGCGTCCACTGGGAGGCCAGCGCCCACGCAACCTCCTGGCGCGTCAAGTGCGGCTCGACGACGAGGCCGGAGTCGATCGCGGTATCCACGAGCTCGTCCCACGAGCCGCGCACCGACTCGGCGGCCTGCGCACGGCGGCGGCTCTTACGGCGGCGGGACTTCGCCAGGAGCACAGCCAGGACCGGGCCCAGCAGCAGGAGGAGCGACACCGACACCGTGCCGATCGCCATCCACGGGATGTGGACGCCGTTCGGATCGTGCGGATCCGTCGCCTGGTCACGGGTTGCGGGCGGCAGCTCGACCGGCTGCTCGGGCGGCTCCGGGGGCTGCAGGACCTGGGGCTTGGGCACGGACTTGGGCTTGTTGACCTGCGTCGTGGGCTGCTGATCGCGCGGCGGAGTCGGGTCGAAGGTCGCCCAGCCGACGCCGGGGAACTCCACCTCGACCCACGCGTGCATGTCCGAACCCGTCAGGTCGACGCTGCCGGACGTGCCCTCGCGGTAGGCGCCCATGACGACGCGGGCGTTGATGCCCTGCGAGTGCAGCATGAGGGCCATGAGGGTCGCGTACTGCTCGTCGTCGCCCACCAGCGCCTCGGCGCTGATCATGCGCTCGATGCGGTCCTGCGAGGAGCCGGGACGCGAATTGATCGTGTCCTCGTTGGAGTAGTAGCCATCCGTGTGCAGGAACTGCTCGATCGCGCGGGCCTTCTCCAGGTCCGAGCGCGCGGTCGACGTGTGATCCGCGGCCAGGGAGTCCACGTCCTTCGGGACGTTCGTGTCTCCCCCGGCGTAGCGCGCTGCGTTCACGCTGGCGAACTCCGAGTCTGCGTGTTCGCGCGGCATCGTCGTGCTCAGCGAGTAGCTCAGCTGGCCGGTCGGACCCGTCGTCAGGGCGGTATCCGCCCACAGGTCATAGTTCAGGCCGTCCTGCTGCTCGGCCGCGTTGGGGGCGGAGGGTTCAAAACGCAGGACCGACACCTGGCCGATCGTGGGCACCCACGGTCCCAGCAGCTGCGAGGTCGACACCGAGGTCTGCACGCCCGCCGTATCGGCGCTGCGCCCCGGGATCGTGGATCCCACGCGTCGGTATCCGGCCGTGCCGTCCGCCGTGTTCGTGACGCCCATGCCGAAGGTCGTCCCGTCGTACACGTCCATCGCGCCCAGGCGCACGCGCGCCTCCTTGGGCATGTTGGACACGCGGATCAGGGATTCATCCTCGAGGTCCTTGTTGTAGTGGCGGTAGCTGGACAGCGGCGAGGGGTACTGGCGCGCGTCCACGGGCGGCTCGACGACGTCGCGTCCGACGACGCGGTCCGAGGCTGTGGGGCCCAGCAGGGACGCCGCAGGGATCGCCGCAGCGACCATCACGCCCACCATGAGCGCGCCCATGCCCACGCGCCACCACACGTGCACGATCTGGCGCGAGGAACCGCCCATGGTCGTCGACGTGGTAGTCGCCGTAGAGGCCATACCAATGACGATGTCAGCGCCCAGTCGTGCGCGTCCGATCGCCGAGGCCCACGCCCACCACACGATGAGTCCCACCCACCAGGCGATGACGAGGAGGGCGGACGGAGAGTGGTTCGACGGCCCCCACACGATTGCGATCACGCCGGCGAGGATCAGCGGCACGGATCCCCACATAGGGCGCCCGTAGCGCACCGTGACGACGCCCGCCGCGACCAAACACACGAGGCAGGCCATCCACGGCACCATCGCGGGCCCCACGTAGGAGCCGGCCGGCGGCGTCAGCGTCAGGAGGTCCTTCCAGGCCTCGACCGAGCCAACGACGAGCGTCTGGACGGTCCGCGACGTCGGGACCACGCCCCAGCGGGTCGTCTCACGCAGCGCGGCAGCGCCACCGAAGAGGAAGTGCGAGGCGACGACCGCCGCGACGATCGAGAGCAGGTCCCAGCGCCATTTCGCTGCCGCCCACGCGACGATGAGGCCGACCACGACTCCCGCAAGCGCCGCGATCGCGCCCTGGCCGCCGCCGAAGACGGACTCGAACATGAGGATCGGACCGGAAAAGAGGACCGCGAGGACCAGCAGGGACCACGCGGGCATGGCTGCACGGTGGATCGACCCGCCCATCGTGGTTTCCTGGGCGGCAGGGCGACGGGAGCGACGCGGCGGAGGTGCCGGACGCGAGGCGTTGCGAGCAGGAGTACTCACGCGTTCACCCCCCGCGACACGAGCATCGGCAGGTCTTCGAGGGAGGGGCAGTCGATGATGACGCCGCGCGTGATCTTGCGACGGCGACGCGCCCGGCCCGGGACCACGCGGATCACCGACACGATGACATCGACAGGAGCGATATTCGCCAGGCGAGCAGCCTCCTCGTCGTCCACGCCAGCGCCGACGACGATCGAGAGCACCGAAATCCCGCCGCGCTCCATGATGCAGCGGCGCACGATGCCCGCGAACTCCGAGCGCGTCGACGTCTCCATCTCGGACAGCGCATCCAGCATCGCCATGGGCGAGCCCGTGGGGATCCACTCGTCCGCGGTGTGCATCGACACCGTGCGGGCCTCGCCCGAGCCGGCGAGCGCCAGCGACGCGGCAACCGACACGGCCGTCTCAAAGGAGCGCCGATCCCACGCATCCACGCGCGTATCCAGCAGCACCATGTGGTGCGAGCGGTGAGTCTCCTCGAACTGACGCACAATCAGGCGGCCAAAGCGCGCCGTCGACGGCCAGTGCACCGCGCGACGGTCGTCGCCCGGCTCGTAGTCACGCAGGGCGTGGAAGGACACGTCGGAGCTCGTCAGCTTCTCGCTGGCCACGCCCTCGACGTCCATCTGCATGCCCGTCGCGTCAAAGGAGAAACGCACCGTCGGCGGGTGCACATGCACGAGGATCGGATCATCCCACGAACGCACGCGACGCAGCAGGCCCAGCCCGTCCATGCGCACGGTGCGCGCGGGGCCCACGTTGATGACACCGCGGCGCTTCGTCATGACCGAGAAAGACTCGTTCCACGTGCCGTTTCCGCTGATCGGGGGCACGAGGAACTCGCCACTGCCTCGTCCGATCGTCACCTCCACGAGGGTCGAACCCGAGCGGCGCCCGGACTCGTTGACCACACGGACGCGACCCACCGCCACCTGGCCGGCGACAATGCGATCGTTCTTCATGCGCAGGGTAACGGAGAGCGGAGACGGGGAGGCGACCGAGGCCACCGCGACCACGAGGGCCACCAGGCCCATCACGGCCACGATGAAGCCCTCCAGCCAGCCGAAGGCGAGGGCCGTGACGGTGCCCGCAACCATCGCCGCGATCACCGCCCACCCCACCGGGGTCAGCGCGCCCAGCCAGCGGGCGACGCCCTCGTAGCCGGGCAGCGCCTGCACGCGGGCGCTCAGGGCGCACCACGCATTCTTCACAAGTCGACGTAGTTTCTTCACGGCTTACCTCACCGGGCGGCAATTGCCGACGCGCACCTTCTGCGCGAACGCCGCCTCGGAATCCGCCCGCGTCGCGATGTTCGACTCGATGGGACCGGCACGATCGATAGTCACCTCTTCGGTCCAACCGTCCAGATCCGAAGTAATCGTACATTTGTGAGTAAGCGACGTGCCAGCCCACCCCGGAGCACTGAACGTAAAGGTGTGGCATCCACCCGGGGGCGTGTGCTTCTCGCCTCCCTGGCAGACGTCCGTCCACGTCAGGTTCACGTCCAGCTTCGTGGTCTCCGTCGGCTGCTCACTCATCACCGTCTCACCCAGACCGTTGACCGCAACGACCGTGGCCTGGTAGCGGGTGCCCTGGGCCAGATCCGAGAAGGTCGCCGTGTTGACACCGCCACGCACAGTCTGCGTCGCGCCGTTATTCAGCGACACGCGGACCTCGGTGACCGCCGGGTTCGCGCCCACCGGATCCCACTGAACCGTCAGGCTCGTCGAGTTGACACCTGTGAACCGCACGCCCACATCCGAGGGGCGGCCCGTCGCTGTGCCCGTGGCGGACGCGACCGGTGAGGCCGCCGGCTGGTTGTTCACGCCGATGCCCGTCTGGCAGAAGTAGTACGTCTTCGACTCCCAGCCGTTGGCGGGCAGGATGTCGCCATCGTCGACCCGTTGTCCACTCGCACATGAATTGGGGTCCGCCGAGTAGCGCAAGGTCAGATCCGACGCCTCGAAACCTCGGCCCGTCACCACCGACAACCCAGTGACCTTCAGCTGACCGGCCTTCCCGGTGCCCGAGAGGGTCGGGTCCGCAATCGGCGCGGGAGTGGTTGCGATGGACACCGTCGTGTACCCCTTCGCCGACGTGTCACCGTCGGTGTTCGTCAGCTCCACCGACACCTGCTTGTCACGACCGGTCGGCACAAGTGGCACCTGGACGCTCCTGGCACCAGCCGGAGCCGTCACCGGCTTATCGCCCACCATGACATGGGTAGAACCGAAATCAGTTCCGCCGGAACGGCCCGGCGTCCACGAGACCTCGACCGTCGCTAGGTTCGGATCCGTATTATCCGCTCTCACCGCCACCGCCCTCACGTCAGTCGGCTGGTCCGGTGCGCCATGCGGGTGCGCGCCTGTGGCCTCCGACAGCAGCGACGGTTTGTCCGCGTCGTTCTGGGCCTGGATTCTCACCGAGTAGAGGGCACCGTTCTTCAACCCAGAGATAGTCATTTTCCTCTGTGTGCCAACGGCCGTGTACGGGATCGGCTGGCCACCCGATTCCGGATACAGGAACACCGTGTACGTGTGGATCTTAGAGCCCTCGTTGTGCGGCTCTACCCACGTGACATCCAGGGCCCCATCCGAACCCACGACCGTAGGTGCCGCCATCTGATCGGGCTCGACATCGACCTTCACCTCGGCGGACGGTGCCGACGGATCGGAGTCACCGGCCTCGTTCGTCGCGACGACCGTGAAGCGGTGCTTCGCACCATTCGTCAGGCCCTTGATCTGCATACCCGGCTTCGTGGTGTTGTAGGTACGCCCGTCCAACAGGTCCGTCACCGTGTAGCCAGAAATCGTGCCACCGTTCGAGGCAGGCTCATCGAACTGCACGAAGGCGGTCTGCGACCCCATCGCCGTCGCCTTCACGTTTTGCGGCGGTTCAGGGCGATCCAGGACCTGGACGACGACTCGGCCCTGGACCACGCGATCCGGGTCGTTCGTCGCGTCCATGACGCGGTACACGATGGTCATGTTGCCGTGGAAGCCGGCCTTGGGGGTCACCGACAGGACGTTGCCGTTGCCCGAGGCGGTTCCCTGGCCCACGTGCACCGACGCGTCCAGGACCACGAGCGGATCCGGGAACGGGTTCGTCGTGTACTCCGAGAGGTTCACGTCCACCGTCTGGCCGGCCTTCGCCTTGATGCGGGCCTCCGTGGTCGTCACGAGGGGCTTGGAGGACTTCACGATCGTCACCGGAATGTCGGCGTTGACCGCGCCCGAGCCGTCGTCGACGCTAACAGTAATAGCGCCGACCGGGCCCTTGGGCTGGTCCTTCTTGCCGGACACCGTCAGGTTGTAGCCGTCCAGGGAGACGTCCACGCCGCCGGGGGCCTTCACCACGGTGTAGGAGAACCTGTTCTTGGCCTGGTCGTCCGGGTCGTCCACCATCTGCGTGAGGTCGACCGTCACGCTCTCACCCTGGCCCACGATGATCGGGGTCGGGGTCAGGCGCGGCGGCAGGTTCCTGGCCGGCTGGATCGTGATCGGGATCGTCAGGGTCGAGGACAGCGCCGAAGCGTCGTCCGAGGCGCCGTCACGCACCGTGAAGGACACCGAGGCCTTGCCCGAGGCCGTGTCGGGCGCGCTCAGCGTAATGTGCGTGGAGTCCTGGAGCGAGGCCGAGTCCAGGGCGCCGCTGAACTTCACGGACGACGCATCCGTGATGATCGGGGAGCGCGAGTTGTCGCGCACCAGCACGTAGTCGTGCATATCGAGGGTCAGCGTGGAGCCCGCGCGCATCGCCACCGGGACGCGCGTCGTGTCCAGGCGAGGAGCCAGCAGGTCGGTGCCAGGAACGGTCACGACCGCGCTCGCGCTCAGGCCGTCGGGGTCCCTCACCGTGTACACGACGAGGCGTCGGCGGGCGTCCGTAGAAATCGACAGGTTCTGCCCCGACACGCTCACACCCGAGGCGTCCGAGGATACCGTCAGCGCAGCCGTGGTGCCGTCCGGGTCCTCGTCGTTGACGAGGACGGCAACGCTGACGGGCTTGGAGTCCGAGGGCAGATCGGAGACCGGCACGACGTCGTCGCGAGCGATCGGCGCGCGCAGCGGCGCCTCAGCGTCCACCGTCACGGTCAGCTGGCCCTGTGCGCGGCCACCTCGGCCGTCCTCGATCTGGTAGGCCACGACGAACACGCCGTTCGTGGCGGGCGCCTTGACCGTCACCAGATCCTCGGCCACCGTCACGGTCGCGGTCGGATCCGACACCGACACGGTCGCCGGATCCGTGTCCATGTACAGGGTGTCGCCGTCCGCGTCCACGTCGTTGTTCAGGACGTTGATGCTCACCTCGCGCCCCGGACGCACCGTCACCGAGTCGGGAACGGCCGTCGGGTTGTGGTTCTGCGAGCCGGGAGGGGCGATGCCGACGCGCACGCGGGCGCGTCCCTGCACGCCGAGGCGGTCCTCGACGATGTAGGAGAAGGTGTCCGTGCCGGTCGCATCGTCGGAGGGCGTGTATTCCAGCCACTCCGTGCCCAGCACGACGCTGCCCTTGGCCGGCGGCTGGTCGATGCCCACCAGGGCGACCGAGTCGCCGTCGGGGTCGATGCCCGTCAGCGGCACCGGGACGCGCGTCATCTGGCCCTGCACGGCCCACGCGCTCAGCGCCTTGGGCACGGGAGCACTGTTAGCCGCGGAGGAAGCGATGACCTCAAACGTGACGGTTGTCGTCGCGCGGTTACCCACCGAGTCGATGGCCGTATACGCCACGCGCACCACGCCGGCTTCGGAGCCGGCGGCCAGGCGCACCTGGTTACCGGTCACGAAGACCGTGCCCAGCTCGGCGCCCGACAGGACCTCCACCTCCGGGTCCAGGCTCAGCGACAGGCCGATCGGCGAGCGGTCGTTCGACAGGACGCTCACCGAGCCGATGTCGTCGGCGCGCACCTTCGCGGTGTCGGCCGTGACCTGGGGCGGAGTCTCCTCACTCTGCGCGTTCGTCGGGATGACGCTGACCTGGGCGGTCGCGGAACCCGCGCCGTTGGAGACCGTGTAGGTAAAGGTCGTCACGTCGGACAGGCCGCCCGGCGACGTGATGCGCAGCAGGTGACGCTCGATGAGCGTGACCTCGAGGCCCGAGTTCGCGGGCACGTCGATCGATTGGACGACGAGGACGCCGCCGGACGGATCCGTGTCGTTGGCCAGCGGCGCGATCAGCGAGGCACCGCCGCTGGGCAGGACCGCCAGGTCGTCCTCGGCGATCGGCAGGGCGTTCGTGTCGTCGTCGACCACGTCCACGCGGATCACGCCCACGGTCGTCGACGGGCCGTCGGAGACCGTGTAGGTGAACTGGAAGGATCCCGGCACCGAGCCCGTGAACGTCAGCGTGCCGCGCGAGAGGTCAGCGGAGACCGCGGTGCCCGCCGGGGCCGTGCCCGCAGCCACGAGGGACAGGGCGTCGCCGTTGGGATCCGTGTCGTTGGCGATCGGGTCGATCGTCAGCGGCTCAGCCACGCGCGCCACGTAGAAGTCGGCGCGCGCCACCGGCGGCACATTGCCCGCCTCCTGGACGCTCACCTTCAGCTCGCCCGTGGTCTCAGCGTGGCCGTCCGACAGCGTCACGGCGATCGCCTTGACGCCAGCGCCCGAGCCCAGGTCGCGGATCTGAACCGTGCCGTCCTCGGAGAACTGCACGGCCATGCCCTCGGGGGCCGTCGCCGACACCAGGTAGAACTGGTCGCCGTCCGGGTCAATCCAGTCCGACAGGAGGTTGTACTCGACCTGCGCGTTCGCACCCACCTTGATGACCGGGTGCTTGAGCTGGCGCGGGCCCTCGTTCTGGCTCCACGGGTGGATCGTCAGCGTCACGTTCGCCGTCGCGCCCGCGAGGCCGTCCGAGGCCTCGTACGTGAAGGACGTCGATCCGCTCGTCATGCTCTCGGGGACGTCCGTGATCTGTAGGGCGCGGCCGCCCCTCGTGCGCACGATCGAGCCGAACTCGGGGTTGGTGACCGCGCGCGCCGTCAGCACGTCGCCGTCGTCGTCGGAGTCGTTGTCCAGGACGGGTAGCAGCGTCGAGCGGCCCGGGCGGATGCCGAACTCGTCATCCACGGCCTCGGGCGGCGTGTTCTTATCCTTGTGCTCCGGCTCGGAGACCTGCTCACGCTGGTCAGGGGTCGGAGTGTCCTCTTCCTCCTGCTCCTCGGTGGGGGTCTGATCCCAATTGCTGACCACGACCATGTTCTTGTCGGGCAGCCACAGCGTGCCCGTCGAAACGTCGTTGAGGACGATGCGCGTGCGGTTCGTGCGGAACACAGCGGAGGAGGCCTCGGCCAGGCTCGACACCGTCTGCGCCTGGTTGCGCGTGGAGTCCGTGCAGGTGCGCACGAACGCGCCCGAGCCCGCCCACGCGCCGTAGGAGCATCCACGGTGGAAGACGGGGGGCGCGGGGGTGCCCTTCTGGCCGCTCTCCGAGGCCTCCTGACGCTCGATCGCCTTGCCATTCAGGGGCACGGACACCAGCTGGTCGCCGGTCGCGAGGAGGACCGAGGCGGCCTCATCGCCAGGGATCTGCAGGACGGCGCCACTCACGTGCTCCTCGGACAGGTCGCGGACCTTGCCGCCGGGCAGGACCAGCTTGTTGCCGGTCTGGTCGTAGACGACCGGCTTGTCGCCGACCGCGGTGATCGTCGGGGGCCCGGCGGGAGTAAAGTCTTTGATCTCAGTGGTTTTCACGCGCCAGGCCTGGCCTTCGCTCGTCAGGGTCACGAGCTTGGAGGAACCGGGAGAATAGGCGAAGACCGTACCCGAGTTCGACACCGTCACGATGCCGTCGCTCAGGTCGTTGGCGACCGCGTCCTCACGCAGGAGCGACATGGTGGCGGGCTCGTTGGCACTGCCGACCCACAGGAGGCCCTCGTTGGGGTCGAGGACCGCCAGGACCGAGCCGCCCTGAACCTGAACAGCGTTGTCGGGCAGGGTGACGGACTGGCCGAGGGAGAAGGAGGTCGGACGCACCGGGGTGACCGTGCGACTCACGGTCTCACCCAGGGTCACGTCGCCGCCCTCCTGGCCGATGTCGAAGGACGCGGACTTCACCGAGACCGTGCCGTCCAGCATGAGGGCGTCGTAGTTGAGGTGCCCGAGGAGCTTGCGGTCCTGGTTCGTCACCCAAATGCCGCCGTCGTCGACGCTCACCTGGGTGACCTCGACACCCCGATACACGACCGCGAGCACGCACAGCATCGCGGACACCAATAGGACGGAGAGCGCGGGTATCCGCTTCGACCAGGTGTTTCGCGATCGACGCGCCTTGTTCATGTGGCTTTCCTCAGTCTCAATGTGCGCACTGGTATGGGGCGTTGTCTGTATCCGCGGAGGGTATGGGCAACCATCCCAAGGATACACACCGACCAACCCTATGGATAAACCCCGCAGACAACAACAGGTACCAAGGAATCTGCAACCTGTCGTACGGGGTTCTCGCGGAGGAGCGTGGCCATTCCTCATGCGCGAGAACCTGACCACAGTCGTGCATTTGGGCGATCACGCTCCGGGAACGAGGCCGGTGCGGGTCTCGGGTCCGCTCTCCCAACGCCGCCGTCACGGTGCCCGCCCGCGCGCGGGAACCGCAGATGAGGGAGGGTCGGGTTACGGTGAGTGCATGGCGAAAGAGAAGATCACCTACCGCTGCTCCGAGTGCGGGTGGACCTCCCCCAAGTGGGTGGGCCAGTGCCGCGAGTGCGGGGCGTGGGGCACCGTCGACCAGGCCGGCGAGGCCTCGGGCGGGCCGCGCGCGGCCGCGACTCCCCCGCGTCGCCCCGCCCTGCCGATCGGCGAGGTGGACGGCGAGCGGGCCTCGTCGCGCTCGACGGGCGTGGGCGAGCTGGACCGGGTCCTCGGCGGCGGCATCGTTCCCGGCGCGGTGATCCTCCTGGCGGGCGAACCCGGCGTGGGTAAGTCGACGCTGCTGCTGGACGTGGCCGCTAAGGCCGCGCGCACGGCGGCGGCGGGCGGGCGCGGCCCCGTCCTCTACGTGACGGGCGAGGAGTCGGCGGCGCAGGTGCGCGGGCGCGCGGAACGCATCGGCGCGCTCGAACCGAACCTCCTGATCGCCGATGAGACGGAGCTCGGCGTCATCCTCGGGCACGTCGAAGCCTCGCACCCCTCTCTGCTCATCGTCGACTCCGTTCAGACCATCTCCTCCGCCCAGGTCGAGGGCGGGGCGGGCGGCGTCGCGCAGGTGCGCGCGGTCGCGGCCTCGCTGATCCGGGTCGCCAAGGAGTCCGACCTGCCCACCCTGCTCGTCGGCCACGTGACCAAGGACGGCGGCATCGCCGGTCCGCGCGTCCTCGAACACCTCGTGGACGTCGTCTGCCAGTTCGAGGGCGACCGTCATTCGCGCCTGCGCCTACTGCGCGCGGTGAAAAACCGCTACGGCCCCACCGACGAGGTGGGCTGCTTCGAGCTGACGGACTCGGGCATCTACGGCCTCGCCGATCCGTCCGGCCTGTTCCTGTCGCGCACGACGCGCGGCGTGCCCGGCACGTGCGCGGCCGTTTCTCTGGAGGGGCGCCGGCCGCTGCCCACGGAGATCCAGTCCCTCGTCGCCCCCTCGTCGGGCGGGTCACCCCGGCGCACGACCTCGGGCGTGGACCACGCGCGCGTCGCCATGATCCTCGCGGTCCTTCAGGCCCGCATCGGCGCGGACACGTCGGGGGCGGACGTCTACGTCTCCACGGTCGGCGGTGCACGCACGGTCGAGCCCGCGATCGACCTGGCGATGGCCATCTCCATCGTCTCCTCGCTCAAGGGCACTCCTCCACGCCCCGACCTCGTCGCAGTCGGAGAGATCTCGCTGACGGGCGAGGTACGCGCCTGCACGGGCACCCAGCGCCGACTCGCCGAAGCCGCGCGCCTGGGCTTCTCCAGCGCGATCGTGCCCGCCCAGGGCAGCGAAGACCTGTCGGGAGTCGACGGCATCACCGTGTTTACTGTGTCGGATCTGGCGACGGCTATTCGTGTCTCTTTTCCGGCGGACTCGCAATAATAGGAATCACACCGACTGTTCTGGGAGGGAATCACATTGACGTCCGATGCAGCGATCCTTCGTGACGCACTGCGCGCAGTCGCGCCCGGCACGCCTCTGCGAGAGGGACTGGAACGAATCCAGCGCTCCCACACGGGTGCTCTCATCGTCCTGGGGTACACCCCGGAGGTGCAGGCCCTGTGCTCGGGCGGCTTCGACCTCGACGTTGCTTTCACGGCCGCGCGCCTGCGCGAGCTGTGCAAGATGGACGGCGCAGTCATCATCGATCCCAACCAGTGGCGCATCCGCAAGGCGAACGTGCAGCTCTTCCCGGACCCGACGATCCCCACGGACGAGTCAGGTATGCGTCACCGTACCGCGCAGCGCACCGCCCGCCAGACCCATCTGCCGGTGCTGTCGCTGTCCGCGTCCATGCGCATGATCTCCATCTACGTGGGCTCCGAGCATCGCCTGGTGGAGGAGCCCGAGGCCCTGCTCTCGCGCGCGAACCTGGCGGTTGACACGCTCGACCGCTACAGCCAGCGCCTCGACGAGGTCCTGCAGACCCTCACAATCCTGGAAATGCGCGACAGCGCGACCGTGCGCGACGTCGCCACCGTCATGCAGCGCATGGAGATGATCCGGCGCATCACCTCTGAGATCACGGAGTACCTCGAGGAGCTGGGCTCGGAGGGCCGCCTGCTGGCCCTGCAGGTCGAGGACCTCGTGCGCGGCTCCGCGTCCGAGCGCGCCCTCGTCATGCGCGACTACATCGCGAACCCGGACGACCTGGCACGCGTCGAGGCCGAGCTGTCCTCGCTCGGCTCCGAGCGCATCGTGGACCTCACCGCGATTTCGAACATCCTGGGCCTGGACGTGTATGAGGTCGCGGACCTGGATCGCGAGATCACGCCGCGCGGCGTGCGCGCCCTGTCCCTGGTGCCGCACCTATCGTGGAGCGCCATCAAGGTCGTGTCGGCGCACTTCAACTCGCTGCCGCAGCTACGCGCGGCCACCGTCAAGGACCTGGAGGAGCTCGAGGGGATCGGCCCCTACCGGGCGAAGCTCATTACGGAGAACCTGGCCCACCAGGCTCAGGCCGTGAGCGCCGGCATCGTCGGCTGGTAGCCGCTCGCCGACTCCCAGCCGTTAGCGGCCCGACTGTGCGCCGGACTGAGCGCCCGACTGCGCTCCCGACTGAGGCGCGGGGGTGGGCGCCGGCGTCACGTCGACGACGGTCGAACCGACTTCTCGCGTCCCCATCGTGACGGCCACCTTGTAGGTGCCGGCCGCGGCCGCGCTCGCGCCGCCCGCGGGAGCCGTACAGCCGTTGGTGTACACGTATCCGTCCCAGCTCAGCGAGCCGGACCAGGTGCCGCCCGGGCGCAGCAGCAGCGTCATCGAAGACTGCTGGCTGTCGGCACAGCGCGAGGAGTCGTAGACCTGGTGGTCACCGGTCGTCACCGCCAGGTTAAAGCGCGTCAGCGACGTTGAGCAGGCGACCGAGCCGCGGTTTTCCAGCGTGAGCGTCACGGGCATGGCGGAACCAGAAGCCACCGGGCTCGCCTTCGCGGTGGCCGTGATGTCGCGGTCCAGGCAGGCAGGAATGTCGATCGTGGTGCCGTCGGTGAGCAGGCCGTCGGCGGTGGCCTCCTGGCCGCCCTTGAGCGTGTATCCGGAGGCGTCGAGGGCTCCGGACTGGACGACGGACTGCGGGGTCGACTGGGGAACAGGAGCGGCGCTGAAGGCTCCCGCGATGGCTCGCACCGCGGCGACGATACCCCACACGATGAGCGCGATGATGAGGAGCAGGCCCAGGCCGGTGATGATGCGCCGGGGCCACAGATTCACGGGCGGACGTCCACCGCCCGAGGAGGCCTTCTTAGGCCGACGCCCGGCTGCCCCGCTCCCCCGCTTGACCGTCGAGGCTCCGGCGGAAGACGCCGCGCGCGTCGAGGCTCCCCGACCGCCCGTTGCGGCTCGGGAGGCGCGGTCGCCGGCGCGTCCGGATGCGGAAGCGGAGCGACGGGACGAGGGTCGCCGGGGGGAATTCTTACGCTGGTCAGCCACGCGTCCACGATACCGGCCCGCGCCATCGGGGCGCGACTAACGCTCGGGGCGGGCTCACTTTCGCGCGCGAGAGGACTCCCACACGAGGCGCTTAGGCTGCTGCGCTGCGCTTGTGCGAGCTCGAAGATCCGTCGTCGTCGGGGTTAATCACGCACCAGCGTTCCACGACGAGAGCGACGACAATCCAGACAAGGCCAACGAGGCCGCTGAGACCCGATGCAATCGCGTTGGCGACCATCGCCGAAGCCTCGAGCTGCGTGAGGGACACGATCATGACACCGATGAGGACGCCGGCAAGCGCGGATCCAACGATCGCGCTGGCCCTGGCGAACACGGCGACCCGCATCGCGCCAATCGCGTCAATCCACGTGTCCTTGTTGGCGCGCAGGCGGCGCACGGCCAGGCCGGACCAGATGAGGAGCGCGGTCGCGACCGCAAAGACGACGGCCGGGCCGGGCGTGACGATCATGGGGGTGCCTCCCGCGCGCATGTGCGCGAAGAAGCCGAGGAAGCTGAGAAGGGCACAGACGAAGCCGACCAGCGTCACCCAGGTGATCGACAGGGGTTTCATTTAACGCCTCTTGACGATGGGGACCGCACCCGTCATCGTGGGCCGCACGACAACGCGGCGCAGGATGCCAGTCTGAGTGGCCTCTTCCTCGGGGATGGGGCCGACGGGGGTGTTGTCGGGCAGCCCGGGGGCGAGGATGGTGGAACGTCCGTCGGCGTGCACGGTGGCCTTGGGAGCCTCGTCGTCGCGCCCCAGGCCGGAGCGGTCGTCGACGACGCGCACATCGTGGGAGGCACCCACGGAGAAGTTCCAGTCGGGCAGCGCGATCTTGGAGCGGGACTCCTCGCGCTTGGACTCGAACACGGGGGCCCAGCGGGGCTTTTCGGTCCCGCTCGGCTTGTAGGTGCCGGTGCCGATCTTGCGGGTCATGCGACCGGCCGGGGAGTCGGCGGGCACGGAGGACACGGGGTGCCAGGACGGGCGCGACGAGGCCTTGGCTTCGTCCGCGCGGCGGCGGCGCTGGCGGTGGGGCGGGCCGGGCACCGCCGGGGCAGTCGGGGCCTCGTCCGCGGGGGCTTCGCCCTGCGGGGCTGCGTCGGTTTCGTCAGCCGGCGCGGCGGCGTCCGCGGCCGGAGCTTCGGCCTCGGGCACGTCAACGCCGTGCGACGCGGATTCATCGAGCTCTGGCTCGCTGGCCTCAGGCTCTTCGGCGCTCGAGGCCTCGTCCGAAGCCTGGGCGGCGGCCAGGCGGCTCCAGATGCTGGCGCGAGGGGCGGGGGCCTCGGCGGCGGAGACGGGGGCAACCTCGGGTTCCTCGGCCTGCTCGGGGGCCGACTCGGAGTCTGCGGCCTCCCCAACGTCGTCGCCGGAGTCCTCGATCACCGTGTGGGCAGCGGGAATCTCCACCGGCTCGGCGGGCTCGCCCGGGCGGGTGACGAGGTCGCTGACCTGGCTGATCTCGCCGGTCAGAGCCTCGATGAGCTCGCGCATGTCGGCGCTGGCCTGCTCGGCACGCAGGGCGAGGAGCTGGTCGGAGTCGGCCATGACGGCTGCGGGATCCTCCAGCCAGTCGTCGACCGCGTCGATGATGCCCTCGCGGTCGGGGGTGTCGGCCAGCAGGTCGGACACGCGGCCCACGCCCTCGAGGACGGCGTCGGGCTCACACAGGATCCAGGGCGCCAGAACGAAGGCGCGTTCCTTGGCGCGCGGGTGCGGCAGGGTGAGGACCGGGTCGGAGGAGGCCAGGCCCTCAATCTGAATGATGTCGATGTCGACGGTGCGCGCACCCCAGCGCTGGTGGCGCTCGCGTCCCAGCTCGCGCTCGATGCGGCTGGTCTGGGCGAACAGCTCGTCGGGGGTCGCGATCGCGGAGCCGACGACGACGGCGTTCCAGTAGTCGGGCTGGGGGGCTTGGCCGGGGGCCAGCACGGGCTTGGTACGCATGATCGGCGAGACGTCGTCGATCTGGAAGCCCTCCATGTAGGACAGCGCCTCGACCGTGTGCATGAGGGTGACGGGCACGTCCCCGAGGTTTCCGCCGATCGCCAGGACGACGCGGCGCGAGCGCAGGTACTCGGGGCGCGTTGCATCGTGGGCGGGCGCGGCGTGTGCGGCCTGGACGTCGCGACGCGTGGGCAGGGCGCCGCTCTGCTCCTGCTCTGCGGGGCTGGGGGCCTGGGCGCGTCCGTAGGCCTCGATCTCGCCGGTGAGGACGGAGCCATCCTCGGCCTCGTAAACTCCCTTGAGGGACAGCGACAGGGGCATCGCCTCGGTCTGGCCCGCGCGCACGGTCACTGACACGTCCGCGAAGGGGTGGTCGATGGGGGCGTCGGGCTTGTGGACGGTGACCTCGGTGCCGACGACGCCCTCGTGGCTCATGACGTGCGAGGCGATGGTCTCGGCGAGGGTCTCGATGAGGTCGACGGCGGTGCCGGTGAGGACGGCCATGGCCTCGTCGGCAATGTCCGCGTAGGAGACGGTGGCGGCGATGTCGTCGGCGGTGCCGGCGGTCTCGACCCACATGACGATGTCCGCGCTGAAGCGCTGGTTGCGGTCGCGCTCGAAGTCGTAGACGCCGTGGTTGGCCAGCGCCCCGAGTCCTTTCAGGGCGATGATGACGCGTCGGTTAGTCAACGTCGTTCTCCTTTCGGGCGATGGCCGCTACGGTGGCTGCTACGTCGTGGACCCGCACGGCCCACGCGCCAGCTGCCGCGCAGTAGGCGGCGATGTCCGCACTGTTCGCGTCCACGTCGCCGTCAAGGGCCTTGACGAAACGCTTGCGAGACGCGCCGACGAGGACGGGGTATCCGCCCTGCAGGAAGCGCGGCAGTTCGCGCAGAATCTGCCAGCACTGGTCGCCCGTCAGCGAGAAGCCGAGGCCCGGGTCGACCACAATTTTATCAGCTGTCACACCAGCATCAATAGCGTCTTGAACCTGGGACCCCACGCGCTCGATGAGCGTGCCCACGAGGTCATCCCCGTAGTCGAAGTGCTCCCCCGGCATGCCCGGCAGCGCGCGGTAGTGCTGAACGACGTACGCGCAGCCCGATTCGGCAACAGCAGCGTTCATCTCGGGGTCCCAGCGCCCGCCGCTCACATCGTTGATGATCGCCGCACCGACGCGCGCGGCCTCGCGGGCCGTCGAGGCGTGCAGCGTATCCACCGACACGATGACTCCGTCAGCGGCCAAGGACTCGACGATGGTCCAGATGCGCGCCCACTCCTCGTCCGCGCTGATGCGCGTCGAATTCGGGCGGGTCGACTCCCCGCCCACGTCGATGAGGTCCGCTCCGGCGGCCACCATCGCGCGCGCGTGGCGCAGGGCGGCCGCGACGTCCGTGTAGCGTCCCCCGTCCGAGAAAGAATCCGGGGTGACGTTGAGGATGCCCATGATCGCCGTCCGCCCGCTGGGCAGGCTCAGGTCGCCGGGCAGCGCCGGGGGTGGCGGGACCGGGGACGAGGCCGGGGCGGCGGGCAGGGGCAGGGCACTCACGTCATCGGCTCCCGGACAGAACGAGGGCCATCATCTCGGCGCGGGTCGCGCCATCGCTCATGATGCCGCGGAGCGCGCTGGTCACGGTCGAAGAGCCGGGCTTGGAGATGCCGCGCATCGACATGCACATGTGCTCTGCCTCGATAACGACGATGACGCCCTGGGGATCAAGGATTTCGTCGATCGCGTCAGCAACCTGGGCAGTCAGGCGCTCCTGGACCTGAGGGCGGCGCGCGTAGCCTTCGACCACGCGGGCCAGCTTGGACAGGCCCGTCACGACGCCGCCGCGCGGGATGTAGCCCACGTGGGCGCGGCCGTAGAAGGGCAGCAGGTGGTGCTCGCACACCGAGAAGAAGGTGATGTCGCGGACCAGGACCAGCTCGTCGGTGCCGGCGTGGAACTGGGTGTGCAGGTGCTCGCGCGGGTCCTCGGTCAGGCCCTTGCACATCTCGCGCCACGCGCGCGCCATGCGGTCGGGAGTGCCGACCAGGCCCTCGCGCTCGGGGTCCTCACCGATTGCGACAAGCAGGTCGCGCGACGCCTTTTCGACGCCAGCGGGATCGTAGGTCACGCCTGCTCCCCTTCCACGCCCGAGGCGTCGGTGGCATCGGTCGGCACCACCTCGGCGTCCTCCTCCATGACGGACTTCCACTCGTCCTCGGCTTTAATGCCCACGGGGTGGCCCAGGACCACGCCGGGGACGGCCGCATCGGACTGGTAGTTCCACACGGGGCGCTCGGGGGCCTTGACAACGTCCTTGAAGATCTCCGCGAGCTGCGCCTCGTCGAGGGTCTCCTCCTCGAGCAGGCGCGAGGCCAGGGTGTCCAGAACCGCGCGGTTTTCCGACAGGATCCGCCACGCCTCGCGCATCGCGTTGTCGAGGAGGCGACGCACCTCCTCGTCGATGATCGCGGCCGTCTCGTCGGAGAAGGAGCGCGGACCCTCGCCGGACCCGTGACCGAAGGCCTCGGTGTCGGCGTCGCCCAGCTTAACCATGCCAATGCGGTCGCTCATGCCGTAGTCGGTGACCATGGCGCGGGCCGTCTTCGTGGCCTGCTGGATGTCGTTGGCAGGGCCGGTCGACGGGTCGCGGAACACGATCTCCTCGGCGACGCGGCCGCCCATGCCGTAAACCAGATCGTCGAGGAGCTGGTTGCGGGTCTTATTGAAGCGATCCTCGGTGGGCATGACCATCGTGTAGCCCAGGGCGCGACCGCGCGGCAGGATCGTGACCTTCGTGACCGGGTCCGTGTAGTTCAGGGCGGCGGCGGCCAAGGCGTGGCCGGCCTCGTGGTAGGCGGTCACAGCCTTGTCGTGGTCGTTCATGACGCGGGTGCGCTTCTGCGGGCCGGCGATCACGCGATCGATGGCCTCGTCGATGGCCCGCTCATCGATGAACTGCATGTCCGAGCGCGCGGTGAGCAGCGCGGCCTCGTTGAGGACGTTCGCCAGGTCGGCGCCAGTGAAACCGGGCGTGCGCTTGGCGATCTGGCGCAGGTCGACCTGCTCGGTGAGGGGCTTGCCCTGCGCGTGGACCTTCAGGATGGCCTCGCGGCCCTTCAGGTCGGGAGCCTCGACGGCGATCTGGCGGTCGAAACGCCCGGGGCGCAGCAGCGCCGGGTCGAGGATGTCGGGGCGGTTGGTCGCCGCGATCAGGATGATGTTGGCGCGCTCGTCGAAACCGTCCATCTCGACGAGGAGCTGGTTGAGCGTCTGCTCGCGCTCATCGTTGCCGCCGCCGATGCCGCTGCCGCGGTGGCGACCCACGGCGTCGATCTCGTCGACGAAGATGATGGCCGGCGCGTTCTTCTTGGCGCGCTCGAAGAGCTCACGCACGCGGGAGGCACCCACGCCGACGTACAGCTCCATGAACTCCGAACCGGAGATCGAGAAGAAGGGGGCGTTCGCCTCGCCGGCGACGGCCTTGGCGAGGAGGGTCTTGCCCGTTCCGGGAGGACCGTAGAGCAGGACGCCGCGCGGGATGCGTGCGCCCACCTTGTGAAACTTGTCCGGGGAGGCCAGGAACTCGCGGATTTCCTCGAGCTCCTCCACGGCCTCGTCCTCACCGGCGACGTCCGCGAAGGTGACGTCCGGGCGCTCCTGGTTGAATTCCTTAGCGCGCGACTGCGTGAAGCCGCCCATCATCCGCGAACCCGACATGGAGCGCATGATGAAGTAGAACGCGACGCCCAGGATCATCAGCGAGATCAGCAGTTGAACGACGCCGCCGAGGATGCCGGACTGGGGACGCATCGCGTTCCATCCCTTCGCGGGGGCCTTGTCGGCCACCGTGTCCAGAATCTCCTTGGTCTGTACGTAGGAGTACGTGAAGTAGACGTTCTTACCCAGATCAGCCGTGCGGTCGCCACTGCCCGTGCTCTGGTGGACGTAGTTTTCCGTCAGCGTCAGATTCACCTGCTGGGTGCCCTCGTTGAGGACCACCCGCTCGACCGTATCACCCGAGATGAGCGCAAGGCCCTCGGAGGTCGTCACGGCACGAGGGGCGAAGAAGCCCCACACGAACCAGCCACCGGCGAGCAGCATGATGAGCGGAACCATCACCCACCCCAGGCTGGGACGTTTGTTCTTGATCTTCTCGTTCACGTGGGTCCCCTACAGGTAGGCGTTCTCAGTTGTTGTAGACGTGCGGCTGCAGCGTGCCGACGAAAGGCAAATTACGGTACTTTTCCGCGTAATCCAGGCCGTAGCCGACGACGAACTCGTCGGGAATATCGAAGCCCACGTAGGCAACGTCCACGTCGACCTTGGCGGCCTCCGGCTTACGCAGGGCGGTCGCGATCTTGACGGAGGCGGCACCTCGTCCGAGCAGATTGGCCTGCAGCCAGGACAGGGTGAGGCCCGAATCGATAATGTCCTCGACGATCAGCACGTGGCGTCCGGCCACGTCCTGGTCGAGGTCCTTCAGGATGCGCACGACGCCCGAGGTCTTGGTGCCGGAACCGTAGGAGGACACGGCCATCCAGTCCATCTCGAGGGGGGTGTGCAGCTTGCGGGACAGGTCCGCCATGACCATGACGGCGCCGCGCAGGACGCCGACGATCAGCAGTTCTTCGCCCGCGTAGTCGCGGTCGATCTGCTCGGCCATTTCGGCGAGCCGACGGTCCATATCCTCGGCGGTGACCAGGATTTCTTTCAGGTCGTTACCCATATCGGTGGCGTCCACCGTGTCCTCTTTTCGTATCGAAGCTACGCGAGCGATTCCACTATAAGCGTGCCACACAAACGCTCGCCTGTTCCAGGAAGGACGGGATTCTCACTGTCAGCGCAACATCCTGTGATCGTGCAGGCAGTGCCGGGCCGCTCCAGTGGGGTCTATCGCGGTGTATTCCCGCTGTTTAGGCGGGGTCTGGTGCCGTCGGGGCGCCCACCTCGCGCACGACGAAAGCGATGCGCGCGTGCGTGCCGCGTCCAACACGTGAGGCGGTGCCTCCGGGCAGGTCGATGGGCCCCTGGCCGCGCCACGCGACCACGAGGTTGTCGAGGGCGTCCACGTGGGTGCTGGACAACGCGCGAATTCCTGCGGCGCGGGCGGCCTCACGCAGCGCCCGGGTACGCACCGCTCGGGGGGCGCCCAGCAGGCCGGACACCGCCAGGGACGGGTGTCCTGTCTCTGAGTCGTGTTCCTCCCCGGGCGCCACCGAGGCCGCGAGCGCGCTCGCCCACTGGGTGAGGGCGTCGTCGTCGGCCGCACACAGGACGGCCGTGCGGGCCAGCGCGGGAACCGGGTCCACACCCAGAGCCGAGGCCAGGGCGGGGATCGCGGCGTGGCGCAGCGCCGAGCGGCGCAGGGGGCTGTCGTCCGCGGCGCGCCACGGTCCGTCGATGTCGTTGGTCGGGTCCTGAATCGGAGTGAGGCCCGCCTGGGCACACGCCTGCTCCGTGTCCGTTCGCCGCAGCCCGAGGAGGGGGCGCAGCCACGTCACCCCATCATCGTCGCGCGAGACGGGGGCGATGGCCCGCAGGGACGAGGGGCCGGAGCCGCGCGCGAGTCGCAGAAGGACCGTCTCAGCCTGGTCGTCCATCGTGTGGCCGAGGAGGATCGGGGCACCCTCACGCTGGGCGACCGCTCGCAGAGCGGCTCGGCGGGCATCGCGGGCTGAGCCTTCGGGCCCTCCCGGGCCCTCCACCGACACGGTCTCAACAACGGCACGCGCCCCCAGGGATTCCGCTCGATGAGCGACGCGGCGAGCCTCCTCGCCGCTACCCGCGCGCAGCCCATGATCGACGGTCACCGTCACAACCGGGATTCCCGCGCGCGCGGCCACGTCGATCGTCGTCAACGCCAGCGCCAGCGAATCCGCGCCCCCCGACAGGCCGACGACGAGAGCGGGAGGGGCCCCGGCCTCGTCGATGAAGGAGGTCAGAGAAGCGCGCACCGCCAGGGAGCAGGCTCGCAGGGGGCCGCGCGGGTTCGCACCCACGAGGCGGGAGGCGTCAGCGCACACGCGCCAGCCACGCTGCCGGCTCCGCGTACTCGCGGGCGCTCGGCAGGGCCTCGACGCCGGACAGAAGCTGCGCGATCGCTCCCTCGCGCACGACGGTGCGCGCAAATCCTTCGGTCTGCGCCTGCAGGGCCTCGACCCCGGCCAGGGGCATTCCGGCCGCCGCACACGCGCGCACCAGGCCGACACCCCCGGCGTGCGCGCGGTGGGTGCGCAGCCACTGGATCGAGGGCAGGTCGCGATGCGTGAGGACCTCCATCTCCGCGGTGGGCAGGGCGTCCAGGAGCAGCACGATGCGCACGAGTTCGTCGCTGCGTTCGGGCAGCGAGCGCATCAGGTCGGCGATGTAGGGGACGAGGTGGGGGGCGTGGGTGAGGTGGACGCCGCGCAGACCCGTGCACAGGGAAACCCATCGGCACCAGTCCGTCTGATCCAGGGCATAGCGCTGCGCGCCGGCGAGCACGTTGGGGGCCACGAGGATCCGGCGGCCAAAGCGCACGTCCCAGATGCCCGTCGCGTCCTTGGCCAGGGCGCGCAGGATGACGGCCTCGGCGGCCAAGACCTTGGGCGTGCGCGCGTCCTCAAAGCTCTCCAGGAGCGATCCGACCGAACGAATCAGGCCACGACGGTCGACGACGAGGGTCGAGGAGCCCGCCACCTTCTCGGAGGCCTCGGGCAGGGTGGACAGCTCAGCGAGCCGGCAATCCGACCATGCGACCGAGCGGCGCAGGCGCGCCACGACGGCGGAAGCACCCACGCGAGAGGCCGAGGGCCCCGCGTACGACAACGAAGCGAGAACTCCCGCGACGTTGCGCGGGCCAAACGGCATATCCATGGCCTCAGTCTAGCCCGGCGAGGCCCTCCTCGAAGGCGTCGAGGTGGCCGCGCGTGGCGTAGGCGCCCTCGGTGACGTTGTCGTGACCGATCGACACGAGGAGGACGCGCCCGCTCTTCGTCATGACGGAACCGGACAGGGAGGTGACCTCCTGGAGGGCGCCCGTCTTCGCCTGCACGTTTCCGGCCGCGGGTTCCTCGGTCATGCGCTTGGAGAGCGTGCCCACCAGGCCCGCCCACGGCAGGAGGCGCATCGTGTTCGCCTCGGTGCCCGCACCCTCGTACGAGGCCTTGAGGACGCCGACGAGGGTGTGTGCGCTGATCTTGTCGTTGCTGGACAGACCCGAGCAGTCCTCGAGGGTCAGGCCCTCCGTGGGTACACCGGCCTCGGTCAGGGTCTTGCGCACCGTCTCGGTGGCACCGTCATAGGTCGAGGGGGCTCCCGCAGCGCGCGCGGCGAAACGGCAGTACTGGTCGGCAAGGGTGTTATCCGAGTGGGCGAGCATCCAGCGCAGTTGCTCCCCCATCGTCGCCGAGCTCACCTGGGCCACGGCTCCCGCTCCCGCGGGCGGATCCCCGGCCTCGCCGAGGGTCGCGGAGATCCCCTCCGCGCTGAGGGCCTGCGAGAAGACCTCTGCGACGCGTCCCGGCGCGTCCGAGTAGAAAGCGTTGGCGCCCTCGTAGGTGCGTCCGGCGTCGATCGCCATGGGGCCGACGTGGCCCTCGTAGGAGCCGACTTCCTGTGCGTCCCAGGACGACAAGTGCGAGGCGCCCTCGAAGAGAGTGTCGCGCCAATTCAGGGTCACGGAGGTGATGCCCCTCTGCGCCAGGGCCGCGGCCGTATCCTTCGCGAGAGTCTGCAGGCCCGCGCGGCCCGAGACCTCAACCTCGTCGGAGGTGCCAATTCCCAGGAGCAGATCGCCCTCCGAATCCAGGTAGAGGGTCTGGTTGTCAGCGCCGAGGAGCGCGCTGGTCGTCAGCGTCGCCGTCGGATCCAGATGGTGCAGCGCGGAGAAAGCCGCGAGGGTCTTCGTCGTCGAGGCGGGCGTGTGAGGGGTGGCGGCGGCCGCATCCAGGAGGACCTCACCAGTCTCGGCGTCCACGACCGTGCCCCACGCCGTGTAGCCGCCCTCAGCCGCAGCTGCCGCGACCGGCGCCCACAGCGCCTGGACGTCCTCGGCGGAAACCGGCAGCTTCGCGCCCTTCGCATCACCGGAAATCGTTGCGGGTTCAAGCGTCGAGGCCGTGGGAGTGTCCGCCGGAGTAGCCGTTTGCGTCGAACAACCGGCACCCACCAGCGCCGCCGTCGCCACGAGTGCGGCGCTAGCGCTTACAATGGCCCCCATAGACGTGCGATGCATGGATTTCCCTTCGTGGTTACTTCGGTACCTACAGTACCCGTCCATGCGCCGACACAACCAACCGGACCCCCGAGTTTCGGGGCTAATGAGGAAGGCGCGGCCATGGAATTTGACGTGACCATCGAGATCCCCAAGGGGAACCGAAACAAGTACGAGATCGACCACGTGACGGGCCGCATCCGCCTGGACCGCATGCTCTTCACGTCCACTCGTTACCCTGATGACTACGGCTTCATCGACGACACCCTCGGCGAGGACGGCGACCCGCTGGACGCCCTGGTGCTCCTCGAAGAGCCCACCTTCCCCGGCTGCGTGATCCGCTGCCGCGCGCTCGGCATGTTCCGCATGCGCGACGAGAAGGGCGGCGACGACAAGGTCCTGTGCGTTCCCGCCTCGGACCAGCGCGCCTCCTGGCGTACCGAGATCGACGACGTGTCGGAGTTCCACCGCCTGGAAATCCAGCACTTCTTCGAGGTCTACAAGGACCTCGAGCCCGGCAAGAGCGTCGAGGGCGCCCACTGGGTGGGTCGTGAAGAGGCCGAGGCCGAGATTCGCCGCTCCTACGAGCGCCTGAAGGAGCACGAGGGCGAGCACTGAGCCTATCGCTACGACGGGGCACCCCGCACGCGCACGAGCGCCAACCCCACCCGTAGAAGGGATCCGCATTGGAAACACTCCACGAGTTCGACGAGCGCATCGGATCGTTCCAGACCGACTCGGTCCCCTACGAGCCGGTGTTCGCACTGCCCCCGTCACTGGAAGAGAAGGTGGCCCCGCGCTCCGGCTCGCTGCGGCCCTTCCACGGGGACACGGTCGCTTACTTCCTCGACGACCGGGTCCGGGATCTCGTCGGATCGATCGCGAGCGACCTCCATGCCCGTTTCGGCGAGTCGCTGTCGGAGCCGCTGCCAGTGGAAATGGCGCACGTGACGCTCCACGACCTCCACGCCTCCCCGAACGGGGACCAGGTCCGGCCCCTGGTGGAGGCCAGCTCGGCGCGCGCGAGCGCACTGGTCGCACGGGCGCGCGGGATCGGCCCCATCCGCACGGTGGCCACCGCGGTCTTCAACATGATGAACACGAGCGCCGTCATCGGGGTCAGGGCAGTGGACGAGGAGGAGCACCGCAAGCTGCTGATGGCCCGGGGCTTGTTCGACGAGGTCGTCCCCTCCGGGCCGTTCACGCCCCACATCACCGTGGCCTACTACCGACCGGCGATGCCCGTGCCGCTGCCTCCCGGCGAGTTCCGTGACGCGCTCGCGCGGCTGACCGGACGGGTCACTGGCTTTCCCGTCACACTCGCGCCCGAACGCCTGCACGCCCTGCGGTTCGATTCGATGGGCGGCTACTGGGCGGTTCAGCACTGAGCTGACTGCTTGAGAGGGGCCGCGCAGACACACAGTCTGCGCGGCCCCTGATCGTCAAGCAACGATGCGGCTCAGAGCCTCACGGCGTAGGGCATGATCGAGCCCCAGCTGTACACGCCGGTGATGCGCACGGGCACGCCGAAGGTGGGAGCCTCGATCATCTGGCCGCCGCCCAGGTAGATGGCAACGTGGTAGATGCCGGACTGGGTGCCGTTGGAGGACCAGAAGATCAGGTCGCCGGCCTCCATCGAGCCGATCGGTACGTGCGTGCCGTAGCTGTACTGGGCACGCGACAGGTGCGGCAGGTCGACGCCGGCGCTCTCCCAGGCAAGCATGGTCAGGCCGGAGCAGTCCACGCCGCCGTAGGATTCGCCGCCCCACACGTAGGGCACGCCGAGGTAGCTCTTCGCGGTCGCGATTGCCGTGTCGGCACCGCCACCCGCGTAGGAGGGCGCCGAGTACGAGGGCTCCTCGTAGGAGTAGGAAGGCGCAGAGTAAGACGGCGCGGAGTACGAGTAGTCGTCATCATCGTCATCGTCATAGGAGGACGAGGCCTGGGCGGCGGCAGCGGCAGCACGCTCGGCGGCGGCTGCAGCCTCGGCCTGACGCTGGGCCTCAGCGGCGGCGGCTGCCTGCTCGGCGGCGATGCGCGCGGCTTCCTGACGCTCGGCTTCGAGGGCGGCCTCACGCTGGTTGATGAGGTCGACGGTCGTGTTCTGCTTGGTGGCCAGTTCCTGCACGTAGGCGCCACGCTGAGCGGCGACGATCGCGGCCTCGTTCTGGGCGGCGGTCGCGGCCTGGTTGGCTGCGTCGGTGCGCTTCTGCACCTCGTCCGTGGCGGCCTTCTGGTTTGCGAGCGCGTTGTTCGCGGCGTCGCGGGTCACCTTGGCGACCTGCTCGAGCGCGGCGACGTTCTGCATCTTCGCCTCGGCGGAGGAGGAGAAGGAGCTGATGCCAGCCTGCTTGGTCTCGACGCTGCGCAGTCCGTCGGAGTCGAGGTAGGGGGCGAGCGCGTCGAGCGTGCCACCACCGTTACGGTAGGCAGCCTGTGCGACGGAGGCGATCTGCTGCTTGCCCTCCTGGAAGGCGGCCTCGGCGGCGTCTGCGTCAGCCGACGCCTGGTTGGCGGTTGCGGTCGCCTCTTGCAGCGCAATGGTCGCTTCGTTGAGGTCTTCGCCCGCGATCTGCGCGTTCTGCGTCGCGGTTGCTGCGCTGGCGTTGACTTCGGCGAGCTTGACCTCGATCTGGGCGACGCTCATCTTCGCGGCCTCTTCGGCAGCCTGGGCGGCAGCGATCTCCTCCTCAGAGGGGGCGGCTTGCGCCATCTGGGGCAGCACGAGGAGGGCGCAGGCGGCGATAGTCGTCAGGCCCATGCGGATGGTTCCGCGTCGTCTCATCGTTATCTCATCTCGTCCAATTCGGTGCGCCGGAGCGCGCGTACTGGGAAAGAGCCTATCCACTTTCGTCACGTTTGGCAACAAACACACCATAGAACTCAGCTTTCACACATGCAACAACCGCAACATTTGCAACATCAGCATCCTGATTACCGCGCAAACACCTGCGCTTTCATAACATTTTCAACCACTACTGAGAGCCTCCTCACACACCCCGACGTCACGCCCCCACCTGTCACAAAAGTCCACCATCCGGGACCATCACGCCCCAGCCTCGTCAATGACAAACAATTGAAGGCATGAACCGTCGAATGTGCCGCTGACTGCGCGTCAGCACAAGCGACTGCCGCGCAGTCCCCCGACAGCGGGACGCGCCTCGACGCATATTCACTTCACCGCATCTGCGGCCCGCCGGAGGGGAATCAGAGACGAACCACCCCTCTCCTAAGGAGCCGCACGATGACCGCCAACGACTGGTCCTTCGAAACCAAGCAGATTCACGCAGGATACAACCTCGACCCCGCCACCGGCGCGACCGCACTGCCCATCTACCAGACCTCCTCCTACGCCTTTGCAGACACCGCGCAGGCAGCGAGCCGCTTCGCCCTGCAGGAGCTGGGCCCCATCTACACGCGCCTGACCAACCCGACGACCGACGGCGTCGCCGCCCGCATCGCGGCCCTCGAGGGCGGCGTCGGTGGCCTCCTCGTCTCCTCCGGCCAATCCGCGACCGCCCTGTCGATCCTCGCCCTGGCCGTCGCCGGCAACAACGTGGTCGCCTCCCCCTCCCTGTACGGCGGCAGCGTCACCCTGCTGAAAAACACGCTGGGACGCCTGGGCGTCGAGACCCGCTTCGTCGCGGACCCCCTCGACCCCGAGGCCTGGCGCGCGCTCGCCGATGACAAGACGGTCGCCTTCTACGGCGAGACCATCCCCAACCCGCAGGGCGACATCCTCGACATCGAGCCGATCGCCGCGGTCGCCCACGAGGTCGGCGTGCCCCTCATCGTCGACAACACGGTCGCCACCCCCTACCTGATCCGCCCGATCGAGTGGGGCGCCGACATCGTCGTCCACTCGGCCACCAAGTACCTGGGCGGTCACGGCACCACGATCGCGGGCGCGATCGTCGACTCAGGCAACTTCGACTTCGCCTCCCAGCCCGAGCGCTTCCCCCTCTACAACACGCCGGACGAGTCCTACCACGGCCTCGTCTACGCCCGTGACCTGGGCGTGGGCGGCGCGCTCGGCGCGAACCTGGCGTTCCTGCTGCGCATCCAGACGCTCATCAACCGCGACCTAGGCGCCGTCACCTCCCCCTTCAACGCGTTCCTCATTTCGCAGGGCATCGAGACGCTGTCCCTGCGCATCGAGCGCCACGTCTCCAACGCGCTGGCGGTCGCCCGTTTCCTGGAGGCCCACCCGGACGTCGAGTCCGTCAACTACGCGGGCCTGGAGTCCTCCCCCTACTACGAGCTGGGCAAGAAGTACGCGCCGCTGGGCACGGGCGGCCTCCTCTCCTTCGTCATCAAGGGCGGGTACGAGGCCGGCCGGGCTTTCGCCGACGGCGTGCAGCTCCTGCCCGTGGTCGCCAACATCGGCGACGCGAAGTCCCTCGTCATCCACCCCGCGTCGACGACGCACTCGCAGTTGACCGAGGAGGAGCTGGTCAAGGCCGGCGTCGCGCCCGGCACCGTGCGCCTGTCGATCGGCCTGGAGAACATCAAGGACATCCTCGCCGACCTGGAGCTCGGCTTCGACGCGGCCCACGCTGCCACGGCCTAACAGACCCGTCGGCGGCCTCGGCGATACACACTCCTGAGGCTCCGAGGCCGCCGATACCCCCTCCCCCGTCTCCCGCGACAGCGAAGCGCCCCTGCGAAAGAAGGACATCATGAGCCGTCACAACCTGCCCCCCGCACCCACGTCTGGCGCGTGGCGTGAGGGCGACCCGGTCGCCTTCCGCAAGTTCGCGAACCTGGGTGCTCAGCGCCTGGAGAACGGCGAGATCCTGCCCTCCGTGACGCTCGCCTACGAGACGTGGGGCGAGCTGGACGAGGCCTCGTCCAACGCGGTCCTCATCCTGCACGCGCTCACCGGCGACGCGCACGTGTGCGGCGAGGCAGCGCCCGGCCAGCCGACCCCCGGCTGGTGGGAGCAGATCGTGGGGCCGGGGCGCATCATCGACACAGACCGCTACTACGTGGTGGCCGCGAACGTTCTGGGCGGCTGTCAGGGCTCCACGGGCCCGGCGTCCCCCGCTCCCGACGGCGCACCGTGGGGCTCGCGATTCCCCGTGATTTCCACGCGCGACCAGGTCTACGCCGAGTCCCGCCTGGCCGACCTGCTCGGCATCGACGAGTGGAGCATCGTCGTGGGTACCTCGCTGGGTGGACACCGCGCCATTGAGTGGGCCGTCAGCTACCCGGAGCGCGTGCGCCGCCTCGTGGTCGTGGCCTCGGGCGCGCAGACGACCGCCGACCAGGCGGCATGGACACACACGCAGATCCGCGCGATCGAGCTGGACCCGGCGTGGCGAGGCGGCGACTACTACGCGGGCCCCGGCCCCACCGCCGGGCTCGCGCTCGCCCGCCAGATCGCGCACACGACCTATCGCTCCCCCTCGGAGCTGGACGAGCGCTTTGGTCGCATCCCCCAGAACGACGAGGATCCGCTGCACGGCGGACGCCTGGCGGTCGAGTCCTACCTGGACTATCACGGCGAGAAGATCGTGCGTCGCTTCGACGCAGGTTCCTACGTGGCGCTGTGCCGCACGATGCTGTCCCACGACGTGGGCCGCGACCGCGGCGGCGTCGTCGAGGCCCTCAAGGCCGTCACCGCGCGCACGCTCGTCGTCGCGGTCGACTCGGATCGCCTGTTCTTCCCCGAGCAGGTCTGGCAGATGGCGGCCGGTATTTCGGGCGCGTTCTACCGTGAGATCCACTCCGATCACGGTCACGACGGCTTCCTCATCGAGCACGGCCAGCTGACCGCCCTCCTCGACGAGTTCCTCAACGAGCGCATCCCCTCGCGCGCGTCCTCCTTCGCCTGATCGGCGCCCTTTCTCCGTGAGGTCGCCCCGGTTCCTCCTCCTCATCAACGAGGCCGGGGTGGCCTCGCGCGTTATGCTGACCCCATGAGCGTTACCAGCGACCCCACGCCCGGAGACGAGCCGATCCCGGACACGAGCGGTCTGCCTGACCTGTCCAGGGTGGAGACCCCGGCCTCGTCGCCCGAGGGAATCCCCGAGCGCGACGTCATGGCCCCATGGGGAGAGGACGGCCCTCCCGGGCTTCAGTGGCGCGCCGACATCCTCGGCGACGGGTATGAGTCGCGCACGATCGAGCTCCTCGACGACGCGGAGGGGCCCTGCGTGGCCACACTGGTGCGCGCGACCCCGCCCGCTGACGCCCGCATGACAGTCCTGTACCTGCATGGGCGCAACGACTACTTCTTCCAGACCGAGATGGCGCAGCAGCTGGTTGACGCGGGCGCGGCGTTCTACGCGCTGGATATGCGCAAGTACGGGCGTTCCCTGCGCCCCCACCAGACGATCGGCTACGCCGACGACCTGTCCGCGTACGACGAGGAGATCGGAGAGGCCATCGAGATCATCCGTTCCGAGCGCGAAGACGAGCCGATCGTCCTCATGGGCCACTCGACGGGCGGCCTGATCGCGACCCTGTGGGCGCACCGCCACCCGGGCGTCCTGGCTGGCCTCATCCTGAACTCGGGCTGGCTGGAGATGCAGTCGATGGCCGCCTGGCGCGGGGCGATGGCTCCCGTCATCGGGCGCATCGCGTCGCGCAACCCCATGTGGGAGGTGCCCTCGGGCGGGACCGGCCACTACGGCCGATCGCTCGCGGGGCGTGCCTCCTCGGAGCTTCCGATCCCGGAGGGGCTATCAACAGAGGACCCGTCGGTCGCCGGCTGGCCGATCATCCAGGAATGGAAGCGCCCCGAATCTTACCCGGTCCCCGCCTCGTGGCTCGAGGCGATCATGGCCGGGCACGACACCATCGAGAAGCGCGTACACCTGGACTGCCCGGTCCTGTCGATGGTGTCCACGTCGGCCTATTTCGAGGAGGAGTGGTGCGAGCGCGTCTTCACGTCCGACACCGTCCTGGATCCCACGGTTATCGCCCAGCGGAGCTTGGGCCTCTCGGACCTGGTGACGATCGCCCGTTTCCCCGGCAAGCACGATCTGGTCCTGTCGGACGCTCCCGTGCGCGAGGCCGTGTACGCGACGATGCGCGGCTGGCTGGACGCTTTCGTGCACTGACCCTCAGGTAGCGAGGAGGCCCGGGATCGCGCGATCCCGGGCCTCTCTTCGTGCGTGTGCGTCGCGTTGTGTGGACGCCCGCCGCGGTCGCGTCAGTGCTTGGCGGAGTGCTGTCCGCGCGGAGCCTGCGCGTACTCGCGCACGATCTCGCGGTTGATCTCGTCGAGGGCTTCGGCCAGGGTCGGGCCCAGGCGGTCGCCGATGCGCACCTGACCCCACGCGTCGATATGGCCGAGGCCGCGCGCGGTGAGCAGGGTGTCGAGCGACGGGTAGGTCAGGCCAGCGCCCGAGATGGCGCCGCTCGCGGCGAGCACCAGGTCGGCGGGCAGGCCCAGCTCGCTGCGGGCAACGAGGGGCGTGTCCTGGCCGAGAATTTCCGCAAGGGTGCGCAGTCCGGTCTCGTCGCGGCCGAGGACCGGCAGGCCCTCCGCGCGTGCCTGGGCGACCTCGGGGGATTCTTCGGAGCGATCCACGGACGAGGCCGTGGCCGCGTCGGTCGCACCGTCATCGTTGAGTTCGCTCGACTCCTCGCGAGCGCGGCGCGTGGCGCGGCGGCTCATGTGGGCGGGGCGTTCCCAGCGAGGCTTTTCCTCCTCGGGGGTCTGCTGCTCGTCGGCCTGCTGCTCGTCGGCCTGCTGGGCGTCATCCGTGCACGCATCGTCGGCCTGCTGTTCGTCGGCCTGCTCAGGGGCTTCCTCGGAGTGAGACTCGTCGACGGGCGCATCGGCGTCATCGTGAGCGTCGACGTCGGACTCATCGGCCACGTCGTCGGCGTTCTCCTCCGCGGCCTCATGCTCCCGAGCCTCAGCGACGTTGTCTTCGTGATCGAGGAGCTCGTCGGCCAGCTCGGCCTCGGCATCCTCAGAGTCGTCGCCGTGGACGGTATGCTCGGCGTGCTCGGCGGTTTCGCTAACGGACTGCTCGTCGGAGAAGTCTTCGGTGGAGGACTCTTCGGCTGCGGGCTTCCAGGGGGCCGGGGGCTCCTCGTCGATCGGGTAGGTGAAGACCTCGCGCAGGTGCGGGGCGACCTTCGGCGTGGGGCGCGTCGTGGGGGTCTCCGAGTCCTCCTCGTTCAAGGCCTCGGCACCCTCCTCGGCAGGCGCGGGGATCGCGGACTCTGCGGGCGCACTTTCCTCGAAGGGAGCCGGCTGTTCGGTTGCGGCGGTGATCTCGGGGGCGGCTGTGGCGGAAGCGAGGAGCTGCGGGGCGTGACCGTAGAGGCGCGGGCCAACCGCGTTCACGTCGAGGAAGAGGCGGCCGTTGGACATCTGGCGCAGGTTCATGAGGTGCACCTCGACGCCGGAGGTCGCCAGCACGGACAGAGCGGGGCGCACGGAGGGGTCGATGTCGCCCGCAACCATGATCAGGCGGGGACCCGGGCCGACGGCAGGGGGCATCGAATCGCGGAACTGCGCCCAACCGGCGCGGAAGCCCTCGGGGCCGGACGGGTACTCGGCGGCGAGATCCGACCAGGAGATCGAGGCGACCTCTGCCAGTCGGGACAGGGAGGTAATGAGGGTCTCGGAGTCGAGTTCTTTGAGGATTTCGACGGAGACAATCTGGCCGGTCACGTCGAGAGCTGTCAGGCGGGGCGTCTCCTCGTCGTCCTGGCCGGTCATGTCGCGCCAGGTCACGGGGAACAGGGGACGCGAGACGATCTGCAGGACCTGCTGACAGATAGCATCAACGAGGTCGGGTCCCAGGTCTTGGGCGACCGGGTATCCAAACTGAGCGGGTACGAGGTGACCATCCTCGAACTCAAACAGGGCCATCGCTCTTTCCTTCACGTGTATGGGGCGCTCGTGGCCATTGTTTCATACGTTCCAAAAGAAACTTGGGTGACACGGGGACATTGCGACAGATACCACGTAATCATGTGTGCGAACGAGAGACATTCGCCTGCCATCTCACCGCACGAACCCGCCGCTCCCGCACCCCTTCAAGTCGGTAGAATAGTGGACCAGTAACGCACAATTTCGACTCCAGGACACAACTCCGATGCCCGACCTCGACATCCGCCAAGGCGACCTCGAAAAGTTCTCCACCGAGCTGCGCGAGCTTTCCGCAAACATCGCAACCTACACAACACTGCCCCTCAACCTGTCCCAGGTGCAGTCGGCCATGCCGGGCGGATCAGCCTACAAGCAGGCCCAATACGCGGGCGAACACATGGAGGACCAGCTGACGGCCTTGAAGACCTCCCTCGAGGGGCTCGCGGACAACGTTCAGGCGGCAGCCACCGAGTTCCAAGCGACCGAAGACATCAACCAGCAGTCACTCCAACAGATCATGGCGAGCACGCCCGAACCCTGCCCGCCCGTCGGCCCCGCGAAGGGAGAGTAAAGCATGGCGATCTCGTGGGCAGACATCATCGCGTGGGAGACAGGTCCCCTTGACTCCATCGGGAGCGACCTCCTCGAGGCAAGCAACGGCCTTCGCAGCGCCTACGAACAGGGCGAGGGGGCACTGCAGGCCGTCCAGTCGCAGGGCAACGCCGTCACGGCCATGCGCGCGACAACCATCTCGAACCTCGCATCGCTTGAGCGCGCGCTCACCAACGTCAACGGTGCTCTCATCGCCATCGAAGGCGCACGCGACGGGGTCGCGACCGTCATGGCAAACATCAACGCCCTACAGGCATACGCTGAGGCGAACGACTGCACGATTCTCTCCGACGGTAGCGTCACCGGGAAGGGCACAGAGAACGAGCGAGGGGAACCGTCGATCGCCCTGGCTTCCATTAGCTTCAACATCGGGAAGATCCTCAAACAGGCCGACCAGGTCGACACAGATCTCTATCACGCGCTCAGCGACATCAACACCGACACCTACACCGACGGGGACAAGAAAGACAACAAAGTCGCCGGCGTTCCCGACCACCCAAAGAAGGATTGGACGCCCTCCCAGGTTGCCGCCTGGTGGAACTCACTACCCGAGAAGCAGCAGAAGCACCTCATTGACCACTGCCCAGACGAGGTTCGCCACCTCGACGGCCTCCCCGCAGCGGCGCGAGACAGGGCTAACCGCAACGCCCTCAACGGCTATTTTGACAACAAGGGAAAGTATCGACCGGGTGCCCTTGCGGATGCCGAGCAGGCCGTCAAGGACGCACAAAAGGAATACGACGATGCCCGCACACGCATCTCCGGCGAACCGAGATCAGGCCACATGAACTCGGAGGAACTCGCCGCCAAAGAGAAGCTCGATCGAGCAAAAGAGGCATACCAGGACCTCGTAGTCATCAAGTCGCAAACGGATCCTAGCTATCGACTGACTCACGGCCTCGCCCCCGCCTACCTGCTTGACTTTGACTACGACGAGAAGTACAAGCGCACGACCGCGATCGTTTCCTCCGGCAACCCCGACACCGCAACCCACGTGTCAACCACCGTCCCCGGCATCGGCACAAACGTGCGTGGAGACCTCGGATACTACATGAAGTTCAACGATCGCCTGAGGGCACAGACCGCCCACGCGGGAGTCGACCCCGGAAACGTCGCGACGATCTCCTACCTCGGATACGTGGCACCGAAGAACTCCGGACTGGATCTTGTTCAGGCGGCGGACATCGGCTACGCGGACCGGGCTGCCCCCAAGCTGGCCCGCTTCGAAGAGGGACTGCGCGCGAGCGCAGACGCTCGGGGCCACCAGTTCACCAACACGCTCCTCGGCCACTCCTACGGCTCAACGACTTCCGGCAAGTCGGTGCCCATGATGGCCGCGGGGACCATCGACAACTTCGTCATGTTCGGTTCTCCCGGTTCAGGCGTGCGTAACATCGATGCCTACGGTCTGCCCGAGGGCCACGTCTACGAGTCATCGACCCCCTACGGCGACGCTGTCCAAGGACTGGGTCCTGACGCCTCGTACGGAACCAATCCCCGCAAGCTGGAGGGCATCACCCATCTGAGCGGCGACACAACCGGCTCCGCCAACTATGCGGTTGCTACCGGCGCATTGTCGTTCGATAACCACATGTCGTACTTCGACGAAGGCACCCGAACGTCTCAGGATTTCGCCAACATCATCGCCGGCGGCAAGCAGACGACGGACGAAGAGTGGGAAGCGCTCCAAACTGCTCAAGGAAAAATTACGGAGCTCGATCGCAATCCCTGGATGAAGCGATACATGGAACCCAATGAAGCGGAAACACCGCCACCTACGACGCCAGACAGCATGCCGGGAGATCCACTCGCACGCCACTCGTGAACTAGCCCACCCTGAGGCGCTATCCCAGCCCCTCAGGCCGAGACCGCGTCCATGCGCGACGTCGAACCCCGGCCACTGACGCGCATACGCTAACCGCGCTCGCCCTCGCGAGCGCGGTTAGCGTATGGACACAACGACAGGCACAGGTCAATACAGCTCACACGAAGGCACAATCCACGCACTGACATGTTCTGAGCAACTATTCCTATTAGTCTGCCTACATAGGACCAATGTCGTGTAGGATACCTTGTGTTGCGCACGGAACAGATGACAGATCATATTCCAAGTGGTTAGACTACTGCGCATCAGGTATCAGCAACAGACAGGGTGGCGAGCAATGGGCAGAAAAGACCTGCACATCGTTGAATACTCGGCACCGGAACCACGGGTTCCGGCTTCCGAGGAGACGCGCCGCGAGCTATCTCCCTACCGCCTGGACACTCACTCATGGCCGCGCATGTATCCACATTCTGACCAGGCCGTCAGCCCTCACTTTCCTCCTGTCGAGCGCATGCCCGTCCCCGTGACACCTTTCCCACATCTCTTCCGCGACGACCCGGAACCCGCCTAGTCTGAGGGCCACACGCATCGACATGCCGCGGCCCGTTACGCACCTACGCGCTCCGCATCCGCCCAAGCCACCGTTCCGATCAACCATCCGCACACCGGATACCCCGGGCCACTCCTGCGCCATCGTGACACACTGGCCTCATGAGCGAGAGCTTCCTGACGGACCTGCGCACACTGATCGACGTCGACTCCTCGAGAGGCACGCGAGCGCGTTATTCCTCCGACGCCGGTCTCACGCGCATCCCACCCTTGGCCGTCGCGTTCCCCCGCACGCCCGAGCAGGCGATCGCGGCCTTCGACCTCGCCCGCGCCCACGGCGTCCCCCTCACCGCCCGGGGCGGCGGCACCTCGTGCGCATCCAACGCGATCGGCCCCGGCCTCGTCCTCGATTTCTCGCGCCACATGAACCGTGTCATCTCGATCGACCCCGAGGCCCGCACCGCCACCGTGGAGCCCGGATGCGTCGGCACAACCCTGCAGGCAGCCGCGGGCACGCACGGGCTGCGCTTCGGCCCTGACCCCTCCTCCCAGAACCGCGCGACAATCGCCGGCATGGTCGCTAACAACGCGTGCGGCCCACACGCGACCGCATGGGGGCGCACCTGCGACAACATCGTGTCCCTGGACTGCGTCGACGGACAGGGGCGGCGCTTCACGGCCACGACCAGACACGACGGCGCACTCAGCGACGTGCCGGGACTAGCCTCGCTCATCGACTCGAACCTGGCCCCCATCCGCACCGAGCTCGGCCGATTCAAGCGCCAAGTCTCCGGCTACTCCCTCGAGCACCTCACCCCCGAAGGAGGGCGCAACCTCGCAGCTATGCTCGCGGGCACCGAGGGAACGCTCGCCCTCATCCTGTCCATCACCGTGCGCCTCGTCCCCCTGCCCGAGGCACCGGTCCTGGCGGCCCTCGGCTATCACTCCATGATCGACGCCGCCGACGACGTGCCCGCGCTGCTCGCCCACTCGCCCCTCGCCGTCGAAGGCATGGACCGCCGCCTCGTCGACGTCGTACGCGCACACAAGGGGCCCGGTGCCGTCCCCACCCTGCCCGAGGGCGACGGCTGGCTCCTCGTCGAGGTCGGCGCCCCCGGCGAAGACCTGGAGGTCACCCTCGAGCGCGCACGCGCCCTGTGCGCCGAATCGGCCGCCGTCGATACGGTCGTGTACCCGCCGGGCGCGCAGGCCTCGGCGCTGTGGAGAATCCGCGCAGACGGCGCGGGCCTGGGCGGACGCACACCCCCAGACGGCGAGGGCGGCGGCGACCAGCAGGCCTGGCCCGGCTTCGAGGACGCGGCCGTCCCACCCGAAAAACTCGGGGACTACCTGCGGGACTTCACCGCCCTCATGGAAGAGTTCGATATCGACGGCCTCCTCTACGGCCACTTCGGCGACGGCTGCGTACACGTGCGCCTCTCCATGCCCCTCGAGACCCCCGAGGGCGTGGCCCACTCGCGCGCATTCCTGCAGTCCGCGGCCCGTATCTGCGCCGCGCACGGAGGCTCCGTCTCCGGCGAGCACGGCGACGGCCGCGCCCGCGGCGAGCTCCTGCGCTTCATGTACTCGCCCGAGATGCTCGACCTCTTCGCGCGCGTCAAGCACGTCTTTGACCCGGGCAACCTCCTCAATCCGGGAGTCCTCGCCGCACCCATGGACGACGCCGAGGCTTCTTCCCGCTCGAAGGCGCGCACTGCCGGTGTCGCCGGCGATCCCGCAGAGTTGCAGCCAGGCGTCGATTCTCTTGATCGCAACCTGCGACGAGTGGCCGCCCGACCAATGCCCGCGGACGGCGGATTCGCCTTCACCCACGACGGCGGCGACTTCACGGCCGCCGTCCACCGCTGCACCGGCGTCGGCAAGTGCCGAGCGGTAGTGTCCGGCACCTTCATGTGCCCGTCCTACCTGGCCACACGCGAGGAAAAGGACGTGACCCGCGGGCGGGCCCGCATCCTCCAGGAGGCCGCGAACTCACAGCTCGTCACAGCCATCGACTCCCCCGAGGTCCTCGAGGCCCTCGACCTGTGCCTGGCCTGCAAAGCCTGCTCCGCCGACTGCCCCGCCGGCGTCGACATGGCCCGCTACCGCTCCGAAGCGCTCTTCCGCACCTACCGGGGCCGCATGCGTCCCCTCAGCCACTACACGCTCGGCTGGCTGCCTCGCCTCACCCGCGTCACCGCGCGCGTGCCCGGCCTGGCAAGCATCGCGAACGCCGCCATGTCGCTCACTGCCCTACGCTCGCTCGCCTTCCGCATCATCGGCCTCGATCCTCGACGAGGCATGCCCACCCTCCAGTCCGGCACCTTCACCGCGTGGGCTCGCCGCCGCTCCCTGTTGGCGGACAGCGTTCCTGCGTCTGCCAACTCGGATCCCGTTTCCGTTGCCCGCGAGCGTGAGGGGGCCACTGCCTCGTCGATACCGGACTCCCCGATCCTGAGCGGGCCGCGCGACCCCAGCGGGCGGCCATACGCGCTCGTGTGGGCGGACTCGTTTAGCCAGACCCTGGACGATGCGGGTGCGCGCGCGGTCGTCGACGTGCTCGAGGCGAACGGGTTTGCGCCAATCGTCGCGCCGGACGCGTGCTGCGGTCTCACGTGGATTACGACGGGTCAGCTGACGGGGGCGAAGAAACACTTGGCATCATTGCTGGGCGTTCTTGCGCCTTTCGCGGCGTCGGGGATCCCGATCGTCGGCGTTGAGCCATCGTGCACGGCGGTACTACGCGACGACCTGCTGGATCTGCTGCCCGAGGACCCGCGTTCGGGACTCGTATCTTCCGCGACGCACACCCTCGCCGAGGTGCTGTCTGCGGTGCCCGCATCCGAGCGTAGCCTGCCGCGCCTGGAGGGTGTTGAGATCGTCGCGCAGCCGCACTGCCACCACTACTCCGTCATGGGGTGGGACGCGGACCAGGCGCTGCTCGAGTCGCTGGGCGCGCGCGTAACGAGGCTCGAGGGGTGCTGCGGCCTGGCCGGGAATTTCGGCATGGAGGCGGGCCACTACGACCTGTCTGTCGCCGTCGCGTCGCATTCACTGCTGCCGTCCCTGTCAGCGAAGCCCGATGCGGTGTACCTGGCGGACGGCTTCTCCTGCCGCACCCAGGCCGCGCAGCTGGCGGGCCGCGGGGGCGTCCACCTGGCGACGCTGCTGGCGTCGCGCTAGGTGAGCGCGCTGTCGGAACTGACATGGGCTTCCCAGTTGGCCAAACGCAGCTACAGCCCCCGTCCTGACAGGGGAGAAAACGCCACAGACATACCAATCGGTCAGGTACAATACGGTCATGTACTTCTTCGTCGCCGTGCTGCTGTGGCTCGTGTTTTTCTTCGCCATCTGGTACTACAAGAAACTCGTCCTGTGGGTGCTTCTCTCCCCGGACTACCTCCTCATCATCGGCGGGGTCGGAGCCTTCACCGTCGATCACATGTGGTGGCTCACCTCGACCAGGCAAGCCCACTACGTCTGGGCGACCCTGGCGATGATGGCCGTCGGCTTCGGATACCACGCCCTCAATAGGTGGCTCTACCTGAGGTCGGCCCACACCTACAAGATCGTCAGCTTCCCCTTCGTCGTCGCCTCCAGCCTCGTCATCATGCTGGGCCTCGTCCTGAAGATAGCCGACGAGGTCGCCCCGCGCCTGGCCGACAACCCCACGGTTCAACACGTCATCTACATCATCATCGGGATCGTCCTGGCGATTGTCGCGTGGATGAAACGCCAGTCGACGATGGCCAGGCTCTTCCCGCCGGAACCGAGCCTGGTCATCAACGGCGACGTGACGATCAACGGCGGAGAGGTCACCGCACAGGCCCCCGAGGCGCCCGAGTCTCCCTGCACCCATCCCGGCAGCGACACGGGCGTGGCCTCCTACTGACACCTGATCGGCCCGGCAATCCGCACCAAAGCCCAGCACTCAGTATCCCACCGACACATGTCGCAGACTACTCAAGCAACGAAACAACACACCGCACCCATCCGACAGCAATCGTCGAGCGTCGAGCGATGTGCGTCGTTTGTCGTTTGTCAACAGATTGCCTCGATAGCACTTGTTGTTGAGAGTGCTACACCCGATCCGTCAGCATTGCACCCTTTCTGTTCGGGTGCAGCGCTTCATAACGGGTGCACCGCCCCGCAACGGGTGCAGCGCCACACGGCGCTCCAACGGCACAGCACACAATCAAGCACCAACCACCACACACGGCAAGACAAGAGTTCCAGCACCCACAACGGATACAGACCCCACAACAGCCACAACACAAGCAGCAATACACCCGATCCATCAGCACTACACCCCTTCTGTTCGGGTGTAGCGCCACACAACGGGTGCATTGCCAGTGGCTCATCCCCTGCATACCAGTCCACACGCAACGGTGATAACGCGGAGGTACTCCTGATGCATGTCGGTAATCGTCGAGGTCAACCTCAACAACGATCCCGCGCCTCACACCGCTCAGCTGACGGTCATCACAGTTGCCTCAGTACTTCCTCGACGGGTGAACGATCACAGGGGCATAGGACAACACACGGTTGCACCAGCACTCATAGCCTCCACCGCATGGCGGCCGTCAACGGAGCGACAACGGGAACGAACACGCCCGTCGAGCATTCGGTTGCGAGTCTCGGCAGTGTCACATCACGCCTGGCGGGTAGACCACATGAGCCCCGTCCCTCGCCCCCCACCCTCTCGCCATGCGGGCAGCGACCAGGCCTGACCGCGCCTGGACCTCATCCCTGCTCAGCACGCACAAGGCCCACAACCTTCGCCGAGGCAGGGGCGCCAGACAGGCGCGACCATCGGGCCACGACGTCCGAAACATCGATGGACGGGTCGACGAGCAGTGCCGTCGACAGGGCCTCCGCCAGCACACCCGACGAGGCCACGACAGTGACTTGTCGCACACCTGCATGAGCGGGGTATCCCGTACGCGGGTCGATGATGTGGTGGTCGAAAACTCGACCACCACCGACAGATGTTTCACGCGATGTTTCACGCGCACGACGATCCGCCGCAGGCCCCACCAGAGGACCCACCGCACTCCCCGCCGCAGACCCCGCACAAACCGCACGCACACCGCCCAGCGGCCCCAGGTTGTCGCCAGACGTCGACAGGGACGCCATGCCGCCCGCAGGCAGTTCTACGACGCCAGCGACCGACGTAGGCCCGCCATGGGGGTCTCGCAGGCCGGCGCGCCACGAGGAACCGTCGGCGCGAGTCCCGAACACCGACACCGACGAGGTCCCCACCGACACCAACACACCACGCGCCCCCAGGGCAACAGCCAGGTCGCGGCACGCGTCGGCGGTGTATCCCTTCGCAATGCCGCCCAGGTCGAGGCGCGGACTGGGCACATCGACACCACCCACGGACTCAGCAGGGGCACCCATCGCCCACCGCCGCTCGCCAACGCTCGACAGCAAGCCCCACGATGACGCCCGCAACGCCGCCTCCACAACGCGCTCAGACGGCGCAGGCGGCAAGGGCACACCCGCGACGTACGCGGCCCGCATCGCCTTGGTGTCCCACGCGGCAACGAGCGGCCCGATCAACGGGTTGAACGTTCCCCCGGTCACCTCCGCGAGCGCCAGCGCGTCACGCAGCAGCCGGTCGGTTTCTTCACTGACGACAAGGCCGGGGTCGGCCACCGCGGAATCGGCCCCGCAACGGGATGCACCGCCACCGCACCCAGTCGAAGCAACAGCGGCATTGAGTCGCGACACCTCGGAGGAAGGCCGGAACACGCTCCACATGTCCTCGTGGCGTGCAACAACGCCCACGACTGCGTTGACGATCGCCATGCCGTCCCCGCCCCAGCCGATGATGTCGATGCGGGTGCCCATCGCGGGGAAAGAGGATCGCCACGTGGGCGCAGCGTCCCCAGCGCGAGCTACCCCCGCAGACCCAGCCACGGCCTCGTCCCCCGGCGCGGCGGCAGTACGCGCCACATCAGCCGTCAGAGCCTCCGAGGTCCTTGTCGAGGTCGCCGTCCTTGGTGGCATCGTTCAGGCCGGGGATGTTGATGTCGTCGGCACCGTCCGGGGAAACGCCCTGGGCGGCGGCGATGGCGCGGATGGCGGCCTGCACGAACTGCTGGTGGGCGACGGTGGCGCCGGTAATGACATCGACCTTAGCGGGGTCGCCCACCTGGGTGAGGTTATCGGAGTACTCCCGGTAGGAAGCGACGGCTGCCTGCGCCTTCTTGTAGTAGTCCTCGTTGAAGACTTCACCGGCGGAATTCTTGCCGTACTCAGTGCCCTTGTCGGTCCCGTCTGCCAGCGTCGTCTCGTAGGAGGTCGCGGTGATGCGCCCGCCCTCGACAGTGATGGTAATGGTGCCGATGGAACCCTGGTCATCGGCGTTGGACTGGGCGGTCCAGGTGCCGTCGCTCATAGGCTTCGTCATGTCCAGGCCGGTGGAGGGCGTGCACGCAGCCAGGATGGTCGCACCGAGGGCCCCAAGGACCGCATGCGAGGCGGGGGTCACCCAGCGGGATCGAGTATCGGCCGTAGTGGGCGTGGTCATCGCACCTTGTCCTTTCCGCTGCGCGCATCACCCTCGCGGCCGGGCACAACCAGGCCGGAGGCGCGCTGTTCAAAGTCATGGTCGTGCCAGGTTTCCTTCACGACCTTACCGTGATCGAGTCGGATTTCGCGCTGGCCCTGTTCAGCGACGAGCGCGTCGTGGGTGACGACCATGAGGGTCGTACCGTCCTGATGGAGCTGGTTGAACAGGTCAAGGACGATTTCCTCATTGGTTTCATCCAGGTTGCCCGTGGGCTCGTCGGCGAGGACAAGCTTGGGGTAGTTGATGAGTGCGCGGGCCACGCACACGCGTTGCTGCTCGCCGCCGGAGAGCTGACGCGGCAGGTGCGTGGCGCGGTCGGCAAGGCCGACACGGTCGAGGGCCTCGAGGGCTTCCTTCTCGTCAGGCATCGAGTGGTAGTACTGGGCGACCATGATGTTCTCGAGGGCCGTGAGGTGGCCAATGAGGTGGAACTGCTGGAACACGAGGCCAATCGTGCGGCAGCGCACCTCGGTGAGCTCATCGGCGGTCAGGTCGGAGATATCGTGCCCATCCAGCATGACCGTACCCTTGGTGGCGGTGTCCATGGCACCGACGATGTTCATGAGCGTGGTCTTGCCAGAGCCGGAGGGGCCGACGATGGAGACCCACTGGCCGCGCGGAATCTCGAGGGAGACGTTGTCGAGAGCGTGCAGGTCGCCGTAAATCTTGGAGACGTTCTCAAGGCTCAGCAGAGCGTCCGTGGGGGCCGACGAGGCCTGGGTGGCGGTGGAGGTGGTCATGGTGACTCTCATTCTCCGCGCAGGACGAGCGCGGGGTCGACGGCCAGTGCGCGGCGCACGGGCGGGAGACAGGCGAGGACAGCGATGAGGATGGAGCAGGCGACCGTGCCGAGGAGGATGACGGGGTGCAGCGAGATGGACCGGTGGAACACGGAGGTGGAGATGAGGACGGCGAGGCCGTAGCCCGCTCCGGCACCCAGGACACCGCCGATGAACCCGAGCATGACGCCCTCCCCCATGAACTCACGGGTGATGGAACGGCCAGTCGCACCCAGGGCCTTGCGCAGGCCAATCTCGTTACGCCGCTCGGTGACGACGGCGATCATCGTGGTCGACACGCCGATCATGGTCAGCGCGAGCACGATGACGGTGATGACGATGAGCAGGGACCGCAGCATCGCCAGCACGCCGGTGTCGGACTGGGCCAGGCGGCGCACGGTCTGGGCATGAATGTCGGGGTTCGCGCCGTTCATCGCGTCGGCGATGGCGCTCAGCTGGTCGCCTTCCAGGGCAATCGAGTACTCGGCGAGCGACACGGCGTCAGGCTGCCCGGTCAGCGCGCTCATGTCCTGGCTGGACATGTACACGTAGCCGTCTTCGTTGCCGCCCGTCTTGAGGATGCCCGACACGGTCAGGGTGACAGTACGCGGATCAACCTTGAGGGCTGAGGCCTGTGCCCCGGACTGCGCGGCAGCCTTCGAGGACGCGCTCGCGTCCAGCTGGCTGACCGTGATCGTGTCACCAGCCTTGACGTCGATCGTCGAGGCGATCTGCTCACCCACGAGGACCTGGCCCGAAGCATCGGGCCATTGCCCGTCCACGAACCAGTACGGGTTCATGGCGTGCACGGCACTCAGGTCCGTGCCACCTGCAACGTAGGGCTGGTCGTTAATCGTGACGGTCTCGTAGTCGAACGCGGCGGATCCGACCAGAGCGCTCGCGGGTACCTGGGCGGTCGCGGCGGCCACGGCCTCGTCGGTCATGGGCACGTCGCCGGCGGGGGTAACAACGAGGTTGGCGCCGTAGGAGCGGATCTCTCGGGCCATCTGCGCGGGCACATCGACGGCGATCGTCACGAGGCCCGACAGGGTGGTCGCCCCAATGGCGACGGCGAGGATCGCGATGAGGACGCGGGAGCGTCGGCGCAGGATGGAGGAGATAACCATCCGCCAGAACATTGCTCGTCTGGACATGGGCATCACCTTCCGTGCAGGACTTCCGCCGCGTTGAGGCGCAGCAGGTAGCGGATCGCCGGGATGGAGGCTCCCAGGACGACGAGGATCACGAGGACGGCAACGAGACCGACGACGACGGGCACAAACGCGATGGACGAGTGGAACACCATGTAGCCGATCGCCTGTGCGAGGGCGAGGCCTCCGCCGTAGCCGAGGACCCCACCGGCCAGGCCAACGATAATCGTCTCTGTCAGGAACAGCGAGATGATCTGCTTGTCCTTCGCGCCCACGGCCTTCATGAGGCCGATTTCGCTGGAGCGCTCCATAACGCCCGCGGTCACCAGGTTCGCGATGGCCAGAGCCGAGGCGATGAGCGCCAGGACGGTCACGAGGACCATGAGTAGCTGGGTCTTCTCCAGGATCGTGCCTTCGGACTGGGCGACCTGGCGGACCGGGCGGGCCACGGAGTCCGTCATGACTTCCTCGATCTGGTAGGCGATCGAGGAGACGTAGGCGGTGCAGTACCAGGTTTCCTTCTCCGATACGCTCAGCGAATTCGGGTTCTTCGCGGCCTTGCGCGCGAGGTCATTGTCCGGCGTGGTCAGGGCGGAGACCTCAACGCTGCCGACGACATCCTCACGGTCCAAGAGCTCCTGGGCTTGCGACAGCTGGATGTAGACGCCGCGGTCGGCGTCATCACCGCTGGTGAGGATGCCGCGCACCGTGAATTCGCGCGTGATTCCCTCGCGGGTGAGCGTGAAGGTGTCGCCAACGCCGAGGCCGTGGGCGGCCGCGTAGGTGGTACCAACGAGGGCACCGCTTTCATCGTCGTCAGCGGGCCACGAGCCCTCGATGCCCCACCAGCCGCGCAGCTTGTCGAGGCCGGTTTCAACGCTCTCGCCGGTGGCCAGCTCAAGGTGGTGGCTGAACCAGGTACCGGTCGTGGGCACGTGCTCACCGCTCGCGTCGGTGGCGGACACACTCAGCAGGGGTGCGAAGTCGAGGATGTTGTAGGTCCAGAAGATCGTCTTGATATTGCCGAGCTCGTCCTCGCGCAGGTAGGAACGGGCCTCGGTGGTCTCACCCGTGGAGTACAGGTCGTCGAGGACGGCCGCGCCCTGGGGGCGTACGACAATGTTGGCGCCGTAGGACTTGAGTTCCTGGTTGACCTTGTCGCCCACGTTGAACATGACGGAGAGCATGGACGTGGCGACGCAGGCGCCCAGCGCGACGGTCAGGGCGATCATCAGGTGGCGGTTACCACGCCTCGTGAGGGCGCCGCGCAGCATTCGGACGAACACGCGTTCCCCCTTACTTCGCGAAGACAGAGGCCGAGGCCTCGAGGGCCGAGATCGGCACGGTCAGCGTGCCATTGGAGACCTTGTAGTCGATGGGGATCGGGTTGCAGCCTCCCTTAAAGCCGATGGTCGCGATGTTCATCGCCACTTCACACAGCTTGCAGATGACCTTGCCGTCCTTCTCGTAGTATCCGGTGGGGCCGCAGATATCGCACGCGTCCAGGCCCACGCCGAAGGAGGAACCGGATTTCTGGATGACGATGAAGCGCACCTTCACGCCGCCCGAGGTCGTGTACTCGTAGCGGTGCAGGTGGCCATCGGAGATATCGGCGAGGTTGACGCTGACCTGATCATCGACGACGCTGAATGACTCGGGCGCGGACAGCTCAACCTCCTGGCTACCGTAGGCGACGCCAACGGTGATCAGCAGCGCACCGCACAGGTAGCCGAGGGCAGCGGTGCCCGCCATGGACTTGTAGAGGCGCGAGCGAGCGCGGCCCAGGCGCCCCTCGGCCGGGTTTGCACCCACAGTCGGGATCGAGCGCGAGGCCAGCCACGTGAGAACGACGACAGCACACAGGGCAAGGCCGGCGGCGATCGTGAAGACCGCCTCGTGGTTGATGAACCAGGAGATGGTATTCCACGCGTCCTTGGGGATGGAGATCCAGCGCTTGGCCTTGAGGATACGCACAATCATGAGGACGTGGTTGGCCAGCAGCGAGATCATGACGAAGGCCGCCGGCCACACGCGATTATTCCACGCGCACAGGCGGTAGGACACCCAGGCGACGAAGCAGACGAGCAGCCAGGCGAGCGCGTATCCGAGGAACGCGAGGACAACCTGGGTGGAGTAGATCTCGACGCCGCCCGAGAGCATCATAACGGCCTGGTTCATCGCTGTGGGCACGGCGCGGAACAGAACGGCACCGATGTAGAGGGCACCGACGATGCGCAGGAGCGTATCACCGCTCACCACGGTCTCCATGGACGAGGCTGCCCGGGCCTCGTCGTCACCGTTACCCGGGAGAAGGGCGCGCACGCGGCGCGAACGCAGGGCAACGAGCGCGAGGAAGAGGAGAGCGAGAATGACCGCCGCGGGGAGCGTGTACAGGCCAACGGTCTGGCGGTTCACGGACTTGGGAGCCTCGACGTTGATGATCGTCAGGGCCAGGGAGGAGATCATTCCCAGGCCGACGCCGGCCCACACGGCCAGCGAACGCGCCTTCTTACCGCGACGACCGTGCCCGGCGGCGGGCATGAAGCGGATGACGGCGCCGACGGCGAGCATCGTCAAGAGCAGCGTTAGGGTTGCTTCGCTCATCTGCTGAAGCATTGGCTTTCCTCCCGTAATAAAGGTTCACCGAAGTCGTAGCTACGGTATCGATTCTAGTCCCCTCACGGGGCGAGGGCCGAGGCCAGCAGTCCCAGAAAGGAACCACGACCTCGGCCCCGCGAAGCATGCGTGTCGATCACCAGGAGACGGCCGTGGGATCCCACTGCCAATCCGGGAACTCGGCGACGAGCGGCTCGGTCCAGAAGCGTCCCTCAACACCCGTGGTCTTGTCGGTGTGCAGCAGCCAGCCGGTGGGCGGCTTGATCGAGAAGGTCACATCGTAGGTGCCGGCGTCGAGCTTGGGCAGGTTCAGGCCGTAGTGCGGGCCGTCGGACGCGTTCATCGGCATGAGCGTGCCCTCCTGGACAGTCGCGCCGGACTTGTCCTTGATCGTGTAGTCGACGGTCAGGCCGGGGATGAAGTCACCCGCACCGTAGCCGAGCTTGTTGTCGGCGGCGGCGGCGATGTCGGCCTCAATGTGCATCGAGGATTCTGCGGCGGGGGTGCCCACCTGGGGCTCCATCTCGACGGGCTGGAAGTAGACGCCGCCCACGACGAGGGGGCCGACGTGGACCTCGTCGCCGAGGGGCTGCTCTTCGAAGCCAGCGTCCTCGCCGGGGGCGGGGGCGGCAGAGTCAGCGGCGGCTGAGGACGAGGCCGCGGGCTTCTCGCTGGAGGACGAGGAGGAGTTGTTGGAGCAGGCCGCCAAGGTGCCTGCGAGGGCCAGCGTGGCCAGGGCCGCGCCGACGCGGAACAGAGAGCGCTTCATGTGATGATCTCCTGTGCGTGTTGGTTGGGTGAAAAGTCGGTGTCGCTCGACTGATGTCATTCCTCGGCCCGCGACTGGGCGGCGGCCTCGCGGGCGAGGCGAGCTTTTCCGAAGAAGTAGAGACCGACGATGATGGCGAGAACGATGGCTTGCGCGGCCAGGTTCTCCACTCGGGGGTATATCCCCAAGAGGTCGATGGTGGGGAAGCCGGAGATGGGTGTCAGGGACACGACGTCCGCCTCCTGGAGTTCCCCGATACCAGAACCCGTGAACGTGAAGGCCATGAAGGCCATCAGCAGCGAGGTGATGGTAAAGAAGGGGCGCAGCGGAATGCGAACCGCCGCGAACTGGATGAGCAGGTAGATGACGACGAGGACCACGAGGCCGACGGCCAGGCCGATCCACACGTAGTGGACCTTGTCGCCCGCTGCGGCAACAATCGGGACGTAGAACAGGATCGTCTCGGCGCCTTCGCGCAGGACCGCGAGGAAGGAAATGAAGGCGAGGCCCAGCAGGGAGCCGCTACTCAGCGAGGCATCGGTCTGCTTCTTGATGTACTCGTCCCACGCCTTGTTGGAGGACTTGTTGATCATCCAGTTGGAGACCCAGATCAGCATGATGACCGCGAAGAGCGCGGCGAAGCCCTCAAGGAGCTCCTGGTTCGCGCCCGCCAGGGAGGTCACGTAGCTGAAGAGGAAGGCCAGTCCCACGGACAGGGCGAAGGCGAGGGCGACGCCGCCCCACACGATGGGGGTCTTCTTCTTGTGGCCTGCCTTGGCCAGGTATGCCAGGACGGCGGCGACGACCAGGATCGCCTCCATACCCTCACGCAAGATGACGAGGAGGGAGGGCAGGAACTGGGCGATCCACGGGGAGGAACCCGAACCTTCGGCTGTCTTCTCGGAGGCCTTGCCGGTGTAGCCGTCGAGGCTGTTGGCGTCCTCGCGGATGTAGTTCGTCAGCGTCGAGAGGTGCTGGTCGACCGCGGCCGAGTCATTGTCGGTCATGGCCTTCTTCAGGAGCGAGAACTCCATCTCCACCTGGGAGACGCGCGAGCCGGAGATTCGGCTCATGACCTGCTTCTCCATGCCGGTGATCTCGTAGTGCTTGTAGTAGGCCTCGTTAACCTTATCCTTACCGGCCTTGGCGTCGCCGCCCTTGTAGGCGTTGGCGCCGTCCTCGAGGATGCCGTTGATGGTCTTGGCGACCTCGCCCCACGCGCCGGGGCTGTAATCGTCCGACGAGGCCTGGGCTGCCGATCCGGGAGCCACACCGTCCAAGGAGGCGCCGTCCTCGACCATGTACTGCTTGAGAGTCGTGGCGTGGCTGTCGACCCCTGCACTGTCGGCGTCACTCATGGCCTTCTTCAGGAGGGAGAACTCCATCTCCACCTGGGAGACGCGCGAGCCGGAGATGCGGGCCATGACCTGCTTCTCCATGCCGGTGATCTCATAGTGCTTGTAGTAGGCGTCGTTGACCTTGTCCTTGCCTCCCTTGGCGTCGCCCGCCTTGAAGGTGGAGACGCCTTCGTCAATGAGGCCATTGATCGTGGTCGAGACATCGCTCCACGTCTGATCCGCGGCGCGCGAGGGCGCAGCGAACATCGCCACGACTACAGCCGCCATCACGGCCACGATAAGAACGCGACTGAGTCGCTGACCGACGTTGCTCAGGTGAACGCGAAGCACTGCCACCGCTTGCCTCCTGTAGGTCCGGTGATGAGGTATAGCCGGGATGATGGGGTTCCTAAACGTTGAGCGTAGACACATCTCGCCGAGGTGAAAAGTAGTCCGTTTAGGTCGTCCTAAATTGTGACCATGCTGTGACGGTGCTAGCGCGGTGACACACCCCCCTTGAGGGACTAAGGGCCCAGGGCGATCGTTTGCTGACGCGGTGCCACAAAAACCTTTCCCCGTCAGGGAAAACGAGCCACGTCCCTTGCGCGCCAATCTTCCCCTGTGGCGATCCGCCACCCGCAGCCACCGTCACGCGCATTGGGCAACCAAGGCGCGGCCCTCCCAGACGCAGGGGTTCACGACCACCTCAACATCCACGCATCCCCGCGCGCGTTGCACGCGCGTCGTCCAACCAGGAGGCCGCCGCGCCAGGCACATCGTTTCAACTATCCGCGTGCCACTCTATTTCAAAATCTGTCAGAATATACGAGCAGCACAACAGCCCAACAGGAAGTGGCCACAGCTCCATGTCTACCGACCCAAGCGCGCACTGCGCACCTACGACTCCCGTATCGACCGGGGCGACCCCGGCACCGAGCCCCCTGCCCACTGTCACCGCGACAGATAACGCGGCCAAGGCCTCGTTCCCCATGCGGCCCGCGCGCCCAAGTCGCGCCGACTGGGTGCGGATCGCGATCTTCGGCATCCCCTACGCGACCTTCTTCCTACTCGGCATCGTGCCGACATCGATCATCCCCGAGTCATGGAACATCACTGCCGTCAACGTCGTGCTCGACTCGATTTTCCTGGTCATGGTACTGGCGTTCTTCGGGCGCGAGTTCTTCCGCGCCTTCTCATACTTCCGCACACGACCGGTACTCAAGATCGCACTGCTATTCGGCATGTGGTTCCTCCTCACGATTGTGCAAGCCACGCTGCGCATCTCCATCTACGGAACCAATCCGCCGATAGCCCAGAACCAACAGGCCGTCATGAACGCCCTGTCCGAAGGCGCTCTCAGCATCGTGTTCTCCTTCTTTGTGGCCATCGGCGTCCCAATGATTGAGGAGATCTTCTACCGGCACATCCTCATCGGCAAGCTCAGCGCGTTTGCGCCCACGTGGCTCGTCGCGTCGATCTCCGCCATTCTCTTCGCCTACATGCATTGCTACCAGTGGCAGGACCTGCTGGCCTACCTGCCGATCTCCATCGCCCTGACCCTCATCTACGTGAAATCAGGGAAGAACATCGCTTACTCGTGGGCGTTCCACGCTCTGAACAACTCGATCATGGTGGGCCTGATCTTCCTGCTGCAGAGCATCGGCATTACTCCCTGACACCCCGGCTTGAACCGCGCCGATGCCCCGCAACCGGCCGCACCCTGAGCGCAGCCACCGTCGGAAAGCCACAACCCGTGACACCACTGCTGCGGCCCTACGCCTGCGCACGTTAACCCACCCGGTGACACATGATCACACCCGCCCAGCCTCCAGTAGATGGTTTTCGCAGCGCACAAGTGGGTTCATACCTCGAGCAGATGCGCACAACCAACACGCGTCCACAAGAATTGCACTAGTTAGGGAGCACTACACCACCTCCCAACTGGTGCAATACCCACCTAAGTGGTGTCACACCACTTAGCAACAAGCATTCGCGCGGACATGCACCGCTTACACGACGCGCGAGGGGCCAATGCTGCACCAGTTCGTGAGGCAATGCGACACCACAGTCGACCGTTCAACCGGCAACACCGCGAGGACGCTGCACCCGTTACGAGGCACTGCACCCGTTACCGGGCGCTACACCCGTTACGGGGCACTGCACCCGATCAGAACGGGTGTAATGCCTACGGATCGGGTGCACTGCACGCGCAGACAAGAACAAACGCGGAATCTGAAAGCCCACACCACACACGGCACAGGAGAACTGGCGAGAAAAGTCCACCAACCCCCGGCGCACCAAGCACCACCCGCAACAACAGAACACAGGCCCGCACACTCACCCACCTGGTGACAACGTGGGCCCACCCCTGCGCATGTGAACCCACCTGGTGACAACATCGGCACACCCGCCCAGCCTCCAGTAAATGGGGGTAGCTGCGCACAAGTGGGTTAACACCACCAGTAGATGGGCCGATAGGTGGGCCGATCTACCACACGCTCCCCCGCCCACAACACCCCGCCCACAACGGAACGAGGCCGCGACCGGTTTCCCGGCCGCGGCCTCGTCACGCTCACTCATCGGCGCTCAGCGAAGCAAGCACCACCAGCGATCAGGCGGTCATGTCCACGTGATCCTCGACTGCGGCACGGCCAGCCTCGAGGCGGGCGACGGGGACGCGGAACGGGGAGCAGGACACGTAGTCGACGCCCACGTTGTGGAAGAAGTGGATCGAGGCCGGGTCGCCACCGTGCTCGCCACACACGCCGAGCTTGATGTTCGGCTTGGTGGAGCGGGCGCGGCGCACGCCCTCGGAGACCAGGGTGCCCACGCCGTGGACGTCGATGGACTCGAAGGGGGAGACACCGAAGATGCCGGCCTCGATGTACTGCGGGAAGAACACGCCCTCAACGTCGTCGCGCGAGAAGCCCCACACGGTCTGCGTCAGGTCGTTGGTGCCGAAGGAGAAGAAGTCGGCTTCCTCGGCGAGGTCCTCGGCCGTCATGGCGGCGCGCGGCAGCTCGATCATGGCGCCGATGGAGACGCCGGACAGGTCCACGCCGCGGTCAGCGGCGACGGAGGCGATGATGCCTTCGCCTTCCTCGCGCACGAGCTGGAGCTCACGCACGGAGCCGACGAGCGGAACCATAATCTCGGGACGCGGGTTGAGGCCGCGGGCCACGAGGTCGGCGGCCGCCTCGCACAGGGCGCGCATCTGCAGGGCGAACAGGCCGGGCAGGTAGATGCCCAGTCGCACGCCGCGCAGGCCCAGCATGGGGTTCTCTTCGTGCATGCGACGGACTTCGACGAGCATGGCCTCGTCGGCGGGGTCGAGGGTGCCGGTGGCCTTGCCGACGGCAACCTTCGTCTCCAGCTCGATGAGGGCGGGCATGAACTCGTGGAGCGGCGGGTCGATGAGGCGCACGGTCATGGCCTTACCGTCCATGACCTCAAGCATCTCGAGGAAGTCCTGCTTCTGGAGCTTCTCGAGCTCGTTGAACGCAGCCTGACGCTCGTCCGACTCGGGGGCGGAGAGGATCGCGCGCTCAACGAGCGGGCGGCGCTCGCCCAGGAACATGTGCTCGGTGCGGCACAGGCCGATACCCTCGGCGCCGAAGGCGATGGCGCGCTTGGAGTCGAGGGGGGTGTCGGCGTTGGCGCGCACGTGCAGGCGGCGGACCTTGTCGGCGTGGGCAAGGAGCTTGTCGACGGCCTCGACGAGCTCGCGAGTGCCCTGGTCTTCGCCGGCGGCGGCGATGCCGGCCTCGAGGCCCTCTGCCAGGTAGGTGGTGACGGGAGAGTCGGCGACGGGAACCTCGCCGCGGAAGATCTCACCGGTCTGGCCGTCGATGGCGATAGTGTCGTCGGCGGTCAGCACGAGGTCGCCGATGGTGACGGTGCCGGCGGCCGCGTCGATGACGAGGGATTCGGCGCCGCACACGCAGGTCTTGCCCATACCGCGGGCGACGACGGCGGCGTGCGAGGTCTTACCACCGCGAGCGGTGAGGACGCCTTCGGCCGCGACCATGCCGGGCAGATCATCGGGGTTGGTCTCGCGACGCACGAGGACGGTCTTAATGCCCTTCTCGGCGGCCTCGACGGCCTGGGCGTTGTTGAAAGCGATCTTGCCGACGGCAGCGCCCGGGGAGGCGGCCATGCCGCGAGCGATGAGCTCCTTCTCGGCCTTGGCGTCAAACTGCGGGAACATCAGCTGGGTGAGCTGGTCGCCGGTGACGCGGCCCAGGGCCTCGTCGCGGGTGATGAGCTTTTCGCCCAGGAGCTGGGTGGCAATACGGAAGGCGGCGGCGGCGGTGCGCTTGCCGACGCGTGTCTGGAGCATCCACAGCTTGCCGCGCTCGACGGTGAACTCGATGTCGCACATGTCGCGGTAGTGGGTCTCCAGCTTGCGCATAATGCCACGCAGCTCGTCGTAGACGGGCTTGTTGATGTCCTTCAAGGCGGACAGGGGCAGGGTATTGCGGATACCCGCGACGACGTCCTCGCCCTGCGCGTTCTCCAGGTAGTCACCGTAGACGCCGGAGTGGCCGGAGGAGGGGTCACGGGTGAAGCACACGCCGGTTCCGGAGTTGTCGCCCATGTTGCCGAACACCATGGTGCAGATGTTGACGGCGGTGCCCAGGTCGTGGGGGATGCGCTCGCGACGGCGGTAGATGCGGGCGCGCTCGGTGTTCCACGAGCGGAATACGGCCTCGATGCCCATGTCCATCTGGGTGCGCGGGTCCTGCGGGAAGTCCTTGCCGGTCTGTTCCTTGACGATGCCCTTGAAGGTGTCGACGAGGCCCTTGAGGTCCTCGGCGGTCAGCTCGGTATCGCCGGTGACGCCGCGCTCGGCCTTGAGGGCGTCGAGGGCGTCGGAGAAGAGGTCGCCGTCGATGTCAAGGACGGTCTTGCCGAACATCTGGATAAGGCGGCGGTAGGAGTCCCAGGCGAAGCGTTCGTTACCGCTAACGGCTGCGAGGCCGAGAACGGACTCATCGTTGAGGCCGATGTTCAGGACGGTTTCCATCATGCCGGGCATGGAGAACTTGGCGCCGCTTCGCACGGAGACGAGGAGCGGGTCGGAGGGATCGCCGAGGTGGCGGCCCATCTGGTCTTCGACGCCGCGCAGGGCGGTGGTGACCTCGGTGGCAAGCGACTCGGGAACCGTCGACTCCTTGAGGTATGCGCGGCATGCCTCGGTGGTGATCGTGAAGCCCGGGGGAACGGGCAGACCGAGCTTCGTCATCTCGGCGAGGTTGGCTCCCTTTCCTCCGAGTAGGTCCTTCATGGACTTGTCGCCCTCGGAGAAGTCGTATACGTACTTGACCATCGTGGTCCTCAACTTCCTTGTTTGCGATGACCGACCCACCAGCGGGTCGCTACCAGGGGTAAGGATACACGCTTCAAGGGACCAAGGTCACCTTAAGGCGCGCGCGAGTATGATTGTCCTTACATAGATGAGGCCGGGACAGTCGACCGCTCCCCTCTCCCCCCGTGAACAACGCAGACAAACACAGGTGGGGCGAGCCCGAAGGCCCGCCCCACCTGCAGCGTTTGAGTCAATCAGCGCACGCGGAACTCGATGGTGGTTCCCTCGCCCACGTCGATGAGGTCGCCGTCGTTCAGGGCGATCGTCACCATGGGGGTGACGTCCTGGAACGAGCCGTCGGCGTGGCGCAGGACGGTGCCGTTCGCGCTGCCCAGGTCCATGAGGGCCCAGGAGCCGGGGGTCGTCATCATGACGGCGCAGTGTGAGCGGGAGATCTCGGTCTGCGGGCTGGGCACGCGCAGGACGGTCGCGACGGGGCGGCCGGTCAGCGCACGGGCGTCGGGGTCGCGGCCGATGACGACGTCACGGGAAACCTCGACGGGCACGGTACCGCCGTGAATCAGGAACGCGACGGGCGCGGCGGGGCCCGAGTTCGTGGGAGCCAGGCGCAGGATCGTCGCCTCGGTATCGGTCTCAGCACCCAGGCCAGCCAGGCCCTCGGCGCTCATGGCCTCAGGGACGGCGGAAGACTCGACGACCTCCCCAGAGGCCGGCTCAGACGAGGCCGGGGCACCCGACTCACCGAAACCGCCCGCACGTTCGGCGGACTCAGCGGTGTCGACCGGCGGTTCCTCGGCATCAGCAACGATGTAGAGCTCGCCCGAGGGCTGCTCAGTATCCTTCGCAGGCGCCTCCTCGTGCGAAGCTTCCTCAACCTGCTCATCCGAGACCTCGGGAGCCTCGGGAGCTTCCTCGTCGTCAGGGTTGCGCGAAGAGGGGCACAGCGACACCGGGCTATTGCTGGTCGCGGCGAGGAACTGGGCCTCAACAGCGGCCAGATCGACGGAAGCCGAGTGCATGGAAGGCTCCGGCAGCTCCTCGCGAGCCTCGCGGCGGGCACGGCGCTCGCGGTCCGGAATATCGGGATTGATCAGGAAGCCCATCGTGTCGACGGGCATCGAGGCAAGGGCCTCGACCTCGTCGAGTGCGCGTCCGATACGGATCTCCCCAGCTTCGACGCGATCGGCGGCGGGCACCATCCACGTAACCTCATCGCCGTCGACGATGGTGGCCTCAAAGGTCTGCCACTCACCGGGGTTAAATGGCCACGCCCAGATCGGGTCGGTCCACACCTGCTCGGTGATCTGGCCGGCGGCACGCATGCGCAGCTGAACATTGCCCAGCACAGTCAGGTACGGCTGCTCGCCCGCGCAGTCCAGCAGCAGGACGTCACCCTTTTCAGCCTGGACGTGGGACAGCCACGCCTGGGTGTCGGCGCGTCCCCACACCACATCGGCGGCGGAATCCGCAAAGTCGAGCGGAGCCAGCGCCGCACCGAGGGGACCCGTGACGAGCATCGCGCCCTGCCCGCGACACAGGAAGCGTCCAATCTGAAGCATCAGTTACCGCCTTCTCTACGAGGAACCCGGCGAGCGGTTTCAATCGACGCCGGACGTACTGGTTGAATCATCCGATTCATGACATTCATTGTCAATGTTACTCGCGATTTGGTTCCTGCGTAAACTACAACCGCGGTCGCATTATCCCGAGTCCCCGCCTCCAGCGACGCTCGAACAAGTCTGTCGGCCGTGCCCTGCGGACCATCGCCGTCCGCAACAACCTCATGAATCCGCGAATCACTCAGGACACCGTGCACGCCATCCGTGCAAATCACGGCCCGATCTCCATCTTCCAACGGCATGATTGTATAGTCTGCTTTCACACATCCGACCTGGCCTGCACCGAGAGCCTTTGTCACGACATTTGCGGGAGGGATCACACGAGGAGCCCCAGAGGTAGCCGCAAGATCACGCGCCTCCTGCAGCGCCGAGTGGTCGTGGGTGAGCTGCCGAATGCCCCCACCACCCACAACATAGGCACGGGAATCACCCACGTTAAATGACAGCCAGTACGGCCCTTCGGCGGTACGCAGCACCATGAGGCCCGACAGCGTCGTGCCGGGCGCACTCATCGGATTATCGACCGACGCCAACGAGGCGACCGCCGTGGCCGCTGCGTCGATCGCAACAGACAGATCCACCAGGTCAACGGAACGATTCCCAAGGCGCTGAGGACTCAGGAACTCCCGCAGCGTAATGACAGCCTTCGACGAGGCCTGGGCACCACCCAGGTGCCCACCCATCCCATCTGCGACAGCAAAGACGGGGGGAACCGCCAGCCAGGAATCCTCGTTCTCAGAGCGGACCGGACCGATGTCGGTCGACGCGCCCCATCGAACTGCGGACCATTCCGCATGTTCTTCTAGAGACATGTGCCTTCATCCTTTAGCTGCGTTGAGCGCGAGAGACTACGCGCGATACTGACTATTTTACACCCGGCGTGACCAGCGTCTCGATCGACGAAACTGGAACGCAAGTAAGAATAACGAACCGACGAAATGATCTGCGTCATGGAACCTCCACGCAGACACGCACCGGGTCTGACATGCGCCCGGAAGAACGCGACACCGTCGTGATCTCGATGCAGTTCTCGCCACTGGCCCCATCGATCGTCACACTCGTCGATTCCACGCGACCACGCGATTTACCGGCCGCCCCCGAGCCCTCGTAAGCGTACACGATGTCCGAGGGAGAGGGACCCTCGGGAGCGGTCCACGTCCAGGCCACCGTACCGTCGGAGTACTCGCCGGCCAGATTCGACACCTTCGGGGGTGCCACGCCCAACGCGTCACCCGGGGCCGCCGAGGTACTCGTCTTCTCCGGATCGGGAGAGATCCGCGTAAACGACCCCTGTCCACGGAGTATCCCCACCACCAGCCCGGCCGCGATCAGCGCGGCCAGCAGCGCCAGCAGCACGCCCGCCAGCGGCGAGATAGTCTTCTTAGCCTCCGAGGATCCCTCCACGACACGACGAGCCGAGATCTCGTCCACATCCCCAGAGCGATCGATCTTCCACGAGTCCGCCACTGCCTCGACGCCGCCGGAACCAGCCCCTCCCTCAAATGAGTAGGTGGCAGAGCGCAGCCGCGTCGCATCCGGGTCGATGACCGGCGCGCCACGCAGGCGCGTCTTCTGATCGCCAGCGACGGTGACGGAGGCTTTAGAGCGCTTCTCCTTGATCTCCATCTCCGTGCGCGGGTAGCCAATCTCTTCCTGAACCCGTTGAAGACCCTCGCCAAACTCCTTGGCCGAAGGCGTGCGCTCCGCCGGGTCCACCGCCATCGCCGCACGCAACACACGCTCCAACTCACAGGGAGCATCCGCTCGCCCCAGGCCACGCATGCGTCCGCGCTGCACGCGGTTGGCGATCGACGCCGCCGAATTGTCACCGATTGGGTCCTCGAAGGGGCTACGCCCCGTCACAAAAGTCCACGTCGTTGATGCCAGAGCCCACACGTCCTGCAGCGGCGAGGCGGGTGCGGTCACGTCCTGCTGCTCCGGGGGTGCCCACAGGACCGAGAAACCATCGAAGGCACCAACCTCCAACGCTCCGACCTTCGACGCGACTCCAAAGTCGGCCAGGACCGGCTTGCCGTAGGCATCCATCATGATGTTCGAGGGCTTGATGTCGCGGTGCACGTAGCCCTGCCAGTGGAAAGTCTCGACGACGCCGCAAATCTTGATCATCGTATCCAGGGCGTCCTCAAGCGACATTGGTCGCGCGCGAACCTGGGTGAGGAGGTCGGCAACCGGGCAGTACTCCATGACGAGATACGCCCGCCCGTCTGCGGTCGTTCCCACCCCGTGTAGCTCCACGACGGAGGGGTGCCCCGACAGGAGAGTCATCGCATCGGCTTCACGATGCAGTTCCTTCGTGCCCCGCGCATCGCCCTGAGCACGCACGACCTTGATAGCCACATCGCGACTCGGTAGCTCCTGACGGTACAGGAACACGTCGGCGAAACCACCTTGCCCCAGAGGACGGACCCACCGGAATCCGGGAATATCCGGCCCCCTCATGCCTGCGACAGCTGGACTCACTGATCGTTCTCCTCTCGCATCGTCCGCCCGACCACGGGAGTAACCCTGCGTAGCTTGCGGCGCATGCGCAGACTGCGCAGGGAGAAAGCCCGGCGCACGCGCGCGAGGAAGCCCGCACGCTTGGACACCTGGTCGCGCAGGTCCCTCACCTGTGCCCACGCGGCGCGTGCACTGTCGCGCGAAAAACCATTAGAAGCAAAGTTAGCGACGTCTGCGAAGCGCGCGATGACGACGGGAGCGGGAACGTCACCTCCGAAGCGGCTCCAGCCATCAATCACGTAGCGCCCCTTGTCGGCGACGCCTGCACTATCCGAGGAGGAGGTCGCCCCGTCCTCGCCAAGGTTTACCTCGTCCGTCACCAGCGCAAAGGGATCGCCCGGGTCTTGCCCCAGTTCCCACTGGGAGGAAAGAGCCCACGCGGTCTCCTGACGAGTGCGTCCCAGATCGATACGCAGGCCATAGTCGGCAGCCAGGTCCACGATCTCGTCCCACGAACCCACCAGCGCCTCGCCGGGGGAGGCCCTGCGGCGACGCCTACGCCGGCCCGCCTTGAACACCAGGATCGCCAGGGGTGGAATAGCGAGGAGGAAGACAGCGCCCGAGCCTGCGGCGATGAGACCCCAGGGAAGGCCCACCTCGGGCGGCTTGAGGGGGTCGGCGTTCTGGTCTCGTGTGGGCGGAGGCATCTCAGCCGGGGGCTCGGGAGGCTCCGGCGGCTGCAGGACCTGCGGGCGTGGGACGGAACGAGGCTTGGGCACCTGAGTCTGCGGCACATGATCGCGCGGCGGAGTCGGGTCGAACACGCCCCAGACACCGCCCGAGAACTCGACCTCAACCCACGCGCGAATATCGGATCCACGCAGGGTCGCGGCACCTCCCTGGGAGCCGCCCTCGGGGTAGGCTCCCATGACGACGCGCGCGTTGATGCCCAACTGGTGCAGCATAAGAGCCATGAGAGCCGTGTACTGCTGATCGTCGCCAATCAGGTTCTCGTCGGAGGCCAGCATGCGCTCCAGCCGATCGCTGCGCACGCCCGGCCGCGAAAAACGAGTGTTCTCGTTGAGGTAATAGCCGTTGGTGGACAAGTAGTGTTCGATGGCTCGCGCCGCCGCGAGCGGCGTCGACGCGTTCTGCGTGAGCTCGGCGGCCCTATCAGCGAGGCCGTCGGGAACATTCTTGTCCTCCAGGGTTACCGACACCGCCACGAGGTTAGCCAGTTCTTCGTCACGCACAGGCGCGACGAAATCCGTGGTCACGTTGTAGCTCATCGAACCGACGGGGCCGGTGGTCAGAGCCGCATTCGCCCACGTATCAACATGGAGGCCCTTCTTCTGCTGGGCTGCCTGCCCGCCAGTGAACGCGATCTGCGAGGGAGTTCCAAGGACGGGAACCCACGGGCCTGACAGTCCTGTGGTCGTGAGCGTCACCACTGAGGTGCCCTGCGCGCGACCGGGGATGGTCGTATGAACCGGGATGTAGCCCGTATGTCCGTCGTCTCTCTTCCGGGACATGCCGAAGGTCGTACCGTCGTAGACGTCCATCGCGGCGATTCGCACACGCTGGTTCTCAGGTAGATCGGAGACGGTCAGCAGCGTCTCGTCCTTCAGATCCGTCGTGTAGTGACGGAAGGAAGACATCGGGGAAGGGAACGCCTGAACGTCAAGGGGTGGCTGAATCAGGTCGCGCCCAACAAGGCGCCCGCGGGAGGACCCCAGGAACGCTGCAGCCGGCATCGCAACGCCGACGGAGACAGCGAGCACAATGATGGCACCAAGGGCTCGCCTCCCCACGTAGACGGTCGAGCGAGAACGCCGCCCAACCGTTGCCTCGCCGCCAGGCGAACTTGCTCGTCCCACGAGCACATCCTGTCCCAGGGTGATTCTCTGGTACTGGGCGACGCTCGCCCACCAGGCGACCACAAGCGCCCACCAGACCAGGACCAGAGACAGCGGAAGAGGGTAGCGGGCGAGCCCAAAAAACACGGCGATAACCGCCATCACCACGACGGGGATGGACCCCGGGACGGCCCGTCCGGCACGCGCCGTGATCAGGCCCGCCAGGACCGCCAGGATCAGGCCGCACATCCACGGCACGAGCGCCGGTCCGGAGTAGACCGACACCGGGGGCGTGAGCGTCAACAGGTCCTTCCAGGCACGGAAGGATCCGAGCACCATGACCTGCAGGGTCTGCCCCGTGGGCAGGAAGCCGTACAGCGCCTCTGAGCGCAGCGCGGCACCGCTGCCGACCAGGAAGTAGGTCACCACAACACTTAAGACCGTCGTGAGTGCATCCCACCGCCAGTAGGTAGAGGCAGCGGCGATCGCCAGGCCGCAGGCCACTCCTGCTCCGGCAGCGATCGCACCAACTCCGCCACCGAAGACCGGTTCAAAGGCCGCGACAGGCCCCACGAAGAGGAAGGCAAGAACCAGGAGGGACCATATCGGCAAGCTCGACCGGTACGTCGCGAAACGCTGCGTGACGGTCAGGAGGCGCGAACGCGTCGTCTTGGGACGAGGCCCCTGCTGCCCCACGTTGGGACGGTCGCCATCGCGGAAAGATGCAGAAGGAACGGAGGACGCTCGCACCTCGGTTGCAACGGGGGACGTCGGTGTCGTCTGAGCCTGCGATTCAACCCTTTGTGCGCGAGGCTTGGTATCAACGCTGGTGGTCATGCAAGCCCTCCGGCAACGATAATGCGCGGCAGGTCCTCAAGGCGCGAGCAGTCGAGGAGCACCCCTCGCCCGAGGTCTCGCCTGGTTCGTCCCTCAGCCCCACCGATTCGGATGATGGAAACGGGGACGTCAATGGGAGCCAGCCGCGCCAGGTGCGCGGCATCGACATCGCTCACCTTCGGGCCGACCACGAGGGTGAGGGCCGAGACTCCGGGGCGCTCAGCCACTGCCTCGCGCACGCGCAGAGCCAGGTCCCCTCCGGAACCCGCCTTGATCTCGGAAAGGGTGTCCAGAAGGCGCATGGCGCTACCCGACGGCAGCCAAGCCTCCGTCGTCGTGACGGACACGGGACGGGACTCGCGCAGGCTGGCCAGAGCGAGCGAGGCGGCGACGGAGACCGCCGTCTCGAAGGAGTCGTGATCCCAGACGTCGCGGGAGGTGTCCAGGACAATAACGTGGTGGGAGCGGTGCGTTTCCTCGTACTGGCGCACGATGAGCTTGCCCAGGCGGGCGGTCGACTGCCAGTGGACGGCGCGCCGATCGTCCCCGGGCTCGTAGTCGCGCAGCGCGTGAAAGGACACGTCGGAGCTGGAGAGCCTGCCCGTGGACACGCCCTCGACATCCAGCTGGAAGCCGGTGGCGTCGAAGGGAACGCGCACGGTTCTCGGGTGCACGTGGAGGATGACGGGCTCGTCCCACACGCGCACGCGGCGCAGCAGTCCAAGGGCATCAGAGCGCACCGAACGCGCCGGACCCACGTTGATGACGCCGCGGTGACGCGAGGAGATAAGGAACATTTCGTCCCACGACCGTCGCGCACCCAGCGGGGGCACGACGAACTCGCCGGTGCCCGAGCCGATCGGTAGCTCGATGATGCCCGATCGCACGGGCCGGTTGCGTTCGTTGCGCACCGTGATCTCTCCGACGGCAGTCTGGCCTGCGACGATGCGCTCGTTGGGGACGCGGATCGACACGAGGTGCGGGGGCTTCCACGCGACGCGGGTGGCCGCCAGCACGAGTGCGACGACGCCAGCAAGCGCGCACGCCAACGCCTCGACCCACTGGAACACCGCGGCGACCGCGACGCCGGCGACGATGAGCACGATGACGGCCCAGCCGATCGGCGTGACGGCTCCCGCGAGCGCCGCGAGGGGCCGCGGACGGCCGGTCTGCTCCCTGCGGTGCCCGACCCCGTCTGCGCTATCCGAACGCTTCCCTTCCATCACTTCTACCGAGAGGTTCCTTACGCGCCGACAGCGGGTGCGGGGACCGAGGTGAGGGCGCGCTGGATGACGCCCTCGGAGGTGGCACCGGAGAAGGCGGCGTCGGGGTCGACGACAATGCGGTGGGCCCAGACGGGGACGGCGAGTGCCTTGACGTCGTCGGGCAGGACAAAGTTGCGTCCCTGGGCGGCGGCCCAGACGCGGGTGCATCGGACCATGCCGATCGCGCCGCGCGTCGAGACTCCCAGCATGGAAGACTCGTCCTCTCGCGTGGCTTCCGCGAGGGCGGCCACGTAGTCCAGGACGGCGCGGTCCGTGTGGTTATCCGCTGCAAGTGCGGACCATGCGACGATGTCCTGGCCGGACACCATGGGTTGGAGGTTCTTGGATCGGTCGGGCGAGGCCGAGCCGTCAAGGACGTCGATCATGGCGCTACGCGAGGGGTAGCCGATCGAGGTCTTCATGAGGAAGCGGTCCAGCTGGGCTTCGGGCAGGGGGTATGTTCCGGCCTGCTCGACGGGGTTCTGGGTCGCGATGACCATGAAGGGCTGGGGTGCGGGGCGACGCACGCCGTCCACCGTGACCTGCGCTTCCTCCATGACCTCCAGGAGGGCGGACTGGGTCTTGGGCGAGGCGCGGTTGATCTCGTCCGCCAGAACGATCTCAGCGAAGACGGGGCCCGCGTGGAAGACCCACTCGCCAGTCTTCTGGTTGAACATGTTCACGCCCGTGATGTCGGAGGGCAGCAGGTCGGGAGTGAACTGAATACGCGAGTGCGTGCCATCGATGACGGCGCTGATCGCGCGCGCCAGGGCGGTCTTTCCGGTGCCCGGGGCGTCTTCGAGCAGCAGGTGTCCTCCGGCAAACATGGTCGTGAGCGCGAGGCGCACCGCCTGGCGCTTGTCCAAGACTGCCACGGAGACCCCGTTGACGAGGTTCTTGAACACCTGGGCGAAACGCGTCGCGTCCTCAATGGACAGTGACATGAGTATCCTTTTCTCTTCGGTCGTTGTGTTGGTTGTCTGTGGGCTGGTTCCCGGGCTTTCCCGCTCGGGACCGTGTCCTAGTGCATGTACTTGATGATCTCTTTGCCCGTCGACAGGGTGATGAAGAGGGCGACCTTGTAGCCGCCATCGTTTGGCAGTTCGGAGCCAAGGACCCGAAGGGCCGGGGTCTCAGTGGGCGATATGACGGCGTCGCTCTGCTTGTAGATCGTCTGACCGCTCGCCGAGTCGACGACCTTCAGGCGGCAGCCGTAGGTGCACAGGCCCTCGATCTCCCTGGTGCGACGGATCCCCACCGCGAAGCCACCGTCGGGGTAGCTCGCATAGTCCGCGTGAATCGGGATGTTCGCCCAATCCTTGTCCGGGGGGACCGGAGCGGCGGCGTGGTCGTTCCTCGGGGTACCGGAAACCCTGATGGCGCTCGATACCAGGCCCGAGGTCGAGATCTGGCAGAAGTAGAAGTCCTGCGCGACCCCGTCGCTGCCGGCTCCGCCGTTCCATACAAAGTTCGTGCCCTGAACCTTGCGGTTTTCGTCGTTGGCACGCGCCTTGTCGGCACACTCGGCACCGCTCTTGCCCCAGAACACGGCGAGGTCAGAAGCCACGTAGCCTCGCCCGGGCTTGACATTGACGTTCGTGACGTGGAGCTGGCCGGAGTTGCCCGTCGCCGTGATCGTCGGAGGGTCGATCTCGAAGGGCGGCGTGTTCGGGTTCGGCGGGATGCGCACGGTCTGGGGGGCCGACGTGGTGGCGTCACCTTCAAGGTTGCGCACGGTCACGGTCACGGTCGCTGTTGTCGCCGAATCCTCGAGGACCACCTTGAGCTTGCGCGTGTCCCCCGTGACGTTCTGCGACTCGCCGTTAACGTTGATGGTTGTCTGGCCCCATCCGCTGCCGCCACTGTTGTCGACCGTCCACGAGACGAAGACTTTCGCCACGATCACGCCTTGTCCCTCCCAGCGTTCGGTGGTCACGGTGACCACCGGCTCGTCCGGGGCAACGTGTGAGGGATGAGGATGCCCGCTGGTGGGCGAGGACCACGGTCCGGCCTGACCCTCGCCGTTGACGGCCCGGACCCGAACGGCGTAGTCGTGCCCGTTGACCACGGAGAGCGTGGTCGACAGTCCATGCACGGTGATCGGTTCGTCGGTGTTGACCTGGACCTCGTAGTGGTCGATCTTCGACCCGCCGTCACTCTCAGGAGCAACCCACGAGACCTTCAACACCGAGTCACCGGCCTCCACCTTGGGCGCAACCATCTGGCTCGGCTTTCCGACCGTCGTAATCCTATTCGACGCCGCGGAGGGCTTGGAATCGCCCTCGCTGCTGGTGGCGACAACGGAGAAGGAGTAGCCGCGACCGGCGCTGAGCCCATCGACCGTACACGAGCCGGCGGTGCAGGTGGCCGACACCTGCTGGCCCGAGTCAGCGTCAAGGACCCGGTAGCCGGTGACGGTGGCGCCGTTGGTCGCGCCCGGGGTGAAGGTCACGCGAGCGCCGCTCGTCCCCCTGGCCTCGGCGCGCACTCCCGTGGGGGCATCCGGCGCACCGACGACGGTGACGGTGATGTTGCCCTGGGCCGAGCGAGACGGGTCGCCCAGGTAGTCGTTGAGGCGGTAGGTGACCTTGATGGTTCCCACCGCGTCGGGGGTGATCGACACGACCGTCCCCTCGGCGTGCACCCGCCCGGCTCCCAGTCCCACGACCGTGCCCTCGAGCGTGAGCGGGGAATCGGGGAAGGGATTGATGGCACGGGAGGCGACGTCCACCCGCACCGTTTCGTCAACCCGGGCCCGTTCCTGGTAGTCAGGCGCGCTGACGTGAGGCTTGGAGGAGGCCACGACCTCGACGGGGACGGAACCCGACACCGAGTTGCCGTCCGTGTCGGTCACGCTCACAGCGATGCTTCCGGCCGGGCCTCGGGCCGTGCCCTGGGCCGCGGTCACGGTGAGCGTCGAACCCGACACCGAGGCGCTGATGCCATCGGGGACGGTGCCCACCGAGTAGGTGAAGGTCGAGGGGTCGCCGCCCTCGGGATCGGTGACTCCGAGCGCCAGGTTCTGGGTGACGGCCTCGCCCCCGGCCTCGACGCGCACGCCGGTCGGGGTGAAGGTGGGCGGCTGGTTCTGGGTCGCGCGCACCCGAACGGGTACGGACAGGCTCGATGACAGAGCGCCCGCGTCATCCCCGTCGCTGACCTGAATGGTGAATGCCGTGTTTCCGGAGAAGCTCTCGGCCGCGCTGATCGTCAACTGCGTCGCACCCTCGGCGCTCACCGATGACAGCCCCGCCTGGGCGGCCGGAGAGGACCCCTCCACCAGCTGCGCAGAACGCCCCGATCGCACGATGACGTAGTCGGCGAGGGAGATCGTGCGCTGGGATCCCGCGTCCACCTCGATCGGGAGGTTCGCGTTATTCAGGAAGGGCGCGGTAGCGTTGCGTCCGGGCACGGTGACGACGGCGGAGTTGGTCAGTCCGTCGCGGTCGGTGATCGTGTAGACGACGAGGCGCAGCTGATCGGAGACCGGAATGAGCAGGTCCTGGCCGCTCACGTTCACCCCGGACTCGCCGGTGGTGACCTTCAGCTCGTCCACCGAGCCGTCGGGGTCGTCGTCGTTGTCGACGACGCGCACGCGCACGGCCGACCCGTCCTCGGGCAGCTCCGTGTAGGCCACGTAGTCGTCGCGGGCGACGGGGGCCTTGAGGGGGACGTCCTCGGATACGTAGATGGTGGCCAAACCGGTGGCGGAGCCGCCTCGGCCGTCCGAGACCGTGTAGGCGACCGCGTAGTTGCCGGGTTCGGATGGGGTGCGCACCGAGATCGTGGTCGCGGAGCGGACCTGAGGATTGAGCGCGGGCGTGGCCGTCGTCAGGCCACCCTCGTCCAGGGTGAGCGTGTCGCCGTCGGGATCGACGTCGTTGGACAGGACGTTGATGTTGAGGACGCGATCAGGGCGGGCCTGCACGGTGTCCGGGACGGCCACGGGGTTCTGGTTGGACGTGGGTGAGGGGGAGATCGCGACGCGCACGCGGGCGGAGGCGCGCGCTCCCTTGCGGTCCTCGACCGTGTAGGTGAAGGTGTCGGTGCCGACCGCCCCGCGGTTGGGCGTGTAGTCGATCCAGGTGGCCGAGGCGGTGGCCACGCCCTGCGTCGGTGAAGAGTCCACGCCGACCAGCGTCACCGAGTCGCCGTCGGGATCGATGCCGCTCAGCGTGACGGGGATCGTCACGGCCTGACCGGCGCTCGTCCACGCGTTGAGGGTCCTCGGACGGGGGGCCTCGTTGCTGTCGGAATCCGGGATGACCTCGAAGGTGACCGTACTGGAAGCGCGGTTGCCGGCGGAGTCGATGACCGAGTAGGTAACTTCAAGGAGTCCGGGGCTGGTTCCGGCCGCAAGGCGCACCTGGTTTCCAGTCACGAAGGGCGTTCCGACCGCCGAGGCCTGGTCGTACTCGAGAGTCGACTCAACCTGGAGGTTCAGACCGGCCGGGGAGCGGTCGTTGGACAGAACCGAGACCGTTCCGACGTCGCCGACGCGCACCTTCGCCCGGTCGGGCCGCAGCACGGGTGCCATGTCGGAGCGATCCGAAGCGCCGGGAATCACGGTCACCTCGGCGGTGGCACTTCCCTGACCATTAGAGACCGTGTAGGAAAAGGTCACGGTCTTGTCGATGCCCGCATGGGCGGTGATCCGCAGGAGGTGGCGTTCGATGAGCGCAACCTCAATATCGGGCGCCTTCGTCGTATCCACCGAGGTCACTGAGAGCATGCCTCCGGCGGGGTCGTAATCGTTACCCAGGGGATTGATCAGGACAGATCCGCCCTGGGGTAGGACGGCGGTGTCGTTCTCTGCGATGGGACGCACCGAGGAGGAAGCCACAACCTCCACGCGGATGATACCCAGCGTCGTAGCGATCCCGTCAGAGACCGTGTAGGCGAAGGAGTAGGATCCGGGCTGCTGCGCCCGAAAGTCGATGGTTCCTCGGTCGAGGTCCGGGGTGAGAGTCGCGCCCGACGGGGCTCCGGAGACGGCGGCGAGGGAGAGCGGGTCGCCGTTGGGGTCGGTGTCATTCTTGAGCGGGTCAAGGGTGACGGTCTCGCCCGGCTGAGCCTGGAAAAGGTCGCCGTTGGCCGAAGGCGGGAGGTTGCCCGCCTCCTGGACGTTCACCACGAGCTCTCCGCGGGCCTCGGCCCCCTGGTCGTCAGCCACCGTCAGGACGACGGTCTTGGGGCCAGCCGACGCCCCCTCCTCCGCGATGGTTACGGTGCCGTCTTCGACGAATGAGACGTTCAGGCCAGTCGGAGCCTGTACCTCCTTGAGGTAGATCGGGTCACCGTCGGGATCACGCCAGTCACTGAGGGCCTGGTACTGGATCTGCGCGCCCACCCCGATCTTGACGGAGGAAGAACGCACCTGAGTGGGGGCCTCGTTCTGGCCGTAGGGGTGGATCGTGACCTGAACGTGGGCGGAAGCGGAAGCCCGCCCATCCGAGGCATCGTAGGTAAAGGACGTGGATCCGCTCTGGTCTGCTGATACGTCCTCGATTTGCAGGGCGCGCCCGCTACGAGCCACGACCACAGAACCCCATCCCGGCTGCGTGGTCGGGGTGACGGTGAGCACGTCCCCGTCCAGGTCGGAATCGTTGTCCAGGACGGGCAGAATGGTCGAGCGTCCCGGGCGGATACCAAACTCGTCGTCGACGGCCTCGGGCGGAGTATTCTCCTCGCGCTGCTGCGGGTCGGCCACCTCGTTGGTGAGCTCCGGGCTATCCTGCTCTTCTTCGCTCTCTTCGAGCTGATTCTCGACCTCATCCCAGTTGTCCATCAGGACCATGTTTGAGTCGGGCAACCACACGTTCCCCTCGGCGACGTCGTTGAGGACGATGGCCTTGCGATTGGTCCGGAAGACAACCTCACGGGCGGAGACGAGGGTATCGACGACCATCTGCTCGTTCGAGGCCGGATCCTTGCAGGAGCGCACATACGCACCCGATCCGCTCCACGCACCGTAGGCACATCCTTCATGCCGCACGGGCGCCGCCGGGATGCCGGTCGGGGACCCCTCGGCGGCGGGCGTGATCACGGGTTGCCCACCCGTCAGCGGAATCGCTACAAGAGAGGTGGCGGTGGCCATCAGGACCGAGTCATCCTTCGGTCCGGCCTGCTGCAGGACGGCATCGGCCTCTATACCGGCCGCGCCGAGGTCGAGGGTCTTATTCCCGGGCAGAAAGAGGGTGTTAGAGGCAGAGTCAAGGGCGACAACCTGATCGCCGACGACCGTGATGGAAAGGCGGGCACCATCGGGAATCCCGGTGACCTGAGTGGTCTTCGCTTGATCGACTGACCCGCTGCGCTTGACGGTCGTGAGCGTTCCCGAGTTCGACAGGGAGTACACAGAGCCGTCCTCGCCGGTCACGAATGCACTGGCCCCCATGTTCGAGGCCAGAGCTGCAGAGTCGACGAGATTGGAGGGGCTCGGAGACGTCGCAGACGTTGTCCACAAGGTGCCATCGGCAGCGTTGAGGACGCCGAGGACGTCACCCCCCTGCATCGCGCTCGAGCCGGCGGGCAGGGCCGTCGGAGAGCCGAGGGCGACCTGGGTGACGTTGACGGGGGCAACGGTCAGTGAGCCAAGGTCGGAGACGGTCACCGTTTCGCCAGCCTGGCCAACGTCGAAGTTGGTAGCCTCGGTGCGCAGGGCACCATCAAGAATGCGGGCTTCGTAGTCGAGGTGGCCGACCAACTGCTTGGACTTGTTAGTCACCCAGATACCGCCATCATTGACGTTGACCTGAGTCACTTCGGCGCCCTTGTAAATGACGCCTGCGATGCACAGCGCAGCAACGACGAGCATGAGAACAAACGCCGGCAGACGTCGCCTCACACCGGTTACGTTTCGTCGCTTGTGCGCGCGCATTGACCCTCTCCCGATTGCTGAGTAGTGCCCGCACAATAGTGTGGCACAACTTCAACCCAGCCTAATAGTTAATCAGAATCTATCAGAGGCGAGATTACTTAACAACTAGAGGGCGGCTCGCCGCAGAACGAAGGGCCGCCCTCTAGAAAAGGCACTTTGTCAGCTTCAAATAATTGGCGAGTAAATCACTCCCCGTTGAAGGTGAACGCGCGATCCTTTCCTTCTCCGGTGACACCAACGGTGACAACCTGACCAGGTTGCAATTCTCCGAAGAGGATGCGCTCGGACAGTGCATCCTCGATCTCGCGCTGAATCGCGCGGCGCAGCGGACGCGCACCCAGGACCGGGTCGAAGCCCACGTCAGCAAGCAGCTCGCGCGCCTCGTCGGTCAACTGCAGGCGCATATCCTGAGCCTCCATGCGCTTGGCCAGCTTGGCGATCATCAGATCCACGATGCGAGAGATCTCCGGCTTGGTCAGCGGCGGGAACACGATCGTATCATCAACACGGTTGAGGAACTCGGGACGGAAATGCTGCTTGAGCTCCTCCGCAACCTTCGACTTCATACGACCGTAGTCGTGCGTCGAATTGTCCGCGGTCTGGAAGCCCGTGAGGACACCCTTGTTGATGTCTCGGGTACCCAGGTTCGTCGTCATGATGATGACAGTGTTCTTGAAGTCCACCTTGCGACCCTGCGAGTCTGTCAGGCGGCCCTCTTCCAGGATCTGAAGCAGCGAGTTGAAGATGTCCGGGTGAGCCTTCTCGACCTCGTCGAAGAGGACAACCGAGAACGGCTTACGACGAACCTTCTCCGTGAGCTGGCCCCCCTCGTCATAGCCAACGTAGCCCGGAGGAGCACCGAAGAGGCGCGAGGCCGTATGCTTCTCGGAGAACTCAGACATATCCAGCTGGATCAGGGCGTCCTCGTCGCCGAAAAGGAACTCGGCAAGGGCCTTGGCCAGCTCAGTCTTACCAACGCCGGTCGGGCCGGCGAAGATAAACGAGCCGCCGGGACGGTTCGGATCCTTCAGACCCGAGCGCGTACGCCGGATCGACTGGGCAAGCGCCTTGACGGCCTCATCCTGGCCGATAACGCGCTTGTGCAGCTCGTCTTCCATCTTGAGTAGCTTCGCGGTCTCCGTCTGGGTGAGGCGCACGACCGGGATACCGGTCGACATGGCCAGGACCTCGGCGATCTCCTGATCCCCGACCTCGGCGATCTCGTCGGATTCGCCGCCCTTCCAGGCCTCTTCCTTCGCCTTGCGCTCCTCGTTCAGCTTCGACTCCTCGTCGCGCAGCGACGCGGCCTTCTCGAAGTCCTGATCATCGATGGCCGCCTCCTTGTTGCGGCGCACCTCGGCGATCTTCTCATCCAGCTCGCGCAGCTCCGGCGGGGCGGTCATGCGACGAATGCGCAGTCGCGCACCGGCCTCGTCAACCAGGTCGATAGCCTTATCCGGGAGGAATCGATCCGAGATGTAGCGATCCGCCAGCTCGGCGGCCGCCTGGATCGCGGCATCCGTGATGATAACCCGGTGGTGAGCCTCGTAGCGGTCGCGCAGACCCTTCAGGATCTCGACCGTCTCATCGACGCTGGGCTCCTCGACCTTGACCGGCTGGAAGCGACGCTCAAGGGCAGCGTCTTTCTCGATGTACTTGCGGTACTCGTCGTTCGTGGTCGCACCGATCGTCTGGAGCTCGCCGCGGGCCAGCATGGGCTTGAGCATCTGGGCGGCGTCGATGGATCCCTCAGCGGCACCAGCACCCACGAGGGTGTGGATCTCGTCGATGAACAGGATGATGTCGCCGCGCGTGCGGATCTCCTTGAGGACCTTCTTCAGGCGCTCCTCGAAGTCGCCGCGGTAGCGCGAGCCCGCCACCAGCGACCCCATGTCGAGGCTGTAGATCTGCTTGTCCTTGATCGTCTCGGGCACGTCGCCGTGCACGATCGCCTGGGCGAGGCCCTCGACGACCGCGGTCTTACCGACGCCGGGCTCACCGATCAGGACCGGGTTGTTCTTCGTGCGACGCGAGAGGACCTGCATGACGCGCTCCATCTCGACTCGGCGGCCGATGACGGGGTCCAGCTTGTTCTCGCGCGCGGCCTGCGTCAGATTGCGGCCGAACTGCTCGAGGATCGCGGAGTTGGAGCGCTCGGGACCACCCGAGCCACCCACGCCCGCGCCGACAGACTCGCGGCCCTCGTCGTCGCCGCGCTGGTAGCCACTGAGCATCTGAATGACGGTCTGACGCACCTGCGCCAGGTCCGCGCCCTGCTTGGTCAGGACCTGGGCGGCCACGCCCTCGCCCTCCTTGAGGAGGCCGAGCAGCAGGTGCTCCGTGCCGATGTAGTTGTGGCCCAGCTGCAGGGCCTCGCGCAGGCTCAGCTCGAAGACGCGCTTGGCTCGCGGGGTGAAGGGGATGTGGCCCTCGACCGGCTTCTCACCCTCGCCGATGATCTCAATGACCGAGGCACGGACGGCCTCGCCCTTGATCTCCATCGTCTCCAGTGCCTTGGCTGCGACGCCCTCACCCTCGGAGATCAGCCCGAGCAGCAGGTGCTCCGTGCCGATGTAGTTGTGCTTGAGACCGCGGGCCTCGTCCTGCGCGAGCACGACGACCCGGCGAGCGCGGTCGGTAAAGCGTTCGAACATGCCTCTCCTCATTTCACAGGACGGGCATTTCGCCGAGCTCGGCGTACGCCCGTCCCAGTTGACTGGTTACAGCCTACGAAAAGCTCCCGCGCCGTGCGCGCGCTTTCGCCCTGGGCGCATGGGCGGCCCTCAATGTGTGCTCCCCGCTGCACAAATCGCGCCCAATTCGATGGTCCAAAACGTTCACTTCCGTCCAGAAACGTTGCAATTCCAACGATGCGGTTTCGTTGCTTGAAAAATTGTCGCAGAAAATGCGTGCGAGATTGTCAGGGGCCTAGGACACGGTGCTAGGCCTCGACGAGGACCGTGAACGGCCCGTCGTTGACCAGCGAGACCTCCATCATCGCCCCGAACTGGCCGGTTTCGACGTGCAGGCCCCGGCCTCGCAGGTCGGCGACCACCGCTTCGACGAGGGGCTCAGCCTCCTCGCCGGGGGCAGCATGAGCCCATGAGGGGCGCCGCCCCTTGCGGGTGTCCCCGTACAGCGTGAACTGGGAGATCACCAGGATCGGCGCGCCCGCGTCGGCGGCCGAAAGCTCGCCGTCAAGGATGCGCAACTCGGCGATCTTGCGGGCCACCGTGGCCACCTGCTCAGGACCGTCGCCGCGCTGGACCCCCAGAAGGACAACAAGGCCCTGGCGCTTCTCGCAGCCACTCTCCCCCGCCGAGACTGCTGGGTCCTGCCCGCCAACGCCGGACGCTACGCTCTCGCGGCGTGCACCGGATTCGTCAAGCCTGTCGAAGGCGAGGCGGCCGACGACGGTGCCGTCGACGCGGACCTCGCCCAAGGTGGCGCGCTGGATGACGGCGCGCATCAGCGCGACCCCAGGGCCGAGCCGAGGCCGCCGAAGCCCGTGGAACCGCCGCGCTGGCCGGCCTCGCGCGAGAGGTCGGCACCCGGGCGTGTCTCCGGGGACACGGAGGACTTGCCGTGGACGGGCACGATCTCCTCCTGGGCGGCGGCGACGCCGTCGATGTCGAAGACGGTCGTCACGGGCACGGCGCGAGCGATCAGCGCGAGGGCGATCGGCCCCTCGTCCCCGTGGCGGGCCGAGGAGGTGATGACACCGACCTGGCGTCCGCCCACCTCGATGGGCGTGCCGGGCGCAGGCAGGTCGCCGCGCGAACCGTCCAGCTGCAGGTAGGTAAGGCGGCGCGGGGGGCGGCCCAGGTTCAGGACGCGGGCGATGGTTTCCTGCCCGCGGTAGCAGCCCTTCGTCGTGTGGACGGCGCTGCGCAGCCAGTCCACCTCGGGCGGGATCGCGCGGGCGTCGGTCTCGCGGCCCAGGCGCGGCTTCCACGCGGCGATGCGCATGGCCTCCCACGCCAGGTATCCGGCGCGGCGGCGCGAGCCGTCCTCGGGGCACGCAGACAGCCACGCGGCCTCAAACTCGTCCGCGGCCTCGCGTGAAACAGCGTGAAACATCATCGGGGTGCGCGCGCCGGGATGACGCTCGCCCTGGAAGTAGGCGGCCCCGCCTTCCACGACGCCGGGCCACGGGTCCTCCCAGGTCCACAGGTGTCCGGGCAGGTCGGCCGCGGACTCGGGCGTATTCGCGCCCGCGCGGACCGAGGAGAACACGGCGACGTCGCTCTCTGAGACGGCGACGCGCAGCGCAAAACGCATCGACTCGAGGAACGCCACAAACTCCGACACATCCGAGCGCTCCACGATCAGGTGCAGCGTCTCCCCGTCGTCGCTGGCGCCGGCCCAGTGCTCGACGCGACCCTCGGGCGAGAGGATCAGCAGCTCGCGGCTCGCGCCAGGGACGAGGTCGGTGACGATCTGGGATGCAAGCGACGTCACCCAGGTGAGTCGATCGGCCCCCGACACAGAGATGACGGCCAGGTCCGGGCGGCGCACCAGCGCGCGGCCGCCCTCGAGGGCCCACTGCTCCCCCGACGGATCCCCGAAGTGCGGGGTCGCGCCGAAGGATGCCACGGCCTCGTCGACGAACTCGGAATCGAACGCAGACTCAGACAAGGAAGCCGTCCTGGGTGTCGTCGATGCCTTCGATGACCTCGCCGGACTCGGTGGAGGCCTGCGCGGTGCGCATGAGGCGGCCGGAGATCTCGACGTCGGCCTCATCCTCGCCGTCGAGCGTGCGCTCCTGCGTCCACATGAGCTCACCCGCGACCAGACCGAACATGCGGCCCAGGTGCGTGACGCGGGTGGCGCCCGCGCCGAGAGCGATTGCATCGGAGACCATCTGCACGCGCGGTCCGACGCTCACGCCGTCCCACACGGCGCTGTGGCCCTCGGTGGACGCGGAGGTTGCCGTGAACTCGCGGGAGTTGTACTGGCCCGGGGGCGGCAGCGGCGCGTCGGAGGGGGCCACGGAGACGTACACGGTCTCTTCGCTGATCAGGTCGCCCTTCTTGATAGCGGACAGGCCCTTCGCCGCGTCCCACGTGGGATCGATCGGCTCGGAGGCGACGCCCGCGTACACGCGGGTCACCAGGCGCATCTGCTCGCCGACGACGTCGCCGCGGATCTCCTCGACGACGGGGGAATCCTCGGAGGGTTCTTCCTGGCCGGGAGCGGCGGGGGCGGCGTACATGCCCCAGCCTTCCCATGTTCCAAGCATCCACGCGACGGGAGCGACGAGTGCGGGCAGGTCAGCGGGTATCACCATCATGCCTCCAGCCTAACGCCTCGGGTGGACGCTCACCGCGCGAGCAGGGGCGCGCGCAGCTGGAAGCGAACGGGACGAGGCCGGGGCCCGGCCATGCGGTCACCCCGCCGTCGTGGGGTCTCAGATTCCGCCGATGCGGATCATCGCGTACACGGGCAGGGCGGCGACGAGGAACTTCGCGGCGCCTCGGCCCAGCACGTTCGCGAGCTGCGCGGAGGCGGCGCGCTCGCCCAGCAGCGCGTCGACAACGGAGACGGCGAAGCCGACGCCGAAGCCGGTGACGCCGCCCAGGGTCAGGAAGGCGGCGAAGTCGCCGAAACGCTTGGCGATGAAGGGGAAGACGACGGGCAGCAGATCCGACGTCTGCCCGAGGATCCACGCGATCGACGCGGCGACGAGACCAGCGACGATACCGGTGAGCATCGCGTAGACGACGCCCGCCTTTGCGCTGCGTCCCGAGCGCGCCGACGCCGCCGCGATAATCGCGATGAGGGCGGCCATGGGGACGATGACGGACCAGCGCTCGTGGACGGTGAGGGAGACCCACATGGACCCGGAGGTGACGATGAGGAGGCCGGTCACCGACGAGGCGAGGGCGGCAGTCAGCGAGGTGGAGCCCCAGTGCTCGCTCGTGTGGCCCACGGAGTGGTCGCGGGGCGCGGGCGCGTCCAGGATCGTGGCGGCGACCAGGGCGACCAGGGTGATGCCCGTCAAGGGTACGGCGATGTCGAGGTTCTTCCAGTAGGCGACGGCCATCGGGGTCAGCGCCCCACCCAGGGCGAGGACCGCCTGCGCGAGCCACGGCATGTGCAGGCGCGCGAGCGTCGGCCAGCCGAGGGCCAGCAGGAACGAAGCGATGGCGACGACGGGACCGACGCTCCAACGCGAACCGGGCAGCCACCAGGCGACGATGGTCGCCACGGCCAGCAGGGTGACGGTGAGGGTACCGATTCCGTTGGGCACGTGCCGGGTCGCCAGGGTCTCGCGACGACGCCCGCGGTTCGGGCGGGTTCGGGATCGCGTGGGCGGGGTCGAAGTCATCACGCTTCCATGGTCCCACATGTGCGCGTCTGACGAGGCAGGGGCCGCCCGCGCGGGTCGGCTCTCCCGGGCACGGGGCCGGGGGTCAGTCCCGCTTCACGCTGCCACGGCCTCGGCGATGAGGGGCGGCCTGTGGCGCACGCCCCGTGTGGGTTGATGCACGCCGCCACGGGATGCGCGCAGGCGTTGACTGGTCGTACAGTTGTGGGGCACGCCGGACCGGTATGCCCCGGGCTCCAAACTCTGCCGCTACGAGCGGCCTTCGCGCCGACAGGCGCATTCGGTTCGGCGTGCTTTGTCATCTCCGCGCGCCGGCGATGGTGCGTGAAACAAGTGGGGGCCGGTGCTGCTACGCAGCGCCGGCCCCCACTGTCGTTCAGAAACCGTCACATGAGCGGGTAGCGCACGATCGTGGCCTCGCGGCCCGGGCCGACGCCGATGGACTGGATGCGGCAGCGCGACAGCTCTTCCAGGCGCTTGATGTAGTCCTGGGCGGCCTGGGGCAGCTCATCGAAGGAACGGCACTGCGAGATGTCCTCACTCCAGCCGGGCAGCTCCTCGTACACGGGCACGGCGGCCTCGAAGCCGGCCTGATCGAGGGGCATTTCCTGAGTGCGCACGCCGTCGACCTCGTAGGCCACGCACACGGGGATCGTCTCGTAGCCGGAGAGCACGTCAAGCTTGGTCAGGCAGATGTCGGTCAGGCCGTTGATGCGCGTGGAGTAGCGCATGATGACGGCATCGAACCAGCCGGTGCGGCGCGGGCGACCCGTGGTCACGCCGAACTCGCCGCCCTTGGTGCGCAGCGCCTCGCCGACCTCGTCGTCCAACTCCGTGGGGAACGGTCCCTCGCCGACGCGCGTCGTGTACGCCTTGGCCACGCCGACGACGCGGTCGATGCGAGTCGGGCCGACGCCGGAGCCGGTGAGCGCGCCACCCGCGGTCGGGTTGGAGGAGGTCACGAAGGGGTAGGTGCCGTGGTCGATGTCGAGCATCGTGGCCTGGCCGCCCTCGAAGAGGACGGTGTCGCCGCGGTCCAGCGCGTCGTTGACGACGAGGGACACGTCGCACAGCATCGGCTTGATACGGTCCGCGAAGGACAGCAGGTGGTCCGACACCTCGTTGGGATCGAGCGTGGGGATGTCCACGGCCTCGAAAATGGTGTTCTTGGGGGCCAGGGCGGCCTCGACCTTGGCGCGCAGCTCCTCGGGGTGGAAGAGGTCCTGAATGCGCAGGCCGATACGGTTCATCTTGTCGGCGTAGGTGGGGCCGATGCCTCGGCCGGTCGTGCCGATGAGGTTGTTGCCGCGCGCACGCTCGTTCGCCTGATCCATGAGGCGGTTGTAGGGCGGGATGATGTGCGCGTTGGAGGAGATGAGCAGGCGCGAGCAGTCGACGCCGCGCTCGGTGATTTCCGCGAGCTCCTCGAAGAGCACGTCCAGGTCGACAACGACGCCGTTGCCGATGATGGGGGTGACGCCTTCGGAGAGGATTCCGGCGGGCAGGAGGTGCAGCGCGTACTTTTCACCGTCAATAACGACGGTGTGGCCGGCGTTGTTGCCTCCGTTGAACTTCACGACGAGGTCGGTGTGCTGGCCGAGCTGGTCAGTGGCCTTGCCTTTGCCTTCGTCGCCCCACTGGGCGCCGAGCACGATGACGGCGGGCATGAGAATCTCCGTTTAGTTGGGTCTGTTACGCGGGCGCGCGCAACAGACCCATCCTACCGGAGGAACGACGAGGCCGGGGCGCCCTGGCTGGTCGCGTCAGTTTCCGGCGGCAACCAAGGCGACGCCGACGCCCCACAGGGTGGCGCTCGTGAGGGCGGCGATCAGCTCGATGGCGATCGTCCAGCCGAAGGCCTTGAGGGCGTGGAGGGTGGCCGTCCACGCGCTGGCGATGTCGCGGCTACGCAGGTATTCGACGAGGAAGATGGCCGCGACCATGCCGAGGACGAGGCCAAGGGGCAGGCCGATGAACCATCCGACGACGCCACCGACGGCTCCCCATACGAGCGTGGATTGGGGGATCCCCGCCTTGTTCATGCCGCGGGCGGGGATCACGTACTTGAGCACGGTGCCCAGAATGAGGACGACGGCCACGATGGCGAAAACAATCCACGCGGCGCGGGTGCCGGTCATCCACGACCACACGAGGATCGCGCCTCCGACGACGGGCGCGGAGGGCCAGATCTGTACGACCGCACCGATCACTCCGATGAGGATGACGATGCCAACGATGACGGTTCCAAGGACGCTCATGGCCTCATCGTATCGTCTCCGGGTTTCGTGCGATGACGCTCACGCTGATAGCCTGGCCTCGTTACCCCGATCCCCAGGAGTGCTGATGGATATCACTCCCCCGCGCCTGCCGTTGGACTCCCTCCTGAAGAGGCGCCCCATGACGGTGTACACCGTGTCGTGTCCGCCGGCCGAGGCCGTCGCGCGCTGCGTGGCGTTTTGGCGAGCCATCGGCATCAAGCGCGAGTCAACCACGATATGCAAGCGTTTCGCGGACATCGGCTGGTCGGGCACCGAGGTCACGGTCATGCCCGGGCAGGTCGAGAACCGAAAGCGGCTCCGTGACCGTGATTTTCCTGATGATCTCTCAGATATTCCTCCCAGCTTGCTGCTGGGAGGCCTCGCCGTCTACCTGACGTCGAAGGCGGTGCGCGCGCAGCTGCGTCACCTCAACAAGACGACGATCATCGTCGCGGCTCGCCCGATGCCGGGCGCCGAACAGGCCAGCACCGAGCTGTGGTGTTTCCCCTGGGACACGGCGATTCAGCGTGCCCGCCCAGGCAAGGACCCATTCGCACGTGTCTTCGAGTACCTGCACACGGCCCTGCACCAGCAGGGCGTCGTCGTGGGCCCCCCGCGCCTCGTCGACAGTAAGGAACTGCCCGAGGACCACCCCCTCTCCCCCGCCAACATCACCCAGATGCGGGGTAGGTTCCTCGATCCCGTCACCAAGTTCCTCCCATCGAAGGAGCGATCATGACCCCCGGTTTCTCACTGCGCCGGATGGTCTTCCGTCGCAGGTATCTGCACGCGCTCGTCGCAACCGATCCGCACGAGGCAATCACTCGCTGCATCAACTACTGGGCGTCGAGGTGGAGAAGAACCCCGGTGGAGACGCCGGGGATGCGCGAGCAGCTCGCCCAGCATGGGTGGGTTGGCACCGAGATCGCGGACGGCCTCGATACGATGGGCGGACTATTCTCCACCGTGACTGACTGAATTGCGCGCAGCGACCTGTTCCCCCAGTCTGCCTCGCAGCCTGCCTCTCAGCCTGCCGCAAACACTCGCTATCAGACGTCGCGGATCCTCATCGCAGCGCGGCCCTGGTCGGCCGAAGGGCGTCCCGCGAGCGAGGTGTGGTGCTTTGACACCCGGGTCAGCCAGCGCAACACCCCCACCACCAAGGAAGACGTCGGCCACTACCTCCATGACCTCGCCGTCACGCTGCAGCTCGATGAGCTACTACTCGCGCAGCCAGAGCTCCTCTTCGAGGGCGATCTACCAACAGACCACCTCTTCGCGGGACGGAACGTGATCGCAATGCGCCAGGCCGCCAAAATAGAGTCTCGCCGCGGGCGCTGACGCACCCACGGCGAGACAACAGATGGTTCGGAAGGCTCAGCCCTGCGCTCGCAGGGAGGCCACCTCGTACAGGGCGATGCCCGTGGCGACAGCCGCGTTGAGGGACTCGACGGTCGACGCGATCGGGATCGACACGATCTGATCGCAGGTCTCACGCACGAGGCGGGACAAGCCCGCGCCCTCGGCACCAGTCACGACCACGAGGGGGCCATCCGCCAGCGACAGGCCGCGCAGGGGCGCGTCGCCTCCGCCGTCCAGGCCGACCACGAAGTAGCCAGCCTGCTTGGCCTCCTCGAGAGCGCGCACGAGGTTCGTCACGCGAGCCACGGGCACGCGGGCAGCCGCACCGGCCGACACCTTCCACGCGGTCGTGTTGACGCCCGCGCTGCGACGCTCGGGGATGATGACGCCGTCCGCGCCGAACGCGCCGGCGCTACGCAGGACCGCGCCCAGGTTGTGGGGGTCCGTCACCTGATCGAGGGCGACGAGGAGCGGGTGGCCCAGCTGCTGCAGGGAACCCGCAATCAGGTCCGAGGCGTCGGCGTACTCGTAGCCGCGCACCTCGATGGCAACGCCCTGGTGGACGGCGCCGTCGGTCGCGACATCCAGGTCGCGGCGGGTGACCTCGTAAACGGGGGCGCCCATGGCCGAGGCGAGGCGCACAACCTCCTCCACGCGGTCGTCCTTCACGTTGTCGAGGACGAAGACACGCTCGATCGGGACCGAGGCGCGGGCGGCCTCGGCCACCGGGTTGCGGCCGGCGATCAGCTCGTGGCCGGGCTTGACGCGGATCGACGACTTGGCGCGGGCGCGCGCGATCGCGGCCTCCTGGGCCTCGCGGGCCTCGCGCTTCACCTTGCGCTTGTGGGCGGGATGGTAGGTGCGATCCTCGGCCTTGGGGGTCGGGCCCTTGCCTTCGAGGCGGCGGCGCGAGTGGCCGCCGGTGCCGACCTGCGCGCCCTTCTTGGTGCCCTTCTTACGGATGGCGCCGGGGCGCCCGCTGTGTGAGGCCATGGTGTCTCCTCGTTTTCTCGTGAACTGACACAAGCGTACGGGTTTTGGGCTGCATCGGGGCCGCAGGGGCGCGCGCGGGGGCCAAAATCACGATTGGGCGCGGTGAGCCTCAGTCCTGCGACAGCATGGCTGCGATCTTCTCGACCGTCGCGCCCGAGCGGATCGTCACCTGGCGGTAGAAGTCCTCGCGCAGCAGGCGCTTGTGGTAGGCGGTCTTCAGGAATTCTTTATCGTCGAACTTGCCCCAGAACACGGCGTGCTCGCCGAAGTGTACGGCCTCATCACCCAGTTCCATCGCCTCGATGCGCTCGCGCACGTGATCCCGGTCCAGGCCTCTCGTGTAGAACAGGGCGTCGCGGCGAGCCACGTCACCGTGCCACCAGTCGGGCAGGTCGGCCAGTTCCGCGAGGTAGTCCTCCCCCGTCAGAATCGCGAGACGGATCGGAAAGTCATAGTTTCTTTCCAGGATGTCTTCGACCATCTGGGCCACGTCCTCAACTGGGGTGTCGGCCTCGAACAGGAGGTTGCCGCTGTTGATGTAGCTGCGCACGTTCGTAAAGCCCGCGCGCGCGATAAGCTCACGCAGCTCGCTCATGACGACCTTGTTCTTGCCGCCGACGTTGATGCCGCGCAGCAGAGCCACGTACTCCATGCTGTTCCTCTCCGTTTGCCGTGATGCCTCGCGGCGTCGACTGGTTATCAGATTACGGCCTCGACTCACATCGGGCTAATCGCGTACGTGATCCCTCCAATCCGCACGCGGGCCCTCCAAGCCATAAACTCACACCCACCAAACAGGGGAATTGCACTGCATGAGGCTCCGACACGCCGGCGACAGGCTGCTAGAAAGCTACGTGTCGTGCAAACCCCCACCGTGGCCGATGTGGAGGGTGCCGGAGGCACCGCAAGGCCTGGCCGTGGGGCCGGCAGGAAGTGGCGGGCCGGGCCCAGGGACGGAGGCAGTGGCGGGCTCACAGGCGCGACAACGTTCGCCCAACAGCATGCCTTCTCGACCTGACCCGCGAAAAAGTTCGCCCAGCACGCCATAAAACGCCGATTTTGGGCCGTTTTGAGCACGCAGGGCGAACTGTTTCGCGCACAGGACGCAGTGAGGTGGTGACGGTGAAACCAACGACACCTCTACAACCACTGATACAGTCCGGCGTGAAACCACCATCACCAATGCTCGCCCCTGAACAACACCCATTGAAACCGACAACACCAATGCGACCGAAAAACGCTCCAAAAACACCTAATTCTCACGCGCAAAGGCGATGGCGGTTTCAATCCCACGCAGGCACTCACAAGCAAAGGCGATACCGGTTTCAGACAACCACACCACCTGGCCTGCAGTGCCTAACGGGGGCACGTGTAGGCAGCGGCGGGGCCCGGACAGGCGCCAAAACAACGCGCCGAACCAGACAACAGCGACCTAGCCCCACTGGTGTGGAGGGCGCCGGAGGGACCGGAGGGCACGGGCGGGCTTCGAGGCGCGGCGCCGAACAAAGTGAGGCCCTAGCCTCGCGGGCGGCCGGGCCCTCCGGCGCCCGGAACACCCGTGGGGCCACAAGCAACCGAGCCATCAGGCTCGCGTGTGGCGATCTCGTGGGCGGGCGGGCAACGCACAAACAACGAGCCCCGACCGATTGGAGGCCGCCGCGGGGCCTGCGGGGCCTGGCCGGGCTTCGAGCCGACGCACCGAGCGAAGCTCGCGGCGCGGACGGCGATCGGGCGGGCAGGCCACGCGGCGGCCGGAGATCTGTCGAGGCAACGAGCAACGCGAAGCCGCCCGGCCCCATCGGGACCGGGCGGCACACACGTCAGGCAACAGCTGTCAGAAACCACAGCTCAGCCAACGCTCCACGTCGCGCCGTCGCGGCCGTCCGCGACGGTGACGCCGGCGGCGGCCAGGCGGTCGCGCAGCTCGTCAGCGCGGGCCCAGTCCTTGGCGGCGCGGGCAGCAGCTCGTTCCTCCAGCACGGCCTGGACCAGCGCGTCCAGCGCCGAGTGCTCGGCCGCAGCCGCGCCAGAAGCGCCAGCGCCGATACCAGCCTGTCCGCGCCACTGCTCGTAGGCGGGATCCAGGCCCAGCACATCCAGCATGGAGCGAACGAGGACCTGCTCGCGGTACACACCGGAAACGTCACCGGCAGCCAGCGCGGCGTTGCCGGCCTTGAGGTGCTCGTGCAGGACCGCGAGCGCGCCGGCGACGTTGAGGTCGTCGTCGATGGCGGCGACGAAGGCCTCGGGCAGGTCGGCGGGTGCCAGGGCAATCTCGGAGGCCGGAGCCTCACCGGCGGCCTCAATGGCACGAGCTACAAAGGTGGAGAACTTCTCCCAGGCGGCGTACGCAGCGGGCAGCGTCTCGGCACCCCACTCGATGGCGGAGCGGTGGTGAACGGTGGACAACGCCCAACGCACGGCGACGGCCGGATGCTCCTCGGTGAGAGCACCGATCGACAGGACGTTACCGAGCGACTTGGACATCTTCTCGCCCTTGGTGGTCACCCACGCGTTGTGGACCCACAGGCGCGCGAACTCCCAGCCGGCGCCGTGTGACTGGGCCTGCTCGTTCTCGTGGTGCGGGAAACGCAGGTCGATGCCGCCGCCGTGGATGTCGAATTCGTCACCGAGGTAGCGCCGCGACATAGCGGAGCATTCGAGGTGCCAGCCGGGTCGGCCGCGTCCCCAGGGGCTGTCCCACGAGGCAGTGGCCGGCTCAGACGGCTTACTGGCCTTCCAGAGGGCGAAGTCGCGGGGGTCGCGCTTGCCTGCCTCCACGGCCTCGTCGATCTGAGCGTCGTCCTCGGTGGTGCGCATGTCGGCCAGGCGCTGGCGGGTGAGCGAGCCGTAATCGGCCTGGGAGTGCACGTCGAAGTACACATTCCCGTGCCCGTCGCTGTAAGCGTGGCCGGCGTCGATGAGGCGCTGAACGAGGTCGAGCTGCTCGGGAATGTGTCCGGTGGCGCGCGGCTCGTAGGTGGGGGCCTGCACACCGAGGGTCTCGTACGCCTGCGTGAACTCGCGCTCGAAGCGGTAGGCCCATGCCCACCAGTCCCAGCCGGCTTCGGCGGACTTGTGCAGGATCTTGTCGTCGATGTCGGTGACGTTGCGGACGTAGGTGACCTCGTAGCCGCTGCGGCGCAGCCAGCGGATCAGCGTGTCGAAGGAGACGGCGGCACGCAGGTGGCCGACGTGGGGGGATCCCTGGACGGTGGCGCCGCACAGGTAGATGCCGACCTTCCCGGGGGTGACCGGTGTCAGGGGCTGGACGCGGGCGCTCTTGGAGTCGTACAGGTGAAGCATGGCTCAATCCTACCTGGGCACCTGGCCCGCTTCTGCCCGCGGTCGCATTCGCGGAAGTATGTAACGAGGCCCGGGCCCCGACTGCGCAACCGCGCGGCTTCGCTGGTGGGGGCTCGGGCCTCGTCGAGTCAGGGAAAATTCAGGCGCCGGGGCGCACGCGCTCGCGGATGAGAGCCTTGAGGTCCTCGGCGGAGTTGGCCAGCGGGGTGACGCGCTCTTCGCGGCCTTCGATGCCTTCGAAGCGCTCGGGCACGGGCGGCAGGTGGCCGGTGGCCTCCTGAATTGTCTCGGCGAACTTGACGGGCAGGGCGGTCTCCATGACGACAAGCGGGCCCTCGATCTGTGAGCTGAGCGCGCGGGCGACGTGCACGCCGTCGGCCGTGTGCGGGTCGAGAAGGTAGCCGCTCTCCTTTTCCGTGCGCGCGATCTCCGCGAGGCGGTCCGCGTGCGAGGAGGTCCCGGAGGTGAAGCCGTAGGTGTCGCGCAGGGAGGCAAATTCGGGTGTGCCGGACAGGTCGAAGTAGCCGTCGCGCGCGAGGGCATCATCGAAGAGGGCGCGGGTGGCGTCACCGTCGCGGCCCAGCAGGTCGAAGATGAAGCGCTCGAAGTTCGAGGCCTTGGAGATGTCCATGGACGGGCTGGAGGTGGCTAGCGTGTCCGCGGAGGAGCGGGGGCGGTAGACGCCGGTGCGGAAGAACTCGTCGAGGACGTCGTTTTCGTTCGTGGCGACGACGAGGGTGCCGAGCGGCACGCCCATCTGGCGGGCGATGTGGGCGGCGCACACGTTGCCGAAGTTGCCCGAGGGCACGACGACGCTGACCTTGGACGAGGCGTCGGCCCCTTCCTCGGTGACGCGCAGCCAGGTGGCGACGTAGTAGCAGACCTGGGCGAGCAGGCGCGCCCAGTTGATGGAGTTGACGGCGCCCACGTGCCAGGTGGCCTTGAAGTCGGCGTCCATGTTGACGGCCTTGACGAGGTCCTGGCAGTCGTCGAAGACGCCGTCGACGGCGACGTTGACGATGTTCTCGTCGAGGAGGGAGAACATTTGAGCTCGCTGGAAGGCAGTCATGCGGCCGGCGGGCGTGAGCATGACGACGGAGAGGCCACGTCGGCCGCGCAGCGCGTATTCGGCGGAGGAGCCGGTGTCGCCGGAGGTGGCCCCGACGATGGTCAGCCAGTCGCCGCGGCGGGTGAGCTCGTATTCGAAGAGCTCGCCCAGGAGCTGCATCGCCATGTCCTTGAAGGCGGCCGTGGGGCCGTTGGAGAGGTGAGCGAGGTGCAGGTCGGTGCCCTCCAGGGCGTCGACGGGGACGATCTGGGGGTCGGAGAAAGCGGGGGTGCGGTAGGCGCGGGCCGTGATCGCACTCAGGTCGTCGGCACCGATGTCGTCGACGAAGAGGGAGATGATGCCGGCGGCCATGGCCGCGTAGCCGTCCTCGCGCAGGACGATGCGCAGCTCGTCCAGGTCGGACTGCGACAGCGTCGGGTATTCCTCGGGCAGGTAGAGGCCGCCGTCGGGGGCGAGGCCTTCCAGGAGGATGTCACTGAAGGAACGGGTGGGCGTGTTGGGGCCGCGTCGGGTCGAAATGTAGCGCACGGGTCGATCCTATCGGAGAGGGGGCGTGGCCTGCGAGGGCGCCCGTTCCTCGTCACATGCGTGGGACGAGGCCGGGGCATGGGATCGGGGGAGGCTCCCCCGGGGCGTGTGGTAGAAACGTGGTGTGAGCTTCAACGATTCCCAGTGGCCAGCCCCGACAGACTCCGACGCGTCGGCCGCTTCGATACCGCAGCCGATCACGCACGCGAAATCTTCGTTTGCCCCGCCGAACGCGTTCCCCGCCCCCGCGCCCGGGACTGTTCCCGCATCGGCCCCCGCGCCGCACGGCAAGAAGCTGCGCTGGTGGCACGTTGCGCTGATCGCCTTGCTGACGGTCGTCGCGATGGTTGCCGGCGTCATGTTTTTCGCGACCAAGGCGCCCCGGGTTGCTCCAAGTCCGCGCGGGCAGGGCTACACGGGGTCGGGAACCCTGACGGGCACTCTGGCGAGTTCGTGGGCCAGCGGCGTGGACGTGGCCTGGACCCTGGACGAGTTTTCCGCTTACGTCGACGACTACGACGCTCCGTCTCTGCTCGTGGAGGGCACGACCCTGTACGTGGCCGCCAGGAGCGACAGTGAGGGCCATGCTGTTGCCGCCGCATACGACATCTCGGGCGCGAAACCCGAGAAGCTGTGGCTGAGGGAGAGCTCGGACGCGACGGTGACGGAGCGGAGCGACGCGCAGACGCTCGCTTCCGCCGGAGATTCGCTCGCCTACAACGACGTTGTAATCGATAAGAAGACCGGGGCGATCACTCAGGCCCCGTGGCCGGGCGATGTTCCCATGGCCGCCGCCGATGACATCCTGGTGACCTGTTCCGGCATGGAGACATGCGCCGGCTGGAAGCAGGAGTCCGGTTCTTGGAAACAGCAGTGGAAGAGCATCACGTCTCGACAGGGGCGCGACCTCGCTCTGGAGGCGCCCAACAAGACGCGGATGATGGGCAGCGGGGAGGACGCCTCGTTCCTGCTGTCCGCCGAGGATGGTTTCGCGCCCCAGATCATTAATATCCACACCGGCACGGTCACCACCCTCGGGGGCGATGCTCCGGCAAAGAAGTTTGAGAGCCGCGGCTTCCTCATCGCCTCCGACGGCTACATCAACGTCAGCGACTACGACAAGGCCGACGTCTACGACATGGCGGGCAAGCTCGTCGAGACCATCGATTACGAGCGGATGTGGGCGGTCCCCACGAGCGACGGCCCCGCGCCGAGCCTCGATCAGCTCCGCTCGTACCTGAAGGACTCGAAGGCCCCGTGGGCGACGGGAACGATCGAGATGACCGGCTCGAAGTGCACTACGGCGACCCTCATCCTGTCCTCGGATGCCATGCCCCGCTCGGCGTACGGCGTCAAGGACGTGTCCATCAGCGACTCAGAGCCCTGCCTCTTCTCGCCGCTCGACGTGCGAGCCAGCGCCGATGGGGCTGCGCTGTTCATCAGCGAGGCCAACTCTCCGTCCAACCAGCGCGTCTACTTCGCGAACACCAACACGAAGGAGGCACACACCTCGAAGGATCTCAACGGGGCTCATAGCCTCACGTGGGCCTACGATGACCTGGTGATCGGCATGACGAAGCAGGGGGTTGTCGCCTTCACCCCGGCCTCGGCCTAAATGAGGACTCATGAGTAACGATTCTTCTCGCTGGGCTCCCCCGGACGAGGATTCCACCCCCGCACCCGGGAGCGAGCCGAAGACGCAGAGCGCCACCGAGCAGCCCGCAGACCGCGCAGCTTCGACCGGTGCCTCGCCTGCCCCCGCGAGCGCACCCCGGAAAGGCGCTCGCCCTCCGCGCACGCGCACCAACCCCGAGCGTATCGCGGGCCATCAGGCATACATACGACTGCAGAGGAAGAAAGCAGCACTCATCGTCGCCACGAGCCTCGCGGTCATCGCTTTCCTTTTCGCGCTACCGCGTTTCATCACAGCGATTCCACAGCCCACCGCAAAGCCGGTAGCCTCCCAAGGCTACAAGGGTTCGGCCACAAACACGAACATTCTCTCGTCGGACTGGGCAGCGGGCGTGAGCGTCGCCTGGACCGTTCCTGAACCTCGCACCGGCATTGACAAGCCATCCGAAACCACCCTGTTTGCCGACGGCACAACACTCTACATGGTCTCCCGGGACCATCATTCCCATTCCATCTCTCTTGCAGCCATCGACGTCTCTTCCTCCGAGCCCGCCGTGCTGTGGACATCCAACGACGGGTCCATGCAGATCCCATACTCGGGGACAGATTTCTCCATCGTCTCCGTCGGCGAGTGGCTCGCCGTCGAAAATATCCTGATCTCGAAAGCAACTGGCATTCAGACACAGGCGCCGTGGGAGGACGGCCATCCGATCACCATGGTCGACGACATCCTGGTGACCTGTTCCGGCATGGAGACATGCGCCGGGTGGAAGCAGGAATCCGGTTCCTGGACACAGCAGTGGCAGAGCATTACGGGAAAACAGTCCCGTAATTCCTCCCTCTCACGGTGGGACGGGCCGCGCACGATTGGGACCGGAGAGGAGGCTTCCGCCTTGGTTCCCGTCGATGACTACAGGAACCCACAGATCGTCAACGTATACACGGGTGTTGTGACGACCTTTGGACAAGAGGGGCGTTTAGCTAATGCCCGTTCCTATTCCTACAATGCTCTGTATCCAGCCTCGGATGGCCTCATCGTGCGTAGGAACGCCACATTGCTCGAAAAATTCGACATGTCCGGCAATTCCCTGGGCACTTTTGGGCCGAGCCTTAAGTACATTATCCCCGCAGAAGATGGCCGCATGCCGACTCTGAGCGAGTGGGATGCTTTCTTCGACTCGGGCAGGACGCCATGGACGACGGGCATGCTGGAGGCGACCGGCGACAGGTGCCAAACCCTCACGGTGCACACCTCGGGGGGCGTTGCGAAATACTCCGCGGAGGGGTTGGTGGGGGTTTCTTCCAGCACCCGTCCGCCCTGTTCCTTCTCCCCCACGCACGCTCGTGCGAGCGCCGACGGAACCGCTGCGTTCATTCTGAACATCGGGTACAAGGAACAGACCGTCTATTTCTTCGACATGGCGAACAACAAGACGCATACCTCAACCGAGTTGAGGGCGGCACGGAATCACACGTGGGTATTCGACGACCTGCTGGTCGGACTGACGGATGAGGGTCTCATCGCCTTCACGCCGACTTCCTCGTGACGCTACCCTGGTTCCATGACTGATCTGCCTTTCTGCATCGGCCAAGCGGTCGACGTCCACGCGTTCGCCGCCCCCGACTCGCCGCGCCCTCTGATGGTCGCGTGCCTGGAGTGGCCGGGCGAGCGGCCCCTCCAGGGGCATTCGGACGCGGACGTGGCCGCGCACGCCCTATGCGACGCGATGCTGCTGGCGACGGGCCTGGGCGAGCTCGGCACCGTGTTCGGCGTGGATCGCCCCGAGTGGGCGGGTGCTTCGGGGCGCGCGCTCCTTGAGGAGGTTCGCCGCATGACCGCCGAGGCCGGCTGGGTGCTCGGCAACGCGACCGTTCAGGTCGTGGGGAACCGGCCTCGTATGGCCGCACGACTGCCCGAGGCCTGCGCGGTCATGAGCGAGATCGCCGGGGGCACGGTCACCGTGTCGGCGACGACCTCGGATCACCTGGGTTTCACGGGACGAGGCGAGGGCGTGGCCGCGCTGGCGAACGCCCTCATGGTGCGTGCCGAGTAGTACCCCCGCTCGGGGCCGCACGGCACCGACGACGGAGGTGCCTGCGCCTCCCTGCGGCGGGCGAGATTGGACTCGCATGCGTCGGGGACACGCCTCGTCTGAGGCGAGGCATTCAGCCCTCCATGTGGTCCAGGGTCGCGCGGTCTGCCTTCACGGGGATCGTGAGGGCCAGGCCCGCGCCGAGGATCAGCATGATGCCGAGAATGCCCCAGTAGGTGTAATCCTCGCCGGCGGGCGTCATACGCTTGCCAAGCAGCAGGAAGAGGCTGTACATCGCGGGAGCCATGAAGGACACGGCACGGCCGGTCGTCGCGTAGAGGCCGAAGACTTCACCCTCGCGGCCGGCGGGGATGATGCGCGACAGGAAGGAACGCGACGCGGACTGGGTGGGCCCAACAAAGACGCACAGGACGAGGCCGAGGCTCCAGAACACGATGGGGCCCTGGGCGTGCAGGAAGAAGACGCCGAAGCCTGCGACGACCATGGCGCACAGCGACAGGATGATGACCTTCTTCGGGCCGATCTTGTCATCGACCCAGCCGAAGGCGACGGTCGCCAGGCCTGCGACAACATTGGCGGCGATTGCGAAGATCAACACCTCGCTGGCGCTAAAGCCGAAGGCCGTCTTGGCCAGGACCGCGCCGAAGGTGAAGACGCCGGCGAGGCCGTCGCGGAAGACGGCGGAGGCGATGAGGAAGAAGAGGGTGTGCGGGGCTTCGCGCTTGAGGGTTCGCACGGTGCGCCACAGGAGCTTGTAGGAGTCGATGATTGACTCGCTACCGCCGCCGATCAGGACCTTCTTGGGCAGCGGGGGATTCACGATGACGGGGATCGCGAACCCGCCGAACCACAGGGCCGCGATCACCATGGAGATGCGGATGTTCAGGTGGTCGTCGGTGGGCACGCCCAGCAGGTTCACGCCGATCAGGCCCACGTAGAGGATGAGCAGCAGGACGATGCCGCCGATGTAGCCGGACGCCCAGCCAAAGCCGGAGATCTTGCCGCGGTCTTCCTTCTCGCCCAGATGGTTGATCATCGCGTTGTAGTTCACCGAGGCGAACTCGAAGAACACGTTACCCAGGCCGAGCAGCGCAATACCCAGCATGAGGGCGCCCTGGGGACCGAGGACCGAGGCGGGGTGCACGAAGTACATGGCGAGCATGCAGGCGACGACCGCCCCGGTGAACCACCCGAGCCAGACTCCGCCCTTGCCTTGTCGGTCGGCACGTTGGCCGGTGATGGGAGCGAGCAGCGCGATGAAGATGCCGGCGATCGTCATGCCGTTGCTCAGCCAGGTCGAGGCAGTGCCCGAGTCGGTGAAGACTCCGTCGCTGGTCAGGAAGGTCGTGAACACGAAGGTCGTGGCGACCGCGTTGAAGGCGGCGCTGCCCCAGTCCCAGGCCGCCCAATCGACGACTTTGCGCGTGATGACGCGATGCGGGGTGGCGGGGGTAGCGCTCATGGGATCGGGCTCCTTCGACGGGGAGTTCTCGGCGACGCGAGTGCGTCCAGGGTGAACCTACCACGTTTCGTAGCTCACTTACTCCTCGGGCCGCCCCAGGGACGAGGCCGGGGAACCACCAGCGCGACCTGACCACATGTCATATGCTGTCTACATGGCAGAGATGTCCGTTAACACACCCCGATGTAGCGCCTCCTTAAACAGGCGTCGCAGCAGGTATCGTCGCTGCAGCTGGAGGTGACACTCTTTACGAGGAGATTCCACTTGAATATCGTGAAAGAGCTGACGCCTTTGTCACGCATCTACCCTACTACATGTTTGGAGGATCATGGTAAAGTCCAACAATTTGTATAGCGTATCCGATGCTGACGAACGGCTATCCAGGGCACGCGCAAATTTCTTTATCGCCGCCGTTGGCGCTTTTTGCGCGGCCTTCTTTTTCTGCTTCCGCAGCTTTTTCCCAATCGCCTACACGTTTTTATTCGTCGCAGTCCCGATTCTCCTCGCTCTCACTTCCCTCACACTCGGCCTCGCCGAGATCCTTCAACAGCGCCGGGGAGTCCTCATGCATGTCGAGTCGGAAGGAATCGCCCTCTACCCCTTTATTTTTCCCTTCTACGCTTCGTCGATCAGCTCCGTGTTCTTGATGATCTGCGGTCCCATCACACTCCTCTTGTTCCTTATTCAGCCTAATTCTGTCATGAGCCTAATCCTGGGATTTTCCTATTCGTTCCTCGGATACACAATGTTCAACGTGACAGACTATCGTCCCTCACGCATTCACCGGTCACCACTGATCACGCTCGGCCCCGATCACCTGTCAATTCAGCCCCTCCTGCACGACAACCCGACACGCATCCGTTGGGATCGCAACCCCCAGATTGAGGGTTTCGAGCTTTTCGTCGTCGCCAATGAGCCACACCAGTTGATGCACGTATCCACCCGAGACTCCGAGGATGCGTTCGTTTTCGAGATGAGGGGGATGCCCATCTGCTACTGGCAACTCGCGCGGCTCATCAACCACTTTGTCGCCCATCCTGAGGATCGAGCAACGCTCGGAACACCGCAGGGACCGCAGCTCGTCACCGACATCCTGACGGCAGGCTAGGCGCATGCTCCCCCTGACCCTCATCCGCCGACCTCTCACCCCAGCACAAGCCGACGCCATCGTGCGACGAACATGGATCGTCCCCGCGTGCTTCTATGCCGTCGGAGTCACGGCAGCACTCGTCCTCGCTGCCCTCATCGCGCTCGGCTTCCCCGCCCTCGGCCTGCGTTACGGGCTCGCTATCGTCTTTATCCTCCTCATCGCCTTCATTCCGGCCGCCGTTGCCTATGCGCGCGCACCCAGCCGCCCGCCGAGGGTCACTGCCACCACGACGCGCCAGGAGGACCGCACGGTCACCGAGCTGATGATCACCGGGGACGCAACATTTGCCCGCAGTCGCAACGCTGGATTCGCATGGGGACTAAGTAGCATTGCTCTTTGCCTCATTCCTCTCGCTTTCTCCTCGAGCACAAAAAATGGTTTCCTCATGTCGCTCGGCGCTGGTGTCTTCATCATCTACCTTCTTGTGAAAGTGCCAGGTCTGTATTTCCCCCAACCGCGTGATGTCAAGGTACAAAAGTTCCTTCTATTTCCCGAGGGTTTTGCCTTCGCCGAGAGAGACCTTCTCCTTCGGATCAAGGATGTGAACTGGAATGATGCGACCGGCGTGGGGGAGACTATCAAGGGCATGACCGCCGTCCACTGGACCTCGGATGGCGAGGACGGTGTCACGTGGCTGTGCCTCAAGGATCCAGGGCTCTCCTACGTCGCCTTCGAGCGACTTATTGACTATTTCGCCTCCAACCCCCGGCGGCGGCGCGTTCTCGGCACCGAGACCGGCGTCGACGTGGTGCGAGCGCTCCTGAGAGGACAAGACCCGGACGCCTGAGACGCGGCCACCCCCGAGCTCTCGTTGGATCCCCACGACGAGGCCGGGGAACCACCAGCGCGACCTGACCACATGTCATATGCTGGTATGTCACCCTGGAAGGAGAAGACGATGGCACGCAGCACGCTGGTGAGCCCCTCGGAAGCCGACAAGCAGTATGCCAAGGCGAATAACTTAGTTCGCCCGGCCATCTTCTTCCCGGTGACCGCGGTTATCTTCCTCTTACTGTCGGGCTATATTCCAGGCGGCATCGCGCTATTTTTCTCTGTCTACTGCTTGCTCTTAGGCATCGCATCTGCGTTCCTCGCAGTCACTCACATGCTCCGCCGATACGACAGATGGATCGTGCACGTGGAGGGTATGGGAATATCGATACGTCCCACCCTTGCCCTCGTTCGCGTGAAACAGATCGCCTTCGGCATCGGCATAGCCTGCGCTCCGATAGCGATCATCATCGAAGTGCTGGTGACCCACTCGGCCGTCGGCGCTGTCCTCAGCTTGATCACGGGCCTCATGTTCTCGACGATGTTCTATTTCATGTTCATGTCCTCACCCCACAGGCTCTGGCTCATCCATCAGGGCCCGATCATCGAATTCACTCCTGAAGATGTCGCGTTCCGTTCTCTCATCGACAAGTCCGCGACACGTATTCCGTGGGATCGCCATCCGACCATTAGGGGCTTCAGTCCAATTCCCGACATCGGCGATCAGCTTCCGCTCATGTACGTGTCCGCCGACGGAGCCAACCGCGACATGGAGTTCGACATGACAGGAATCCCCATACCGCTTTCGCGGGTAGACAGCCTGGTCACCTACTTCAACAATCGGCCGGAAAAGCTTGCAATGCTGGCTTCCTCAGAGGAAGCCAGGATGGCATGCGCGATCTTGACGGCCCGCTGACGCATATCACCGCCCGGGCCGCGGTGGGGCGCGAGCTACGAGCGCACCCGACAACGCCAACCGGGCAGGCCTTTAGGCGCTCGTCTCCTCGGCGACCAGGATCTGCGCAAGCGCCAGGTCGAGGGGGCGCGTCACCTTCATGGAGCGTTCGTCGCCCGCGACGGTCTGGACGGAACCGCCGATGGCCTCTACGAGGCCGGCGTCGTCCGTGGCCGCCCGGGCCTCGTCCGCGCCCAGGGAGGCTCCCTCCTCGTGCGCGCGAATGAGGACGTCCCAGCGGAAGCCCTGCGGGGTCTGCACGGCCACCATGTCGGAGCGGCGGGGCGTGCCGACGACCACGCCGGCGGCATCCACGGTCTTGAGGGTGTCGGTGACGGGCAGGACGGGGATGACCGCGCCGGCGCCACCGCGCACCGCGTCGATGACGCGGGCAGTGACCTGCGGGGGCGTCAGGGGACGCGCCGCATCGTGCACGAGGACGACGGTGTCCGCCTCGCACCGGCCAAGCGCGGCCAGGCCGAGGGCCACGGACTCCTGACGCGAGCGATCGGAGCCGGCGACGACGGTCAGATCATCAATATCGGACAGGGCGCTACGAAATTCCTCGATCGACGAGGCCGGGGCCGTCACGACGATCGCCCCCACTCCCCCGGCGCGTAGGCCGCGGGCCGCCCACCAGACAAGGGGGCGACCCGAGAGTTCAACGAGTGCTTTCGGCCCCTCGCAACCGAGGCGAGAGCCGGAGCCGGCGGCCGTCAGGACCGCGCAGGACTCACTCTTCGACGGCATCTTCTTCGACTTCGATGCAACCCTCAGCCAGGACGGCGTCGAGGCGCTCGGCGGCGGCGGACTTTTCGATGTTGCGCGCCAGGGCCAGCTCGGAGGTGAGGATTCCGCGGGCCTTCGTCAGCATGCGCTTCTCGCCCGTGGACAGCTTCTTCAGGTCGTCGCGGCGGGTCAGGTCACGCACGACCTCGGCGACCTTCACGATGTCGCCGGTGGCGATCTTCTCCTGGTTCGCCTTGAAGCGGCGCGACCAGTTGGTGGGCTCCTCGATGTAGGGGGCACGCAGGACGGAGAGGACCTCTTCGAGACCATCCTCGTCGACGATGTCGCGGACGCCAACCATGTCGACGTTTTCGGCGGGGACCTGAATCTCAAGATCACCCTGATTCACACGCAGCTTCAGGTACGTCCGCTCCTCACCACGAATGGTGCGCGTCATGACCTCTTCGATCGTGGCTGCGCCGTGGTGCGGGTAGACGACCGTCTGACCGATTTCAAACGACATGGATGGACTCCTGAGTGCTTGCGTGGATAGCACAACTATTCTACCAGCTGGCGAGCAAAACCGACCCATACAGTGTGAAAGCTCAACGTTACACGCATACAAGGATCGACACAAACCAACCTCAAGCACAACCGCAGTTCATCCCAGCATGCGACCCTGCTCACGTTCAAACGTGCGCCATAAGGACGGGTATCACAACCCAAAAAGCCCGGTTTTCCGGGCATGACGGAGCCCCGGCCTCGTCCATTCAGACGATGCCGGGGCTCCGCTCAGCTCACTTGCCCTGGTTGGCGACCGCGGCGATCTTCGCCTCGGCCTCGGGATCCAGGTAGGTGCCGCCCTTCTTGATGGGCTTGAGGGTTTCCTCGTCGAGCTCGTACACCAGCGGAATACCGGTGGGGATGTTGACGCCGGCGATGTCCTCGTCGGAGATCTCATCCAGGTGCTTGACGATGGCGCGCAGGGAGTTGCCGTGCGCGG